>ERZ650306.14-NODE-14-length-75153-cov-21.806293_pt1 | contig 75153 bp, 81 predicted proteins | sample MGYA00376242_ERZ650306 | MGnify/ENA primary metagenome ERZ650306 (study PRJEB26733, sample SAMN07839244) | wastewater metagenome | biome: urban; feature: wastewater treatment plant; material: waste water | place: USA: North Carolina | collected 2016-03-31 ... | reverse complement strand
CTTATCATAAATCATCTCTACAGATGTAGCCTGCGCAGGAAATAAGCCTGGTCCTTGTGCGTTTATTTTACTGAAGCTTATTTTCTTACGCTTTACTTGCTCATCTATGTTTGCTCTAGTATCCGTATTTAGTCCATCATCATTATCTGCTATACTTCCTCTTTTTATGCTTATTTCTCTTTTAATTATTCTCAAACTTTATTATAATAAAGTTGATTGTAAAATTACTAGAAAGGGTGATATAATGTCATATAATTTAACAGATCCTTATGAAATCGCTAGATTTATTAAGGAATCAAAAAAATCAACTCCAGTTAAAGTTTATGTTAACGGAGATTTAAGCAATGCTGATATGAATGATGTAGAATGGTATGGTACTAACGGATTTTATATACTAATGGGAGAATCTGATTCTATAACTAAAATAGTATTAGATAATAAACACCTTATTAAACATTTTAGAATAGAAAATGACAGAAGAAATTCTGCTATTCCTATGTCAGACTATACAAAATTTGATGCTAGAATTGAGCCAGGAGCAGTAATTAGAGATAGAGTATCTATAGGAAAAAATGCCGTTATAATGATGGGAGCAGTAATAAATATTGGAGCAGAAATTGGCGATGAAACAATGATAGATATGAATGCTGTCCTTGGAGGAAGAGCAACTACTGGTAAAAATTGTCATGTAGGTGCAGGTGCAGTTATTGCAGGTGTAATAGAACCACCTTCAGCAAACCCGACTGTTCTTGAAGATGATGTATTAATAGCAGCTGGTTCAACAGTTACTGGAAATGTAAAAAAAGGTGAATTGTATTTGACACGAGCAAAAGCAAAAACTATTGATGGTTATTTTTATAAACATTTTTCATCTAAGAAGAAATCGTGATTTTAAAAGATAAAAATATACTTTTAGCAGTAACTGGCTCAATTGCAATATATAAAAGCTTAGAGTTAATAAGACTTTTTATAAAAGCTGGTGCAAATGTAAAAGTAATTTTAAGTGATGGTGCAAAAAAATTTATAAATCCAATAACATTTGAAGCAATTTCTCAAAACAGAGTTTTAGATGAGAGTAGTGAAAGCTGGGATAAAAGCCAAAACTATAATCACATAGATATAACAAAATGGGCTGATGTTTTATTAATCGCTCCAGCAACTGCAAATACTATAAATAAAATATCTTGTGGTATTGCTGATAATTTACTACTTCAAACAGTGCTTGCTTGTAAAAAGAAAATTATTATTGCACCTGCTGCAAATACAAATATGATTGAAAATCCTATTACTACTGAAAGTATAAATAACTTAAAAAATTTAGGATTTGAAGTTTTACAAACTCAAACAAAAGAGTTAGCTTGTAAAGATGTTGGAAATGGTGCAATGCTTGAGCCAATTGATATTTTTCATAAAACTTGCAAAGAACTTTTAAAAACTTCATATTGGGAAAATAGAAGAGCTGTTTTAAGTGGTGGTGGAACTTTGGAAAAAATTGATGATGTAAGATATATCTCAAATTTTTCAAGTGGGAAAATGGCATCAAGTTTAGCAACAGCTCTTTATTATTTGGGTGCAGATGTCACTTTAGTATCAAGTAGAGGTTTTGAAAATATACCTTATGAGATAGATTTGAGAGTTTCACATAGTTCGCAACAGATGTTTGAAAATTTGAAATTAGCTTTAGATAAAAAATTAGATAAAAAGAGTTTCTTATTTATGGTAGCAGCAGTTAGTGATTATATTCCAAAAGAAAAATTTGATGGAAAATTAAAAAAAGAGAAACTTGGAGAAACTTGGAGTTTAGAGCTTAGTAAAAATATTGATATATTGGCAAATTTAGATAAAAAAGATATTTTTTCTATTGGTTTTAAAGCAGAGATGGATAAAAAAGAGGCAAAATCAAATGCACAAAATATGCTAAAAAATAAAAATCTTGATGCAGTTTGCCTAAATATTTTAGATGAAGCTAATAGTTTTGGAAGTGATACAAACAAAATAGAGCTTATTTTAAAAGATAAAAGTTTTGATTTTTCTGGAAATAAACTAAATATCTCTTTAGAAATTTTAAATAGATTTGAAAAAGAGTTTACAAATGAGTAGTTCAAATCCCCCATCTCATATTGCAATTATTATGGATGGAAATGGAAGATGGGCAAAACAAAGAGGTCTTAAAAGAACAGCTGGTCATGAGGAAGGTGCTAGGGTTGTTCGAAATATTACAAAACATTGTGCAAAAATAGGGGTTAAATACCTTACTTTATATGCTTTTTCTACTGAAAACTGGACAAGACCAAAACTTGAAGTTGAATATCTTATGAAACTTTTAGAAAAATATTTAAAAAATGAGCTGGAAACATTTATGCAAAATAGTATTAGGTTTAAAGCTATTGGTGATTTAAGTAAGTTTTCAAAGAGTTTGCAAAAAACTATAAAAGATATTGAAGAAAAAACATCAAAAAACTTAGGACTTACTCAAGTTTTAGCACTTAATTATGGTTCAAAAGATGAGATAATTAGAGCTATAAAAAAATTAAATGAGAAAAATCTTGAAATAAATGAAAAAAACTTTGAATCATGTCTTGATACAGCAGGATTTGGAGATGTTGATTTGCTTATACGAACAAGTGGAGAGATTAGACTTTCAAACTATTTATTGTGGCAAAATGCATATGCAGAGATGTTTTTTACACAAACACTCTGGCCAGATTTTAGTGTTAAAGAGCTAGATGATATAATAGAAGATTTTAATAAAAGGCAAAGAAGATTTGGTGGAGTTTAGTATTTTTCAAAATGTTCTCTTTACACTATTTTTGATAAATTTAGTGGTTTTATCATTGTATGATTTTAAATATAAAGCTGTTCCTGATTATCTTCTGTTATTTGCATTTTTTTCATCTTTTTTTATTACAAAGTTTGATATTTTTGAAGCATTGCAAAGTGCATTTATAATTTCTGGAGCTTTTGTAATATTAAATTTTTTGGTTACTTTTTATATACAAAATATAAAATCAAGATTTTTAAAAGATGAGAGTTTAAAGACTCAAACAGCACTAGGAGAGGGAGATATTCCTTTGATTGCATCTTTTGGTGTTATTTTAGGAGTTTATAATACATTTATTGCAATATTTTTAAGTGCAATTGTAGCTATGTTTTATGCAATCTATTTAAAAAATAGAAAAAATGAAATTGAAATACCTTTTATTCCATTTCTAGTTTTTGGTTTTTTATTGGAGTATTTTTTTAATTTATCAAATATTTTTAAGGATTTTTATTGAGATTAAGTAACTATTTACACTCACAATTAGCTATTAGCTTTTTTCCTATATTTTTAGGACTTTTTTTTATAACCTCTGTTGTTTTTTTGGTTAAAATTGCAAGCCTTACATCTGTGATAACAATGACATCTTTTGAGCTTTTAAAGCTTTATATCTATTCAATTCCACAAGTTATATTTTATACATTACCAATATCTTTTTTTATATCATTAACAATTTGTTTGTCAAAGTTATCAAGTGAATATGAGATGGTTGTTATTACATCTTATGGTTTAAACCCACTAAATATAATTAAAATTTTCTTGCCTTTAACAACTATATTAACTATTTTTTTACTCGTAATATCTTTAGGTCTTATTCCTAAAACAAAATATTTAACAAAAACTTTCTCTGAAATTAAGAAAAAAGAGGCAAATTTTAATATAAAAGAGAGTGAGTTTGGACAAAAATTTGGTGATTGGTTAATTTATATAAATGGAAAAGATGAAAATATTTATAAAGAAGTTACACTTTTTAAGAGCGAAAAGAGTTCAGAAAATTTTATAGTAAGTGATCAAGCTGTACTTGAAAATGAAAAAGGTAATTTAAGTTTTAAATTGATAAATGGAAAAGTTTTTGCAATTGATGATAAAGAGCTTAATCAGATTGATTACAAAGAGATGTATATAAATGATTCTGTTTCAAATGTTGATGTAGTAAATTTTGATACATCTTATAACTTTTGGAAAGATAATTTGAAAAAAAATAGAGATATTGATGATTTTTCATTTTTCATTTTATCATCTATTTTTCCTTTAATATCTCTATTTTTAGTTATAGTTTTTGGTTATTTTAATCCAAGATATGAAAAAAATAGAGCTGTTGCATACTCTGTTTTAGCAGTTGTTATCTATTTTATATTGATTAAATATATTGGAGAGAGATTATTTTTACACTCTTTGTATATAATCCCAACTATTTGGATAATTGCAAGTTATATTTTATATTCTAAAACTATTAAAAAAGAGTATTAAATTTGAATTTAAAGTTTGAAATTGCTTATGATGGAAGCTCTTTTTTTGGAAGTCAAAAGCAACCAAATAAAAACACAGTTGAAGATGAACTTTTAAAAGCTTTTAAAAATATAAATATTGATACAAAGATAGTTTTAAGTGGAAGAACAGATAGAGATGTTCACGCTACTGGTCAAGTTTTTAACTCTTTTATTCCAGATTACTGGGAAGATTTAGAAAAACTAAAAGAGATTTTAAATAATAAACTTTCAAAAGCAGTTAAAATAAAAAAAATATCAGAAGTTAATGATAATTTTCATGCAAGATTTAGTGCAAAAAAGAGAGTTTATAGATATATAATAACTTCAAAACCAACAACTCCTTTTAATGATAAATTTGTAACTTATATAAAAAATATAGATGAAGAACTTTTAAAAAGTGCCATAAAAGAGTTTATTGGAGTTTATGATTTTAAATATTTTCATAAAACAGGAAGTGAAAAAGAGAATACAAAAAGAGAGATTTTTGATACAAAATTCTATAAATATAAAGATATTTATGTTTTTAAATTTTGTGCAAACTCTTATTTAAGAACTCAAATACGACTTATGGTAGGATTTTTAATAGCAATTAATGATAAAAAGCTAACAATAGAAGATTTAAAAAAACAGTTAAATTGTGAAAAAAATATATTTAAAACACCAATTGCACCAAATGGTTTATATCTAGCTAGGATTTTTTATAAATGAGAAAATTGATTTTTTTAACTATATTAAGCTCTCTATTTTTTACAAATAGCTTTGCATATCAATTTGCACTAAATTCAAAAGATAAAAATTTAATAAATAACTCAAAACAAAAAAGTGCTATTTTAAAAAGATTAGAAAAATATAGTGAATTTAAAAATGAGACAAAAAATCTTGATATTGATAAAAAATTAGGGAAAGTCAATTTTTTTATAAATAAAACTTTGCCTGAATTTGATACTCAAAGTGTTGGAATAGATGATTATTGGATGACACCAAAAGAGTTTTTTATTAAAGGGTTTGGAGATTGTGAAGATTATGCAATAGCAAAATATTTTACACTTTTGGAACTTGGAGTAAAAAAAGAGAGTTTGTATTTAGCTGTTGTAAATGTGAAAGCTAGTGCTGGAACACATATGGTTTTATTATATGTTGAAAATAAAAACTCTTCCCCACTAGTTTTAGATAATCTTAGTTTTAGAGTTCTTCCTTTTTCAAAAAGAGATGATTTAACTCCTGTTGTAGCTTTCAATGAGTTAAATGCATATGAATTTACAAAAGATAAATTTACACAACTCGTAACTATTGATTGGCAAAATAACAATAAATGGGATAGAGTATTAAATAGAGTTTATAAATTAAATGAGTGAAAATATCTATATTTATAATTTGTAGAATAAATACTTGACAAACATTGACTCAATAAGATATAATTCTTTAGCAGTTTATATGATAGAGTGCTAAAGTTTAGAAAAAGCAGGATTTTATGATAGATAAAAAAGAGTTTTTATTACAATCTATTATTAAAGCATATATAGAACATTTAGAACCAATAGGTTCAAAAGAGCTTAAATCTATGTATGAGTTAGATTATTCTCCTGCAACAATTCGTGGATATTTTAAAAAACTAGGAGATGAAGGTTTTTTAGCTCAAGAGCATATAAGTAGTGGAAGAACACCCACAAATGAAGCTTTAAAACAGTATTGGATAGGAAAATTAAATTTCTCTATTTCTGGTGTGAATATAAAAGCTATTGAGTTTTTGGCTAATAAAATTGGAGTAACAGTTTTTTTAAAAAAAGAGAAAAGTGATATTTTACAAAATATAATAAATGTAGAAAACAGGTATATAATTCTAGAGTTTACAACTTTTGTTGTAAATATAAAGTTTAATCCGGCTTTATATAAGTTTTTGAGTGATTTTTTACAAAGTTCTTTAAAAGATATTTTAAAAATTTCAAAAGATGTTGGTGCTTACGAGCTTTATAGCTCTATAAACTATACTTTACAAAGTAGTGATTTTGATATTTTTAATTACAAAGAGTTTTTATCTTTGGCATTAAATTTTGATTTTGATGAGTTTACAATTAATAAATTTCTAAAAGGCACAATTTTAGATGAGCTAAAAGAGGGTCTATATTTTGATGGTTTTTTACCACAAAGTTATATAGGAGTTTGTAAATTCTGCAAAATCAATAACGAAGATTATAAAATGTTTGTTGTTGGTGAATTATCAAAAGATTATGAATATTTTTTTGAACAAATTATAAATTTTTAAGGAGATAAAATGAGTGAATTAAAACAAGATGAAGTTTTAAATGAAGAGATAGAAAAAACGGAAAGTTGTTGCGAAAGTTCAAAAGAGTGTTGTGAAGGAAAAGAGGAACAAAAAGAGGAGAGTTTAGAAGATGTTATTGCTAGACTTGAAGATGAATTAAAACAGAGTGAAGATAAATTTTTAAGAGTTCATGCTGATTTTGAAAATATTAAAAAAAGATTAGAGAGAGAAAAATATCAAGCAATAGATTATGCAAGTGAGAAGTTTGCAAAAGATCTATTAACTCCTCTTGATACTTTGGAAATGGCTTTAAATTCAGCAAATGCGAATTTGAGTGCTGAAGAGTTACTTCCAAAACTAAAAGAGGGAATAGAGCTTACAATTAAAAGTTTTATTACAACATTTGAAAAGCACAATATCACAAAAGTTGATACAAATTGTGAGTTTGATCCAAATGTTCATAATGCAGTTATGCAAGTTGATAGTCCTGATCATGAAACTGGACAAATTGTAAGTGAGTTACAAAAAGGGTATATGTTAAAAGATAGATTGCTTAGACCTTCAATGGTTAGCGTAGCAAACTAAAATTTGACCGAAATGTCATTAAACTATAGAATTTAAGATTATTTACAAATTAAAAAGAAAATTTAATAAAAGGAAGAAAAAATGAGTAAAGTTATTGGTATAGATTTAGGAACAACAAACTCTTGTGTTGCAGTTTATGAAAATGGTGAAGCAAAAATTATTCCAAATAAAGAGGGTAAAAATACAACTCCTTCTATTGTTGCTTTTACAGATAAAGGTGAAGTACTTGTAGGAGATCCTGCAAAAAGACAAGCTATTACAAATCCAGAAAAAACTATATATTCTATAAAAAGAATTATGGGACTTATGATGAATGAGCCAAATGCTAAAGAGGCTCAAAGTAAAGTTGGATATAAAATAGTTGATAGAAATGGTGCAGCTGCTGTTGAAATTGCTGGAAAAGTTTATACTCCTCAAGAAATTTCAGCAAAAATTTTAGGAAAATTAAAAGCAGATGCTGAAGAGTATTTAGGAAGTAGTGTTACAGATGCTGTTATTACAGTTCCTGCATATTTTAATGATGCACAAAGAAAAGCAACTCAAGAAGCTGGAACAATTGCAGGTCTTAATGTTTTAAGAATTATAAATGAGCCAACAGCAGCATCACTAGCATACGGACTTGATAAAAAAGGTGAAGAGAAAGTTCTAGTTTACGATTTAGGTGGAGGAACATTTGACGTTACAGTTCTTGAAATTGGAGATGGAACTTTTGAAGTTTTAAGTACAGATGGAAATGCTTTCCTAGGTGGAGATGATTTTGATAATAAAATTATTGATTGGTTAGCAGATGAGTTTAAAGCTGAAAATGGTTTTGATGTTAAAAATGACAAAATGGCACTTCAAAGATTAAAAGATGCTGCTGAAAATGCTAAAAAAGAGTTATCATCAGCTGAATCAACAGAGATTAATCTACCATTTATTTCAATGGGAAATGCAGGACCAATTCACTTAGTAAAATCTTTAACAAGAGCTAAATTTGAATCTATGACTGAGAAGTTAATAGATGAAACTTTAGAGCATATAAAAGTTGCTTTAAAAGATGCAAATTTAAGTAAAAGTGATATTGATGAGATTATTATGGTTGGTGGAAGTACTAGATTACCAAAAGCAAACCAAGTTGTAAGAGAGTTCTTTGGAAAAGATTTAAATAAAGGTGTAAACCCAGATGAGGTTGTAGCTGCTGGAGCTGCTGTTCAAGCTGGAGTTTTAAGAGGTGATGTTAAGGATGTATTATTACTTGATGTTACACCACTATCTTTAGGAATTGAGACTTTAGGTGGAGTTATGACAAAACTTATTGAAAAAGGAACAACAATTCCAGTTAAAAAATCTCAAGTATTTAGTACAGCAGATGATAACCAACCAGCTGTTTCTATCCATGTTTCTCAAGGTGAAAGAGAGTTTGCAAGAGATAACAAATCTTTAGGTATGTTTGAACTTTCAGATATTCCACCAGCTCCAAGAGGTGTTCCTCAAATTGAAGTAACATTTGATATAGATGCAAATGGAGTTTTAAATGTAAGTGCAAAAGATAAAGGTACTGGAAAAGAGAACAAAATTACAATCTCTGGAAGCTCTGGATTAAGTGATGATGAGATTGCAAAAATGGTTGCAGAAGCTGAAGCAAATAAAGATGTAGATGCTAAAAGAAAAGCTCTAATTGAGACAAGAAACCAAGCAGATGCAATGCTTCACTCTACAAGAAAAACTTTAGAAGAGAATGAAAGTTCTATTAGCGAAGAAGATAAAAAAGGAATTATTGATGCAGCAGCATCTCTTGAAGAGACTTTAAAAGATGATAATGCTACAAAAGAGCAAATTGAAGAGAAGTTAAAAGTTTTAACTGAAAAATCTCATAAATTAGCAGAAGCTATGTATAAAAAAGATGGTGAGCAAGGACAAGGTGGACAAGCAAACCAACAAGCAAAAAAAGATGACGATGTTATCGATGCTGAGGTAGAGTAAAACTCTACCTTATGCAAACACTTATTTATATTTTTATTCTTTTTATAGTAGTATTACTCCTAATATATATCTTTTTTAAATCAAAACAAAATCATCTTTTTTCACTATTAAGTGGTAGTTGTCCTAGTTGTTTAGAGACAAGAAAAGTTTTTTTTGATAAAAATAGTAATACAAATTTTACACAAGATGTAATCAAAACAACTGTTTTAAAATATCATGGTTGTTCTGGTATAAAAGATGTAGAGTTTTTATGTACAAGTTGTGGTTTAAAAGAGATACATTCAATAAATTCTCAAATGGAGTGTAATATATGAAGAATTTAATATTTTTAAGTTCACTTATTTTTTTAATAACGGCTTGTTCGAAAAAAGATGAAAATATAAGTATAGAAAAAAAATATTCACAAAATAGTCTTGAATCAAAATATGAAAAAGAGATTTTAAATAAAATGGAAAAAGTTCCTTTTTCTCAAATAAAAGGTTTTTTTGATGATGATTTAAATCATGCATTAGAAGTTTTTAAAAAAGATTGCCAAAAATCACAAAGGTATGAAGAGTTAAAAAATGTTTGCCAAAAAGCACAACATACAAATGATGGAGCTATGTTTTTTGTATCAAACTTCCAAGCATATAAACTTTATGATAATAATTCAAATGATGAGGGAATGATAACAGGTTATTATGAACCACTGTTATATGGAAGTTTAAAAAAAACTCAAAGGTATAAATATCCAGTTTATAAAATTCCAAAAGATTTAGTTCTTTCAAATACAAATAGTTTACAAGGGTATAAAAATATTGGCAAAAAAGTTGGTAAAAAAATTGTTCCTTATGATACAAGAGCTTCTATAGAAAAAAATCCAAACAATAAAAATCTTGAAGCAATAGCTTATGTAGATGATAAAATAGACCTATTCTTTTTACAAGTTCAAGGAAGTGGGAAAATACAACTTGATACTGGAGAGATTTTAAATGTTGGATATGCTGGACAAAATGGACGAGAATATAAAAGTATTGGAAGATATTTTATAGATAATGAGATAATTTCAAAAGAGGATATAAGTGTTCAAGCAATAAAAGAAGCCTTACTAAAAAATCCTTCAAAAATAGATGACATTTTAAATATAAATGAGAGTTATGTTTTTTTTAAAGTTGCAGATCAAGGAGCTACAGGAGCTTTAAATACTGTTTTAACTCCAAAACGAAATATAGCAGTTGATAGAACATATATTCCATTAGGAATGCCTGTTTTTTTAAATACACAAAATCCTATTTCAAAAGAACCTATAAATAAACTCACAGTCGCAGCAGATGTTGGTGGTGCAATTAAAGGAGAAATAAGAGCTGACTTTTTCTGGGGTTTTGGTCCTGAAGCTTTAAATTATGCTGGAAGAATGAAAGAGAAAGGTAAGTTGTATGTTCTAAAGCCAAAGTACTAAAAGAACAACAACTTAGCTTAAGATAAATATATCTTTTAATTTTTTAGTTGATTAAACTCTATAATAAAATCAACTTCTATTCCTAAATTTGTATTTTTCATCAAAATAGGTTTTGAAATAGTGATTGAGTATAACTCACTATTTATATTTGTAAATATATTAAATAAATCTTTAGGTTCTTTTACAATAGTATTTACACTAAAACTGAAAATCTCAACTTTGTTTGCATTAAGTGTTTCTATATATTTTATGATAGAGTGTTCTGGTAAGAGAATTTTTAACTGTTCATTTATACTCTCTTTATCAAAAAGTTCATCTTGTAAATATTCTTGAGTAAATATTCCATATACAACATCTTTAATCTCTAATTCATCTTTTGCTACAACTATTGCTTCAAAATTACTCTCTTGTTTTTCATCTAATTTTTTTGTCTCAACAATTTGATATATTTTATTTAGAGACTGTTTTAGTAAATCTAGATTCTCATTATCTTTTGCAGTAATTTTTAGTTCTAATACTTTATTCTTTAAAATAAGCTCATTTATCATTACATTTTGTGGAGTAGTATTAAAAATAGCTTTTATTCTATGCTCGATTTTACTATTATTTAAAATATGATCAGGAAGTTTTTCAAGATTTATAGTTTTAGTTGCTTCTATTAAATTTAAGTTTATTGCAATTTTTCTAAAATCTATCATATTGTATATTTTGTATCCACCATAAAACATCATAGCAAAAAGAATAAATACAAAAATATATCTAGAATCTTTCTTTTTCTTCTTTTTTCTTGGGACTACAAAACTTTTTAAAACATTTGGATTTCGTGATAAGCTAAAAAGTTCATCATGAATATCAACACTGTAGTCATCTACTTTAAGCATTAATTCCAGACTTAGGTTTGTTAATTGCTCTTTTGTAAGATTTCTTAAAGCGAACAAAAAAGATACTTTTTGTATAAAAATCTCTTTTTGCGACTCATGAAAATTTTTTAGAATTTTTTGTAAAAGTTCACTTAACTCAAGATAATAAAGTTCATCAAAAAGTTTTTGACCCTCCAAATTGTCTTCATAAAAATGTGTTCTTTTTACAGCATCAAAAGTTAGTAAATCTACAACTTCATTGTAAACAATCTTACTATTTTTATCCACTATTAAAATATAAGCTCGGTCATTGTATATAAAAAATAGAAGTTCATTTTTTGAGCTTTGTTTTTGAATATGAGCATTCATTATATGAAAAGCTGAATATATATAATCAATTCCAGTTTTTCCAAAATAATTTTGTGTTTCAAATAGTGTTGTTTTTAATACAACAATATCGTAAGCTTCATTGAAATTTATAATTTCACAATCTTTTACTTTTGGTGATATTGATTTTGGAATTAATTTTGTAGTATCACTTAAAAGTAGAGTTGATATATAACTTAAATCATTCTCATTTTGTAGATTGTTTAATTTTTGAACAATATTATCTGGAAGAATATCCCCATCTAGTAGAAATGTTGAGTTGTCTTCACTTATTTCTTTGTTATTTATATATTTTTTATATTCAACTTTTAGATTGTTGTTTTGTTTTACAACATTTATAAACATAGTCTCTTTTTTAAACATTTTTTTTCCTAATTTATATTAAAGAGTGTTGTAACATCTTTGTTTTTATTAAAGATTTCGCATCTTCTAGTTCCATATCTTTTACACTAAAAGGTTCGCTTATATAAAAATCTATTTTACCAAAAGGTTTTGGTAATACAAATTTGTCCCATGAGTTAAACTGCCAATATTTAGAAGGTATGGCATTAAAACATCTAATATTTTTTCCACTTTTTTGTGAAATTATTACAACTCCATCTGCAATACTATATCTAGGACCTCTAGGGCCATCAGGAGTAATTGCAACATCATTTCCAACTTTTAACTCTTTTAATGCTCTTATTAAAACTTTTGAAGCACCATGTGAGCTAGAACCACGAACTGCTCCACAATTAAAAAGTTCTGCTGTTTTTGCAATAATTTCTCCATCTCTATTTTCACTTATTAAAGCTTTTACAACCCAACCTTTTCGAAAGTGATGATAATTAAAGATTTGTGAAAGTAAATCACCATGCCACATACATAAAACAAAAGGTTCTTTGTCATCTTTTGGATGATGATAAACTTTTTTATTTGTTGCATAGATAAATTTTGTTATTAAATATAACAAATATGGAGCATACTTTTTTTTGATTGACTTCCACATTACTCTACTATTTCGCCTTTTAATGATGTTCTTGTTGCACTTGTAATTTTTACATTTACAAATTTCCCAAGTAATTCATCACTTCCTTTTGTAAATACTAAAAAGTAGTTATCTGTGTATCCACTTACTTCACCATTTGGTTTTAAACTCTCAACTAAAACATTTACTGTTTTTCCAATCATATTAGGCATTGAGTTCTCTAAATATCTTTTATGAAGTTCTATTAACTCATCAAGCCTTGCACTTCCAATACTATCTTCTATTTCTAAATCTTTTAATTCAAGTGCTTTGGTATTTGGTCTAGGAGAGTATTTAAAATTGAAAATTTGATCAAATTTTACTTGATTTACAACATCTAAAGTGTCTAAAAAGTCCTCATGTGTCTCTCCTGGAAAAGCTACAATAATATCTGTAGTAATTCTTAAATCAGGAATTAACTCTCTCATTTTTAAAGCTCTATTTAAAAACCACTCTTTTGTGTATCCTCTTTTCATAGCTTTTAAAATCTTTGTAGAACCACTTTGAAGAGGCATATGAATACATTTTGAGATTTTTGGATTTCTTGCAAACTCTTCAATAAACTCATCATCCATATGAAGTGGATGTGGAGATGTAAACCTAATTCTCTTTAGACCATCTATTTTTGATATATCTTGAAGAAGTTGTGTGAAGCTATATTTATCTCTATTATTACTAAATCTTTTTCCATAAGAGTTTACATTTTGTCCCAAAAGAGCAACTTCAACAACACCATTATCAACAGCTTTTTGTATTTGTGAAACTATCATTTCTGGTGGAATAGATATTTCATCACCTCTTGTACTAGGAACTATGCAATATGTACACTCTTTATCACAACCAACAGATATATTTACACTTGTTCTAAAATTGTTGTTATTTGCTATTGCAAACTCATATTGTGAGTCGTCATTATCAATACTTATTTCAACAGAGCCTTTTTTATCAACAACATCTTTTATTTTTGAAATATTTCTAGCTCCCAGTACAAAATCAACATAAGGAGCTCTTTTTATAATATCTTCACCTAAATGAGATGCTGTGCATCCACAAACACCAATTTTTGCACCATCTTTCTTTTTCTTATTAAATTGTCCAATTTCAGAAAATAGTTTTTGAACTGGTTTTTCTCGAACAGAACAAGTGTTTATAATAATTAAATCAGCATCTTCAATATTTTGTGTAGCACTATAACCTTTGTGTTTTTCAAGTTCTGCTTGAATATGTTTACTATCGGTGTCATTCATTTGACAACCTAAAGTTTGTATAAATAGTTTTTTGCTCATATTTTTTATCACTATAAAATATTAAAGTGCATGAACCTCATACATATACTCATCATCAGCTAATCCAAATTTAATCTCTCTAAAATAGATATTAAATCCCTCTTTTTCTAAAGCTTCAACTAGAGCCATCATATCTTTGTGAGAGTTATCTCTATCAAAGTAAAATATTTTTTGACCCTCTTTTTTTAGCTCATCTTTAATCTTTTCCAACTGTACTTTTTTTGGCTTTTCATTTAATTCATTTCTAGCAATTAATAATTCCATTTCATTAAACCTTTTTTTTCAAATAATCGTATATTTTAGTCAAAAATTGCTTTAATTTCTATAAAAGGTAGTTTTGATATACTATTGTCCTAAAACTTGCATTGAAAATCAAACTTACCATTTCAATGTTAAAAAAACTATAGGAAATAATTATGGATAAAATAATAGATATTTTAGACTCAATAGCTTATGAAAAGGGTCTTAAAATTACTGATGTAGAAAATGCTCTAAAAGAGGCTTTGATTAAGACTGCTCAAAAAATGGTTGATTACACTTTGATTTTTGATGCAAAAGTAGATAGAGCAGCTAAAAAATTAACACTTTTTCAAAAGATAGAAGTTGTAGCAAATGATGATAAAAGATTATTTGAAGATTTAGTAAATGAAGACGGAACTCCTATAAATAAAGAGAATTTTATAGCAATAGATGAAGCAAAAGCTATCAATAGTGATTTAGAACTTGGGGATCATTTGAGTTATGAGTTAGAATTTGAAAATATGGGAAGAAATGCTGCAACAATTCTTTCAAGTAATTTTGAATATAAACTTCAAAGATTTGTAGAAGAAAATATAATGGCAAAATACAAAGAAAAAGTTGGAAAAATTGTATCTGCTGTTGTTACAAGAGTTGATAAAAATGATAGTACTTTTATTGAAATAGGTGAAATTAAAGGTATTCTTCAAAGAAAAAATAGAATAAAAGGTGAGTATTTTAAAGTAGGAGATACACTTAAAGCTGTTGTTAAATCTGTAAATATTGATAAAAATTTGGGCTTGATGGTAGAGTTATCAAGAACAAGTCCTAAGTTTTTGGAAAATCTACTTACTTTAGAAGTTCCAGAACTTAAAGATGAAAAAATTATTATAGAATCAAGTGCTAGAATTCCTGGAAGCAGATCAAAAATAGCACTTATATCTACAAGCCCACAAATAGATGCAATTGGAGCAATTGTTGGTGTAAAAGGTGTTAGAATAAATGCAGTTTCAAAAGAGCTAAATGGAGAAAATATAGATTGTATAGAGTATTCAAGTGTTCCAGAGATGTTTATTGCTCGTGCTTTAAGTCCTGCTTTAGTAAATAGTGTAAAAATAGAAGAACATCCAAAAAATGGTGAAAAAGGTAAAGCAGTTGTTACAATTAATAGTGAGCAAAAAAGTAAAGCAATAGGGAAAGCTGGATTAAATATAAGATTAGCTTCTATGCTTACAAAATATGATATAGAGATTGTTGAGATTGAAACAGGTGTAACAACTTCAAATCTTGAAACTAAAAAAGATGAAAAGATAAGTGATGCATCAAGCCTAGAGGCACTATTTAAATAGTATGAAAAAGATATATTTTTATGATACATCAAAAAAAACAAAAGTAGAATTTGTATCTTTAAAACCAAATATTGCAAAAATATATGTATGTGGACCAACTGTTTATGATAATTCTCACTTAGGACATGCAAGAAGTGCTATTGCTTTTGATTTACTTCATAGAGTTTTAAAAGCAAATGGTTATGAAGTAGTTTTTGCAAAAAATTTTACTGATATTGATGATAAGATTATCAAAAAGATGAAAGAAGAGGGTAAATCTTTAGAAGAGATTACAACTTTTTATATAAAAAATTATAAAAATGATATGGAAATTTTAAATATTTTACCAAATAGTTTTGAGCCAAAAGCTACTGAAAATCTTGATGCTATGAAAGAGATGATAGAAAATTTACTTTCAAAAGATATTGCATATAAAACAGATGATAGTGTATATTTTGATGTTTCAAAAGATAAAAATTATGGTTCATTATCAAATCAAGCAAGTGATGAAAATTCACAAGCAAGAGTTGAAATAAACAATCAAAAAAGAAATAGTTCAGATTTTGCTCTTTGGAAATTTGAAAAAGCTAGTGATGTATCTTTTGCTTCAAATTTTGGAGCAGGTCGCCCTGGATGGCATATTGAGTGTAGTGCTATGATTGAAAAACATTTAGCTTATAAGGATGAACCTTTCCAAATTGATATTCATTGTGGTGGAGCTGATTTACTTTTTCCTCATCATGAAAATGAAGCTAGTCAAACAAGATGTGCAAGTGGACAAAATCTTGCAAAATATTGGATGCACAACGGTTTTGTAAATATAAATGGAGAAAAGATGAGTAAATCTTTAGGGAACTCATTTTTCTTAAAAGATGTTTTGAAATCTTATAGTGGAGAAGTTGTAAGATTTTATCTTCTAAGCTCTTCATATAGAGCAAATATAAACTTTAATGAAGAGGATTTACTTGCAAGTAAAAAAAGACTTGATAAACTTTATAGAGTTAAAAAAAGAGTTTATGAAGTAACTGCTTCAAAAGTGAATGAAAAGTTTGAAAACACTCTTTTAGAAGCACTAAATGATGATTTAAATACATCATTGGCACTTAGCTTTATTGATGAGTTTATAAATAGTTCAAATGATAGTTTGGATAAAAATCCAAAAGATAAGAGTCTAAAACAAGAGATAGTTGCAAATATTGAGTTTATTGAAAAAGTTCTAGGTTTTGGTGGAAGTGATGCTTTCTCTTATTTCCAATTTGGAGTTAGTTTAGAGCTAAAAAAACGCATAGAAGATTTGATTTCAAAAAGAGCAGAGGCGAAAAAAAATAAAGATTTTGCAAAAGCAGATAGTATAAGAGATGAGTTATCTGCTATGAATATATCAATTATGGATACAGCTTTGGGAGTTGTTTGGGAGTATAGATAGACTTTAAAGATTTTAGTTATAATCTTTAGATTTATTTTAAAATGTGTAAAGGTTTGAAATGACAGCTCAAGTAAAAACAGGATTAATAGTAAAGCAAGATTTTTTTGTTGTGGAGTTATTTGCAGGTGCTGGTGGACTTGCTCTGGGACTTGAAAAGGCAGGTTTTAAAACTCTTGCAACTGTGGAAAATAATAAATGGGCTTGTGAAACTTTAAGGAAAAATCGACCAAACTGGAATATTTTAGAAGAAGATGTTATAAAAATAGCAGAAAAAGGAATAAAAAAATATCTAAAAAATCCAGATATAGATATTGACTTACTTTCAGGTGGTTATCCTTGTCAGGCTTTCTCTTATGCTGGTAAAAAACTAGGACTTGAAGATACTAGAGGAACACTTTTTTATAGTTTTGCTGAAATTTTAAAAGAGTTAAAGCCAAAAATGTTTTTAGCTGAAAATGTAAAAGGATTAGTAAGCCATGATGGTGGAAGAACACTTCAAACTATGATAGATGTATTTAGTGAAGTTGGATATAAAGTATATTTTAAAGTTTTAAATTCAAATGATTTTGATGTCGCACAAAAAAGAGAGAGAATTGTAATTGTAGGTGTAAGAGAAGATATAAGAGAAAAAATTGGATTTGATTATATCTTCCCAAAACCAAAAGAGAAAAAACTTGTATTAAAGGATATTTTACAAAATGTTCCAAGCTCTTTATGTGCTAGTTATAATGATAGGAAAAAAGAGATTTTTGCACTTGTTCCCCAAGGTGGTTGCTGGAGAAATTTGCCAGAAGATATTGCAAAAGAGTATTTAGGTGGGAGTTATCATTTAGGTGGTGGGAAAACAGGAATTGCCAGAAGGATGTCTTGGCATGAAGCAGGGCTTACAGTTTTATGCAGTCCAGCTCAAAAACAAACAGACAGATGTCATCCTGATGAGCTTCGTCCTTTTAGTGTAAGGGAAAATGCAAGAATACAATCTTTTCCAGATGATTGGGAGTTTGTTGGTTCTATGGCTGAACAATATAAACAAATTGGAAATGCTGTTCCAGTTAATTTAGCTTATCATATTGGTTTATCTATTAAAAATTATATAAATGCAAAAAAGGAAAAGAGTGATGAAAAATTACAACTTGAATTTCATTTCTAATGAAGATTTATTTAATCATACAAAAGAAACTGTTTTAAAATATAGATTTAAAGTTAATTTAAAAGAGTTTAATAAAAATTTAATTGATCCAATAAAGCTAACATTTGATCATAAAGTATATAAAAAAGAGTTTGAAAATTTAATAGAAGAAGAAATTTTAAGGCAAGTTGATAAGTCAAATACGAATCATATAGGATATTTTCATCAAAATATCTTTAAATATTTAAAAAATGGCTGGAGTGTTCCTAAAGAGGGATTTGATATTGTAAATGAAAAGAAAAAAATATTTGTTGAGATGAAAAATAAACATAATACTATGAATTCATCATCTTCCCAAAAAACATATATGAGAATGCAACATAAAATAAATAAGCTTCCAAAAGCTAACTGTTTTTTAGTAGAGGTTATTGCAAAAAATAGTCAAAATATACCTTGGATAATTTCACTTGATAGTGAACAAATAAGTGATAATAGAATTAGAAGAGTATCTATTGACAAGTTTTATGAAATAGTTACAAATGATAAAAATGCTTTTAAAAATCTTTGCGAAAAACTACCTGTAGTAATTGATGATGTGCTTGCTACTATTCATGAAGATATTATAGATAATAGTGTTTTTGAAGAGCTTAAATCTATAAATCCTAATATTTTAAAAAGTTTATATATGTTGTCTTTTTCTAAATATGAAGGATTTGATAGTTTTGATATTTAATCATTTAAAAACGATAAAGAGAGAATTGAGTTTTTATTTGGATTGTATGAGGAGTATTTAAATACTCAAAAGTAAAATATATTAATTTTATATTTATATTCAAAGAGATATACTTTTGGATATATTTTATAAAGGATTAATTTATGTTAGCATCAAAAAATACAAAAATATTAGTTTCTATGCCACAAAAATTATCAGATGAAGTTACAGAATTTGCAAAAGAATTAAATCAAAATAAGAGTGCTTTGATAAATCAAGCTTTAGAATTTTATTTTGATCATTTGGATTTACAAATTGCAAAAAAAAGAAGTTTAGAAAAAAATGAAACTATAAGTTTGAGCGAAATTAGAAAATTATCAGATGAACAAATATAGTTTAGATTTTGATAAAAAAGCTTCAAAAGATTTATTATCTTTGGATAAATCTGTAAGAAATTTTATATTAGATGAGTTAGAAATTTTTATAAATAATTTTGATGAAACTTATGAAAAAGAGCTAATTAAAATTACAAAAATAAAAGCTTTACAAGGCGAATACAAAGGGCTTTATAGATTAAGATTAAGAACTTATAGGCTTATTTATGAAAAACAGAACGATAAACTTGTAATTTTAGTTTTAAGAGTATCACATAGAAAAGATATTTATTAAAAATAATAAAGAAGATTTATAAAAAAATCTTCTTATACTCTTCTTCATCCCAAGCAACTATTAAATTATCACCATACTCTATAACTGGTCTTTTAAAAAGCATAGGTTCATTTGCAAGATACTCTTTTTTACCTTGTTCATCAAGATTTAACTCTTTTAAATTCATAGTTTTGTATTTAGTACCTTTTGAGTTAAAAAGTATATTTATATCAACTTTTTGTGACCATTTTTTAACAGTTTCTAAATCTACTTTTGTAGTTTTAAAATCTACAAAATCAACTTCTATATTGTGGTCTTTGAAAAACTTCAAAGCATTTCGTACACTTCCGCAAGTTTTTATTCCATAAACTTTTATCATATTTTTACTCTATAATTTTTGGAACTACAAAGTAGTTATCTTCACTCTTTGGTGCATTTTTTAAAATTGCATCAGAAATCTCTTTGCTTGAAACGGCAATATCTTCTCTAAAAGGAGTTCCACCTTTTACTGTACTTGCTATTGCTTCAACATTTGAAACATCAACTTCATTTAAGTTGTTTACAAACTCAAGCATTTGAGAAATATCACTTTTTATTTTCTCTTTTTTATCATCTTCTATTTTCAAACTTGAAAGTTTTTCTAATTTTGCTATTAAATTATCATCTACAGTTATCATAAATTTTTCCTTTAAAAGGTTACCCTTTTAAAGGTAACCAAAATATTTAAATACTACTTTTTAGCGTTAAATAAATTTAACTAAAAGTAGCAAAATCCTAAAGAAAGCAACGAGTTGCTCTTAAATTTTTTGCCTATTTTATCAAAAAAAAGATTTATTTGCCTCTTTTAGCATAAAAATCTTTTTTAAACTCAATCCAATTATCTTTTAAAATAGCCTCTCTAGCTTGTTTCATTAAATCTAAATAGTAATAGATATTGTGTATAGAAGCCAATCTAAAATAAGTTATCTCACCAGCTCTTAAAAGATGATTTAAGTAAGCTCGTGTGAAATTTTTACAAGTATAACAAGAGCAAGTTTCATCTATTGGTTTAATATCTTCTTTAAACTCTGCTTTTTTGATATTCAATCTTCCAAAAGATGTAAATAGTGTTCCATTTCTTGCATTTCTTGTAGGCATTACACAATCAAACATATCAACACCACGTTCAATATTTTCTATCAAATCTTCAGGTGTTCCAACACCCATTAAATATCTAGGTTTATCTTTTGGCATAAATTGTGTAGTCCACTCTACAGTTTCGTACATTAGAGCATTTGGTTCACCAACACTTAATCCACCAATTGCAAAACCATCATAATCACTCATTGCACAAAGTTGTTCGGCACTTAGTTTTCTAAACTCTTTATCCGTTCCACCTTGTATAATTGCAAAGATATTTTGATTTACCCCAATACCTTTTGATTTTTGTTCCATGTGATATTCAATAGCTTCTTTAGCCCATTTTGTAGTTCTTTCAATTGATTTAGCAATTCTCTCTTTTGTATTTGGCAAGGCAACTAAATCATCTAAAATCATCATAATATCACTACCCAAATCATATTGAGTATCTAAAACACTTTTTGGTGTAAAGTAGTGTTTGCTTCCATCTATATGAGATTTAAACATAATCCCGTTTTCATCTGGTTTACTATTATCACTTAGTGAAAAGGCTTGAAAACCTCCACTATCTGTTAAAAATGAGTTTGGAAATTTTGAAAAACCATGAAGTCCACCAAACTTTTTTATTAGTTTGCTTCCAGGTCTTAAATATAAGTGATAAGTATTTCCTAAAATAATCTTTGCACCCATTTCTAACATATCGTTTGCATCAAGAGCTTTCACTGTTCCTTGAGTACCAACAGGCATAAAAACAGGAGTTAAAATAGTGCTATGTGCTGTTTTAATTGTACAGGCTCTAGCCCCTTGTGAAGTTGCGTTAATTTGAAATTCCATAAATATTATAAACCTTTTTTTAATTAAGATTATATTCTATCTAAAATCTACTATTAAACTTTTTAAGATATAATTTCGCCCATGAAAAAGATATTAATTATACTTGATGGAATAGTTGCAAAGAAGCTTTTGCAAAGAATTGTAGAGTCAAATACAGGTGATAACAACTATGATGTTGTATATATGAATGATGTGATTTTACCTATTCAAAAACCGTCAAATTTTACATTCTATAAATTTGATCCTACTTCAAATTCAAAACTATCAATGGTTCTTGACAAAAATATCCATAGTGAAGTTTTAATGGCACTTAGTTCAAAAGATGAGATGATGAGTGTTATTAAAAATATTAGAGAATACAAAAAAAATCTTCAAATTACTATTTTAGATTATTGGGGAATAAATATAAAAGACCCAATGGTTAGTATTTACAAAGGAATTGATGTTTTAGCAAATGGAATGGTTGAAAGATTACCAAATGTACCTGTTTTAGCTCAAAATATTGGATTAAAGCAAGGTGAAATAATGGAGATAAAAATTCCATTTGGAAGCTCTTATGCTTATCGTTCTATTGACTCAATTGAGCAAAAAGATTGGAGAATTTTTGGTCTTTATAGAAATCAAAAATTAATGAATCTAAAATCATCTTTAGTTTTAAAACCAAATGATTTGATTTTGGTTATTGGAAAACCAACTGTTTTGATGAATATTTATAATGTTATAGGAAAAACTCAAGGACAATTTCCTATGCCATTTGGAAGTAAAATTTACTTATATTTGGATCTATATTTAGAAGATGAAAAGAGTGTAAAAAAAGCTCTTGATGAAGCAAAATATCTAAATGAAAAATTAAAAAACTCTTTACTTATTGTAAAAGTTACAAGACCTACAACTGTAGCAATTATGGAACTTATCAAAAATGAATTAAAATATTTTCCTACAATAATTTTGCAAATAGATTATGCGAATTTAGGATTTAAAGAGATAATTAAAGAAGATAGCAGGAAATACAATATTGGTTTGCTTATTTTGACAAAATCTATGTTCAAAGATTTATATAAATTAAATTTTCTTTTAGAGCTAAAAATTCCAATTTTTAAAATGGGAGAAGAGAGTTTAAAAGCTTCAAAAAATGTTGGAGTTGTTCTAAATGATAGTGGAAGTTATGAACAGATTTCTCCAATAGTTTTTGATGTTGCGACTCAGTTAAAATTAAAAACAAAAATATTTGATTATGATCCAATAGGACAAAAAGATAATCAAGTAAGTTTACTAGACCACTATGAAAATTTGGCAAAAATCTTTAATGAAAAACTAGAGATTATAAAAGGTGTTGAAAATCCAATACGAGAGTTAAAAAAACAAAAAGAGATGTTACAAATCTTACCTCTAAAACAAAAAATGTTTAAAAAAAGGTCATTTATTAAGTTCTTCTATACAAATAGTGATTTAGTTGCTTTTGATATGAATAAATTTAATCAAATCTTAATTCCAATTTCTGAAGAACAGGTACAAAAATGAATAAAAACGATTTAAACGAAGCTAGAACAAATCCAGATTTTTTAATATATTTAGAAGCAGCAATGCAAAATTCAATAAAAAATCAAAATATAGAGATGATGTATGAAATTTTAGACACTATGCTAGTTTTAGATTTAGAAGAAGAAAAAACAAACAAAATTTATGAAGAGATTTTAAAAGTTGCTACTCTTAATCTTGAAGAAAAATTAGAAAAAAATGAGTTATTAAAACTAGAAAATATTGATTTTTTAACTATCAGAGCTTTTTATGAACTTGCTATTGAGAAATGGTCAAATAGTGATTTTGAATTAGCAAAAGCACTTTTTTTTACTCTTGCAAATAGTATTAATGATGATTTTTTGAAAAAAAATATGGAAGTTTTAATTGTAAATTTATCAAAAGAGCTTGATTTTGAAGATTTTTATGAAGAGTTTGTTGATAAAGATGAGCTTGAATCTAAAGAAGAGTATGGGTATTTTATTACAACTTTTAATTTTGATGTAGATGATTTTTTGAAAAATCACCAAGAGTTTTTACAAAAAGAGTATGAAAATTTAAAACATTTAATCGAAAAAAGGAAATAATTTGAGAGTTCATTTTATAGGAATTGGAGGAATAGGGCTTTCTGCACTAGCTAGATTTTTGAATTTTGATGGGCATAGCGTAAGTGGAAGCGATATGAAAAGTTCTTCAATTACAAAAGAGTTAGAAAAAGAGGGAATAAAAGTATCTTGTCCGCAAGAGGCAAAAAATATAAGTGATGATTTAGATTTAGTAATTTATTCAGCAGCAGTTACAGATGAGAATCCTGAGTTAATAGAAGCAAGACTTAAACAAATCAGAACTCTTTCAAGAAAAGAGGCACTACCTATAATTTTAGGAGATAAGAAAAATTATTGTGTTGCAGGTGCTCACGGAAAATCTACTACAACAGCAATATTAGCAACTATTTTACAAAGTAGTGCATTAATTGGTGCTATTTCAAAAGAGTTTGGAAGTAATTTTAGATATGTAGATAAAACAGTTGCCTTTGAAGCTGATGAAAGTGATGCATCTTTTTTACTTTCAAATCCATATTGTGCAATAGTTACAAATGCTGAGCCTGAGCATATGGAGTATTATCACTATGATTATGATAAATTTTATGAATCATATGAAACTTTTTTAAGTTTGGCAAAAAAGAGAGTTGTAAATGGTGAAGATAAAGATATACAAAAATTAAAAATTGAGGATGCAACATATCTGTATCCATCAAAAGATATAAAAAATCTTTGTTACACTCTAAAAGATGGGCAACCTTGTACAAAATTTGATTTAAAAGATTATGGTACTTTTGAAGTTTGGGGATTTGGTTTTCATATAGCATCAAATGCCTCTTTGGCAATAATGGCCGCTTTAAACGAACTTGATATTGAGACTATTAGAAAAAACCTTTTAAACTATAAAGGTATTAAAAAGAGATTTGATATTGTTCAATCAAATGAAAAATTTGTGGTAATTGATGATTATGCACATCATCCAACAGAGATTGAAGCAACTATGAAATCAGTTGAGTTATATGATAATCTTACAAACTTTAACAATAGAATAGTTCTTTGGCAACCACATAAATATAGTAGAACTAGTGATAATCTTGAAGGTTTTAAAAAGTGTTTTAGAAGATGTGATGAGTTAATTATTCTTCCACTTTGGACAGTTGCAGGTGAGAAAAAAATAGATATTGATTTTGAAAAAGAGTTTGCCTCTTATAATCCAATTTTTGCTGATAGAGTAGTTTCATACAAAGGCAAAATAGAGCTTATAAAAGATGATAAAATCATAAAAACTTATGATGAGGGTATATTTTTAGGTGTTGGAGCTGGAGATATAACTTATCAATTAAGATATTAATAGATAGATTTATATCTATTAATATTTATACTAAAGCACAAAAACTTTTCCATCTTTGATAGCTATTTTACCATCTAGCTCATACTCTAATATTTTATCTGGATATTTTAGAAGTACTTCATCATAAATTGGGTTACTTTTACAATACTCTAAAATCTCATCAAAACTATTTTCAAATCCAAAAAGCCCAACCCCAACAATATCTTCTATAAACTCATCAATATCGTAAATTGCTTTTGCTAAGCCTTTTTTGATTAGTTCGTTTGTAGCTAAACTCTCATTTATTCTATGTGGTAAAACAAAAATCTCTTTGTTTTGTTTAATTGCAAACTCTACAGATGTCATACTTCCAGAGTTTAAATCAGCTTGAGTAACTATTAATTTATCACCTAAAGCTACAACTATCTCATTTCTTTGTACAAAGCTATATAATCTTGCTTTTTCACCCTCTTTAAAACTTGAGATAATTAAGCCATTTTTTTCAATCTCAATAATTTGATTTTTATTTACACTAGGATATCTTATATCCAAACCATTTGCTACAACCGCTATTGTGTTGTTTAATCCAGCCCCACTATGTGCAATGCTGTCAACTCCCATGGCGGCACCACTTACTATACAAATTCCATTTTGAGATAGTTTTGAAGCTAGTTTATATGTAAACTCTTTTGTATAATTTGAAGGTCTTCTTGTACCTACGATAGAGATTTTTTTTCTTTTTAAAAGTTGAGTATTTCCTATAAAATATAGTTCTTTCGGGTATTTTTTCATATTTTCAAGCTCTTTGATTTTAAAATCAAATTGATTTATCATAATCACCCCTTGATAATTTTTATATTTATTTTAACTAAATTTTTATAAATATGGAAGTTTGTTTAAAAATATTGGCTCAACATCATTTAAAAGATGTTTTGACTCTTTTAAAACTTGGAAAGTAACTTCATAAGGGTGTCCAATAGCTATTGCAAAACCTTGTTTTTTGGCAACTCTTATTGCATCTTTTAGCTGATTTTGAATAGCTGTAAAGCTTCTATCATTGTCCAAAAAAGTATCTCTTACAATATAAGGCATTTGGTACTTTATAGATAACTCTTTTGCTACAGAGTTTGGAGTTGTTCTACTATCTACAAATATAAAATTATACTTTTTTAATGCACGAAAAAGTTTGTCCATAGCTTCATAATTTTCTGTAAAAACTGAACCTGTATGGTTATTTGTATAAGTAGCATTTGGATATAAAACTCTAAGTTGTTTTACTCTTGCTTCTATTGTTTCATAACTATCAGATATATTTAAAGTATTAACTTCAATATTTTTAAAGTTCTTAGAGGCTTGCATTGGAAAGTGTATCATATGAAAAGGTAAATTTTGGGCAATAATTGCAGACTCTTTATGACCACTATTAGGTGGTAAAAATGCCATAGTTATAGGATATCCAATATTTAAGATTTTATCTTTTTGTGTTTTTGATACAACATCATCGATTATAATCACTAGTTTTGGTTTAGTTTTTAAATCATATTTGTAGTTGTCTTTTTTTGTTATTAAATCTTTTTTTTGTTTTGTTATAGGCTTTTCTATTTGAGATTTTTCTTCAATTATCTCATCTTCTATCTCTTTTGACTGTTTTGTTTCGATTTTTTGTTCAATTTTTGATTTTTCAATCTCTTTTTGTCTTTCAAAAACCTCTTTGGAAATATCTTTTTTTAGCTCTTCTTCAAAACTCTCTTTTTTTGTTTTTTCTTCTTCTAAATCTTTTTCTAAAATATTATTTTTTATATCAGGATTTAGATTTTGAATAATTTCTTCCATAATTTCATCATTTGTATATAGTTTTTGAGATTGTAAGATGTTATTGTTAGAAGAAGAGTTTACTGCTTGATTATTTTTACTCAAGAAAAAATAAGCAAATAGTAGAAGTATAAAAATAAGAGATAAAAGTACTATAAAATTTCTTGCAAGATTTCTTTTCCTTAAGGTTTTTTTTATAGGTGAAATTTTTCTTTTTTTTCTTGTTCTTTTTGCCATAAGATATTTTTATTTTAAGAGGAAAACCTCTTAAAATAATTAGTTAGTCTCTTGATTTACTATTTTTTTAGAAGCAATCCAAGGCATCATATTTCTTAATTTAACACCTGTTTGCTCAAGTAAAGAAGCTCTTGTATATGCTCTTTCAGCATTCATTCTTGGATATCCAGCTTGACCTTCAAGTATGAAATCTTTAGCAAATACACCATTTTGAATCTCTTTAAGAATTTGTCTCATAGCTTTTTTAGACTCATCATTAATAACTCTAGGTCCACTTACATAATCTCCATATTCAGCTGTATTTGAAATAGAGTATCTCATATCAGCAATTCCACCTTCATACATTAAGTCAACAATTAGTTTTAACTCATGTAAACACTCAAAGTATGCCATTTCTGGTTCATAACCAGCTTCTGTTAATACTTCAAATCCAGCTTGAACTAAAGCCGTTGCTCCACCACAAAGAACTGCTTGCTCACCAAATAGGTCTGTTTCAGTTTCATCTTTGAAAGTAGTTTCAATAATTCCAGTTCTTCCTCCACCAATTGCGCTAGCATAAGCAAGAGCAACTTGTTTTGTATCACCAGATGCATCTTGATGAACTGCGATTAAATCTGGAATTCCTCCACCTTTTGTAAATTCGCTTCTAACTGTATGACCTGGAGCTTTTGGAGCAACCATCATAACATTCATTTTTTTACAAGGAATAATTCTTTTATAGTGAATATTAAATCCATGTCCAAATGCTAAATAAGCACCATCTTTTAGATTTGGTTTAATCTCTTTTTCATAAATTTCAGATTGACTCTCATCTGGTAAAAGTATCATAACAACATCAGCAATTTTTGTAGCTTCAGCAACTGTTAAAACTTTGAAACCTTTAGCTTCAGCTTTTTTCCAAGAACTACCATCTTTTCTTAATCCAACAACAACTTCTACACCGCTATCTCTTAAATTTTCAGCGTGTGCATGTCCTTGTGAACCAAATCCAATCATTGCAACTTTTTTTGATTTTATTAACTCTATATTACAATCTTTGTCATAGAATACATTTATTGCCATTTATCTACCCTCTATTTTTTAAAAATTTAGCAAGATTATACAAAAATATAGATAAATATTAGATTTAAAAGAAAAACTATATAATAGTGCAAATAAAAGGATAAGAATTGCTAAAAAATATATTTACAAAAATTGAAAACAAGATATTTAATTTTTCGCAAGATGAAAAAAATATAATAGAAGATTATATAAAAGATGAGATAATAGTAAAAAATGGTGAAGATTTTGAGATAAATTCAAAATATAAAATTGGAGTTTTAAAAATAGAGAAGAATTTTGCTATTTTAGAAGATTTAGTAAACCCAATAAAAAATATTAAATTAGAATTAGATGCATTAAATGGAGCATTTAATAATGATTTAATTTTGGCAAAAAGAGTTTTTAATCCAAGAAGTAAAATCAAAGCAAAAGTTATAAAAGTACTTGAAGGAAAAAAAGCTGAAATCTTAGTATATGTTGAAGATGGCTCTTTTTTTACATTAAAAGAGAATATAGAATTACCTAGTAAAAACACAAAAACTTATGAAAATGGAGATGTTTTAATCATAGATAACAAAGAGTTTAAAGAGATTAAGTTTATTGGAAATTTGAATGATGCAAAAATAGATGAATTTATAAGTTTGTATATTTATGAAGAGCTTTATAGAGATGAAGAGAAAATTGAAGTAGATGAGTTTGTTGAAGATGAGTCTAAAAAAGAGACAAGAGTTGATCTAAGAGATTTACCATTTTGTACGATTGATCCAAATAGTGCAAAAGACCATGATGATGCTATCTTTTTTGACAAAGAAAATAGCACTCTTTTTGTAGCAATTGCAGATGTTTCTCATTTTGTAAAAGAGGGAAGTAAACTTGATATTTTGGCTTTTAAAAAATCTTCAACAATATATTTACCAAGTAGAACATTGCCGATGCTTCCTTCAATTTTAAGTGAAAATTTGTGTTCACTTAAAGAGAATGAAGATAGATATGCTTATGTTTTTAAGCTAAAGTTAGACATAAAAAATCTAAAAGTGCAACATAGTGAACTATTTTGTGCAACTATAAAAAATCATAGAAATTTTTCATATGGAAGAATTGATAGAGTTTTAGAAAATAAACTTGACCAGTATAATGAAAATGAAAAGAGAATTTTTGATTATCTTCTTCCTCTTTATGAAATTACAAAAAAATTTAGAGAAGATAGATTAAAAAAAGGTTATGACTTTAGAACATCTGAGAATAGACTTAAATTAAAAAATAGTTTATTAGAAAATATTGAAGTAGAAAAATCAACAGCTTCTCATCAATTAATAGAAGAGTGTATGCTTTTGGCAAATATTGAAGCTAGTAAAAAAGTTGGAGCTTTGGGAATTTTTAGAATTCATGAAGAGCCAAATTTTAAGGCTATATCAAAATTAATTGATGATGTTAATATTTTGGGAGTAAAGGCAAAATTAAAAGATAATGTACATGAAACAATTTCTCATATTCAAGAAGAATCAAATAAACTATTTTTAAGAGATGAGATAGATGAACTTGTTATTCAAAGTTTAACTCAAGCAAAATATAGCTCAAAAAATTTAGGGCACTTTGGTTTGGGTTTTAAATCATATTCACACTTTACAAGTCCTATAAGAAGATACTCTGATTTAGTAATTCATAGAATTTTAAAGACCAAAAAATTACCAAAAAATATAGATGATATTTGTACTCATATTTCAGAACAAGAGAGAAAAATAGATAAACTTGTTTGGGATTTTGAAGATAGAAAATATGCTAGATGGGCAAAAGATAATATTGGTGGTGAAATAAAAGTAAAAATAGTTGATATGGAAAGAGCAAAGGGTGTTTGTTATGAAAATATGATTGGATTAAAGGTAACTATAGAAAACTATAAAGGACAAAAACTATTTTCAAAACATAAAGTAAAAATAGTTTCTAGCAACTTAGCAACTAAATTAATAGTTGCTAAATTATTATAAGTTTATACACTTATTTAAAGATGCTAAATATGGTTCAACTTTTTCGCTTGTAACATATTGACCAACTAGTTTCTCTTTTTCATTTATGAAAATTGGGGCAACTAAGTTAATGATTGAGTGTTCAACTGGCTCTTGAGAAACCAAAATGAAATAAGTAGAGAAGTCATCTTTTGATTTTATTTTTAAAGCTTCTAAAGCTTTATCATCAATTTTAAAATCAAATGAAACTTTGTTTAAAACATTTATGTTTATAATAGATATTTTAGAACCATCTTCAAACTTTAAAAAAGAAACGAACTCGTCTAATTTCTCTACATCTATTTTTGAAAAACTTTCAAATCCTAAGATAGGAAGAACAACTTTATACATGATAAACCCCTTATGTAATTAAAATAAGAAAAATTATAATAAAAGTAAACTTAGGGTAATATTTTAACCATGTATAAAAGTGAATTTGATAAATATTTAAAAGCAAACAAAAGATTTAGTTCTTATATGTTTTATGGTCAATCAACGTTTTTGGTTGAGCAATATGCCTATTTAGTCTCAAAAATAATAGCAAAAGATGAAGAGATAGAGAAACTATATTTTGAAGAGTATAATTTTAAATATGCCAAAGATAGACTTCTTCAATCATCTTTATTCTCATCAAACAATGTAGTTTTGATAAAAATAGATAAAAAAATTCCAAAAAAAGAGTTAGATGCTCTTGTTGAATCTGCAAATATAAACAAAGATAGCACACTTATATTAGCTTGTATTGGAGATGCTGATTTTAAATCTATGGAGAGTAGTTTTACTGCTAAACAAAATGCTTGTGCAGTTAGATTTTTTGCATTAATGCCAAATGAAGCTATAGGTTTTTTACAAAATGAGGCAAAAAGATTAAAAATCGATTATGATGAAAATGCTTTGAGTCATCTATATTTTATGCATAGGCAAAATATTAGTCTTAGTACAAATGATTTAAGTAAATTAGCACTTCTAAATGAAAGAGTAACTACAAAATTAGTAGATTTGCACTGTTTTGGTGTAGGAAGTGTAAATTTTGATGATTTTTTACACGATTTGATAGCTTCAAAAGATATATCAAATGATTTATCACTTCTTTTAGAAGAGGGGTTAAATGAGGTTTTTATTTTAAATCAAATTAGTTCATTTATTCAACAACTTTTTATGATTAGTTCACATGCTAGAATTTATGCAGTTGTAAATCCTATTGAAGTTTTAGGTTATAATCCCCCAAAAAATATTTGGGAAAAAAAATCAAAACTAGCAATAAATATAAAACCAAAACAATTTTTAGAGATGTTAGATTATATTTTAAATTTGGAATTGAGTATAAAAACAGAGAAAATTGATAATATAAATTTATATTTACAAGCAAGTTTAAGAAAATTTATAGTTTTGTTTAGATAAAATCCGAAACTTTACAAAAAAATATCCTTGCTGATGAAATGGGAATGTAAAGAAAATCGGCACAATCTATAAGGAGAACGAATGTCAAAATTAAAACATTATGAAACAATGTTTATTTTAAAGCCTACTTTAACTGAAGAAGAGACAGTAGCACAACTTGATGGAGTTAAGGCTCTATTTGAAAAAAATGGTGCAGAGATAGTTGCAACTGAAAATATTGGTATTAAAGAGTTAGCATACGAAATCGAAAAATGTAAAAGAGGTTACTATTATGTAATCTATTTTAAAGCGCCAGCAAATTCAATCGCAGAGATTGAAAGAAATTATAGAAACAATGAAGAGCTTATTAGATTTATGTTTATTAAATATGAAACTAAAAAAGAGATTTCTTCATGGACTAAAATGAGTGAAGAAGCTATAAAAAGAGCTTCAAAGTAACGCTTTAAAATAAGGAGCCTTTTATGTATAATAAGACAATTATGGTTGGGAATCTCACTAGAGATATTGAATTAAAATATCTACCTAGTGGTTCAGCAGTTGCTAAAAGTTCAATTGCTTCATCTTACAGATATAAATCGCAAACAGGAGAGCAAAAAGAAGAAGTTTGTTTTCTAGAGTTTAATATGTTTGGAAGAAGTGCTGAAGTTGCTAACCAATACTTAAAAAAAGGTTCTAAAGTTTTATTAGAAGGAAGATTGGTTCTTGAACAGTGGACTGCACAAGATGGAAGTTCTAGAAGCAGACACTCTTTAAGAGTTGAAGAGATGAAAATGTTGGATAGTAAAGGTTCAAATGAGGGTAGTTCTTACGGAAACAACTCTTATAATCAAGTTCCAAAAGAGCAATATAATGAACCTTCATACAATCCGAATCAAGGCGCAGGAAGAGTAGCTCAATCAAGAGTTGAGCAAAATATTCCTGAAATCGATATCGACGACGAAATACCGTTTTAGAAAATAAGGAGTTAACAATGGCTGAAAGAAGAAAATACGGAAAAAAATCTTGTAAATATACTGAAATGAAAGTAGATTTTATTGATTATAAAAATATTGAGCTTTTAAAAATTTCTATGAGTGAAAGAGGTAAAATTATGCCTAGAAGACTTACAGGAAATTCTAAAAATTCTCAAGAGATGGTAGAAAAAGCAATCAAAAGAGCAAGACATATGGCACTTGTTCCATATATCGTAGATACTCAAAATGTATCTGACAGTGCATATTCAAAATCATTTTTATAAGATTTTGTTTTAAAAATATAAAAAGGCTAGAAGATTTTCTTCTAGCCTTTTTTATTTGTTTTAACTTTTTATAAAAGATTAATTATTTGCGACAAGGAGAAATATGATAAATATTTTAAATCTAGATCATTTAGTGTTGACTGTAAAAGATATAGAAGAAACAGTTAAATTTTATGAAAAATTAGGAATGAAAAAAGAGATTTTTGGTAAAAATAGAGTTGCACTTAAATATTCAAATCAAAAAATAAATCTTCATAAATTAGGTAGTGAATTTGAGCCAAAAGCAAAAAATGTGAAAGAAGGAAGCGCTGATTTATGTTTTATTCTAGAAGAAAATTTAGAAGAGATTGTTTTATATTTGCAAAAAGAAGGAATTAAAATTGAAGAAGGAATTGTTGAAAGAACAGGGGCAAATGGAAAGATAAAATCTATCTATTTAAGAGACCCTGATTTGAATTTAATAGAGTTATCAAACTATATTTAGTTTGTATTTGTTGCTATTAAAACATCTTCCATAATTTTTGTAATATCTCCATCTAAAATTGCTTCTACATTTGAATATCCAATATTACTTCTACTATCTTTTACTTGTTGATAAGGTTGTAAAACATATGATCTAATTTGATGTCCCCAACCATTTTCACTCTTATCACCAGTATCTTTTGATGCTCTTTGTTTTTCAAGCTCAAGTTCATAAAGTCTTGATTTAAGCATTTTCATAGCACTTGCTTTATTTTTATGTTGACTTCTATCATTTTGACATTGAACAACAATATTTGTAGCAATATGAGTAATTCTAATAGCACTTTCAGTCTTGTTTACGTGCTGACCACCAGCACCACTTGCTCTATATGTATCAATTCTAATATCTTTATCTTCTATTACAATATCAATATTGTCATCTATTTCAGGGCTCACCATAACAGATGAGAAAGATGTATGTCTTTTTGCATTTGAGTCAAATGGAGAGATTCGCACTAACCTATGAATTCCATTTTCTGTTTTCATATAACCATAAGCGTTTTCACCACGTATTACAAAACTTACATCTTTTATTCCAGCTTCATCACCAGCTTGATAATCAAGTACTTCAACTTTAAAATCATTTCTTTCTGCCCATCTTAAATACATTCTATACAATATACTTGCCCAATCTTGAGACTCTGTTCCACCAGCTCCTGGATGAATTGTAACAATCGCATTTAGTGTATCATCTGGATTTGAAAGCATTACAGATATTTCAGTTGATTTTATTAAATCTTCTAAATCATTAGCTTCTTCATATAAAAGTTCTAAAGTATCTTCATCTTTTTCACTATTTGCCATCTCATAAAGTTCATTTGTACCATTTAATGACTCATAAGCTTTATTAAATTTATTTAATTTTCCTAAAATTCTATTTTTTTCTATTCCAATTTTTGTGGCATTCTCAATATCATTCCAAAAATCTTGATTTGATTCAAGTTCGATAATCTCTTGTAATCTTTGATTTAGTAAGTCAGGCTTCAAAATCCCTTTTATATTGTTTAGTTTTGTATTTAGTAGTTTTAGAAGTTCTGAATATTCATAGGCATCCATACAGCTTTATCCTTTAGTTTTTCTATTTTGAGGTTTTTAAAATATGTTGTGAGTAAATAAAATATCATTTAAAGAGCAATAAGCTCTTTAAAATTATTGAATACTATCTAAATAAGCTTTTATACCTTTTATGCTTGAGTTATTTAAGAAATTAATATGAGCAGGTCCATAAATAGAACTTCTTTTCTCTTCACTAATTCCCAATTCATAATCTTTCAGAGCTTGTTCCATATCTTTTTGGCTTATATTTTTAAGTTTTGAATTACCTTTTGTTTTATCACCTTTTTCTCCATGACAGCTTTGACATTGATTTATGTATAAAACTTTTGCATCAGCTAACATAGTTTCATTGGCTTTTTCAATAGCAGCTTGCTCTTCAGCTTCTTGTTTAGCTTCAAGCTTAGCAAGAATATTTGCTTCCATTTGTTCTTGGCTAATTCCAGATGGTGCAACACCAGCCATAGTTTTTCCATGATCTTGAGTTTTTAAGATATAAATATAACTAGAACCATTTATTTTAATATCATCAACAAGCCAACCCTTCTTTTTCATATCATTAATAGAGTATTTTCCTCCACAAGCTCCACCATTTAGAGGAACAGTTTCAATAGTTGCCATAGATGGGTGGTTTTCTTTAAAACACATAGTAGTGTCAGCTAAAAGAGAAGCTCCACACAAAAGCGCGCAAGAAGCAATAATTTTTTTCAAGATAAAATCCTTTTTTTAAAAATGCAAGATTTTACCATAATTTTACTAAATTTTTTTAAGAAGAGATACTTACTATACAATCTTTTAAAATATTTGGTTTTGAGATTTTTAATTTGAGATTTTTAATTGTGTAACTATCTTCTAGAACTTTTTTTATTGTTTTTACTGCATCTTCTAGAAGTTTAAATTTATTCTTTTTCATACTTTTTTTTACAAGATTTGCAACTTCTGAATAGTCTATAAAATTATCTTTACTAAAATCATAATCAAAGCTAAGGTTGATTATAACTTTTTGTTTTTTTACTCTTTCAAAATCAAGAATTCCAATAATACATTTAAAAGTAAGTTGTTCAATCTCTATTTTCATATCACTTTTTTCTCTTCACCTTTTAAAAGTCTTATAATATTTGGAATATGTTTGTATACAATAATAAATGCAATCAAATACATAGGAGCATTCGAACCTATATTTAAGCCATCGTTTATAAAAATAGAGCTAATAATTACTGCAATTAATGCCAAAAGTGAAGATAAAGATGATATTTTTAAAACTTTTGCACAAATAAACCAAACAATTGCACCAATTAGTGTAGAAATTGGAATTAAAACAATATAAACTCCAAGTCCTGTTGCAACACCTTTTCCTCCTTCAAGCCCTAAATATATAGAGTAGCAGTGTCCCAAAACACTTAATACTGCCATTGCCCAAAGAGTTTGCTCACTTAAATTAAAGATAAACATACCAACTAAAAGTAAAATTGTACCTTTTAAGGCGTCTAAAATTACTGTTGCAATGCCCAATTTTTTTGCTAAACTAGGATTTGTTTTTTTTACTACTCTTAAAACATTTGTTGCACCAATACTTCTACTACCATCATTTTTTATATCAACACCAGCGAAAGTTTTTGCTAGTATTAAACCAAAAGGAATAGAACCTATTAAATATGCTAAAAGATAAAAAATTATATTTTCATTTGTAAAAAAATCCATCAATAACCTTTGTTGTTTTTAAAATTAAATGAGATTATAACTAAATTTTTGATATATTCTCACTTAATAAAATTTTTAAAAGGTAATATTATTGAATTATAAAGAAGAGATTTTAAAACTAAAAAAAGAGCTAGATGTTGTACTTGTAGCTCACTTTTACCAAAGAGATGAAGTATTTGAATTAGCAGATATAACTGGTGATAGCCTTGAATTAGCAAAAAAAGTTATGGAAAGCGACAAAGAGTTTGTTGTATTTTGTGGAGTTGGATTTATGGGAGAGAGTGCAAAAATTTTAAATCCACAAAAAAGAGTTCTAATGCCTAGAATTGCTTGTTGTGCAATGGCTAGAATGATTGATGAAGGTTATTTTTTAGAAAATTTAAAAAAGATGAATGAAGCTGGAATATCAAATGACGATATTTTACCAATTACTTATATCAATTCAAGTGCAAGTGTAAAAGCTAGAGTTGGAGAGATGGGTGGAATGGTATGTACATCTTCAAATGCTTACAAAATAATTGAAAAAGGTCTGAAATCTGGTAAAAAAATATTTTTTGTACCTGATAGATGTTTAGGACAAAATTTTGCAAAAAGCTTAGGATTAAAATCAGCAGTTATTGGGGATGGAACAAATTTAAAAGAAGCTGATATTATTTGCTATAACGGTTTTTGTAGTGTTCATCAACAATTTAATATTGATGATATAGATTTTTATAGAGAAAAATATCCAGGTATTATTGTAGCTGTTCATCCAGAGTGTGATCCATCTGTTTGCGATAAAGCTGATTTTGTTGGTTCAACTTCACAATTAATAAAATTTATAAAAGAGCTACCAGAGGATCAAAAAGTTGTTGTTGGAACAGAGTTTAATATGGTTAATAGATTAAGAGAGAAAAATACATATATTTTAAGTTCAACAAAACCAGAGTGCCCTACGATGAATGAGACAACTTTAGAGCATGTTTATTTAACTTTAAAATCTATAAAAGAGAATAAAATAAGCGAATTATCAGAGATAAAAGTAGATGAAAAGACAAGATATTGGGCAAAAATAGCTCTTGAAAGGATGTTTGAAATATGATTCATATTAAAAGGTTTGTAAAGCAAGCAATAACAGAAGACAACGGAAGAGGAGATTTATTCTACGATATTGCTCCTGATGGAAAATTTACAGCAAAAATTGTTTCAAAAAGTAATGGAATATTAGCTGGTGTTAAATATGCTGAAACTTTGGCTCAAACAGAGAAAATAAAAGTTGATTTTCTAAAAAAAGATGGTGATAAAATACAAGCTGGAGATATTTTAGCAAAATTAGAGGGAAAAGCTTCAAAACTACTATCAAGTGAGAGAACTTTTTTAAATATGCTTCAACACGCAAGTGGAATAGCTACGATGGCTAGCAAATTTGTTGAAAAACTAGATGGTTTTGATGTTGTTTTATTAGATACTAGAAAAACACGACCACATTTGAGAGATTTTGAAAAATATGCTTCAAGAGTTGGTGGAGCTATAAATCATAGGTTGGGTCTTGATGATTGTTTGATGCTTAAAGATACTCACCTTAGAACTATTGAAAATCTAGCAGAATTTGTAAAAATAGCAAGAAAAAGAATATCTTGGGTTACAAAAATAGAAATTGAGTGTGAAACTTTTTCTCAAGTTGAAACAGCTATGGAAGCTGGAGCTGATATTATAATGTGTGATAATATGACATTCCAACAAATAAAAGAAGTTGTAAAATTTAGAGATGAAAAATATCCTCATATTTTAATAGAAGCTAGTGGAAATATAAATCTTGATACTATTCAAGAATATGCAAAAACTGGTGTTGATGCTGTTAGTAGTGGAAGTATAATTCATCAAGCAACTTGGCTTGACTTTTCAATGAGAGTTGATTGATTTTGAAAAAAGATTTTATTTTGAGCAATAAAATAGATATGAGTTTGTATTCAAAAGCTTTAGAATTAATAGAAAAAAGTAGATACATTTTAATAATAACTCATGTAAATCCAGATCCTGATTCTATAGGCAGTGCTTTGGCTTTATCAAATTTATTTGCAGAGAACAAAATAAAACATAAAGTTTTTAATATTAGTTCTGATTTACCAAAAAATTTAGATTTTTTAAATAGATTTGATAAAATTACGAATATTTTACCACCTTTTTATGATTTAGCAATTTGTGTTGATTGTGGAACTTACAAAAGGCTTGGATTTGATTTACCAAAAGATGTACCACTTATAAATTTTGACCATCATGCTTCAAATAATAATTTTGGCACAATAAATATAGTAGATCCATATAAAAGTAGTACAGCAGAGATTGTTTTTGAGTTTTTTAAACATAATGGATTAAACATATCAAAATATAGTGCGCAGTCACTTTATTGTGGTATATATGATGATACCTTAGCATTTTCTTTAGGAAGATGTGATGAAGAGACTTTTAAAAAAGTTAACTTTTTGGTTGAGTGTGGTGCTAGTCCATCATTTATTGCAAATAAGCTTTTAAGAAGAGATAGTTTGGCAAAATACAGAATCATTCCAAAAGTTTTAGATAGTTTAGAGCTTCACAAAGATGGAGAAATAGCTACTATTTATGCTCTTGAAGAGTGGTTTAAAACTACTGGTGCACACGCTAGAGATTGTGAAGATGCTCTTGATATGATTATGAGTATGCAAATAGTACAAGTCGCATTTTTTATACGATTTACAAATGGAGCTTGTAGAGTATCTTTGAGGTCTAAAAATGAACTTGATGTCTCAAAAATAGCTTCTATTTTTGATGGTGGTGGGCATTTTAATGCATCAGGATGTACAATAGATACAAAAGATGTTGAAGTTGCAAAAAATTTAGTATTAAAGGAAGTTATAAAATATTATGGATAAAAAAAGTGGATTATTATATATAAGTATTTCAGTTATGGTTGTTGTGGTTATTGTTCTAGGTGTTATTTTAACTCTGGATAGAGAAGAACCAAATATTTATGTTCAAACAGAAGTTAATCAAAAAGATATTTATTGGAATTTACAAACTCCAATAAGAGTTGAAGTTGCAGATAAAAGTAAATTAAAATCTTTTGAAACAATCTTAATAGCTGATCAAAAAGAGTATGTTTTAGAAAATGAGTTAGTAAATGAAGATTCAAATAGTGGAATTTTGACTTTTGAAATAAAACCTTTTAAAGCAACAGATGGATTTAAAGCTACAAATGCAATTTTAAGAGTAAAAGCTAAAGATAGTAGTAGTTGGAATTTTTTTGATGGAAATGAAGCTATTAAAGATACAAATTTAATAATTGATAGAAGATCTCCACAAGCTAGTGTTATTTCAAATTCATATATGATAAAACAAGGTGGTAGTGGAATTTTAATTGTTGAAATAAATGATGAAAATCTAAAAGATTATTATGTTACATTCAATGATGAAGTTATTTTTGAACTTTTTCCATTTCACAAAAAGAATTTTTATATCTCTATTATTACATGGCCAATAGATTTAACAGAGTTTAAAGGTGTTAAGGTTGTTGCAATTGATATGGCAGGAAACAAAGCTTCTGCTAAAGTTCCTTTTTATTATGATAGATTTAAAGAAAAAGTTGATAATTTAAATATTAGTGATGATTTTATTTATAGTGTTAGTAAAAATGTTTTAGAACTTAGTAATATGGAGGTTCCTACAAATCCTGCTGAGATCTTTGTAAAAGCAAATAAAGATTTAAGAGCAAAAAATCTAGCAACTATGAGAAATGTTGTAATCAAGAATTTTGCAGATAGTCAAAATATGCCTTTTGATGTTAAGACTTTTATAAGGATGACAAATGCAAAAACATTTGCAATGTTTGGAGAGCGAAGACACTACTCTTATAATAATGAAAAAATAGATGAAGCATGGCATTTAGGAATGGATTGGGCTAGTGTAAAAAGAGCAAGTATTGTTACAACTAATCCTGGAAAAGTTATATTTAGAGGTTATTTAGGAATTTATGGTGAGAGTATTATTATTGACCATGGTTTAGGAATAGCATCTCTTTATGCACATACAAGTTCTCAAAGTGTTGATGTTGGAGATATGGTTGTTGCTGGACAAGAAATTGGAAATACAGGATCTACTGGAGCTGTATTTGGAGATCATTTACACTTTGGAATTTTAATTCAAGGAATTGAAGCAAATCCAAATGAGTGGTTAGATTCAAATTGGATGAAATTAAATCTTACAAATACAATAAATAGTGCAATAAAAATTATAGATGGAAATAAAAAATGAAACAAAGAACAATAAAGAGTGATATCGAAATTGTTGGAATAGGACTTCATAAAGGGGTTCCTGTGAGAATGAGATTAGAACCCCTACCATCAAATAGTGGAATAGTAATATATAGAAGCGATGCAGCTGTTACTATTCCTTTAAAAAAAGAGTATGTTGTTGATACAAAAATGGCAACAGTTTTAGGAAAAGATGGAGTAGTAGTTTCTACTATTGAACATCTTTTATCTGCAATTTATGCTTATGGAATTGATAATTTAAGAGTTGTTTTAGATAATGACGAAATTCCAATTTTAGATGGAAGTGCTTCTGGATATTGTATGCTAATTGAAGAGGCTGGAATACAAGAGCAAGAAGAGTCAAAAAAAGCTATAAAAATTAAAAAAGAGGTTGTTGTTACAACAGAAGATGGAAAAAGAGTAAGTTTAAAACCATCAAATAGAATTGTGTATGACTTTGAGATTAAATTTAATCATCCTGCAATTGGACAACAAAAATTTCATTTTGATTACTCAATAGAGGAGTATAAAGAGAGTATTGCAAAAGCTAGAACATTTGGATTTTTACATGAAGTTCAATATTTAAGAAGTATTGGTTTAGCACTTGGTGGAAGTATGGAAAATGCTATAGTTTTGGATGAAACAAAAATTCTAAATCCAGAGGGTTTAAGATATGAAGATGAGTTTGTAAGACATAAAATCCTTGATGCAATTGGAGATATGGCACTTTTAGAGTATACAATGATTGGTGAGTATGAGGCTGTTGCTGGAAGTCACCATTTAAATCATCTTTTGACAAAAAAACTTTATGAAGATAAAGAAAATTATGAAATAATTGATTTAGAAGAGGCAAGTAGTGAAGCTGAAGTTTTTGAACTTGCATTTGCAAAACAGTTGAGTGCAGAGTAAAAATTTGATAGAAATTTTAGTTATAACTATTTCAAAACCACTCTTAATTGGTGTTTATAAAGATAAACAACTTTTAAGAAAAATAGAACAAAATGGTTTAACATCTGATGAGTTGCCAATTTTATTTAAAGATTTATTAGAAGAGTTTGATGTAAAAACTATAATTTATGTAAATACACCTGGTTCATTTATGTCTATAAAAATTGCTTATATTTTTTTAAAAACTATAACTATGATAAAAGGTATTGAGTTTTTAGCAGCTAATGGCTTTCTTTTTAATCAAAATTCTCCAATAAAAGCATTAGGAAAAAAATATTTTATAAATGAAAATGAAGAGATTAAAGTAGATTTTTTGCCAAATATGTGTAAAATTTCGGATTTTGAATTACCAAAGAGTTTAGAAAATATAGATTTTTCTAAAGATACTTTGCCAATATATAATTTACCGGCTGTATAAAGGCTTCATTTTGAAGCTCTTTAGGATTTTCTCACAGAGAGTTTAACAAGAGGCTACTTTTTAGTAGATTTTTAATCTAAGCTATAAAAAGTAGTTATAGAAGATTCGGTTCCTTTTTAAATGGGAACCATTTAAAAAGGAGAATATTTGAGAATTAGTGTTCCAGCAACTAGTGCCAATTTAGGGCCTGGATTTGACTGTTTAGGAGTAGCTTTAAATTTAAAAAATCAAGTAATAATTAGACCATCAAAATTTCATAGTGTATCTTTAAAAGGTGAGGGTTCAAATAATCCTGCATTAAAAGACAATAATATGTTTATATCTATTTTTAATGATTTTTACTACAATTTGACGCAAAAAAAGAGACATTTTAGATTTGAATTTTTTAATGAAATCCCACTTTCAAGAGGTTTAGGAAGCTCTTCGGCTGTTATTGTTTCTGCAATTGCTAGTGCTTATGCAATTGAAGGAATAAAAGTTGAAAAAGAGAGGCTTTTAAATCTATCGTTGGCGTATGAAAGTCATCCTGATAATATAACACCAGCTGTTATGGGCGGATTTAATGTAGCAAGTGTGCATGAAAATGAAGTTAAATTTATAAATAAATCAATTCCTAGAAGTTTAAAAGCAGTTGTTGTTGTGCCAAATAGACCAATTTCAACTACACTATCAAGAAAAACACTTCCATATAAATATTCAAAAGAGGATACAATTTTTAATATATCTCACTCATCACTTTTAACAGCTGCATTTATGAGTGAAAATTGGGAGATGTTAAAGTATGCATCAGCTGATATGGTTCATCAACAATTTAGAATGAAACATATGCCAGAGCTATTTGAAGTACAAAAAACAGCTCTTAAAAATGGCGCTTTAATGAGTACACTTTCTGGTTCAGGTTCAACATTTTTCTCAATAGCATATAGTGAAGATAGTCAAAAGCTTGAACTAGCTTTAAAAGAGAAATTTCCTCACTTTAGAGTAATGAGTGTAGATTTTGATAACAATGGTGTAAAAATTGAAATTTAATTATTTTATATTATTAAGAAAAATTTAGGTATAATAGTTGGCTAATTTGAAAACAATCTTAAGAACTTGCATATTTTGTAGGAAAAAGCTTGAACAAAAAGAGCTTTTAAGATTTAAATGTTCAAATAAACAGTTATCTATTTATGATAACATTGGAAGAAGCTTTTATATTTGCAAGCCATGTAAAGTTGATTTTCTGGATATGAAAGATATAAAGAGATATGAAAAAGCACTTTGTAGAGAGTGTAAAAATAAAGATAAGTATGTTATACAACTTGAGGAGATTTTATTAGATGTCAGATAAAGTAAGAGTTTTTGAAATTGCAGAAGAAGCCGCATCAACAAGTGCTGAGGTTATGCAAAAAGCAAAAGAGTTAGGGATAGATTTAAAAACAGCACAAGCTACAGTTTCTTATGAAGATGCAGAAGAGATTACGCAATATATAATGACTGGAAAGAGTTCTAGAATTAAAGAGCCAGTAGAAGAAAAAGTTGCAAAACCTAAAAAAGAGGTAGAAGTAAAAGAGGAATCGGAAGTAAAAGTTCCAAAAATAAATGAACAAGATAAAGTAATTGGCAACTCAATAAAAACTGAAATCAAAAAACCAACTATTTCAAAACCTATTTTAAAAACTGAAGAAAATGTTACTAGTCTAAATGATGAAGATAATATGATAAATCCAACAAAAGTTGTTCCAAAAAGAAAAGGTCTTGTAATTATTAAGAAAAAAAGACCTGAAGAGCAAGAGGTAAAAATTGTAAAAGAAGATTTTGAAGTTAAGAAAACTCAAAAATCTTTAAGTGATATTTTTAGTGAAAATGAAGAGAAAAACTTTGAAAAGAATAATAGAGTAAGAGAAGATAATCAAAGAAATCAAAAAGTAAAAAAAGAGAAGAAAAAAACTCCTATAAAAGCTCAAGATCATGGAAGAAAAATAGAAGTTTCACATACTAGTGAAGAGTTTAAAAGTAGTGATGATTCTCTTTTAGGAGATGAAGTTGTTCTTCTTGATATGGATTTACAAGATAATTTTAAAATCTTTGATGAGCCAAAACCAGTAAATACTGCAAATCACTCTAGAAGTTCAAAACCTGCAGCTTTTGGAAATACTCCAACAGGACTTAAAAGAGGAAAAAGAAAGAAAAGAGTTGTTAGAACTCAAGAAAAAGAGGATATTACTTCGATTGTAATTCCTGAGGATATTAGAGTTTATGAGTTTGCAGAAGCTTGTGGAAAAACTCCAGCTGAAGTTATTACTGTACTATTTCACTTAGGAATGATGGTTACAAAAAATGACTTTTTAAAACAAGATGAGTTAGAAATACTTGGTGAAGAGTTTGGTATTGAAGTAACTGTAAAAGATGCACTAGAAGATGTAAATTATGAAGAGAGTTATGATGAGGAGATTGATACTAAATCATTTGTAACTAGACCTCCAGTTGTAACAATCATGGGACATGTTGATCATGGTAAAACATCTTTATTAGATAAAATTAGAAGCTCGAAAGTAGCTAGCGGTGAAGCTGGTGGAATTACACAACATATAAACTCATATACAATTACAAAAAATGGGCAAAAAATTACTTTTGTTGATACTCCTGGTCACGAAGCATTTAGTGCAATGAGAACAAGAGGAGCAAATGTTACTGATATTATTATTATAGTTGTTGCTGCTGATGATGGAGTAAAAGCTCAAACAGAAGAGGTAATTTCTCATGCAAAAGCAAGTGGTTGCCCAATTATAGTAGCTATGAATAAAATGGATAAAGAGTCGGCAAATCCAGATATGGTAAAAGCTCAAATGGCTGAAAAGAATCTAACACCTATTGATTGGGGTGGAGATATAGAGTTTATTGGAGTATCTGCAAGAACAGGTGAAGGAGTTGAAGATTTACTTGAAAATATTTTAATTCAAGCTGAACTTCTTGATCTAAAAGCTGATCCTACAGCAAAAGCTAAAGCAACTGTTATTGAGTCATCTTTAGAAAAAGGAAGAGGACCTGTTGCAAATATTATTGTTCAAAATGGAACTTTAAGAGTTGGAGATAATATAGTTTGTGATACAACATTTGGAAGAGTAAAAGCTATTACAAATGATATGGGAGAAATTGTAAAAGAGTTAGGTCTTAGCGAAACAGGAACTGTTTTAGGTTTAAATGATGTTCCAACGACTGGTTCAAGCTTAGTTGCAATGGATAGTGAAAAAGAAGTAAGAGATATTGCAACAACAAGAGCTGAGCATGCAAGAGCAAAAGAGTTATCAAAATCTACAAAAGTATCACTTGAAGAGATGAGTGGATTAATAGCAGAAGGAAAAATTAAACAGTTACCAGTAATCATTAAAGCAGATGTTGGTGGTTCTTTAGAGGCAATTAAAGGCTCTTTAGAAAAAATTGCAAATGATGAAGTAAAAGTAAAAGTTATTCATTCGGCTGTTGGTGGAATTACTGAAAGTGATATAGTTTTAGCAAGTGCTAGTGAAGGTTGTATAATCTTAGGATTTAATGTACGACCTACAGGAGCTATAAAAGCAAAAGCAAAATCTGATGGAGTTGAGATAAATACATATTCAATTATTTATGATTTACTTGATGATGTTAAAAATGCTCTATCTGGAATGATGAGTGCTATTATAAGAGAAGAGAATACTGGACAAGCAGAAGTTAGAGATACATTTGTTGTGCCAAAAGTTGGAACAGTTGCTGGATGTTTAGTAACAGATGGAAAAGTAATAAGAGGTGGTCATGCTAGAATTATTAGAGATGGTGTTGTTACATATACTGGAAAAATTTCATCACTAAAAAGATTTAAAGATGATGCAAAAGAGGTTGCAAGTGGATATGAGTGTGGAATTATGTTTGATAAATTCAATGATATAAAAGTTGGAGATTATATTGAAACATTTATTCAAATTGAAGAGAAAGTAAAAATTGACGATTAATGAAAAGTATAAATCTTCAAAGAACTGAATCATTATTGATGGAGCTTATACCTCAGGCTCTATCACAACTACAAAATAGTAAAATAAACTCTTTGCCAATAACAGGTGTAAACTGTAAGAATGGAAAATATGATGCTATTGTATATTTTGATGGTAGTGATTTTGATAAAGATGAGGTAAAAGAGGTTATTGAATCTCTAAAAAAAGCAAATGGAAGAATAAAAAGTGATGTATTGGCAAGTACGGGATGGTATAAATGTCCAAATTTTAAATTTGAACTTGATACATCTTTAGAGAAATCAAAAAAGATAGAAGACCTATTTGCAAAAATTAAAAAAGATAAAACAAAAAGTGAAGAAGAATGAATTTAGAAGAACAAATTAAACTAATAGTTGAAAATAGTGGTTTAAAACTTTATGATATTGTTACAACTAAAGAGCATGAGAGAAATATTTTTAGAGTTATTGTAACATCAAAAGATGGTGTAAATTTAGATAAATGTGCTGAAATCTCAAGATTAATATCTCCAATTTTAGATATTGATGAACCAATGGGTGGAAAATATAATCTTGAAGTAAGCTCTCCTGGAATTGAGAGAAAATTAAAAAAGCCTGAACATTTTATAGCAAGTGTTGGTGAGCTTGTAAAAGTAAAAAATATTGAAACAGATCTTTTCAAAGGTGAACTTATAAATGCTGATAATGAAAAAATTACTATAAAAACGCAGTTCGCAGATGAAGAGATTACTTATGATAATATCTTAAGTGCCGCAACATATTTTGAGTGGTAAAAAGTAGTTTTTTGTGAAGATTGATGATAATTTCTATATGAAATTAGCCATTGATGAGGCTTGGAAATATCAACTTTTAACTTATCCCAATCCTGCTGTTGGATGTGTTGTTGTAAAAGATGGAAAGCTTTTAGCAATTGAAGCGCACAAAGAAGCAGGAATGCCACATGCTGAAGTAAATGCTTTAAAAACAGCACTTCTTAGCAAAGAATCTAACTCTTTATTAAGAGCCTTAACAAAAAGTTCTGAAATACATGAGTATTTAATTAAAAATCATAATAACTTTTTTAATGATTGTGAAATATATACAACTTTAGAACCTTGTAATCATGAAGGAAAAACTCCATCTTGTGCAAAACTTTTATCTATTTTAAAACCCAAAAGAGTAATTATTGGCTCTATTGATACAAATAAAATTGCAAGTGGTGGAATAAAAACATTAGAAGATGAAAATATAAATGTGACAACAAAGGTTTTAGAAAAAGAGTGTGAAAATCTTTTAATTCCTTTTAAATCTTGGCAAAATAAAACATCTATTTTTTTCAAAATGGCACAAACTTTAAATGGCTCTATAGATGGACAAATAAGCTCTCAAAGAGCAAAGCTATATGTTCACACATTAAGAGACAAAATAGACCTTCTTTTAATTGGTGGAAACACTATAAGAACTGATAAACCAACTTTAGATACAAGATATATAAAAGGAAGAGAACCAGATATTTTTATTTATAGTAAAAATAAGGTTTTTTCTCAAAATATACCACTTTTTAAAGTACCAAATAGAAAAGTAATCATTAGTGATGATCTATTTAAACTGCTTGATTATAAGTTTGTAATGGTTGAAGGTGTTTATAATCTTCTTGATATTTTAAAGGATAAAATCGACTTTTTTATTTTAATTATAAGCCCAAAAATCAGAAATGGTGTAAATGCTTTAAATGAACTAAATATAGATTTTGAAATATTGCATGAGAACTATTTAGGAGATGAAAAGATAGTTTTTTTAAAGAGAAAAGTTTAAAATTACTTTATCTTTATATATCTAAAAAAATCTCCATAAATAAATTTATTTCTTTCTAAAAACCTATAAAAATATATATTTTCGTGTTTATAAACATCATATGTAACAAGATAGTGACAATTATTTTTCAAGGCAAAATCACTTAAAAAGTCTATCATTTGGCTACTATAATTTTCATCATATTCAAACATTATGTTAAGTTCATTTATAAAAAGATGTTTTTTATAATAAAGTGTAGTTTGAGTTGTAACTCCAGCATAAGCTACAAGAACATTATCTACAAATAATCCAAACATCTTATAATCATTTTTTTCTTTAATCTCTTTTATTAGCACTACAAAATCATCATAACTTTTAATATTTTTTATAAAGTTTTTATTTATTATTAGCTCAAAAACTTCTTTTAAATCATTTGTTTCAAGTTCACGAATATTCATATTATTTTCATAATTTATAAATCTATCAATATTTAGCTTTTTGAGATTTTTATTAGATGCTAAAGTACCAAAATCAGATTTGAATTTATCAAGAGCTTCTCTTTTAGTATCATCAAAATAAAATTCTACTCTTTGCTCTTCTTTTGGAATATCACAAACTTCACTACCAAAGATTATTTTTGTCTCTTTTGGTAAATTAAGATATAACTTATCCATAATATTAGTAACCTCAAATAGACTTACATCTTTATTTATATAAAAAATTGCTATTAAAGATGAGAAATTGTTCTTATAAAGTTCATCAGTAGATTTTAAATCAAGAGATAGCTTTTTGATATACTTTGTATCTTTAAAAGCACTTTTAAAATCTTTCTCATCAGCATATATACCATCACTATTTTTTGGGAATTCAACATCTTTTATGCACTCTTCTAAACTATCATATGATTTCTCTTTATAAATTTTTTTAACTTCATAATCAAAATCTATTTTAGACTTTTCTTTAATCATAATATCTCCAATTTATATAAATTTTAGTCTATATTTTCAATAATATTTTTTATATTTGGTAATACTTTTTTGACTATAATATAAATATCTTTATGCTCTATCTTTTCATAATTAAACTCTATAAGATTCCTAATTTCTCTTATAAATTTTAAATCTTCACTATCAAATTTTTGCAAAACTTCAAATTCACAATCATCTTTTAGCTTATTAAATTCTTCATCAACTCTCATAATATTCATATAAATAGATGATTGAACAATTTTGCTATCTATTTTAGAACTAAAAGCAAAATTTATAGTTTCAATAGAATCTAAGATATTATTAAAGAGATATCGTTTAATTCCAAACTTCTTATTTAGATAATCTTTGTCGTTTAGTTTAATATCTTTAATGCTTATATCATCAGAAAAGTTTGTATCTTTTAATATTTCTGTAAACTGCATAATATCAAATTTATTTTCGCTCATAAAATATCTCCAAGAGTTTTCAAAGTTATGCAATTATGATACAACATAAACTTATCTTCTAAAAGGATTGCTTTGTTCATTTTTTAAATTTTTCCTAATATATCTATCATAATTAAATCCACCCCGTAATTTTCCAAACATTATTAATTTTTTTTACTTCATAATATTTCGTTAAATCGTAATTAGTAGTTTCCATTTTTACAATATAAGCATAAACTCCCCTACTATCAGGATTTGCAAGGCGATTATCATTTAATCTAATTGTATAAGTCCAACGATTATTTTTCCCGCCTTGAACAAACATATTATTTACTAAACTTATTTTTCCAGTTGATATATCTTTATTTCCTAGCTGCGGTTTCATAATATTTTTAGGTTTTACAAAACTATCTTTGTCTAAATAAGTTCTTGCTTTAGCTTCGTCTCCATTTCTCATAGCTTCTAAAAATGAAGTTATAACACTTTCAGGAGTATTATTACTTGCGTAAACATTTAAACCAAATCCCAAAACTAGCATTAAAGCTAAAAATAACTTTTTCATTTTATATTTTCCTTTGTATATTCAAATTATATCGACAATTATTGCAATATATTGCTTAATTAAATATTATTTTGCTATAATATATACCATATAGTATAAAAAGAGATACAGATGAATGAAATAGAGTTTTATATTGAAAAATTATTGAATTATTTTAATGTTACAACAATTAGTGATTTAGCTGAAGTTATGGAGATAAAACAATCTTCAATTTCTAGTTGGAAAATTAGAAATTCTATAAGTGCTATTAGGAAAAAATGTAGAGAATTGGGAATTTACAAAGAGATATTTGGAGAGTTAAATGACTTTTCAAACTCTAGCTACAACTTAAACAACCATTCAAGTTTGATAGATAATTCAAATAATAAATATATTTCTACTCAAATAACAAATATTCCAGATAATTTGATTTTTGAATTAAATAGTCTATTCTCGAGAATTACAGATGAAAATCTAAAAAAAGAGATATCTTATAAAATAGAAGATTTTATAATAGATATTAAAAAACAAATAAGAGAATAGATGAACCAAAATTTTGATTTCTCAAACTCGAAACACTCTTTGGACAATAAAAGCAAAGTTATTGATAACCAAGGTGCAAATATAGAAAACCAAAATTTTCATATTCATTTAGCAATGAATAAAAAAGCTTTTACTATTTTTGTTTTTATTATAACTACTTTTTTGATATTTTATTATTATAAATCTTACCAAGAATATAAAGATAAAAAATACAAAGAAGAGAGAATAAGAGTTTTAATCGAAGAAAAAAATAGCATTATTAAGCAAAATTTTGACAAAGATAAAGCTAAAGAAGATATTAAGAAAATTCTTGAGTAGAATTTTTGTAGATTTTATTTATAAAAAGCTAGAATAAATCTAGCTTTTTAATTATTTTACTTTTTCTAAGTATTCACCAGTTCTAGTATCTACTCTTATAACATCACCTTCAAGTATATGAAAAGGAATTTGTACAACAGCACCTGATTCTAAAGTAGCTGGTTTTCTACCACCTTGAGAGTCACCTTTGAAGTTTGGTGGAGTATCTATAATTTTAAGTTCAACAACCATTGGAGGCTCAACTGTAATAGCTTTTCCATTGAAATACATCATATCTACTTGCATTCCATCTATTATCCAATCAAATGCATCTCCAACTTGCTCATAAGTTAATCCTTCTTGCTCATAAGTTGCAGTATCCATAAATTGTAATAATTCACCATCATCATACAAAAATTGCATCTGTTTTTGTTGTAAATTTGGAGTTTCACACTTATCTCCAGCATGGAAAGTTTTTTCAATAGTTTTTCCATTTAAAAAAGATTTTATTTTTGCTCTTACAAATGCAGCACCTTTACCAGGTTTTACATGTTGGTATTCAACAATTTTATATGGAATTCCCTCAACTTCAATCTTAAGACCCTTTTTTAATTCGCTCATTCCAATTGCCATTTTTACTCCTTATATTTCAGCATAAGCAACAGCAATACTAGCTTCTAAATTATCAAGTTCGCTAATTACTTTTGAGTTTGCTTTTTCATCTATTAAAATAACTGCAAGAGCAGTTCCCTCTTTCCCACGACTTAGTCTAAAGTCAGAGATATTAATTCCATTTTCACCTAAGATATTTCCAACTTTTCCAACAACTCCTGGAATATCTTTGTTTTTCATAATAATCATTTTACCTTTTGGATCAACATCAATTTTGAATCCATCAAGATCAACAACTCTTTGAACATCTTCACCAAATACAGTTCCAGATATATTTTTTACACCTTTTGATGTAGTTATTTTAATAGTAACTTTATTTTTATATCCGCTACTATTTGTTAAAGCTTTAGTAGATAGTTCAATACCTTTCTCTTTTGCAATAAAGTTTGCACTTACATAGTTTACACTACTTCCAGAACTAACACTTAACACTCCAACACTTGCAAAAGTTTGTAAAGAGTCAACAAATTCAGATAGTTCACCCTCAGCACTTACTTCAATAGCTCTAATTTCACTTTTACTAATTTGTGCTAATAAAAATGCCATTTTTTGTGTTAATTCAATATATGGCTTTACAAATGAAGGTATTTTACTCTCATCTATTGGAAGATTTAATGCGTTTGGATAAGATATTCCTCTAGCACTCTCTATTGCATTGTTTGCACTTTGAATAGAGATCTCTTTTTGACTCTCTTTTGTATTTGCTCCTAAGTGAGCAGTTACTGTAACATTTGGTAAATCTAATAGTGGATGAGAAGTTGCAGGCTCTTTTTTGAATACATCAATTCCAGCCATTGCAATTTTTCCATTTTTTAGGTTTTCTACTAATGCTTCTTCATTATATAATCCACCTCTAGCACAGTTTATTAATACAACTCCATCTTTCATTTTTTGAATCTCATCAAAACTAATCATATCGATAGTCTCTTTGTTTTTTGGAGTGTGAATTGTAATAATATCACAAGCCAAAATATCATCAAAATTTGTAGTATAAGTAATACCTAAATCTGTTGCTTTAGTGCTTGGAATATAAGGGTCATAAGTAATAACATCCATCTCAAATGCTTTTGCTCTAAGAGCAACTCTATGTCCAATATTTCCAAAACCAATAACACCTAGTTTTTTACCATAAAGCTCATTTCCATACCAATCTTCTCTTTTCCAAACTCTATCAATTTTTAATTGATTATGAGCATATGGAAATTTTCTCATACAAGATAGCATATGTGCCATTGTAAGTTCAACTGCTGCTATTGTGTTTGCAGTTGGAACATTCATAGCAATTATTCCTCTTTTACTACAACCTTCAATATCAACATTATCATAACCAACACCAGCTCGTATAATTGCTTTTAAATTAACTGCTGCATTTAGAAATTTTTCATCAACATCTGTTGAAGATCTTGTAATTGCAACGTCTGCATCTTTTATAATATCTAATAGTTTTACTTTATCAACGTCAGCTGCAAATACATAATTTATATCTTCAGTTTTTTCTAAAATTTTTAATCCAGCTTCGTGAATATGATCACAAACTACAATTGTTTTTTTACTCATTAAAATATTCCTACTTTTTGAATTGATCTTTTATAGCATCACCCAAAGTCATAGACATATCATCATTTACAGACTTTAACATATCTCTTTCTTGTTGTTGCTCTAATCTTCTTATTGATAATCTAACTCTATTTTTTTTAGTGTCAATATTTATAACAACAGCTTCAATTTCATCACCAATTGATACTTCATCAATATTTAATGGACCAAAATCTTCAGTTCTTACAAGTCCATCTAGGTTATTTTCAAGTTTTATAAATAGACCAAAATCTTTTTTATCTTTTACAGCACCTTTTACAATATCACCAATTTTGTATTTATCTTGAAAATCTTTTGCAGGAGAAGTAGCTATCTCTTTGATTGAAAGTGAAATATTCTCTTTTTCTCTATCAATTTTGATAATTTTAACTTCAACTTCATCACCTTTTTTGAAAAGGTTTTTACATTTACTATTTGGTTCCCAACTAGACTCCTCATTATGAAGCAATCCATCAACATCACCTATAGTAACAAAAGCTCCAAATTCAGTTAAAGTTGCAATTTTACCTTTTAAAACATCTCCAACTTTGTGAGAGTTTACAAATTTATTAAATGGTTTTTCTTGAAGGTTTTTTAAACTAACTCTTAATCTTTTTTGCTCAAAGTTTAGTTCAATTACTTCAACATTTATCTCATCACCAATGTTTAAAATCTCTTTTGGATTTTTAATATTTTTATTCCATGAAAGTTCCGAAATATGTAAAAGTCCTTCTATATCATTTCCTAAATCAACAAAAGCACCATAAGATTCAAAGTTTGAAACAGTTACAGTAATAGTATCACCAACTTCTAATCTATCTTTTATCTCTTCCCATGGATTTGATAAAGCAGCTTTAATTGATAAGCTTAAATGTTGTTTATTTTTATCATAAGATAATACGATAACAGAAACAGTATCTCCCTCAGCGTAGTAATTTGCAGGATTTACAGGACCTTTGTAAGAGATTTCATTGTAGTTTACAAGACCATCAATTCCACCTAAATCTACAAACATTCCATAAGAAGTAATTTTCTTAATAACACCATTTATTGGCTCTTTATTCTCTAAAATTTTAGCAATTTTGCTATCTTTTTCAGATTTACCTTCTTCTATTAATTTTTTTCTTGAAACAATAATTGAGTTTTGATTTTTATTTACTTTAATAACTTTTGCTTTTACTGTTTTTCCAATAGCACCAATAGTTTTCATGTAAGATTGAGCTAGAGGCATAAAGTATTCACAACCATCTGCATCTTCAAGAGTGAAACCACCTCTTTGTTTAACAGATACTATTTTAGCTTCAATAGTAACATCTTCAAAGTTTTCACCATGTTTAGCTATAAAGTTATTAAACTTCTCTTTTTGAAGTACTTTTTTATGTGAAATACTAGGTCTTTCCCCTCTATTTCCCATAAGCATAACAGGAATTGTATCTCCAACTTTGTACTTTATCTCACCATTTGTTGTAATTTCTGATAGAGACAATAAACCTTCAATTTTTTGTCCAACATCAACTAAAACTCTTTCAGCATTTATATCAACAATTACACCATCAACCACAGAGTTATTCTCTGATTGCTCAAAAGACTCATTTAACATTTGCTCAAAGTCAAAGTCTTCACCTAAATCTATATCTTCCATACGCATTTTGTACCTTCTTTGTTTACCAGTTTATTTAAAATAGCAAGATTGTACAAAAAAATCGCTTAAATTATGGTTTAAAACTCTTTATTTTTTCATAGACTTTTTGAATAACCCAGTCAGGCGTGCTCGCGCCAGCAGTGATTCCACAAAATTCCTTATCTTTAAACCAAGAAATTTCAAGCTCTTGTTCATTTTCAATTAAATATGAATCTTTACAATTTTCAAGACAAATAGAGTGAAGTTGTTTTGTATTTGATGAACTTTTTCCACCAATTACAATCATAATATCAGCTTTTATTGAAATATCTCTAGCCGCATCTTGGTTTTCAAAAGTTGCATCACAAATTGTATTAAAAACTCGAACCTCTTTATTTTTTAAGATAAGAGCATTTACAATCTCAAGATATGTCTCTTTTTTCTTTGTAGTTTGTGCGACACAAGCAATTTTATTATTTTTAAATTTTATATTTTTTAAATCATGGACAGATAAAATTATATGAACATCATCTAAATCATCAGCATAAGATTTTACACCTTTTACTTCAGGATGCTCAATGTCTCCAAAAATAAGAATAGAGTAACCCTCTTTAGACATATTTTTTACTATATTTTGAGGAGTTGTTACAAATGGACAAGTAGCATTTATAACTTTTTTAACACTTTTTTTAAGCTCTTTTAAATCATTTTTAGGGATACCATGAGTTCTAATAATAACAGTATCATCTGGTTTCACATCACTTAATTGTGAATATAATCCTACGTTAAAATCTTTTTTTAATCTATTTATCTCATCTTCATTATGAATAAGTGGTCCCATAGTTGCACTATTTTCATACTTTTGTGCAATTTCTATGGCTCTTTTTACACCAAAACAAAAACCATAGCTACTTGCTAGTTCTATTTTCAAAATTTATCCTTAATACAAAGAGTCTAAAATCTCTTTAAAGTTTGGGAAAGATGAGTTTATACACTCTACGTCATCTATTTTCATATCACAATTTAATCCAGCTATTGCAAAACTCATGGCAATTCTGTGATCTCCATAAGAGTCTATAGTTGCACTTTTTAACTCTCCACCTCTTATCTCATATCCATCTTCAAACTCTGTGAAATCAACACCACAAAGAGCTAAATTATCAACAACTGCTTTTATTCTATCGCTCTCTTTTACTCTTAGCTCTTTTGCATTTTTTACTTTTGATGTTCCTTTTGCTAAACTCATTGCAATACTAAGAGCTGGAAGTTCATCTATTAGCCAAGATATATTTTGGCTTACTTCAACACCATTTAATTCATTTCCAATTATTTCAATATCACCAATAGGTTCATAAACATTCTCTTTTTCAATAAAGTTTACTATGGCTCCCATTTTTTTTAAAACCACATATGCTTCAACTCTTGTAGGGTTTAAAGATGCATTTTTTATTACAACTCTAGAGCCTTTTGAAATTGCAGCTGCAACAGCAAAGAAAAATCCACTAGAAGGATCTGCTGGAACAGTTATATTTAAAGGTTTTAGATGTGATGTTAGAGGTTTTATATTTATAAAACCTTCATTATCTGTAAAAATTTCTGCTCCCATACCTTTTAACATTCTCTCAGTATGGTCACGTGTAAGCTCATTCTCTTTATATTTACTAACATTTGTGGCTCTTAGAGCTGCTAAAATCATAGCTGATTTAACTTGAGCTGAATCAACTGGAGAGATGTAAGTAAAAGGTTTTAAATACTTTTCTCCTCTTATAAATAGGGGTGCTTTGTTCCCATTCTCTCTTCCATCAATATTTGCTCCAATATTTCTTAAAGGGTCTGCAACTCTTTTCATTGGTCTGCTTCGTAAATATTTATCTCCACTTAAAACAAAAGAGCCATCAACACTTGCTAATAATCCACAAAAAAGTCTCATAGCAGTTCCAGAGTTTCCACAATCAAGTACATCATCAGGTTCACTTAAATTATCAACAGGAGTTATTTCAACACTGCTTCCGTCTCTTTTTATTTTTGCTCCTAATTGTTCTACAATTTTTAGAGTATTTAAAGTATCTTCAGCAGTTAAATAGTTTTTAATATACGAAGTTTTATTTGAAAATAGTGAAAACATTGCACATCTATGAGATATTGATTTATCGCTTGCAATATTTTCTATAACAACATCAAAAGGCTTATTTAATCTTTTTATATTAAAACTTGACATATTTTTCCCTTATCTTAAAGTAATATTTAATTTCTCTTTTAAAGCATCTAAAATTGAGTTTATAACTTGATTTATATCTTCATCTTCAAGTGTTTTATCATCACTTTGAAGAGTAAATCTAATAGTTAAACTCTCATTTTCTCCTAATTTTTCATCACTATATATATCAATTAAGTTATATTGCTTAATTAGATTATTATTTAGCGAATTTATAACCTTTTTAATCTCTTTAAACTCTAAAGTTTTTGGAGCAATTATGCTTAAATCTTTTCTAGAAGCTTGAAACTTAGAGTAAGAAGAAGCTTTTACTAAACTGTTTTTTAAACTATCAAAATCTATTTGCGCAAAAAAAGTGTCACTTAAATCGAAATCAGATTCAACACTTGGATGAAGCTTAGAGATAAATCCTGATATTTTTCCATCTATTAAAATATTTGCACTTTGATAAGGATGAATAAATTTATTATCAATATTTGTCATAGGTTCAAGTTCAAACTCTCCAATAGTATTTAAAACTTTTTTTGCAAATGAGAAAAAGTCTATATTTTTTGGTTTTCCTGAATTGCTTACATCTTCTAAAGATGAAGCTCCACTATGAACAAACGCAATTTTTTTACTTTCAACTCTATTTTCATCAAAAATAGTTCCAATTTCAAAAAAACTAGCACTTCTTGCACCTGTTTTAAAATTATTTGAACAAGCTTCAACAAGATTTAAAAGTAGGGTAGTTCTATAAGTATTTAACTCTTTTACAATTGGATTAATCAAATCTAAATCATCTTTTACAGTTTTAAAACCATATTTTTCTAAATTTTCTTTTGAAGAAAAAACATATGTTAATGTTTCAAAAAATCCATTTTCAATAGCTTTGTATCTTAATTTATTCTTTTTTTGTAAATCCAAACTAGTTTTATTTACTCTATTTACTTCATCAATAGCTAAAGGTTTTGAAATAATATTATCAATTCCAACCATTCTTATAACTTCTTCAGCAATATCAGCAATATTTTTAATATCATGTCTATAGTGTGGAACTTTAATCAATAAAATATCATCCACAGACTCTTTTATTTCAAACTCTAAAGAAGTCAAAATTCTCTCTATCTCAATTTTTTCTATATCTTGTCCAATAATAGAGTTTATATTTTTTACACTAATACTAAGAGTTATTTTTTCAATATCTTCTAAAAACTCTTTTGTTCCTGAGTATATAGTTGCCCCCATTTTAGAAGCAAAACTAGAAAAATAATTAACGCCATAGCTTAAATCAGGATTACTACCTCTTGATGCTTTGTAGAATATATCTCCTGTTTTTATCTTTGCATTAAAAACTCTTTTTGATATAACTTCAGGGTTTATATAAGATGCTTCAAGCAGAAAATCATTTGAATTTTCACTAAAATCTTTTTGATCTACACATATTTGACTTAGACAATTTGTACTAGAATAAGAGCAATCAAAACCTTTTTCATTTTTTCTTAAATCTAAAACACTAAGTTCATTTTTTAAAACAAAATCTTCTCTAGGATAGGCATTTAAAATAACACCAACACAGTGAGTTGCATAAATAAGTGAGTTTTTAATATTGTGATTTTCTTTAAATTTACCAATTAAAGCAACTCTTAGATTTGTTATCAAATCTAGTTTGAAACCAGAAAAATCTATTGCCTTATATGCTAAAAAAGTATCAATATTTGAACTATTTATCTCAAATATTTGACCAATACTAAGCTCGTGACTATTTATATTTTTATCTAATTCTATTAAAGGTAAATCATAAAAAGCTGCTAACTCTCTAGCAACTCCTAAAATACTTAAGCAGTCACCTCTGTTTGGAGTAAGTCCAATCTCTATAATATCATCATTTAAACTAGGGTAATCTTTTAACTCTTTTCCTAAGATGAGCTCACCTATAGAGTTATCTAAAACCATAATTCCATCATTTAATTTTGGAAGTCCTAATTCTGTTGATGAGCAAATCATTCCATTTGATTCTACTCCTCTTAGTTTTGCTGCTTTGATTTTAAAATCATTTCCTAAAATAGCCCCAATAGTAGCAACTGCAACAGTTTGTCCAGCTTCTACGTTTGAAGCTCCACAAACAATTTGAGTAACTTCATCCCCTAAATCAACTTGACAAACATTTAATTTGTCCGCATCTGGATGTTTTTCTTTACTTAAAACTTTTGCAACAACAACTTTTGAAGCAATACTCTTTTTTTCTACACTATCAACTTCTAAACCAATGCTATTTAATGTTTTGCAAATTTCATCTGTGCTTATATTTGATATATTTATAAACTCTTCTAGCCATCTTCTTGTAATTATCATTTAAATTGTCCTAATAGTCTTGTATCACTCTCAAATAGAGATCTTAAATCCCCAATACTATGAATTAGCATAGCAAATCTTTCTATTCCTAAACCAAATGCATAACCTGATTTATCTTTATATCCAACAGCATCAAAAACATTTTGATCTACAACACCACATCCTAAAACTTCAAGCCATCCTGTTTGTGAACATACACGGCAACCACTTCCTTTGCAAAAAACACATGAAATATCAACTTCAGCAGAAGGTTCTGTAAATGGGAAATATGAAGGTCTAAATCTAACTTCAACTTCTCCAAACATGTGTTGTAAAAATTCAACTAAAACATGTTTTAAATTTGCAAATGAGATTTTATCTGCTTCATCTACAACTAAAGCTTCAATTTGATGAAACATTGGAGTGTGAGTGATATCAAAATCTCTTCTAAAAACAGTTCCTGGAGCAATCATTCTTATAGGAGCTTTTTGACTTAGCATTGTTCTTATTTGAACAGGAGAAGTATGTGTTCTTAAAAGTGTATAATCTTTGTTGTAAAAAGTATCTGCCATATCTCGCGCTGGATGATATTCAGGTAGGTTTAGTGCTTGAAAATTATGAAAATCATCTTCTACTAGTGGACCTTCTTCAACCGTAAAATTAAGGTTTAAAAAGTAGTTAATAATTCTATTCATAGTCTCTGCAACTGGGTGAGCAGCACCACAACTAAGTTCGTTATTAAACTTTGTAACATCAATTTTTTCAGATTGTAATTTTTTGTCTAAAGCAATTACTTCTAGTTCTACTTTTTTGCTATCTAAAGCTCTTGTTATTTCATCTTTTTGTCTATTTAGATTTTCTGCAAATGATTTTTTATCATCAGCTGGAATATCCTTCATTTTTGCAAATTCTATAGTCAAAACTCCCTTCTTACCAAGGGTATCAACTCTTAAACTCTCCAGTTCTTCAAGTGTTGAAGCAGATTCGATTTTCTTTATCCAAAGTTCCAATTTTTATTCCTAATCTCTAATTTATTTTTTACAAAATATTTATTTATAATCTCTCAAAGTTGCGATTATACCTAATTTTTTATTAGAGTTTGGTTATAATTTATTATAAAAAATCAAGGAGAAAATATGTGCATTTTTTGCAAAATTGTAAATAAAGAGATACCTAGCAATATTGTATTAGAAGATGATAATTTTTTAGCTTTTCATGATATAAATCCTACAAGAAAGATTCATGTTTTAGTAATTCCAAAGTCTCATTATGATTCATTTGAAGATACTCCATCTGATATTATGTCTGATTTAAGTAGTTTTATAAAAAAAGTTACAAAAGAGTTAAAAATAGATAAAAGTGGATATAGAATGATTACAAATATTGGTAATGACGGTGGACAAGAGGTACCACACTTACATTTTCATTTAATTGGTGGTGAAAAAGTTGGAAGATTAGTTAGGGACAAAAATGATTTATAAGATAAACTAAAAAGTTTATCTTATTTATTACTCAGAGAAAGATCCCAAATTCATAATTTTTTGATATTTTTTCTCTTGTCTCTCTTGTGGAGTTAGTTTTTTAAGCTCTTCAACCGAGTTTAAAAAATACTCTTTTAAAGCCATATAAGCTTCATCTTTATTTCTATGCGCACCAATTAGAGGCTCATTTATAACATCATCTATTAGATTTTGTTGCTTTAGATTTTCAGCTGTAATTTTAAGTGCTTGTGCTGCTGTTTCAACTTTTGATGGGTCATTCCATAAAATAGCACTACAACCCTCAGGTGATATAACAGCATATACAGAATATCTCATCATAGCAAGCTTATCAGCAACAGATATAGCTAAAGCTCCACCACTACCACCTTCTCCAATTACAACTGAAACTGTTGGAGTTGTAAAATTTGCAAATTCATAAAGATTTTTTGCAATTGCTTCACTTTGATTTCTCTCTTCAGCTCCAAGCCCTGGATATGCACCTGGAGTATCAACTAACATAAGAATCGGAATTTGAAATTTTTCTGCTATTTGTGCAGCTCTTAAAGCTTTTCTATAACCTTCAGGACTAGGCATTCCAAAGTTTCTTTTTAGTTTCTCTTTTGTTCCCCGACCCTTTTGCTCACCAATTACTAAAGTTTTTTGAGTTCCAATAAAACCTAAATAACAAACAATTGCATTATCATCTACAAAGTGTCTATCTCCATGAATTTCGTAAGCATTTGATAAAATAGCATTTATATAATCAAGTGCATAAGGTCTGTCTGGATGACGTGCAAGTTGAAGTTTTTGATAATCATTTAAATTTTTAAAAGTTTTTTCAACTTCTTTTTCAAGTTTTTTATTTAATATTTCAACAGCAGCTTCATCCGATTTTGTTTTTGCAATTATTATATCTTCTTCAATTTTCTTTATTTTTTCTTCAAATTCTAAGTAAGTAGCCAATATTTTTCCTTAATAAAAAGGGTAGCAATACCCTTTAAGGTTTAGATTTATTTTGTAAATTTTTTAAAAATTACTGAACCGTTTGTTCCACCAAAACCAAAGTTATTTGACATAACAGTTGTTAAATCAACTTTTCTAGCAACATTTGGAACAACATCCAAATCACATTCTGGATCTTGGTTTTCAACATTTATTGTAGGAGGAATAACACCTTCATTTAAAGCTTTAATAGCCATAATAGCTTCAATAGCTCCAGCAGCACCTAAACAGTGACCAATTTGACCCTTTGTAGATGATACAGGAGGGCAGTTATCTTTTCCATTAAAAAGTTCTTTAATAGCAGCTGTCTCATTTTTATCTCCAACTGGAGTTGAAGTTCCATGAGTATTTATATAGTCAATTTTTGGATACTCTCCAGTTAACTCTTTTGCCATTTCAAATGCAGCTCTCATAGCTCTTAAAGGACCATCTATTACAGGTGAAGTGATATGATTTGCATCACCACTCTCTCCAAAACCAATAATCTCACAATATATTTTTGCATTTCTAGCTATTGCACTATCAAGAGTTTCAAGAACTAAAGCACCAGCTCCTTCACCCATTACAAATCCATCTCTATCTATATCAAAAGGTCTTGAAGATTTTTTAGGGTCATCATTTCTAGTAGATAATGCTTTCATAGCAGCAAAACCACCAACACCAGCTCCACAAATAGCACTTTCAGCCCCAACAACTAAAATTCTATCAGCTCCACCTAAAACAATTGTTTTCATAGCATCATTTAATGCATGAGTTGAAGCAGCACAAGCAGTAACATGGCTTAAAGATGGACCTTTTAAATTATGTTCAATAGAGATAAACCCACTTAGCATATTTGCTAAAGATGATGGTATAAAAAATGGAGATATCTTTCTTGAACCTTTTGTGTCACAAATTGTAGAATTTTTTTGAATTGTACTTAATCCACCAATTCCAGAACCTGAAATTATTCCAAATCTATTTGCTATTGAATCATCTACTTTTTTATTTTCACTTGTAACAAAACCACTATCAATCATAGCTTCTAAAGCTGCTTTTATACCTAATTGAATAAATCTATCAGCTTTTTTAACCTCTTTTTTATCCATTACAGTTTCAGGATCAAAATTTTTTACTTCACCTGCAATTTGAACTGAAAAATCAGTTGTATCAAACAGTGTAATTTTATCAATTCCGCAAACACCGTTTACAACGGCATCAAAAGATTCGTTTACACTATGTCCAGTAGAATTTATAGTACCTAATCCTGTAATAACAACTCTTTTCATCTAATAATGCTCCAATATTTTATTTAAACTATTCAATTTTTAAATTAAAAAACTCAATAATAAAAACAATAGATAAAAGAGTAACTCTTTTATCTAAAAAAAGAAAAAACTATTTGTTGTTTTCAATGTATGATATTGCATCACCAACAGTTAATATTTTTTCAGCTTCTTCATCAGGGATTTCGATATCAAATTTCTCTTCTAAAGCCATTACAAGCTCCACAACATCTAGTGAATCTGCTCCTAAGTCTTCAATGAACTTTGAATCTTCTTTTACTTCAGCTGGATCGCAATCTAATTGATCAACAACAACAGCTTTTACATCATCTAATAATGCCATTTTAATTCCTTTAATAAAATTGTCCCAAAATTATAGCAAAAAAGTTTTAAAAACTTTTTAATTTAAATAAATTATAGTTTAAAGATAAACTTTAAACGTATAATCCACCATTTACTTTTAGAATTTCACCTGTGATATATGATGAGTGATCGCTTAGTAAAAATGCTACTGCATCTGCAATTTCACTTGGATTTCCAAATCTTGAAAGAGGGATATTTTTTTCATAATCAGCTTTTACTTCAGCTTTTAATAAATCTGTCATATCTGTTTGAATAAATCCTGGAGTTATTGCATTGTATCTAATATTTCTACTAGCGGCTTCTTTTGCAAATGATTTTGTCATAGCATTTAATCCACCTTTTGAAGCTGAATAGTTTGCTTGACCAGGATTTCCCATCTCTCCTACAATTGAAGATATATTTACAACAGCTCCAAAACCTTTTTTACCTCTTGTTTTAAAAAACTCTCTACAACCTATAAATGCTGAAGTAAGATTTGCATCAATTACAGATGTAAAATCTTCAACACTCATTTTAAGAGCTAGTTTATCTTTTGTTATTCCAGCATTATTTACCAAATATGCCAACTCTCCATCACTTTCAATAATTGTTTTAATAGCAGCTACGAACTGTTCTTCTATTGATACATCAGCTTTTATAATTGCTGCTGTTCCTCCAGCTTTTTCAATTTGTTCTTTTATAGCTTCTGCTTCTTCAATCTTACTTCTATAATTTATCCAAACTTTTAAACCATAGCTTGCTAAATTCTTTGCAATTTGGGCACCTATACCTTTGCTAGCTCCTGTTATTAAAACATTTTTTCCACTAAATTTCATATTTTTATCCTTTTATTTTTTTGCATAAAGATTTATTATATCAATATTTTGATTATATTAAACTCCTCTTTTATTATTCCAAATTCTAATATGCAATCTATCAGAGTATTTAAATCCATATTTAATTGCTAGATTTACAACTTTTTCAGAGTTTATATCAATAGCTTCAGAACTATCACCAAGTGGCATTAAATAAACCTCACATTGTGGAATATTCTTTAATATATCTTCAATTTCAACGATTGCATTTTCTAAAAAATCATTACCAATTACAAATTTAAGATAAGACTCTTTTGTATTTTCCAAAATTTTTGTTAATGTAGATTTATTAACTCTTTTTTTTAAAGGCTCTAAAGAGTTGCTTAATTTTACACTCATTGAAAATAGAATATTTTTTTGATACTCCTCTTGAAAATCTATATTTAAAGAGGCATTTGTTTCGATTGTTAGCTTATGATTTTTATTAATATAATGTTTTATTAAATTTTGAAACTCTTGATTATTCCAATATAAAAGTGGTTCGCCACCTGTTATTACAATATCAACTCTGTTTTTATAATTACAATTTTCAAGAAGTTTATCAACTTCATTTACTATATCAAGATAATTTTCATAGCTTTTCCAACTATTTTTAAACTCCATATCAACAGCGTAATATGAGTCACAAGCACACTTTTTAACTCCACTTGGAGTTTCATACTCTACATTAAATCCAACACATTTAAAATTACATTTACCAAATCGAATGAAAATTGAGAGATTTCCTACTAATTTCCCTTCTCCTTGAATTGTTGGTCCAAAAATTTCATTAACTTCTAGCATAAAAAGTACTTTTACTTTTTGGAGTCTCTAAAAATTCAACTTTTGATACTTTTATATTTAATTTATCCATTTTATTCTGAACAATTTTTAACAACCATGCTGAAATATTCTCACTTGTTGGAACAAAATCTACAATAATATAACTTTCATAAAGTTCTAATAGCTCATTTTTAAAATTTGTTAAATCTACTGTTTTGTAGCCTTCTTTAAAACTTATTAAATCTTTTTTATCTATATTTGGTAGTAAAGTTGAAAATAGTGGATCATTTATATCTATTATAAACTTATGATCAATAACATCATCTAAAAATTTTTTAAACCAATTTAAATGTTTAAAATCTGTAACCATTCCACTTTTTAGAGTATCAGACTTTAGATATACAATTACCTTACCTTGGTGCCCATGAAGATGCCTACACATAAGACAGCTATCAAGTGAGAACTCAACATTTAATGATTGTGACCAAACTCTATGTCCATAACAAAAGTCAAACTCTTTTGAAATTTCCCACATTTTAACTCTCCTTATAAGGTATTAAATCTTTTTGATTTGCCTCTTTAAATCCATTTAATCGAAGTCTGCAAGAGTCACAAACTCCACAAGCTTTTTCCTCTTCTTTGTAGCAAGACCAAGTAAGTTCTAGTGGAGCATTTAATTTTATAGCTTCTTCTACAATTTGAGCTTTACTTAAATGAACAAGAGGAGTTATTATCTCTATTTTTGTATCCTCTTTTGTACCTTCATTTATAGCATTTTGCATTTTTTGTATAAAGTTATCACTACAATCTGGATAACCTGAACTATCCTCTTCTACTACACCAATATAGATTGCACTTGCATTCTCTTTTTCCGCAATAGCACTTGCGATACTTAAAAATATTCCATTTCTAAATGGAACATAAGTAATTGGAACAACACCTTTTTCAATCCCATCTATTGGAACATCTATATTTTTATCAGTTAAAGCACTAGCTCCAATTTGAGAAAAAAATGGAATATCAATCTCATATTTATTTAAAACATTTAACTCTTTACAAATATCTCTAAATGCCTTTAATTCTCTATCTTGAGTTCTTTGACCATAGTTAAAGTGAATTGCTATTAATTCATAACCACTATTTTTTGCAATATAAGAGCTTAAAGTGGAATCCATTCCACCACTTAATATTACAACTGCTTTTTTATTAAAATTTTGATTCATAAACTAAAAAATCCTTATATTGTATAAAAATGTATGAAAATATTGAAAAATATAAACTTATTATAAGTTGGATATAATAGCAAAAATTTTTAAAAGTGAGATAAACTTAATATGGAACTAATGCAAAGTGCGATAACAACTCATATTTATGCGATATATATTTTTTTAGGAATAATGTTATTTAATTTATACTCTGTTGTGACAAAAAAAGATTTTATATCTTTGGCAAAAAGATTAAAATTTATGACACCAATATATCATTTGAGCAATGCTGTAGTAATTTATACAGGAACAATAGTTGCTTTTTATGCTCAACAATTTAGTTTTACAATAGCATTAATGATACCAGCTTCAATATTTTTACTTGTAATTGAGATAAAAAGATATAAAAAACAAAGAGTTATAAAAGTTGCTGACATAAAACTTCAAGAAGATTTTTATATTTATGCAAAGAAGATTTATATTATTGAAATTGCAGTTTTATTAGCTGTTTATATTATTAGCAAAGTATTTTAATGCAGTTTATATATGATAAAAATGCCAAAAATGAGCTTCTAAAAATTGAAGATGAGAATTATAACTATATAGTAAAAGCAAGACGACATAAGCTTGATGATATTTTAGATTTTAGAAACTTAGAAGATGATTTTTTATATTCATATAAAATATCTCAAATCGATAAAAAGAGTTTATTTTTAAATCTTCTAAAAAAAGAAGAAAAAATTATTGAAAATAGTAAAAAAATTCATCTTGCTTGGTGTGTTGTTGATCCAAAAACTATTTATGAAAATATAGCTAGCTTAAATGAGTTAGGAGTTGATAAAATTACTTTTGTTTATAGTGATTTTTCACAAAAGAATTTTAAAATAAATTTTGAAAAATTAGAAAAAATATTGATAAATTCTTCATCTCAATGTGGAAGAAGTAGCATTATAAAACTTGATATTTATAAAAATATTGATACTTTTATAAAAGATAATCCAGATACATATTTTTTAGATTTTTCTCAAACTTCTATAGATAGTAAAGTATTAGATATTAAAACTTTAATGATTGGAACAGAAGGTGGATTTTCAAAAAGAGAGAGAGAACTTTTTAATAAGAATTTTATTGTTGGATTTAGTTCAAATCTTATTTTAAAATCACAAACAGCTATAATATCTGCTACTTCTAAAATAATATTATAAAATAGAAATAAAAAAAGCTAGAAGTAGTAACTCCTAGCTTTTTAATTTTGAAGAGATGTTCTTAGTGAACATCTCTCCATTTACTTGCTTTCCATAGGAATGCAAAGATTGCGAAAATTACTAGATAGATTAGGAATTTAGGACCTAACTCTTCTCTTTCCGCTTTTTTAGAAGCTCCTACTTCTTCAAGGTATTTTATAACTTGTTCTTGTGACTCTTGATTTAAACCAACTCTAGGCATTGCAGTACCTTCAAGTAGTTTTTGAGGGTCATTTATAAATTTACCTAAATAGTCAGGACCTCTACTAATAATATATTGAGATAAATCTGGAGGAAGTTTTCCCATATATTTTGTAATATCAGCATCAGGTGAGAATGCACCCATTGTTCCTTTTTGCATATCAGCATATTTTAAACCATGACATCTTTGACAAGCATCATGGAAAACCTCTTTATTTGTCATCTCTTTTGGAGCAATTGATTGTAAATATGCAACCATATCAGCAATTTCTTGTGGAGTATTCATTAGCTCATAGCTAGGCATTGGATGAGCTCTTCCATCTGTAAATTTATGAGAAACTTTTGACCCAAGTGCTGGATTATTAATAAAAGCAATTAAATAATCTTTAGAATAAAGCTTACCTGCGCTTCCTAAATCAGGAGTTGCAACACCGTAAGCACCAGCTGTAGATGCATCATCCATTAATTTTGGAAAACCTTTTGATTCAATACTATGACAAGCTGTACAGTTTGCCGTTACTAAAGCTTCACCATTTGCAACATTAGGAGTTGCAGTTATTGCAGCTTTATTAGCATCCCAAAAAGCATTTATAGTTTTTTCAAAAGTTAAAGCTGCTTCTAAATCAGCTTTTGCTCCTTTAATAGCTTTTTCATCTGCTTTTTTCTCAGCTTCAGCTAAAGCTTTTTGTGCTTTTTCAACTGCTTCTTTTGAAGTAGTTCTATCAGATTCTTCAAAGTTATAGTTTACAGGATCAACATGCGGATGCATTTGTGAGTGAGCAAAAGGCTCAACTCCCCAGTAAGTAATAAGAGTTAATACTACTACTACTGCTAAAATTTTTAATTCTCTCATCTTTTACCCTCTTCTTTTTTGATCAAGTTTTGTAATAACTGGAAGTAGAACAAATAGTAGTATAAATGCTACTGCTGCAAAGAAACCTACCCAAGCATTTGCACCCGTTGGAGGAAGTTTTCCATAAACAGTTAATACGATTAAATCTACAACTAATAGCCAGAACCAGATAAAAAATAGTGGTCTTTTATGAGCTGGTAAAATTTTATTATCTCTATCTAACCATGGTAGAACAAAGAAGATACCATTTGCAAATGCAAACGCAATTAAACCAATATCAAATGCTTTAATTCCAGCAATATCAAAGAAGAATCCTCTTAAAACTTCATATGACCATAAGAAATACCATTCTGGATAGATATGAGCTGGAGTTACCATAGGATCAGCTGGATCAAAGTTAACTGGGTCCATAGCAAAACTATAGTGGAAGAACACTAAATAGAAGTAGAATATTAAAAACACTCCAAGAACTGCTAAATCTTTTGAGATAAATACAGGCCAGAAAGGAATAACTTTTGACTCTTTTTTATTTCCACTTAAATATTTTTCAGCTTCAGCATCAAAATCAATATCTTCAGAAGATTGATTATTTACGTGAGGAATTCTTAATGTATAGAAGTGTAAACCTATTAATCCCATAATAGCTATTGGTAATAAGAATACATGTAACATAAAGAATCTTGTAAGTGTTGCATCAGCAACATTAAAATCTCCTCTAATCCAAACAACTAGTGCATCTCCAATAACAGGAACTCCACCAAATAAGTTTGTGATAACCATTGCAGCCCAGTAAGACATTTGTCCCCAAGGAAGCATATAACCAGAGAAACCAGCAGCACTAAATGTAACAAATAGTAACATTCCTGAAATCCAAATCATCTCTCTACCTTGTTTGTATGAACCATAGTAGATACCTGTAAGCATATGAATATATATAATTAGGAATATAACAGAAGCTGCAACACCATGAATATGTCTAAATAACCAACCAAATGCAACCTCTTGCATAATTGTATAGTTAACTGAATCAAATGCTAAATTGATGTCAGGTTTGTAGTACATCATTAAGAATAATCCAGATATAACTAAAATAGTAAATGTAGTAGCTAGTAGTACTCCCATTGCCCATAAGAAGTTAATATCTTTTGGAATCCAATACTCAGTCATCATAACTTTGTTAATTGCTTTTATATTAAGTCTTTGCTCTAACCACTCACCAACAGAGTTAGCTTTTTCAAATTTTGCCATCTATTGTCTCCTTATGCTTTCATCGCTTCGGCGATTTTTTGACACTCTGGTCCTTCGTTTCCTAGAACTATCGTATTACCTTTTACTTCAAATGGAGGCAAATCAAGTGGTCTTGGTGGTGGTCCAAAAGTTTGGTGACCACTTGCATTAAACTCTCCACCGTGACATGCACATTTCCAAATATCTTTTTTCCATGCTGGAATACATCCAAGGTGAGTACAAAGTCCAATTGCAACAGTATATCTGTCGCTACCTATAACTAAATCTCTTGTACTACTTTCCATGTCAGCAGTTTTCTTTAAAACAAAGATAGGTTTCCCTCTCCAAGTGAAAGTTCCTGGTTCTCCTGCTTTTAAAGCAGATAAATCAATAGTTGTAAATCCACCAGCTAAAACGCTAGGAAGTGGATCCCATACCTGTTTCATACCATACAAAGATGCGGCTCCTCCAACTGCAGCAACTGCAGCAAATGAGTAGCCAATAAAATCTCGTCTATTTGTATCTTTAGACATATTTGGCTTCCTTTTTTTAAAATTAGAATCGGCTTTGATTTTAATATAAAGATACTTAAGAAAGATTGATTTTAGTCAATTTTATAAACGAAAGATTAATGAAATGTGTAAAAATAGAATATTTAAAAATAGTTTAATTTGCTTCTTATTAGAAAATCTTATGATTTTCTAATAAATTTTATTATTTCAGATTCAATATTTTCTTTGTTTATTACTAAAGAGTGATTTATTTTAGCATTAAAAAGATTTTTAATAGATTGAGGTAAACTAGCACCAAATTTTGAACTAATCTCTTCTAAAGCCTCTTTATCACTATACTTTTTAGAGTCTTGCTTTAAAGCATTTAAAACAGTTGGTGAGAATTTTGTCCACTCTGCTGTTGAGTAGATTACAGTTTTTAGTGGTTTTTCTCTTAAGTCATTGTAAGCTTTTATGCAAGTTGCAGTATGAGGATCCATTAAATAACCACTATCTAAAAACTCTTTTATTGTAGTGTTACCAAATGAGTCATTACTAAAAGTAGCACTAAAATATTTTTGTAACTCTTTTGTCTCATTTTGAGTCATTTCAAAAATATTATTTTTGTTTAAATCTTCCATCAACTCTTTTGTTCTAGTGCTTCCAAATAGATCAAAAATTACTCTTTCTATGTTTGAAGATTTTAAAATATCCATAGCAGGTGATTTTGTAAGTTTTAGAGCTTTATCTCTGATATCATAAACTCCTGTGTTTATCCATTGTGTTAAAATGTTATTTTCATTTGAAGCCACTAAAAGTTTCTCTATATTTAATCCCATCTTTTGAGCATAATAAGCTCCAAGAACGTTTCCAAAATTTCCACTAGGAACTACTAAATATATATTTTCACCATTTTTAATAGCATTTTGACGAATAAGTTCTAAATATGACCAGAAGTGATAGATTATTTGAAAAATAATTCTTCCAAAATTTACACTATTTGCAGCACTTAATTTAATATCATCTTTTTCTAATTCTGCTTTAAAACTACTTGAAGCTAAAAGAGATTTTAGAGCATTTTGTGCATCATCAAAGTTTCCTTTTATTCCTAAAACTTTTAGATTTTCTCCATCTTCACAAACCATTTGAAGTCTTTGAACATCAGAAGTTCCTCCATCTGGGTATAGACAAACAACTTGAATATTTTTTTTATTTCTAAAAGTATTTAAAGCAGCTGGTCCTGTATCTCCAGAAGTTGCTGCTAGTATTAGGTAATTTTCACCTCTTTTTTGTGCAATAGAGCTAAAAATACTTCCAAAAGGTTGAAGAGCCATATCTTTAAAAGCACGTGTAGGACCGTGATACTGCTCATTTACATATAAATCATCTTTAACTTTTACAACAGGACTTGGATTTAAAGGATTATCAAAATTATCATATAAATCTAATGCTTTTTGTATTTCACTATCATCAATATCAATCTCAAAAGCTTTTAAAATATCAAAAGCTAACTCTTTATAACTTTTGTTTATATGGTTTTCTATAAAGTTATCACCTAAATTTGGTAAATTTTTTGGTACATAAAGTCCACCAAAAGAGCTACTTGGATTTAAAATAGCTTCACTAAAGCTTACTTCTTTTGCTCTTTTACCATCATTTCCTCTTGTTTCAATAAATCCCATACCATCTTCCTTTTAACTATTTAATAATTTTTCTATATCAATTCCATTATTTGGATTATCAACTCTTATAAATTGAGTTCCTATTCCATCACTTGTAAATAACTCAAGTAATATTGAGTGTTCAACTCTACCATCTATAATATGAGCTTTATTTACACCATTATGAATAGCCTCTATACAAGAATCAACTTTTGGAATCATTCCGCCAGCAATTGTTCCATCTTTTTTAAACATTTCAACAGTTGCTTTATCTAAAGTTTGGATTAGCTCACCACTTTTATTTAAAACACCAACTGTATCAGTTAGGAATATAACTTTTTGAGCTTTTACAGCCATTGCAATTTCGCAAGCTGCTACATCAGCATTTATATTATAACCTGGATGATTTGGTTCATCACCATTTGCAATAGGAGCAATTACTGGAATAAATCCCTCTTTTATAAGGTTATTTATTATCTCTCCATTTACAGAAGTTATATCTCCAGTGTAACCAAATTTTCCACCATCTTTTGGAATAGCTTTAATTATTCCACTATCTTTTCCAGATATTCCAATAGCTTTTGCACCATGATGATTTAATAGTGAAGCAAGATTTTTATTTATCTCTCCACTTAAAACCATCTCAACAACTCTCATGCTCTCTTTACAAGTAACTCTGTATCCATCTACAAAATGTGAAGGAATTTCAAGTTTTGTTAAAAGTTCTGTAATTCTTGCTCCTCCACCATGAACAACTATAGGTTTTATTCCTAAAAGTGTTAGCAAAACTATATCTTGAGCAAATTTTTCTTTTAAATCATCGCTTGTTTGTGCACTTCCACCATATTTTATAACTATTGTTTTTCCATAAAATTTTTTGAAATATGGAATAGCATCTATTAGAGTTTGAACTTTTGGATTTGTTTTTGTCATAAAAAATATCCTTGTAAATTTTAAAGTCTTGATTGTATCTAAAAATCTCTTTTAAAATGAAATATAGTAAAATGAATTTATGGAAAAATATTTAGCATTAAAAGCCAGTGCAGGGAGTGGAAAAACTTTTGCATTAACGGTAAGATATATTAGTTTACTTCTAAAAGGTGCAAAACCTAGCGAAATCTTAACTCTAACTTTTACAAATAAAGCAGCAGCTGAGATGAGTCAAAGAGTTTTTAATACACTTCAAACATTAGGTGATGACGAAGCATATTTAAATGAGATTATAAAAGTATCAAATTTTACAAAAGAGCAAATCTTAGCTAAAAAATCACTACTTATAAAACTATTTATAAATGATAGTTCAAGTATTTTTACTATTGATAAGTTTGTAAATAAGATTTTACGAGAGTTTTGTGGATATATTGGAATAAGTGATGATTTTAAAATTGCAAATGATGATATGGAAGTTTTGAGTTATAAATTTTTACAAAGTTTAGATGAGAATGGCTTCAAAGAGTTAGTTGAGTTCTCTTTATATGAGAAGAAAAAATTTAACTCTATTTTTGAACTATTTAAAATATTAATTGAAAAAAATGAAAATATAAATCCTGTAGAAATAGATGCAAAATTAATTAATCTTATAAAAGATGATATTTTGCAAAAAGCTTTTAAGATAAAAGAACATATTTTAAACTGTCCAAATGCTAGTAATAGTGCTATAAAAGCTGTATCTTTTACAAACTTTGATGAACTTTTTGCAAATACTTGGATAGAAAAAGAGAGTATGTATGATTACTCATATTTTAAAAAATGTGCAAATGAAGAGATAAATATTGTATTTTTAGAACTTAGAGATAGTTTGTTAAACTACTATAAATTAAGAACTTCATATAGCTTAAATAAAATATTTAAGCTATATATAAATTTTAAAGAGTTTAAGAAGAGCTTTAATATTGAAAAAAACTATTTTGAGTTTAATGATATTTCAAATTTAGTTTACGAACTTTTAAGTAATAAAATCAATAAAGATTTTTTATATTTTAGATTAGATAGTAACTATAACCATATTTTAATAGATGAGTTTCAAGATACTTCAATTTTACAATATAAAATTCTTAAACCCTTAATTGATGAGGTGATTGCTGGAGATAGTGAAAAATTTAAAACATTTTTTTATGTTGGAGATCCAAAACAGAGTATTTATAGATTTCGTGGAGGTAAAAGAGAGCTTTTTGATTTTGTTTTGAGTGAAAATAGTAATATAAAACTTGAAGATCTAAATACAAACTATAGGTCTTCTAAAAATATTATTGATTTTGTAAATGATACTTTTTTAAATCTTTCAAACTATGATTATTTAGCTCAAAAAAGTATTAGAAAAGATGGATTTGTAGAGGTGATAGAAGATCCAAATTTACAAAGTGATGAGAAGTTTATATCTATTTTTAATAAAATAAATGAGCTATTAAATAGTGGTATTAATGAAAATGATATCGCAATTTTATGCTATACAAATAGTGATGTTTTAGAACTTTTTTACTATTTAAAAGAAAAATTACCAAATCTAAAAATTAGAACAGATATGAGTTCTAAATTAATTAATCAACAAAATGTAAAAGCACTTATAAATGCTATAAAATATATATATTTTAAAGAGGATATTTACAGAGAAAATTTTAATGCTCTTGTAGGAAAAGATATAAATAGTGAATTTTTGTTAGATATTGATTTAAATGAGTTAAGTGTAGAAAAAGTTATCTATTTTATTGCAACTTATTTTGATATTATGGATGAAAATATTATAAAACTAATAGAGCAATCAACTACTTATTTTAATATAGTTGATTTTATTTATGAGATTGATAAATTAGATATTAGTATTGAAAATAGTGAGAACTCTGGCTTACAAATACTTACAATTTTTAAATCAAAAGGATTAGAGTTTCATACAACTATTTTAATTGATAGAATAAAAAGAAAGAATCATGATAAAAGTTCTCTTTTGTTTGATTATGAAAATATTAATTTAGAAAATATATATTATAAGGTTTCTGGTTATGAAAATTTTGATGAGAACTATAAAAAAGCTTTGGAAAAAGAGAAAAATCTAAATCTTGATGATGAGAAAAATGTTCTTTATGTTGCACTAACTCGTGCAAAAAATAATCTAATTGTATTTAAAAAAGAGAAAAGTAGTGTATTTGATATTTTGAATATAAAAGCTTTTAAATTTGGAAATTTAATCTTAAGTGAAGTAGTACAGAGAAAAAATAGTAATAAAAAGATTGCTTATGAAGCATTAAATTTAGGTAAACAAGATATAAAATCTTCAAAAGATAATATTGTAAATAGTGATATATTAAAATCAAAATATTTTGGGCTAGCTACTCACTATACTTTAGAAATGATGAGTAACTTTGATGAAAAAGCTTTAAACCATAGTTTGAATTTATCAAAAGCAAAATATTTTAACTATTTAGACGAACTTGATTTTGTATCTATAAAAAAGATTATTCAAAATTTAATTAGAAATGGAATAAACCTGAACTTAGCAAAAATAATCCTGATACAAACAATAAACTCAGTACAATATATTTAAATTGTTTTTCTGAAATTTTATAAAAATATTGTGCGCCAAAAATAGCGGGAATAGTCACAGCAAAAATAATAACAGCGATATAAGGAAGATGAACTTTATTTAATGTCCCATGAAATAGATAAATGAGAATTGTAAACATTTGGATAGCAAAATTGAAATGCCGTAATATATATCGTTGTTGCTCTTTGGGTAATTTTTTTAACATCACCCATGCAGATGGTGCTGCACCACAAAATCCACCCAAACCTCCGAGTATACCTCCAATAAAACCTATTGCTGAATCCGCTACTTTTCCCATTTTTTGAATACGTGGAAAATCAGGTGTAAAAAACATGGTCGGGCACCAGATCACTAGAAAACACCCAAGTACGAGTTTAAATGTATGTGTATTTATTACATTGAGTAAATATGTGCCTAAAGGGACACCGATTAAACCCGCAATTAAATAGGGGATAACCAATGAAAAGGGCATATTGTGTTTTCTTTCTTTTGATA
>ERZ650306.13-NODE-13-length-76156-cov-34.896020_pt1 | contig 76156 bp, 51 predicted proteins | sample MGYA00376242_ERZ650306 | MGnify/ENA primary metagenome ERZ650306 (study PRJEB26733, sample SAMN07839244) | wastewater metagenome | biome: urban; feature: wastewater treatment plant; material: waste water | place: USA: North Carolina | collected 2016-03-31 ... | reverse complement strand
ATCGGCGGTGGCCAGCTGGCGGCCGCAGTGGATGATGCGGCCAATGGCACGCACGCGCTGCACCTTGGGCGTGAGGGCGCGCACGATGTTCACACTCAGTTCTGCCGTGGTGTAGGCGCGGCCCGGTGGCATGCGGGTGTGGACGGCGCAGCCCAGCGCCGAGTCGAGCAGCGTGGCAAACCAGCCGCCATGCACGGTGCCCATGGGGTTGAAGTGCGGCACGCCGGGCGTGCCCTGGAAGGTGGCGGTGCCTTCGCCCACCGAGATCAGCATGAAGTCCAGCGTTTTGGCAATGGGCGGGTAAGGCAGCTCGCCTTGCAGCATGGCCTGCATCACCTCCAACCCCGATTTGCCCGCCACCTGCTCCGGCCCGGCCACGCCGGGGCCGGCACCGCTGTTCAGCGTGTGCAAGAGCCTGGCTTCCTCGGCCAGCCAGACTTCGAGCTGGGATTGCGGATGGGGATGGTGGTGGGATTTCATGGCGGGCTCCGTTCAGACAGTGGTGAAACAGTTGTATATGCAATCATTGTAGATACAACCAAACTACAATCCAGCCATGCCCACCGCCGCCACTGACACGTTTGTGACCCTCCCGCCATCTGCATCTGCATCAGCACCCGCGCCCGCAGCTGCCCGCATCCGCCTTCCACATCCTGCCCGGCCGAGTTGCGCAGCTTGGTGAGGATGCCGCGGCGGTGGAGCTGGCGGGCGATGTCGGCGGCCTTGTCCCACGCCGGGCGGCGGAAGGGCAGGTCGGGCACCGCGTTGTACGGGATCATGTTCATGATCGCGTACTTGCCCGAGAGCAGGCGGACGATGCCGTCGAGCTCTTCCGGCGTGTCGTTCACCCCGTCGATCAGCGTCCACTGGTACTGGATCGGGTAGCCGGTGCGGCGGGCGTAGGTTTCGCCCAGCTCCACCAGCTCGTCCGGGCTGATGCGCGGGGCCTTGGGGAGCAGCTCGAAGCGCAGATCCGCGCGGCTGGTGTGGAGTGACAGGGCCAGCGCCGGCTTGACCGTGAGCGTGGGCAGGCGCTCGAAGACGCGGTGATCCCCCACTGTGCTGAACACCAGGTTCTTGTGGCCGATGCCGCCCTCGGTGCCGAGGAGCTGGATCGCCTCGATCACGTTTTCCATGTTGTGGGCGGGCTCGCCCATGCCCATGAAAACCACCTTCTTCACCGCCCGCTGGCGCCGCGCCAGCACCACCTGGGCGACGATCTCCGCGCTGCCCACCTGACGTAGCAGGCCGTCCCGGCCGGTCATGCAGAACACGCAACCCACCGCACACCCTACCTGACTCGACACGCACAGGCCGTCGCGGGGGAGCAGCACGCTCTCCACCGTCTGGCCGTCGGGCAGCTGCACCAGCAGGCGCGCCGAGCCGTCCTCGGCCGGGTGCTCGGAATGCAGCCGGGCGAGGCCGTCGAGCTCGGCGGTGAGCGCCGGCAGGGCGTCGAGCACCGCCTGGGGCAGGTTCGGGCCGCGCCGGGCCGGGCCGGCGGAAAGGGGCAGGGCGTGCGTCCAGGCGCGCAGGACGCGCTGGATGTGCACGGGTTTGGCGCCCAGATCGGCAAGGCGCTGGCGGAGATGTTCGATGCGCATGAGGGGCCGAATGATATGCCTTTTCCGCTGCCGTTTCAGGGGTTTGGCGTCGATGCATGCCCACCCGGCCGGCGTGCGCCGTGCCCTTGTCCGTCCGCCCGCGCGACCATGTAGGCAAAACCCCTATCGATTATGTCTAATTTGACGAATTTGAGGTATTTGGTCTGGCGTGGTTCCCATTTTGAGCATCGCCGAGGTGGCCATTGATCAGCAAAACATCGTTGATATAAAACACAAAAATGTTAAAAGTGCGGCCTTGGGATGGCATTCCAAGGCAAGGGTCGACAATCATCAATAAATGCAAATTTGAAAAAAACGAGAAAGATGGTATTTTTGCGTCCGTTCAGGGCTCGATGAAGTTGGTGACAGGTCGCTTTTTGGCCTGCCGGTGCCCGTCAGCCACAGATTGCCGAGGTCCATCTTGCATAGCCAAACCCACCCGACGACCGTTGCCGTTCTTGCCCTGGCGCTCGCCAGCGGCATGGGCGCCGCCCAGGCCCAGACCGCCGCCCCCGACGCCGGCTCGCTGATGCAGCAGATCGAGCGCGGCCAGCAGCCCAACCTGCCCCAGGTCCGCCGCCCGAGCGTTGCGCCCCAGCCCGAGATGAAGCCCACCAGCGGGATGGTCATCACCGTCAGCCGCTTCCGTTTCGCCGGCAACACCCTGCTCGACGAGAGCCGCCTGCAGCCGGCGGTAGCCCCGTGGGTCGGCCGCCCGCTGGATTTCAGCGAGCTGCAGAAGGCCGCCGCCGCGGTGGCCGCCGTGTATCGGGAAGCCGGCTGGGTGGTCCGCGCCTACCTGCCCAAGCAGGAGATCGAGAACGGGGTGGTCACTATCCAGATCGTCGAGGCCGTGCTCGGCAGCGTGCTGATCGAAGCCCCCGAGAGCCTGCGCCTGTCCCCCGAGGTGGCGCGTCGCATGGTGTCCGCCGCCCAGCAGCCCGGCCAGCCGCTCAATGCCGAAGCCGTCGACCGCGCCCTGCTGCTGGTGGATGACCTGCCCGGCGTTACCGTGCAGGGCAACCTGAAGGAAGGCGCCAACGACGGCGAGACCGACCTGCTCCTCAACATGGAGCCGGAGCCCTTTCTGAGTGGCGACGTGGGCGTGGACAACACCGGCTCGCGCTCCACCGGCGGCAACCGCGTCACGGCCTCGCTGTTCGCCGGCAGCCCCTTTCGCCTGGGCGACCAGATCGGGGTGAACCTCATCAAGAGCGAAGGCAGCGAGTACGTGCGCGGCGTGTATTCGCTGCCGGTCGGCAACCAGGGCTGGCGGCTCGGCGCCAACTACTCGGGCCTGCGCTACGACGTGGTGACGCCGGAGTTCTCCAGCTACAAGCTGCGCGGCCGCTCCAGCAGCGCCGGGGTGGATGCCAGCTACCCCATCGTGCGCAGCCGCATGAAGAACCTCTACCTGCGCATCGCGTGGGATCGCAAGAGCTACTACAACGAATCCCTCGACGCGGCCACCAGCGACTACGGCATCAACGTGGCCAGCGTCGGCCTGTCCGGCAACGCCTTCGACAGCCTCGGTGGCGGCGGCGCCACCACCGGCGCGCTGACCCTCTCGTCGGGCAAGGTCGATCTCGGCGGTTCGCCCAACCAGGTGTCCGACGCCGCCGGCGCCAACACCCAGGGCAGCTACCAGATCTACCGCTATGCGCTCAACCGCCTGCAGGCGATCACCCCGGACCTCACCCTCTTCGCCGCCTGGAGCGGCCAGATGGCCAGCCGCAACCTGGATTCCGGCGAGCGCTTCTACCTGGGCGGCGCCAACGGCGTGCGCGCCTATCCGGCCAGCGAGGCCGGCGGCTCCGAAGGCGACCTGATCAACCTCGAGCTGCGTTACCGCCTGCCCGCCAACCTGTCCCTCACCGGCTTCTACGACTGGGGCCGGGTCAAGGTCAATCACAACAACGACTTCACCGGCGCCGCAGCCAAAAACAGCCTGGAACTCCAGGGCGCCGGCATGAGCATGGCCTGGGCCTCGCCCTTCTACGCCAACTTCCGGCTCACCTGGGCCCACCGCATCGGCACCAACCCCAACCCGACCGCCACCGGCAAGGACCAGGACGGCACCAAGGACCTGAACCGCTTCTGGTTCATGGCCACGCTCCCGTTCTGACCCGCCCCGCGATCCGCCTCCGACTTCCCGTTCCCTCCCAGCCTACGGACCACAACACCATGACCACTCTGCTCTTCTACAAGAACGTCGTCGCCCTCGACCGCAACCAGCACGCCGCCCTCAAGCTCAAGCCCGCCGACAGCCTCGACTTCGCCGGCCACGCCACCAGCCTGCCCATCGTCATCGGCGAATTCGCCGAAGTGGCCCGCCAGAGCCCGATCGCCTTTCTGCGCGTCGAAAACGGCGACCTCGTGCCGGTGGCCCTCACCGGCCTGCCCGGCGGCCGCAACCTCTACGTGGACGACGACGGCAAGTGGACCGCCCCGTACATCCCGGCCTTCGTGCGCCGCTACCCCTTCGTCTTTGCCGAGACCGGTGAAGACCAGCTGACCCTGTGCGTCGACCGCGACTTCGAAGGCTTCAACGAAGCCGAAGGCGAGCCCCTGTTCGACGCCGGCGGCGAGCCGGCCGCGCCGATCCAGGGCGCCCTCGAGATGCTCACCGAGTTCCAGCGCCAGAACATCCTCACCCGCCAGTTCGTCCAGCACCTGGAAGAGGCCGGCATCCTGATGGAAGCCCAGGCCAGCGCCGCCCTCAACGACGGCCGCAACTTCACCCTGCAGGGCCTGCTGGTGGTCGATGAGGCCAAGCTGCGCGAAATCTCCGAAGACACCCTCAAGGCATGGTTCGCCACCGGCGAGCTGGGCCTGATCTACGCCCACCTGCTGTCCCTGGGCAACCTGCTCGAACTCCTTCGCCGTCAGCCCGCGCCCTCCGGCCTGGCCAACTGATCCGGCACCCCTCCGCACCCCCACGTCACCTGATATCTGAATCCTGAAGGAGCGCTCCCATGAACGGGCATGCATCGATGAACCGAATCTACCGTCTTGTCTGGAGCCATCGCCACGATGCCTGGGTCGTTGTCGCGGAAATCGCGCGCGGCCGCGGCAAGTCCAGTGGCGTGACGGGTTCGGAAGCCCGGGTGGGCGGCGCCGCCGCCGCCACGGTGACGGGGGAGGGCGCGGGGCGCTGGCGTGAGCGATTGCTGGGTGCGGCGCTGCTCACCCTCGGGATGAACGCCTTCGCGGCGCCGCCGGCAGCGGGCCAGCTGCCCACCGGCGGCAACGTGGTGGCCGGCCAGGCGGCGATCAGCCAGAGCGGCGCCCGGATGGACATCAACCAGGCCTCCAACCGCGCGGTGATCGACTGGAGCAGCTACAACGTGGGCGCCGCGGCCCAGGTGAACTACAACCAGCCGTCCGCCGCGTCGGCCACCCTCAACCGGGTGATGGACACCCAGGCCTCGCAGATCCTCGGCAAGATCACGGCCAACGGCCAGGTGGTGCTGGTCAACCCGAACGGCGTGTACTTCGGCAAGGGCTCCAGCGTGGATGTGGGCGGCCTGGTGGCCTCGACCCACGACGTCGCCAACGCCGACTTCATGGCCGGCAAGTCCAGCTTCGCCCGCAACGGCAGCACCGGCAGCGTCGTCAATGAAGGCGAACTGCGCGCCGCGCTGGGCGGTTACATCGCCCTGCTGGCGCCGGAAGTGCGCAATGAAGGCGTGATCGTCGCCCGGATGGGCACCGTCGCGCTGGCCTCGGGCGAGCGCGTCACCCTGCAGTTCGACGGCAACAACAGCCTCGCCGGCATCGTCGTCGAGCCCTCCAAGATCAAGGCTCTCGTCGAGAACAAGGGCGCCGTGGTGGCGCCGGGCGGGGTCATCATCCTGTCCGCGCGGGCCGTGGACCGCCTGCAGGGCGGCATCGTGCGCAACAGCGGCAAGCTCGAAGCCACCGGCATGGCCATGAAGGGCGGCAAGATCGTCCTGGAAGCCTCGGATCGCGTCGAGAACACCGGCACCGTCAGCGCCGACGCCGGCCGCGACGGCAGCCCGGCGGGCGAGGTGAGCGTCACCGCGCCGGTGGTCGTGAACAGCGGCACCATTTCCGCCAAGGGCGCCGCCGCCACCGAACCCGTGGTGGCCGGCGCCAGCCGCAGCGGCGGCCGCATCACCGTCACCGCCGACACCGTCACCCAGACCGCCACCGGCAAGCTGGATGTCTCCGGCGCCGACAAGGGCGGCGAAGTCACCGTCAAGGCGGCCCAGGACGTGGCCGTCTCCGGCACCGTGGACGCCACCGCCGAAGCAGGCGAGGGCGGCGCTGTCCACGTCGAGGCGGGCAACAACATCACTCTCTCTGCCGCCACCATGGATGTCTCCGGCGTCCTCGCCGGCGGGCAGATCCGCCTGGTCGGCGGCCAGCGCAAGGCGCCCACCGCGCCCGCCGACAACACCCCGCCCACCACCGCCATCCTCGACAGCAGCAGCCTGCGCGCCGGCAGCCGGCGTGGCCGCGGCGGCAGCATCACCCTGACCGGCGATCACGTCGGCCTGTTTGAAGGCACCGAGCTGGATGCCTCCGGTGCCACCGGCGGCGGAACCGTGCTGGTGGGCGGCGACTATCAGGGCAAGAACCCCGACATCGCCAACGCCCAGGCCACCTTCGTGGCCGATGGCGCGGTGATCCGCGCCGACGCCACCGACACCGGCAACGGCGGCAAGGTCATCGTGTGGGCCGACGGCAACACCCGCTTCCTCGGCCAGATCAGCGCCCGGGGCGGCGCGAATGGCGGCGACGGCGGCTTTGCCGAAGTCTCCGGCAAGGGCGTGCTGGATTTCCGCGGCCAGGTTGATCTGCTCGCCAGCGCCGGCCGCGCCGGCACCCTGCTGCTCGACCCGTACAACCTCACCATCAGCAGCGGCGCCGACACCATCGCCTCGGGCTTCGATGCCGACGGCGACGACTCGGTGCTCAATGTCGCCACCCTGCAGAACGCGCTGGCCAACGGCAACGTCACCGTCACCACCGGCAGCGGCGGCAGCCAGGCCGGCAACATCACCGTCGCCAGCACCCTGGGCTGGTTCTCGAACTACTCGCTGACCCTCACCGCCGCCAACAACATCACCGTGAACAGCGGCGTCTCGATGATCGCCGCCGGCAACGGCAACATGATCCTCACCGCCACCGGCGGTGCCCTCAGCAATGCCGGCACCGTGCGCACCTACGGCGGCAACCTCACCGTCGTCGCGGGCGGCGCGGTCTCGGGTGCCGGTGTGTATGACGTGGCCGGCACCGCCAGCTTCACCGCGGGCGGCAACATCGACCTCACCACCGCCACCAACCGCTTTGTCGGTGCGATGTCGCTGGCGACCACCAGCGGCAGCGTGCAGCTCGTCAATTCGGTGGCCACCGTGCTCAACGGCGCCAGCGCCACCAGCGGCGTGTCCATCGCCTCGGGCGGCTCGATCACCACCGGCGGCTCGGCTACCGGCCTCGATAGTGGCAGCGGTGCGCTGACCCTGACCACCGCCAGCGGCTCCAACGGCTCGATCAGCTACACCGGCAGCGTGCATGCTGGCGGCGACACCAGCGTGTCGGCCGATGGCCTGGGCGCCATCTCCCTGGCCCACATCACCGGCGCGGTGAAGGTCGTGTCGGCCTCGGCCGGCGGGGCGATCACCTTCGGCGACAGCAGCACCGGCGCCGTCACCCTCGATTCGGCCAGCGGCAACGTCATCAGCGGCACCGCCGGCAGCGCCGGCCAGGCCAGCGGCACCGTGTCGGTCACCGGCACCTCGATCACCCTGAACGACCCGATCCGCACCAAGGGCGGCCGGGTCAATCTCACCGCCACCAGCGGCGACGTGACCGCCCTTGCCGGCGCCAACATCGTCACCACCGCCGACGGCGACACCGGCACGGCGTCCGGCGTGGTCAGCGTGACCGCCCAGGGCAACGTGACCCTGCAGGCCATCACCACCACCGGCGCCAACAACCTGCTGGGCGTGGGCAGTAACGCCGCGGCGGTGGGCATCACCGCCACCACCGGCGACGTGAACGTGGGCGCCATCACCACCTCCGGTGGCGACGCAACCCCCGAGGCCTCGAACCCCACCAACCGCAACGGCGGCAATGCCGGCAACATCATCATCGGCGCCCCCGGCACGGGCAAGAAGATCTACCTGAACGGCGACCTGCTCGCCATCGGTGGCGGCTACTCCGGCGCCAGCACCCAGGGCCTGGGCGGCTACATCGAGCTGCAGACCCCGACCATCCTCACCGCCAACCGGCTGGTTTCCACCGGCGCCACCTCGGGCAACATCTACGCCCTGTCCACCATCGATTCGGATGGCACCGCGCGCAGCCTGACCCTCACCGCCGGCACCGGCGACGTGCGCCTGCGCGGCGTGGTCGGCGGCGCGGCGCCGCTGTCCAGCTTCACGGTGTCCTCGTCGGCCAACACCACCGTCGAGAAGAACCTCACCACCAACGCCGCCGGCGGCGTGACCATCAACGCCAGCTACAACATCCACCTGGGCGACGACACCGTGGCCAACGGCAGCGGCGCGATGACCGTGGACACCCGTACCGGCAACGGCACGGTGACCCTCAACACCATCAACACCTGGCTCGACGACGCCGTCACCTTCACCCGCGGCAGCGGCGCCATCAGCGTCGCCCAGAACCTCTACAGCAAGGCCGCCGAACGTAACGACCTGACCTTCAACGGCACCGGCGGCGGCGCCATCTCGGTGGGCTGGGACGTGGGCGGCGGCAGCGTCGGCGGCGCCAACAGCCTCGGCGACATCCTGGTCAGCACCGGCACCGACCTGAGCCTCAACCGCAACGTCTCGGCCAAGAGCCTGGTGGCGGTGAACAGCACCGGCCGCCTGCTCATCAATGGCAGCAACATCTACGCCCAGTATTACGACGGCGCCTCCGGCCTGCAGCTGCAGACCACCGGCAGCGCCAACAACGTGGCCGGCGACGAGAACGTCACCGTCTATGGCTCGGTCACCAGCACCGCCAGCGGCGCACCGATCAGCATCGCGGCCCCCAACGGCACGCTCACGCTCGCCAACTACGCCGACCTCACCACCGCCGCCGGCGCGATCACCCTCAGCGCCTCGGGCAACATCTCCAACGGCTACGACACCGACCTCACCAGCACCGGCGGCGCCATCACGGTCAGCTCCAGCGCCGGCGCACTCAACCTCACCGGCGACTACCTGGACATCACCACCACCAGCGGGCAGGTGAACCTCTCGGGCGTCGGCGTGACCTTCGGCAACACCGGCGCCGCCGGCATGGCCTCCACCGTGAACGCCGGCAGCGGCAAGATCCGCGTCAATGGCGGCGGCGGGCGCATCCAGTCGTACGGCACCCTCACCAGCACCGACGCCGACACCGCCGGCACCTCGGCGATCCTGCTGCAGAACGCCTATGTGGCCAGCGCCAGCAGTGGCGCGGTCGTCGTGCGCGCGGCCACCGCCACCGGCGGCACCCTCGAGATCGGCCAGCTCTCGGGTGGCTTGACGGCCAGCAACGCCGACGTGCGCGGCGACGTGCTCCAGTACGACTCCGGCGCCAGCTACAGCGACACCATCAACATCAAGACCCTGAAGGTGGCGTCCACCACCACCATCAATGTCGGCGACAACTCCAACATCATCGACGAGCTGGGCGGCGTGACCCTCGGCGGCGCCCTGACCATCCAGGCCAAGGGCCGCGTCACCGGCATGGCCCTCACCGGCGACGTCACCGCCACCGGGGTGGACATCCGCACCGGTGTGGGCGCCCTGGCCGTCGGCACCCGCAACATCACCGCCACCACCGGCAACGTGGTGCTGCGCGGCCGCGGCATCACCCAGTCGGCGGGCTCCACCATCTCGTCCACCTCCGGCACGGTCACGCTGTACGGCAGCGACTACGCCACCAACACCCTCGGGGATGTCACCCTCGCGGGCACCGTCAATGCGGGCAGCAACTCGAGCGCCGCGGTGACCATCGACGACACCGCCGCCGTGCAGCTGGGCGACATCACGGCGGGCGTCGCCGGCAACCGCGGCGGCCTGGTGCTCGGCAGCAACACCTACCAGAGCCTCAACGGCAGTGGCGGCCACTGGCTGTACGCGAATGGCGCCGTGAGCCAGGCGGCCAACACCGCGGTCAAGGTGGGCGTCATCCAGGCCTTCCAGCTGGGCGGCCCGCTGAACCTCAGCAACGTGACCAACGAGATCGGCCAGGTCGGCTATGTGCGCCGCGGCGGCGCGATCACCCTTTACGACAAGGATGCCGAGGGCAACGGGCTCCTGCTGACCAACATCTACGACGGCAGCTACGACACCCTGCTCACCGCAACCACCGAGGGCGCCATGACGCTGTCGGGCACCAACCGGGGCAAGGGCATGGTGCTGACCGCCGGTGCCGGTGGCTTCAGCGCCTCGGGCTCCATCGAAGGCCATCACGGCGGTGCCGGCAAGATCACCATCACCACCAGCGGCGGCGTCAACCTGACCGGCGGCACGATGTACGCCAAGGGTATCGAGATCTATTCCGGCGCTGCCGGAATCATCAACTCCGTCGATCTGCAGGCCCACCACGGCGGCGGTGACGACCTGATCCTCGACGCGGGGGGTGGCAACGTCACCCTCAACAACCGGCTCTACATCAGCGGCTCGGGCAACGACATCTTCATCCGCAACGCCAACAACGTTCAGCTCAACAACATCGAGCTGCACGGCGGCAGCAAGCTGGTGCTCGGCGGCGTCGGCACCGGCGTGGCCGGGGCCGACGTGCCGCTGACCGGCAACGTCACCCAGACCAGCCGCATCTATTCCGATTCCGACACCACCGACCTCAGCGGCGCTGTGAGCGGCTCCGTCAATCTCAATGGAAACAACGAGATCTACCGGCTCGGCTACTTCGCCACCGGCGGCAATTTCAACCTCTACGACATCAATCGCAACCTGACGGTGGTCGGTGCCGTCTCGTCGGCCACCGGCAACGTCAGCATCTCCAACGGCAACTACGGCATCACCCTGGCCAGCGCCGGCAGCCTCACCGCCAACACCGCCACCAAGTCGGTCAGCGTGGGCGGCTACGGCGGCAACACCAACGGCTGGGTCAACATCCAGGGCGCCATCAGCGCCGGCACCGGCGGCATCGCCCTCACCGGCGGCGGCAACATCACCAACAACAGCACCGGCACCCTCACCACCGGCGGCAGCGCGATGATGCGCTCGGTGTACGGCAGCCTCACCCTCGGCGGCGACATCAGCGCCGGCGCCAACGGCATCCAGCTCACCTCGGGCGGCACCATCACCCAGACCGCCGGCGTCCTCACCACCCCCGGCGCGGTGTCCGGCCCCGACCAGAGCGGCGGCACCTCGCCCACCTACGCCAACCCGTCGGCCCTGGGCGCGATCAGCCTCACCGGCAACAACGTGATCGGCAGCGTCGGCCCCTTCTACCTGAACAACGCCAGCAGCGGCGCCTTCAGCCTGAACGACACCACCGGCGGCCTGACCCTCACCGGCCCGATCAAGACCTCCACCGGCAACGTCACCCTCACCACCAACGGCGGTGCCCTCAACCTGGCCACCTACGGCATCTCCGCCGGCGAATACGCCAGCGGCGGCGCCAACATCGCCCTCACCGGCCGCGGCATCATCCAGGCCGCCGGCAGCATCAACGCCACCGGCGGCAGCGTCGGCACCGGCCCGTCCACCGGCACCAGCGGCGGCACCATCACCCTCACCGGCCACGACGGCACCGCCGCTGGCGACATCGTGCTGAGCGGCACGGTGCAGACCGCCAGCGCCAGCGCCAGCGCCAGCGCGGTCACCATCCGCGGCACCAGCGCCCTGGCCCTGCCCAACATCAGCGCCCCCAACGGCGGCCTGGTACTCGGCGACAGCACCCCGACCATCGGCGCCATCACCGGCGCGATCACCCAGAGCGCCACCACCTCGGTGGATGTCAAGACCCTCAACGTCACCGGCGGCAGCTCGGCGGTGCTCGCCAACACCGGCAACAAGATCTTCCAGCTGGGGGCGATCTCGGTGGGCGACAACGCCGCCGTCCAGTACGACTTCGACGCCTACGATTCCACCTCCGGCCTCTCGCTGACGCAGAGCATCACCAGCGCCGGCGGCCTGCGCCTGCGCACCGCCACCGGCGACGGCGCCAGCGGCGCGCTGGCCATCGGCGTGCGCAGCATCACCGCCCACGGCGACGTGTTCCTGGGCGGCGACAGCGTGACCCAGTCCCTCGGCTCCGTCATCGATGCCGACAGCGGCAGCATCCGCGTCGATGGCGGCAGCAACGCCTTCAACATCAGCCTGCTCGGCACCACCCAGACCGCCAGCACCGCCGGCACCGCCATCGAGATCGTCGGCGCCACCAACGCCACCCTCAACGTGGTTTCGGCCACCGCCGGCACGGTGACCCTCGGCGTCACCGGCAAGGAGCTCACCGGCACCGTTGCCCAGGTCGCCGACACCGGCACCCTGTCGGCCGCCACGCTGGCGGGCAAGGCCGGTGTGGTCACCCTCAACAAGACCTATCTGGACAACCTCGGCAGCTTCATCACCACCGGCGCGCTCACCCTGAAGGATCTGGGCGGCGCCGGCACCGCCGGCCTCAAGCTCACCGGCAACGTGGTGGCCGGCGCGGCCTCCAGCATCGAGACCACCGACGGCGTCCTCGACCTCGACACCCACAGCGTCGACGCCACCGGTGTCGACATGGTGCTGAAGGGCGTCGCGGTGTCCCAGACCACCGGCTCGTCGATCAAGTCCACCACCGCCTCGATCTTCGGCAACACCGGCAACATCACCCTCGACAGCGCCCTCAACGACTTCACCGGCCAGGTCACCGTCACCTCCACCGGCAGCCAGGTGTCGATCCGCGACGCCAACCAGCTGAGCATGAACGCCCTCACCGGCAAGCTGGCCCAGAGCACCTCGATCACCGCCATCGCCGGCACCCAGCTCGTGCTGGCCACCGAAAACCTCACCACCACCACCGGCAACATCGAGTTCCGCTCCCTCGACGGCAACCTGACCACCCCGGGCACCCTCACCACCGGCTCGGGCAGCGTCTCGCTGTACGCCACCACCTCCACGCCGGGCTCCGCCACCAACGGCAACGTGCAGGTCAACCAGACCATCACCACCGGCAGCGGCAGCGTGAATGTGGTCGCCCAGAAGGAGGTCAACCTCTCCAAGAGCGTGATCTCCACCAGCGGCAACCTGCTGCTCTCCGGCGACACCATCACCCACTCCACCGGCTCGGCCGGCGCCCCGCTGATGCTCCAGACCGGCGGCGCGGGCACCATCGACGTCACCGCCTCCGGCACCGGCGGCTTCGTGATGGGCCAGTACTACAGCTACCAGGCGGGCACCGGCACCATCTCCATCACCTCCGGCTCCACCGCGGATCTGGCCAACATCAGCTCCAGCGGTGCCGTCACGGTGGATGCCGTCGGCCTCGTCCAGCAGGTCGGGGCGGGCGCCACCATTGCGTCGGATTCCCTCGCCGTCACCACCGCCAACAACGGCAGCATCACCCTCACCAACGCCACCAACGACGTGGCCAAGCTGAGCCTCCGCAGCCGCAACGCCGGGGGCGCGGCGGCTGGCAGCGGCACCATCACCTACAACGACGCCAACGGCTTCGCGGTGCGCCAGATCGAGACCACCGGCGCCGCCACGCTCACCGCCCACGGGGCGATCTCCACCGACAGCAGCGGCTTCCCCGGCACCGTCGTGGCCGACACCCTCACGGTGAAGTCCCTCAGCAACAGCGGCGCCGACATCATCCTCAACGCCGCCGGCAACGACGTGAACAGCCTCACCGTCAAGGTGCGCGACGCCGCCGACGCGGCCATCGCCGGCAGCACGTCCACCCCCAGCGGCACCATCCGCTTCACCGACGCCGACGGCTTCTCGGTGACCAGCGTCGAAACCCTGGGCAGCACCGTGCTGAGTTCCGCCGGCCCGGTCACCCAGACTGGCGCGATCTTGTCGGCCAAGCTCGGCCTGCAGGGCAGCGGCAGCTACACCCTCAACGCCGCCAACACCGGCGTGCCCCTCAACGAGGTCAGCACCTTCGCCTCCGACGCCACCGGCGCGGTCAACCTGTCCAGCAAGCTCGCGCTGACCATCGGCTCGGTCAATCCGACCGGCATCACCACCGGCGGCGCGTCCATCAGCCTGTCGGCCCCGGGCATCGACTCGGCCGGCCAGACCATCGACACCCGCAGCGCCACCCCGGGCACTGCCGGCGGTTCGGTGAGCCTCACCACCACCGCCACTGGCAGCACCGGCAACCTGCGCACCGGCAACATCATCACCTCGGGTTCCGATGCCGACATCGGCCTCGGCGGCGCCGGCGGCGATGCCGGCAACATCACCCTCACCACCGCCGGCGACACCCTCACCGTGGCGGGCACCATCACCGCCCGAGGCGGTGCCGGCGACGGCGCTGGGGCCATCGGCAACAGCGGCACGGTGCGCCTCAACGCCGCGGCCGGCGCAGTCAGCCAGGCCGACGGCAGCAACGAGATCAACGCCGGCAAGCTGCTGGTGAACGCCGCCAAGGCCTCCAGCCTGCTCGACACCACCAACGCCGTCGATCTGGTGGCAGCCAGGATCACCGGCGTCGGCGAAGGCTTCACCTACCGCAGCGGCGCCGATTACGCCGTGGGCGGCGGCGACGGTGTCGTCACCGGCATCAGCACCCAGGGCGGCGCCATCGACCTGGGCAGCAGCCCGGTGGCCGTCACCGTCAGCGAAGCCGTCACCACCCGCGGCGGCAGCTTCAGCGCCACCGGCGTGGGCAGCTTCGATTCGTCCTCGGTCGCCATCTCCACCCTCGGCGACATCACCTACGCCGCCGGCGCCTACCAGAACGGCGGGGCGATCCACGTCGCCACCACCGCCAGCGGCGGCAACGTCCACACCGGCACCCTGATCACCAGCGGCAGCGCCGGTGCCAGCGGCGCTTCGGCGGGCAGCGTCACCCTCAACGCCGACGGCGTGCTCACCACTTCCACCATCACCGCGCTGGGCCAGGGCACCGGCACCGGCGGCGCGGTGGATCTCACCGGCGGCAGCGGCGTGCATCTGGCCGGCTCCATCGACACCAGCGGCGGCGTGGCCGCCTCGGCAGCGGCCGGCGGCAACATCAGCATCACCGGCGCGGCCCAGGTCACCGGGGGCGACCGCGTGCTCAGCACCGGCGCAGGCAGTGGCGACGTGGTCTTCAACGGCAGCCTCGACGCTGACGGCACCCCGCGCGGCCTCACCGTATCGGTGGGCACCGGTAACGCCACCTTCAGCAGCGCGGTTGGCGGCACCAGCCCCCTCGGCGCGCTGGTGGTCAACAGCGCCGGCACCACCCGCTTCGACGGGGCGGTGAGCGCCGCCAGCGTCACCACCGACGAGCCGGGCTCCACCCTGCTGAACGGCAACGTCACCACCACCAGCGGCGCGCAGGTCTATCACGACATCGTCGAAGTCCGCTCGGGCATCACCCTCGGCACCGCCAACGGCGCCGTCACCTTCGACAAGACCGTGGATTCCCAGACCGGCGAGACCAACGCCCTCACGGTCAGCACCGGCAGCGGCAACGTCACCTTCACCGACGTGGTCGGCGGCACCACCGCCCTCGGCGCGGTCACGGTCAACAGCACCGGCACCACCAAGTTCAACGCGGCGGTGACTGCGGCCAGCGTGGCCACCAACGCCGGCGGCACCACCCAGATCAACGGCAACATCACCACCACCGGCACCCAGACCTACAACGACGCGGTCGAGCTGCAGGCTCCGCTCGCCTTCGCCACCACCAACAGCGCGGTCACCTTCGGTGGCACCGTCGATTCCCAGGTCACCGGCGGCGTGGGCGAAGCCAACCCGCTCACCGTCAATGCCGGCTCCGGCGACGTGAGCTTCATGGGCGTGGTCGGCGGCGCCGTGAAGGGCGCGCCGGGCGCGATCGTGGTGAACAGCAGCGGCACCACCCTGTTCAACGCGGCCGTCACGGCAGCCAGCGTCACCACCGACGCCCCGGGCAAGACCCAGCTCGGCGGCAACATCACCACCACCGGCGCCCAGCACTTCCAGGACGACGTGGAGGTGCTCACCGGCGTCAGCCTCGCCACCACCAACAGCGCGGTCACCTTCGACAAGGCCGTCGATTCGGCCGCCGGCCAGACGGCGGCCCTCACCGTGGGCAGCGGCAGCGCCGACGTCACCTTCAGCGGCCTGGTCGGCGGCACCACCGCCCTCGGCGCCCTGGCGGTGGATAGCACCGGCACCACCCTGTTCGCCGACGCGGTGCACGCGGCCAGCGTCACCACCAACGTCGGCGGCACCACCCGCCTCGGCGGCAACGTGACCACCAGCGGCGCCCAGACCTACAACGACGCGGTCGAGCTCCTCACGGGCGTCACCGTCACCACCACCAACAGCGCGGTCAGCTTCGGCGGCACGCTGAACTCCGAAGCCGGCGAGGGCAACAACCTCACCGTGGTCGCGGGCAGCGGCGACGTGGGCTTCACCGGTGCGGTAGGCGGCGCGGCCAATGGCCGCCTCGGCACCCTCACCGTCACCAGCGCCCACGACGTGACCGCCAACGCGATCAGCGCCGGCGCGCTGGTCCAGACCGCCGGCAGCGGCACCACCACCCTGAACGGCGCCGTCGATACCGACACCGCCGCCGGGGTCAGCCTCGCCGGCACCCATCTCGCGGTGAACGCCGGCATCACCACCACCAACGCGGGCGGCGTCACCCTCAATCAAAGTGGCACCACGGCGCTGTCGGCGTCCGGCGACATCAACGCCGACGGGGCCGTCCACATCACCGCCGGTGGCGGCATCAGCACCGCGGGCGACATCATCACCAACGGCGCCGATGTCACCTTCGCGTCCGCCACCACCCTGACCGGCCCGGTCAGCATCAACACCGGCGGCGGCACCAGCACCATCCAGTTCGCCAGCACGGTCGATAGCGACGCCGCCGGCACCCCGCGCACCCTGCGCCTCGCCACCGGCAGCGGCGGCCTCAACTTTGTTGCCGCGCTGGGTGGCACCCACGCCCTCGACGAGCTGCGCCTCGAATCGGCCGGCGTCATCACCCAGAGCGGTGGCGCGCCGATCAAGGCCGCCAAGCTGGCCATCAAGTCGGCCGGCAACGTCACCCTCACCAACACCGGCAACGACGTGGATGTGCTCGCCGCACTGCTCTCCGGCGGCGCCAGCCTGGCCTTCGTGGATCAGGACGGCGTCGAGGTCGGCACCGTCGACACCGCCGCGCTGCAGATCGTCGGCATCACCAACACCGCCGGCAGCTCCAACGTCAGCCTGACCCTCGGCGGCCCGCTGACCCAGGCCGTGGGCTCCCCGATCCTGATCGGCGGCAACCTGACCCTCGACACCTCCGCATACGAAGCCGCCGACGTTGCCGTCAAGAACGTCCACGCCGCCGGCACCGTGCTCGACGACTCCCTGATCGCCGGCGCCTTCACCCTCGACAGCACCGGCGCCGTCACCCAGAAGGCCGGCACCCCGCCGGCCGAGGATGCCTTCCTGCAGGTGGGCGGCAGCTTCGATCTGGTCGGCGCAGGCCAGTTCAGCTCCGGCAATTCGTCGAAGAACCTCATCGGCGGTGGCTCGGCAGCCGTGTCGGGCAACGAGATCCGCCTGTTCGGCGTGATCACCCTCAGCATGAGCGGCACCACCCTGCAGGCCTCGGCCTTCAACGGGGTGACCACCTCCACCGCCAGCGTCGCCGGCGCCAAGCTCGCCAGCGGCCTGCAGGTGGTGTCGGACGCCGGTGGCAAGACCATCTCGGCGGTCGCCGGCGGCAACGCCATCGTGCTGGGCGACAGCAACAACATCGGCGGCCTGCTGAAGATCACCACCAAGGGCACCTTCAGCGACTCCGGCTCGTCGGGCATTACCGGCATCAACCAGTCCGGCGCGCTGGATCTGGGCTCGGTCAGCCTGATCGTCCAGCAGAGCGCCGCCAACGCCGGTTCCGCCGTGAGCGGCGCCGGTGCCCTCAACCTCGCCAACGCCGGCAACCAGTTCAGCGGCAGCGTGGCCGCCACCGCGGTGGGCATGAACGCCACCCTCAACGCCAGCGGCGATCTGGCCCTCGGCTCGGTGACCGCCGCCAACCTGGCGGTGGGCAGCACCGGCAACCTCACCCAGGCTGCCAACACCGCGGTCCGCGTGGGCACGCTGGCGATCACCGGCGCCCAGTCGGTCACCCTCGACAACGCCAACCGCATCGGCACCGTGGCTGCCAGCAGCGTCTCCGGCGCGCTGTCCCTCGCCAACGCCCAGACCCTGGCGGTGGGCACCGCCGGCGGCATCGACGGCATCACCGCCAGCGGTCCGGTCACCCTGCGCACCACCAGCGGCGACATCGTGCTCGACAAGGGCATCACCGTCAGCGGCGCGTCCGACATCACCCTGGCCTCGGCCGCCAACTTCACCAACCACGCCGGCGCCGCCGCGCTGACGGTGGATGCCGGCCACTGGCAGGTGTGGTCCACCGACCCGGCAGCCGACACCCTCGGCGGCCTCGCGCCGGACCTCAAGCAGTACGACGCCACCTACGGCACCACCAGCGTGCTGGGCACCGGCAACGGCCTGCTCTACACCCTGGCGCCGGAGCTCTCCGTGGCCCTCACCGGCAGCGTCGAGCGGGTCTATGACTCGACCACCGCCGCCACGCTCGTCCAGGGCAACTACAACGTCACCGCCGGGCTCGTCGGCAGCGACGCGGTCGTCTTCGGCACCGTCGGCAGCTTCGACGACAAGAACGTCGGCAGCGCCAAGAAGGTTTCGGTCAGCCCGGTGATCGACTCGGCCAGCGCCGGCAGCATCGTGGTGTATGGCTACAAGCTCGCCAGCGGCTCCACCGCGATCGACGCCAACATCGGCAAGATCACCAAGGCCACCCTCAGCGCCGTCACCGGCATCACCGCCAGCGACAAGACCTACGACGGCAACGACAGCGCCACCCTCGCCACCGGCTCGGCCGGCTTCACCGGCAAGTACGCCGGCGACGTGCTGGCGGTCGATACCGCCACCGGCCACTTCGCCAGCAAGAACGCCAGCGCCACCTCGGGCACGGTGAACATCACCGGCATCACCCTCACGGGCACCGACGCCGGCAACTACGCCCTGGCCGACACCACCGCCAGCACCACCGCCACCATCAACCCCTACGCGGTCAGCCTCACCGGCAGCCGCGTGTACAACGGCACCACCGTGGTGGGCACGGGCGACCTGACCCTTGGCACGCTGGTGGGCAGCGAAACCCTCACCCTGTCGGGCGCCGGCAGCGTGGCGACCCGCCACGTGGGCACCGGCAAGACGGTGGACGTGAGCGGCCTTTCCCTGGTGGGTGACGGCACCGCCGGCGCCGGCCTCGCCAGCAACTACACCTTCGTGGGCGGCACCCAGACGGTGAACGTGACGAAGGCCAATCTGTCGGTGACCACCTCCGACGTGACCAAGACCTACGACGGCAGCCTCGCGGCGTCCGGCACGGCGGTGGTCGCGGCGGGCGGCACCCAGCTCTTCGGCGGCGACACGCTGTCGGGCGGCACCTTCGCCTTCACCAACGCCAACGCCGGCACCAACAAGACGGTGAACACCAGCGCGGTGACGGTGAACGATGGCAACAGCGGCGGCAACTACACCGTCAGCTACGTGGCCAACACCACCAGCACCATCGACAAGGCGACGATCACCGTCAGCACCAGCAACGTCACCAAGACCTACGACGGCACCCTGAGCGCCGCCGGCACGGCCGTGGTCACGTCTGGCACGCTCTTCAACAACGCCAGCAACGGCGGTGCGCTGGACAACCTCTCGGGTGGCAGCTTCGCCTTCACCAACGCCAACGCGGGCACCGGCAACAAGACGGTCACCGTGGGCGGCGTGACGGTGAATGACGGCGCCAGCGGCGGCAACTACACCGTCACCTACGCCAGCAACACCACCAGCACCATCAACAAGGCGGCGATCACCGTCGGCACCAGCGACGTGACCAAGGCCTACGACGGCGGCCTGTCGGCCAACGGCACCCCGGTCGTGCTGTCCGGCACGCTCTACAGCAACGCCAGCAACGGCGGCGCGCTCGACAGCCTGTCGGGCGGCACCTACGCCTTCACCGACAAGAACGCCGGCAGCGGCAAGACGGTGACGGTGGGCGGCGTGACGGTGAATGACGGCGCCAGCGGCGGCAACTACGCCGTCACCTACGCCAGCAACACCACCAGCACCATCGACCGCGCCCAGCTGACGGTGGTGGCCGACGTGGCCGACCGGACCTACGACGGCACCATCAACGCCACCCTCAACGGCATGAGCCTCGTCGGCCTGGTGGGCAGCGAGACGGTGATCCCGGTCTCCGCCGGCACCCCCCGCTTTGTCGACAAGAGCGCCGGCACCGGCAAGACCGTGACCATCACCGGCATCGGCCTGCTGGACGGCATCAACGGTGGCGTCGCCACCAACTACCAGGTGGCCTCCACCGCCACCGGCACGGCCAGCATCGCCAGGGCCAACGTGAACGTGGTTGGCGTGGTGGCCATGGACAAGGTGTACGACGGCACCACCACCGCCACCATCAACACCAGCGTGGCGGGCCTCACCGGCGTGATCGGCGCCGACGACGTGAGCATCGGCACCATCACCGGCAGCTTCGACACCAAGAACGTCGGCACCAACAAGCTGGTGAACGGCAGCGCCTTCGTGCTGTCGGGCGCGGATGGCGGCAACTACAACCTGATCCAGCCCACCGGCATGCACGCCAGCATCACCCCGCGTGCCCTGACGGTGTCCGCCACCGGCGTCGACAAGGTGTACGACGGCACCACCACGGCCACCGTCAGCCTGGCGGACAACCGGGTGAACGGCGACGTGCTGACCCTCGGCTACACCGCCAACTTCCTCGACAAGAACGTCGGCCTCAACAAGTACGTGGGGGTTTCCGGCATCAGCCTGTCGGGCACCGACGCAGGCAACTACACCGCCAACACCACCACCGCCGCCTTCGCCAACATCAGCAAGGCCACGCTGAACGTGTCGGCCGCCGGCATCAACAAGGCCTACGACGGCACCGCCGCCGCCAGCGTCACCCTGTCCGACAACCGGGCCAGCGGCGACAGCCTCGCCGTCAGCTACACCGGCGCCGCCTTCAGCGACGCCAACGGCGGCCTGGGCAAGACGGTGACGGTGAACGGCATCAGCGTGACCGGCGCCGACATCGGCAACTACACCTTCAACACCACCGCCATCACCACCGCCGACATCCTCGGCCGCCTGCTCACCATCTCCGGCGTGCAGGCCCTGGGCAAGGTGTATGACGGCACCACCGCGGCTGTGCTCGGCACCGGCGGTGCCGTGCTGTCCGGCCTGCTGGACGGTGACGTGGTGAGCGTGGGCCTCGGCAGCGGCGTGTTCGCCGACAAGAACGCCGGCACCGGCAAGGCGGTCACCGTTACCGGCATCGCGCTCTCGGGCGCCAACGCGGGCTCCTACACGCTGCAGCTGCCGGTCGGCCTCACCGCCGACATCACCCCGGCCAGCCTGACGGCGGTCACCGGCATCACCGCCGCCAGCAAGGTGTACGACGGCAACGTGGCGGCCGCCCTCAACACCGGCGCGGCGGGCTTCAGCGGCAAGCTGGCGGGCGACGTGCTGAGCGTGGCCAGCGCCAGCGGCGTTTTTGCCGACAAGAACGCCGGCACCGGCAAGACGGTGACCATCGGCAACGTGGTGCTGGGCGGTGCGGACGCAAGCAACTACGTCTTCACCGGCACGGCCACCACCACCGCCGACATCACCCCGAAGGCGATCACCGTGAGCGGCATCACCGCCAGCAACAAGGTGTACGACGCCACCACCGCCGCCACCCTCAACACCGGCGCCGCCAGCTTCAGCGGCCTGGTGGGCAGCGACAGCGTGGGCGTCAGCGGCACCGGCCAGTTCGCCGACAAGAACGTCGGCACGGCCAAGCCGGTGGCGATCACCAGCCTCGTCCTCGACGGCGCCGACGCCGGCAACTACACGGTGACGACCCGCGCGGCACCGACTGCCGACATCACCCCGCGGGCCCTCACCGCCGGTGGCATCAGCGCCGCCAGCAAGGTGTACGACGGCACCACCGCGGCCACCCTCGACACCGCTGCCGGCCGCCTCACCAGTGGCGTGCAGGGTGCCGACGACGTGAGCCTGGTGGCCACCGGGGCCACCGGCAGCTTCGCCAGCAAGCACGTGGGCGTGGCCAAGGCGGTCACCGTCAGCGGCCTGGCCCTGGGCGGCGTCGATGCAGGCAACTACACCATCGGCGATGCGGCGGCGTTTGCCGACATCACCGCCAAGGCCCTCACCGCCAGCGGCATCGTTGCCGCCAACAAGGTGTACGACGGCACCCGCGTGGCCAGCCTCGACACCGGCGCTGCGGTGCTGGCCGGCGTGGTGATGGGCGACACGGTGGGCATCGACGCCAGTGGCGTCACCGGCAGCTTTGCCAACAAGCAGGCTGGCAATGCCAAGGCGGTGACCATCGCCGGCCTGGGCCTCACCGGCGCCGACGCCGGCAACTACACGGTCAGCGACCTCTCCGGCGCCACTGCCGACGTGGCCGCCCGTGCCCTGACGGTTGCTGCCAGCACCACCGGCAAGTTGTACGACGGCAGCACCAGCGCCCCGGTCAGCCTGTCCGACAATCGTCTGGCCGGCGATCTGCTGAACCTGTCCTACACCAGCGCCAGCTTCGATACGGCAGAGGTCGGCCTCGGCAAGCCGATCCAGGTGCAGGGCATTGCCCTGGCCGGTGCCGACGCGGGCAACTACCGCCTCGTTGCCACCACCGCCAGCACCACCGGCAACATCTCGGCGCTGGACAGCGTCGTCCCGCCGCCGCCGGTTCCGGCCACCCCGGTCACCACCTACACGCCGGTGCAACCCCAGGCGCAGGTGTTCGATTCGGCCCTGCCGGGCACGGGCGGCTCCACCGGCGTGGTGGGTGGCTCGGGTGGCGTTTCCGGCGGTCTCGCTGGCGGTAGCGCCAGCAGCGGCCTCACCGGCGCCACGGGAGGCGGTCTTGGCGGTGCGGGCGGAGGTCTGGGTGGCAGTGGCACCGCGTCGTCCGGCCTGGGCTCGGTTGGTTCGGGCGGCATCGCCTCGGGCGCCGGCATCGGTTCCGGTTCCGGTACGGCGGGCAGCGGCGGCGTGCAGGCGGGGGCTCCGGCCACCGCAGGAAGCGGCGGTGTGTCCGGCGCGGTTTCGGCGCCGGCCGCTGGCAGCGGTTCGGGGGCGTCGGCGGCGGTGGCTTCCGAGGGCAGCCAGTCCGGCGTCAATGTGCAGCTCCTGCAGGCACCGGCGGCCACGCAGACGGGCCTCGTGCGGGTGAGCATCCCGCGCGGCGAGTCCACCTTCGTGTTCAACGTGCCGAAGGATGTGTATGCCGGCGAAGGGCAGTCTGCCCTTGCCGCCAGCACCATCCGCATGGAAAACGGCAGCCCGGTGCCGGCGTGGATCAAGCACGATCCGCAGAGCATGAGCGTGTCGGCCACCAACGTGCCGCCGGGCGGTCTGCCGGTGCGCCTGCTGCTGACCATCGGCGGCAAGGTGACCACCGTGGTCATCGGCACCACCGACCAGGGCGGCCAGTAAGCGCCAGCAAGGGCTGGGAGGGGGAGGGCGGCAGTGGTCGCCCTCCTGAGAGATCGGCGAGTTTCCACCCGGCCGGGGCAGCCAGCCGGGTGGAGACTCGCCGATTTTTCGTTGACCGGCGCGGGCGTCATCCGGCCATCACCTGGCGGTAACGCCCGTGCAGCATCCGCCGGCGACACTGCGCGGATGGACAACGCCGGACTCGTCTGCCAGGAAATCGTCAGCCACAAGGGCCCGCTGCGGGTTGCCGTGGTGACCGAAACCTATCCGCCCGAAATCAACGGGGTGGCGATGACCACCGGCCGCATGGTGGAGGGGCTCGTCGCCGCCGGCCACCGGGTGGATCTGATCCGCCCGCGCCAGGCCCACGAAGGGGCCGTCATCGCCGCCGACGGGGTGGAGCAGATGCTCGCCCGGGGCATCCCGATCCCGAAATACGCCAACCTGCAGCTCGGCCTGCCGGCCCAGAAGGTGCTGCTGCGGCGCTGGTCGCACCAGCGGCCGGACGTGGTGCAGGTGGTCACCGAAGGGCCGCTGGGCTGGTCGGCGCTCACCGCGGCGCGCAAGCTGCGCCTGCCGGTGATCAGCGAGTTCCACACCAACTTCCATCGCTACACCGGCCACTATGGCGTGGGCTGGCTCAAGCGCCCCATCGCGGCCTACCTGCGCAAGTTCCACAACCGGGCCGACCTGACCCTGGTGCCCACCCGCGCCCTGTGCGCCGAGCTGGCGGGGCAGGGCATCCCGCGGGTGGATGTGGTCTCCCGCGGGGTGGATACGACCCTCTTCGATCCCGCCCGGCGCAGCGACGCCCTGCGCCGCCAGTGGGGGCTGGCGCCCGATGATCTGGCGGTGCTGTACGTGGGTCGCGTCGCCCCCGAGAAGAACCTGGCCCTGCTGGAGCAGGCCTTCGTGGCCGTCCGAGCCCGTCACCCCCGGGCGCGGCTGGTGCTGGTGGGTGATGGCCCGGCCCTGCCGCAGCTGCGGGCGCGCCTGCCGGAGGCGGTGTGCGTCGGCGCCCAGACCGGCGTGCTGCTGGCCGCGCATTACGCCAGCGCCGACCTGTTCGTGTTTCCAAGTCTTACCGAAACCTATGGCAACGTGGTTGCGGAGGCGCTCGCCAGCGGCCTGCCGGTGGTAGCCTATCGGGATGCTGCTGCCCATGAACTGATCGACCACCGGGTGCACGGCTGGCTGGCCGAGCCCGGCGACGAGCCCGGCTTCGTGGCCGGGGCGGTGGCGCTGGCCGAATCTCCCGACCTTCGCGCGAGCCTGCATCTGGCGGCGCGGGCCCGGGTGGATAGTCTGGCGTGGCGGGTGATCGTCGAACGGCTGGTGGGAATCCAGCGCCAGGTGATCCTCAGCGCCCCGATCTTCGCCCGCCGATAGGGCCCGTCACCGCGTCCAGCCTTCAGGGCAGCAGCTGGATGCCGATAGAGAGCGACAGGCCTTCGCAACGGGTTGCGAAAGGTCGAGTCCGCATGCCGATCCAGGTCGTCGCCGCCCATGAACGTGTTGTCCCGTTTCCTCTCCACCCTCCTCGCGCCGGAGCGACAGCGACGTTTCGTCGTCGTGCTGATCATGGCGGTGGTCCTGAGCAACCTGCTGGCGATCGGGCTGGGGGTGTTCAGCCTCATCGGCAGCCGCGCCCAGACGGAGGCCCTGGTAGCCCAGAACGCCCGCAACCTGGCCGGCGCCCTTGATCAGGGCCTCGCCAACAGCGGTCGCACCATCGATCTGGCGCTGCGGGCGCTGGCGGACGAGCTCGAACGGGAGGAGGCGGAAGGGCAGTCCTACCTCACCGCCGACGAGATCCGCGCAATGCTGATGCGCTACAAGGGCTGGTTGCCGGAGATCGAGGGCGTGCGCGTCTACGACGCCAACGGCGCGCTGCGCTGGGAAGGGGCCCTTGGTCCGGTGCTGAAGGCCGACATCTCCGACCGGGAATACTTCCGCACGCTGAAGGCCAATCCCGCGGCCGGGCTTACGGTGTCGCGGCCGGTGATCGGGCGGGTCGTGAAGATCTGGATCGTACCCTTTGCCCGCCGCTACAACCGCGCCGACGGGAGCTTCGCCGGGGTGGTGGTGGCCATCGTGCCGGTCGAGTACCTCACCGCGATGCTGTCCCGCCCGAGCCTCGGGCCCGGCGGCAGCGCGATGCTGCGCTATCAGGATCTGAGCCTCATCACCCGCTACCCGCCCGTCACCGGCCCGGCCGGCGAGATCGGCGAGGTGTGGTCGGCCGAGGGCGTGCGCGAGCGCCTGGGCGCTGGCCAGAACGCCGCGGTGTTCCGCGCCACGGACAGCGGCGATGGTGGCGACGGGAGCGAACGCTTCCTGGCCGTGCAGCGGGTCGATGGCCTGCCCTTTGTGGTGGGGGTGAGCCTGTCGAGCCACGACTATCTCGTGCAGTGGTATCGGGAAGCCTGGCAGACCGGCATCCTGCTGACGGCCTTCCTGATCGTCTCGGGCGGTTCGGCGCTGCTGATCGGCCATCTCTACCGGCGTCAGCAGGACGATGCGAGCCAGGTGAGGGAGTCCAACGTGCGCCTGGCCGCCACCCTGGGCGAGCTGCGCGTGCGGGACCGGGCCCTGGCCGCGGCCGAGGGCATCGGCAAGCTGGGCGTCTACTCCATCGACCTGAGCAACAAGGTCACGACCTCTTCGCCCACCCTGCGTGATGTCTTCCGTGTTCCGCGGGAGCGGCCCTTCGTGCCGGAAGACTGGATCGAGCTGGTTCATCCGGACGACCGCCGGGTGATCGAGCGCTTCATGGTCGGGCTGGTGCAGAACGGCGAACCCTTCGACCAGAGCTACCGCATCATCTGCCGCGACGGGGCGATCCGCTGGGTGCATGGGGTTGGCCTGATGGAGCGCGACGCCGCCGGCCACCCGCTGAGCGTCCACGGTGCGGTGCAGGACATCACCGAATACAAGCAGGTCGAGGACTCGCTGCAGAGCGCCGTGGCCGACTACGAGAAGCTGGTGGCGCGCATCCCCACCGGCGTGTTCGGCTTCCGCTGGCAGCCCGACGGGCTTTCGCGCTTCACCTATGTGAGCCCGCGCTTCTGCTCGCAGCTCGGGGTGACGGTGGAGGCGGCGATGGCCGACGCGCGGCAGGTGTTCTCCCAGGTTCATCCGGACGATCGCCCGGCGCTCAAGAATGCGCGGGCGGGCAGCTTCGACAGCGAGCGCGATTTCACCTGGGAGGGCCGCGTCCGGGTGAGAGGCGAGGTCCGCTGGGTCGGGGTGATCGCCAGGCCGACGCGGCTCGACGACGGTGCGGTGCTGTGGGAGGGCGTGCAGGCCGACGTCACCGACCGCAAGCTGGCCGAGCTGGCCCGCAGCGAGAGCGAGGAGCGCAACCGCCTGCTGCTGCAGTATTCGCCGGTGGGCATCCTGCAGTACGGCACCGATCTGAAGGTGGTCTATTGCAACCTGCAGTTCGCCAACATCATGGCCGTGCCCCACGAGTACATGCTGAGCCTCGACTGCAAGACGCTGAAGGACCAGCGCATCGTGCCCGCCATGCGCGCGGCGCTGGCCGGCGAGCTGGGCGAATACGAGGGTGGCTATCGCACCTCCTACGCCGGCAAGGAGTTGCTGGTGTCGGTGTCCTGCGCGCCGCTGCGGGATGCGGATGGCGACATCACGGGCGGCATCATCATCCTGCAGGACGTCACCGAGCGGATCCGCAAGGATGAAGAGCTGGCCCGCTACCGGGACAGCCTCGAGGAGCTCGTCGCCGCGCGCACCGCCGATCTGGAAACCGCCCGCGCCGAGGCCGAGCGCCTGGCCCGGGTGAAGAGCGAGTTCCTCGCCAACATGAGCCACGAGATCCGCACCCCGCTCAACGGCGTGCTGGGGCTGGCGCGGATGGGCTATCGGGAGAGCGTCGGGCGGGATGCGGCCCGGAACACCTTCGGGCGCATCCTGTCGTCGGGCCAGTTGCTGCTGGGCATCATCAACGACATCCTGGATTTCTCGAAGATCGAGGCCGGCAAGCTGCGCATCGAGGCCATCGAGGTGGATCTGGTCAAGGTGATCGGCGACACCCTGGCGCTGATGGAGGAGCGCGCCGAGGACAAGGGCCTGAGCATCCGCCTGCAGCGGGCGCCGTCGCTGCCGGCGGCGTGCATCAGCGATCCGCTGCGGATCGGGCAGATCCTGGTGAACCTGCTCTCCAACGCCATCAAGTTCACCGAGCACGGCAGCGTCACGCTCTACGCGGGGGCCGAGGGCGACGAACTGGTGCTGCGCATCAGCGACACCGGCATCGGCATGCGTCAGGCCGACATCGACAAGGTCTTCGCGCCCTTCGAGCAGGCCGACAACTCCACCACCCGAAAGTTTGGCGGCACCGGGCTGGGGCTCACCATCACCCACCGCATCGTCGGGCTGATGGGCGGCAGCCTGCGGGCATCAAGCGTGGAAGGCGAGGGCAGCACTTTCGAGGTGCGGCTGCCCTATGTGCCGCTGGTGGCCGCGCACGCCGAGGCCGTGCCGGAAGGCGCCGACGGCGAGCCCGGCACCCGCCTGGCGGGCATCCGCGTGCTGGTGGCCGAGGACAACGAGGTGAACCAGATGGTGCTCGAAGACCACCTGTGCAGCGAAGGCGCCGAGGTGACGCTGGTCGAGAACGGCCAGGCGGCCATCGACTGCGTGCAGGCGCGGGGCGCGTCAGCCTTCGACGTGGTGCTGATGGATGTGCAGATGCCGGTGATGGACGGCCACACGGCGACCCGCCTGCTGGGCGGGATCGCCCCCGACCTGCCGGTGATCGGCCAGACCGCCCACGCCCTCGACGAGGAGCGGGCGGCCTGCCTGGCGGCCGGGATGGTGGATCACCTGGCCAAGCCCATCGAGCCGGAGGCGATGGTGCGCTCGATCCTGCGTCACCGGCGCCCGGCCAGCGCCTGACGCCGCTTCAGCGCATGCCGATCTTTGCGCCGGTGAAGAGGTCGCCGGCACCGCGCGGGGCACTGCGCCAGTACTGACGCGGCGCATTCACCTTGGCGCCGAGCCTGGCGGCGGCGTGCCACGGCCAGTGGGGCTCGTACATCATCACCCGGGCCACGCCGACCAGATCGGCCTGACCCTTCGCGACGATCTCCTCGGCCTGCTCGGCTTCGGTGACGAGGCCCACCGCGATGGTGGGCATGCCGGTTGCGGCGCGGATGCGCTCGGCAAACGGCACCTGGAAGCCCGGCGCCACCGCGAACTTCTGCAGCGGCGACAGCCCGCCGGTGGACACGTGGATGAAATCGCAGCCGCGGGCCTTGAGGGCCTGGGCGAAGGCCACGCTCTGCTCCAGATCCCAGCCGCCCTCGACCCAGTCGGTGGCGGAGATGCGCATGCCCACCGGGCGGTCGGCCGGGAAGGCCGCGCGCACCGCGTCGAACACCTCGAGGGGGAAGCGCATGCGGTTTTCGAGGTTGCCGCCGTAGGCGTCGTCGCGGATGTTGGAGAGCGGCGACAGGAACTCGTGGAGCAGATAGCCGTGGGCGCCGTGCAGCTCGACGCAGTCGATGCCGATGCGCGCAGCGCGGCGGGCGGCGGCCACGAAGGCCTCGCGGATGCGCACGAGGCCGGCGGCGTCGAGGGTCGTGGGGGCCGGCTCGGCATCCGAATACGCCACCGCCGACGGGGCCACGCAGGGCCAGCCGCCGTCTTCGACCGACAGCAGCTGGCCGCCGGCCCAGGGCACTGCGCTGGAGGCCTTGCGGCCGGCGTGGGCGAGCTGGATCGCCAGCGGCATCGACGAATGGTGGCGCACGCTGTCGAGCACCTGGCCCAGGGCGGCGGCGTTGGCGTCGGACCACAGGCCCAGGCAGTCGTGGGTGATGCGGCCTTCCGGCGACACGGCGGTGGCCTCGATGATCAGCATGCCGGCACCCGAGAGGGCCAGACTGCCCAGGTGGATCAGGTGCCAGTCGGTGGCGTTGCCGTCGCCGTCGGCCGAGTACTGGCACATGGGCGCGATGACGATGCGGTTGGGCAGGCTGAGCTTGCCGAGGGAAAAGGGTGTGAACAGGGTGCTGGAGGAGTCAGGCATCGGAAGCGGCTCCGGATGGGCAAAGACCGGATGATCCCAGAAAAGGATGACAGCGGCCCATCCGGGTAAACCGGCGCCGCCCCACGGCCCGGCGCTTGCAGGCAGGATATTTTTGGCGGGCTATCAAGTCGTGTGGACGGGCTTCCGTAATGACCGGATGTGACGAAGCCTGTGCCCGGAGAGAGCCGGTGCGCGCAAGACCTCGGGAGACGACAAGATGCTGGCGACCCCAGAACGACAGAAGCCCTCGGTGGAGCCTGGGGCGCCCACCATCCTGGTGGTGGACGATTCCCGGATCAACCTGAAAGGCGTCAGCCGGATGCTGGAGGGGCACTTCAACGTGCTCACCGCCGAATCCGGCCCGGTGGCCCTCGGCATCGCCGCCGCCCATCCGCGCCCCGACCTGATCCTGCTCGACGTGATGATGCCGGAGATGGACGGCTACGAGGTCATCCAGCGCCTGCGCGCCAACCCGGTGACGCGGGACATCCCGGTGATCTTCGTGACCGCCCGGGTCAACGACGAGGACGAGCAGCACGGGCTGTCGCTGGGCGCCGCCGACTACATCACCAAGCCCCTGCGCGCCGCGATCCTGCTGGCGCGGGTGAAGAGTCACCTCAAGCTCAAGCAGGCCCAGGACGAGCTGCGCACCCAGAACGAGACCCTCGAATCGCGGGTGATGGAGCGCACCGAAACCCTCGGCGCGATCCTCGACAGCGCCGACCAGCTCATCGCGATGATCACCCCCGATGGCGCGCTGATGGCGATCAACCGCATCGGCGCCGAGTTCTTCGGCTCGACCCCGGCCCGGCTGTCGGGGCAGAACCTGTTCGACCTGCTGCCGCCCGAGTTCGGCATCCGCCTGGCCGACCAGATCGCCGAGGTGCTCGCCACCGGCCACAGCTCCGAGATCGACGCCGCCAACCGGGGGCGCATCTTCCACGTCACCGTCTATCCGGTGCCGGGCAACCCGCCGCGGGTGGTGGTCTACGCCAACGACGTGACCGACAAGGTGGCCGCCGAGATCGAGCTGCGCCGTGAGCGCGAGCAGCTTGCGCAATCGCTGGCCCACCAGCGCGAGCTCAACCGCAAGCTCGAAGACGCCCAGAACCAGCTCCTGCAGTCCGAGAAGATGGCCTCGCTGGGCCAGCTCGCCGCCGGTGTCGCCCACGAGCTGAACAACCCGATCGGCTTCGTGCGCTCCAACGTGACCACCCTCGAAGGCTACCTCCAAGGCATCTTCGAGATCCTCCGGGCCTACGACGACAAGGCCGCCGCCGCGCTGCCCGCTCCCGACGCCGCCGAGCTGGCAGCCCTCAAGAAGCAGAAGGATTTCGACTTCGTGCACGAGGACATCTTCCAGCTCCTCAGCGAATCCAAGGACGGCCTCACCCGGGTGCAGGACATCGTCCAGAACCTCAAGGATTTCTCCCGCGTCGGCGGCGCCGGCTGGGGCTGGGCCGACCTGCACGCCTGCATCGACTCGACCCTCAACATCATCTGGAACGAGATCAAGTACAAGTGCACCGTGGTCAAGAACTACGACCCGGCGCTGCCCCAGGTGTATTGCATCGCGTCACAGCTCAACCAGGTGTTCATGAACCTGCTGGTGAACGCCGCCCACGCCATCCCCGAGAAGGGCGAGATCGTCATCACCACCGAGCACGACGCCACCGGCACCGTGCGCATCCACGTGAGCGACAACGGGGTGGGCATCCCCGAAGAGAACTTCGCCCATCTCTTCGAGCCCTTCTTCACCACCAAGCCCATCGGCAAGGGCACCGGGCTCGGGCTGTCCATCGCCTACGGCATCATCGGCAAGCACCACGGCACCATCGACGTGGCCAGCACGGTGGGCAAGGGGACGACCTTCACCGTCACCCTGCCGGTCGAGAACACCGACGACGCGGCGGCTGCCGCGGACGACGCTGCCAACTGAGCGCTCCCGCGCCAGCAACGACAAAGCTGCCCGCGGGCGGCTTTGTCGTTTTCGGATTCCGTAGGTCGGACTTCAGTCCGACTTCACGGGTTGATCTGCCCGCCAGGTGTCGGACTGAAGTCCGACCTACGGGAGAACCCGGGCAGGCCGGCGCCCATATCGAGTGCCCGCCGCCCCATACAGGTGCATCCCTCAGCGGAAGCGGTGGTCCTCGCCCGGGTGCTCGAAGCCGTAGCCATCCCGCCGGCAGGCCGCCATGCCCATGGTCGAAAGCCGCGCGGAACGGCTCTCCTGGGTCGTATCGGCCAGCCAGGCCAGGATTGCCCGCAGCGCGGTGCCCAACTGGAAGTGAAAGTGCAGGGTGTTCATGTCGGTGTCTCCGTCCTGTTTTCTGTTCTTTGACATAGCAAAGGCCATGCCGGTGTTACGGTATTACCGAACAAGACTTGAGTGTGTGATGAATTCAACAGGCATGCGCGTTTGCCGGCCGCACCTACTGGATGATGAAATTCGTGAACAGCGTGGTCTTCACCGGGCCGATGGCGGGCTGGCGATGGCCGCGCTTGTCGGTGTAGGCCGGGTTGCCGACGATGCCATTGATCGCGTCGCGGATCTCCTCGGCCAGGTCGCCGCGGGCCTTGGTCGTCTTCAGCTCGGCGCCGCTGTGGCCGGCCAGCAGCATCAGGATGTCGTTGCGCACCTGGGGCATGTAGGCGTTGATCGCCGCCGCGCCCTTCGGGTCGTCCAGACGCAGGGTGATCGCCAGCTGCACGAAGCGGCTCGAACCGTCGGCGTCCGCAGCCAGGTTGGTGGTGATCGTCTCGAGGGTGATGAGGTCGGCGCCGCCGCCCCCGCCACCGTGATCGTTGGCGAGCAGCGGCTGGGCAAGGCTCAGGCCTGCGATGAGGAGAAGCGGCGCACAGGCGGCGCGAAGGGGCTTGAACATGGCAGGGGCCATCGGATGATTGATCGGGCAGGCCACCCGTCGTGGCAGGACGTGCGCGGGTGACACACGCTCTTCGGCATTTCTTGCCGGAACTTGACTCCCGCGCAGGGCGCCTCAGCCCGGCGCGCGGTAAACCAGCACCTTCAGCGCACGCTCCGGCGCCACGTCGGCAAAGGCCGGCGGGTTGGCCAGGCGCTTGACGAACTGCATCGCCGGCGCGTGTTCGGCCATCAGCCCGTGGAGGAAATCCGCCCCCAGCTTGGGCGAGTTGAGGCACAGCAGCGCCTGCCCGCCGGGCTCCAGCAGGTCGGGCAGGCGGCGCACCAGCCGGGCGTAGTCCTTCTCGGCCACGAAGCTGCCCTTCTGGTAGCTGGGCGGGTCGAGGATCACCAGATCGTAGGGCCCGCTGCGCTTGATCTTGCCCCACGAGGCGAAGATGTCGTGGGGCATGAAGCTCGCCCCGGCCCCCAGCCCGTTGAGCTGGTGGTTCTTCTGGCCGATGGAGAGCGCGCCGCCGGCCATGTCCACATTCACCACCTGCCCGGCGCCCGCCTGTAGCGCCACCACCGAGAACGCGCAGCTGTAGGCGAACAGGTTGAGCACCCGCTGCCCCGGCCGCGCCGCCATCTGCGCCCGCACCCAGCGCCGGCCTTCGGCCATGTCGAGGAAGAAGCCGTGGTTGAGCCCGCGCAGCAGATGCACCCGGAAGCGCGCCCCGGCCTCGCTGATCACATGGGGTTCGGGCACGCTGCCGGCCATCAGCCGCGTCTCGGCGCGGGCCTCGAAGCGGTACTGATACACCCAGTTGAGCGGCTCGCCCGGCGCGACCTGCGCCCAACGGGCTTCCAGCGCCGCGCCGATGGCAGCCAGCTCGTCATCGGTGGCCGGCTCGAAGCTGGTGAGGAGCAGCACCGGCGGATAGGCGTCCAGCGTCCATTGCTCGCAGCCCGGATGAAGCCCGCCACGGCCGTGGAAGATACGCCCGGCGTCGGTGGGCGGCGTGAGGGCGGCGATGGCGTCGAGGAGCGGCTGCATGGGCGGGCGAAGGGCTGGCGGGACGGGCCCGGATTGTCCCGGAAAACTGTTGGGCAGGCGAGGCTTCGGGCGTACGCGGCCTGCGCGGGGATCGACGATGCCCGGCTGGCCGGCGCCGCCCGCATGGGCAAGCTCGACGGGAACGGCGTCGTCCGCAAGAGCGGCAAGCTCGTCTCGCTCTGCGCCGACAAGCCGAAGGAGCCCTTCGGTCGCTTCGTTTATCGCTACGGCAAGCCGGGTGAGGTGGAGATCGAGCACGTCGCCAGCGCCGCAGAGAGGGCCGCCCTCACCAGCCGTGCCACCGGCCCGCGGATGGGCGAGGACATCTTCGCCTTCCAGCGCGGCCCCTTCACCTATTACGTGGTCGAGGCCACCGGCATGGCCCAGGGCATCTCGGTGATGGTCTTCAAGTCCGGCAAGCGGATCGCCGACCTGTTCTCCGGCAACGATGCCGGTACCGATTTCCGGTCCGACATGCTGGAGGTGAACTTCCAGCGCCCGGCCTCGCCGGTGTTCGAGAAGAAGGCGCCGAAGGACGCGTTCTGAGAGTCGGCAGGTCGGGTGGATGCCCCGCGTCACGTCGGGCAAATTACCCTGCGGTTTTGCGGCATCCTGTGGGTCCACCGAAGTTGACACCCCTCGCCATGCTTGCCGCTCCCCGCCTGCGCCCGCTCGACCTCAAGCGCCATCTCTTCGTCCGGGTCAGCCTGTTTGCGCTGATCGTGCTGCTCCTGGGCGCGGTGGTCACGCTGCTGGAGGCCCGCTACCGGGTGCGCGGCGACATTCAGCGCACCGGCGTGGCGATCCGCCAGCTCATCACCGAAGAGATCAACCGCAACTACTCGGCCTACGACGCGACGCTCGCCGAGCTCAACCTGGATCTTTCCGCCCTCAAGGCGATGGGGCAGGTGATCGATTTCTGCATAGAGATGAGCGATTTTCATACCCACGCCACCTATCGCCAGTGCTTTGCCGAGGCGGTTAGCCTGCCCGCGCCGGTCGAGGCATTCATGCGCCGCGTGGTGGGCGACGACGCGGAGTTTCGCGGCAGCATCGGGCAGTACCCGGGCATCACCGGCGGGCAGCTGGTGGTCACGCCCAACTACGGCCGCGAGGTGCTGGAGCTGGCCCTGAAGATGGCCAATCTGGTGGCGGTGAGCACGATGATCCTGCTCTTCAGCTTCTTCGTGTATCGGCCGGTGCGCAACGCGCTGGCGCCGTCCGAGGCGATCCTTGGCACCCTTGGGCGGATGGAGCGGGGCGACCTGAAGGCGCGTATGCCCGGCTTCGCGCTGATCGAGCTCAACCGCATCGCCGAGGGCTTCAACCACCTGGCCGACCGCCTCGCCCGCACCATCCACAGCCAGCAGCGCCTGGCCCACCGGCTGCTGTCGGTGCGCGAGGAGGAGCGCCAGCACCTGGCCCGCGAGCTGCACGACGAGTTCGGCCAGTATCTCGCGTCCCTCAACGCCGAGGCCGCCTTCGCCCGCGAACTCGCCGACGAGGGCGTGCCGGCCCTGCGCCCGTGTGCCGACTCCATCGTCAGGACAGTCGGGCACATGATGGAAACCCTGCAGCAGATCCTCCACCGCCTGCGCCCCACGGGGCTGGAGGAGTTCGGGCTGCTGCCCAGCCTCCGGCAGCTGATCGCCGGCTGGAACCAGCGCAGCCGCGACATCCACTTCACGCTGCAGGCCGGCGAAGGGCTCGACCATCTGCCCGACAACATCAACGTGAGCGTTTACCGGATCATCCAGGAGAGCCTCACCAATGCCGTCCGCCACGGCCAGCCGGGGCGGGTGGCGGTGACGCTGCGGAGCGAGGCAGGCGGGCTGCTGCTGGAGATCCGCGACGACGGACTGGGCTATGGCGGCAAGGACACCCGCCCCGCCGGCAAGCCCGGCGGCTTTGGTCGGCTGGGCATGGAAGAGCGGGTGCTGGCGCTGGGCGGCACCCTGCGCATCGGCCCGGCGCCCGAGCGCGGCACACTGGTGAGCGTGCGCCTGCCCCTCGCCGACGACGCCACCACCAAGGAGACCCCGTGATCCGCATCCTGCTCGTCGACGACCACGCGGTGGTCCGCGAAGGCTACCGCCGTCTGCTGGAGCGCCGGGCCGACCTGCGCGTCGAGGCCGAGGCCGGCTCTGCCGAAGAGGCCCTGCAGATCCTGCGCGAAGGCCAGCCCGACCTCACCATCCTCGACCTGTCGCTGCCCGGCATGGGCGGCATCGAGCTCACCCAGCGCATCCTCCAGCGCCAGCCGGAGGCCTGCATCCTGGTGTTCAGCATGCACCGCGACCCGCTCTTTGCGGCCCAGGCGATCCGCGCCGGGGCGCTGGGCTACGTGACCAAGAGCAGCAGCCCGGACGTGCTGATCCAGGCGGTGTACAAGGTGGCCCGCCGCGAGAAGGTGCTGAGCCCCGACATCGCCCCGGAGATGGCGCTGACCCTGCTGGAGGGCGCCAGCAACCCGGCCGGGGAGCTCAACCCCCGGGAGTTCGAGATCCTGCGCCTGCTGCTGGACGGGCTGGGCACCGAGGAGATCGGCAACATCCTCAACATCAGCCCGAAGACGGTGCAGAACGTGCACTACCAGATCAAGACCAAGCTGGGCGTGCGCACCGACATCGAGCTCGCCCGGTTGGCCATGAAGCTCAAGCTGATCGGCTGAGGCCCGGGGCCGGGCCTCGCCGCGTTACTGCCCCAGGCGATAGACCTGGAAGGTGTCGCCGGCCTTGTAGCCGAAGATCTGATTGCCGCCGGCCGCCACGCCCACGTACTGCACGCCGTCGATCTGCCACGTCACAGGCGGCGCATTGACGCCGGCATCCAGCTGGTCGCTCCACAGGGTTTGCCCGCTGGCGGCGTCGTAGGCGTTGAAGCGGCCGTTGCCTTCGCCCATGAAGACGAGATCGCCCGCGGTGGCGAGCACGCCGCCCACCAGGGGCTGGGCGGTCTTGTGCTGCCACTTCATCCGGCCGGTGGCCAGATCGATGGCCGACAGCACGCCCCAGCGGGGCACGTCCATCAGCGGCTCGAGCGTGGTGTATTCCACCGCCGGCTTGGCGCTGGTCGCGGGGATCACTTTCTTGGTGTATTTCACCGGCCAGTGGATCGCCGGCACATAGGCCACCAGCTTCTTCGCATCCACCGAGGTCGGCGACCAGTTGATGCCGCCCAGCACGCCCGGCAGGATCACCTGGCCGTCCGGCGTGGGGTTGGTGAAGGTGTTCTGGTGGACCACGAACTCGTCCGACTTCTTCAGCAACTCGCCCGTGAGGCGGTTGTGGATGTAGTACCAGCCGATCTTGGCCGCCTGGCCCACCGCCGGCACCACCTTGCCCTGGTGGGGGTAGTCGAACAGCACCGCCGGGCTCGCCACGTCGTAGCCCCACTGGTCGTGGGGCACTTGCTGGTAGTGCCAGCGGATCTTGCCGGTGGCCACATCCAGGCACACCAGCGACACGGTGTACAGGTTGTCGCCCGGCCGCGAGGTGCCGTCCATCTGGGGCGACGGGTTGCCGGTGCCGAAGTAGAGCAGGCCGTTCTCGGTATCGATGGCCGGCGTGGACCACGCCGAGCCGCCGCCGTAGCGGGCTGCGTCCGGGTATTTAGGCAGGTCGGCGCGCTCCTTGTCGATGTCCCGGTGCAGGGCCACGCCGTCGGGCGTGGTGCGGCGGAACTCGCCCTCCCAGTTGGTCGGCGCGATGGTGTCGAACTGCCACACGCGCTTGCCGGTGGCCACGTCGAAGGCCGCGAGGAAGCCGGGGCGGCCGTAGCTGCCGGCAAAGCCCACCACCGCGCCCAGGGGCGCGCCGTCCCGGTCGGAATCCAGATGCAGGCCGTAGCCCACGCCGGTCACGCCGATCAGCACCTTGCCCTTGTGCACCACCGGCGCCATGGCGATGCCCACGCCGGACTGCCCGGCGATGGTGGCCTTGCGCAGCGGGTCGGATTCGTTGAGGGTGGTTACCGACTCCTGCCGGGCGCTGTCGCTGTCGGCCACCTCCACATCCCACACCACCTTGCCGGATTTCGCGTCCAGCGCCACCAGCCGCGCATCTACGGTGCCAATGAAGACCTTGCCGTCCGCCACCGCCACGCCCCGGTTGCCCGGGCCGCAGCACATCGGGTAATCCTTCTTGCGCGGGTGCTCGTAGCGCCACAGTTGCTTGCCGGTGACGGCATCCAGCGCCACCACGCCGTTGAAGGGCAGCGACAGATACACCGTGCGATCCACCATGATCGGCGTGCTCTGGAAGGTGGCCTTCACGCCGCTCTGGTAGGCCCATGCGCGGGTGAGCCTGCCCACGTTGCCGGTGTTGATCTGGCTGGGCGTGGCGTAGCGCTGGTTGTTCAGATCCAGCCCGTAGGTGGGCCAGTCGATGTCGGCGGCGAAGGCCGGAGCGAGGGCCAGGGCGCAGAGGGCGGGGAGGAGTCGAATGGATGTGCGCATCGTTCGGCCCGGATCAGTGGGTGCGCAGGGTCACGCCGTGGCGCTTGAAGATGGCGGCCACGGTGCCGTCCTTCTGCAGGTCGGCGAGGGCGCTGCTGAGGGCGGTGGCGAGTTCCTCGGAATCGGCCTTCACGGCCATCCCGATCGCCCAGCGTTTGGGGTTGAGTTCGCCCAGCTTGGCTTCTTCCACTGCAAAGCGGGTCTCGCCCACCAGCGCGCCTTCCAGCTCGGCCAGGGGCGCCATCACGGCGGCTACGCTGTCTTCCTTCAGGGCCTTGACGGCCTCGCCGATCGACTTGAAGTGGGTGATGTTGGACCGCAGCCGGCCCTGCAGCGCGCCGCCCAGGAAGGCATCCGCCAGGGTGTCGCCCTCGACGCCGATCTTCTCGCGAGTGAACACCTCCAGCGCCACCGCCGCCGAGCCGCTGGGGGCGGGGATGCGGCTGGCGACCCGCGCCATGCCCATCACCTCCTGCTGGTAGGCGCCGAAGATGTGCGCCTGCTCGTTGTCCTTGGCGAACACGGGGTCCACCGGCACGCGAAGCATCACGTCGGCCGGCTCGCCGCGCAGGTAGTGGCCCTTCCAGACCATGTTGCGCAGGTCGTCGCCCATGTCCTCGCCGGCCAGAAAGCCGATGATCTCGGCCTGCAGCCCCATCCTGGCGGCCAGTGCCTGGCCCAGTTCCACGTCGATGCCCTTGCCGGCATCGGAGTAGGGCGGGAAGTTGTTGTACACGGCCACCTTGAGCCGCCCGCGCTTGTGGATGGCGTCCATCTGTTCGTCGGCCTGGGCCGGCAGGTGGGCGGTGAGCAGCAGGGCGGCAAGCCCCAGCAGAAGGCCGCGGCGGGGGGAGGATTTCATGGGTTGTCTCCGGGGAAATGGATGAGGTCTTGTTTTTGCGGATTCTAGGCCCGGCGCGGGGTTCGGGGGGCCTCCCGCCGGGCAACGGGCAAAATCGGCAGGCAGGTCGGGCAAATTGCCCGGGCGCGGTCAGCCTGGCTTCGCCCCGTGCCCTGGGGAAGGCGCCGCCTGGAGGCGAGGGTCGCCCAGCGGAATCGGCCCGGCCAGCTGCGCCAGCACGGCGGGAACCAGCGCGCCGTCGACCGGATGGCCCGCCGCGCGGTGAAACTCGCCCAGCCGCCACCACGGCAGGCCCGGGCGCAGGTGATGGCTGCCGTGCAGGTTGAAGTTGAGGATCAGCCCCCCGAGCACCGGGGGCGCGGCCAGGTTGCGCGCGTGCCGGCGCTGGCCGAGGGGTGTGCCGTAGTGAAAGGCGTTGTCCAGCAGGCTCACCAGCAGCCCCCGCCCGGCCAGCGCCAGCAGAAGCATCCAGGCGTGGGCGCCGTACAGCGCGAAGGCGAGCGCATGGAGCAGCGCGATCGCCGCCGCATCCGTCCGGTAACGCCGGAAGGTGTGCGGCGCCTGCAGCCGGGCAGCCAGGGCCTCGACGACGTTGTCGTCCCGGGCGAGCGCCCGCGCCACGCGCCGGATGATCGGGCGCGGCAGCAGCTCCACCAGCCCGCCCGCCACCTCGAAGAGATGGAGCCCGCCCAGCAACCGGAAGTAATAGGCCAGCCGAACCGCCGCCTGCCCCCGCGGCCCCGGCGTGAAGACCTCCGTCCTGTCCCGCTCGTCCCGGCTGAACGCGTGGTGCAGCAGATGCCCCCCGCGCAGCAACTCGTAGGGCGCACCAAACAACACCCCCTGAATCCGCCCCCAGCGCAGGTTTCCCCCCGGATCCGGGTGCAGCACCCCATGCAGCGACTCGTGAATGAGCGCCCACCAGCCATTGGAAATGAGCACCCACGGCAACAGCAGCCAGCCCCACGCCGCATCCACAGGCAGCAGCAGCGCCGGCAGCAGGATCAATAGAAACACCGCCAGCGCCCCGTGGAAGATGCACAGGGCGATGTTGATCCGGTGAGCCTTGAGCGCAGGGCACATGGCAGTGGCCTCCTCGGGTAAGGGCGGAGCAGAACGCGGCGCCCGCTCGGCTTGAGAGCTTTTTCCGTGCCCGGGTGGATGTGCGGGCGTAAAGGCGAGACAGCGGCAGGCGCCGGGGGTTCGGGAGCGCGGTGCCCGGACGGGATGTCAAGGAAAGGCCGGTGGTTGGGGGCTGGCTGGTGAGATCCCGTCGAGCGCAGCGGGAGCGTCACCCCGGTGGACTCAGGGCTGGAGCGTGCTTTCGGCGCCAGTGACTGGAGGGGTTTTCAGGGACTGATCGAGCCTGAATTGCCTCGATCGACACCTGACCAGGCAAAAAAATCCAACCTCTTTAGGCGGGCCTTTTTGCTTGCAGATCAACGACCTGCCGGGATCCGATGTGGAGCGGGCGCAGATCAGTGCGTCTCGTTGCCCCTGTTCTGCGACGCCTGCGCGGTTGCGAGCGGAAGAAACAGCGTCAATGGCGTGTCTGGCAGCGGGATGAAGCCGTGGTGTCGGTAGAAGGTGGCAGCCGTGTCATCCTTGGCATCGACTATCAGGGCGTAGGCCGCAATCTCCGATCGGATTGCCCGCTCCAGCGCATCGGCCAGCAGCGCACCGTCGAATCCCTGCCCAGTGAAGGCTTCATCGACCGCCAGGCGCCCCATGCGAACGGCCGGCACGGTCGGGTAGCGGGGCAGCTTCTTGCCGATTCCAGGGGGCAGGTCGGCCAGCAGCAGGCTTGCCGACGCGAGGGTGTAGTAGCCCGCGATGCGCTGCTCACCGGTCAGCGCAACGAAACACGCCGCGACGCGGCGCCGGATGTCTTGAGTGACTTGCTCTCGCAGATACCGGTCGAGCGCAGCGGAACCGCAGCGGAATTCATCGCGCTCATGGGCGGCATCGAGCGGCGCGACGCGAAAGGGTGCCCCGCTCATTCCGCCTGCAGGAGCTTGCGACGGCGCTCAAAGGCACGGTCCAGGGCCGGCGCGGGCTGGGGCGGTGACAGCAGCGCTTGAGCAAAGCACTCCTGGTCTGCCAGCGAAAGCCGGACGACCTCAGCCTGCTCGATGGCGCGTTGGGCTGCGTCTTGTACGGCGGCAACCACGAAATCGGTCATGGTTCGCCCCTGCAACTCCGCGGCGCGCTTGAGCATCGCGTGAAGGTCGGTGCTGATTCGGGCTTCAAGCCGGGCGGTGGTGTTGGCTGCGGGCATGGCGTTGTTTCTCCTTTGGAAAATTATACGGCAGATTGCCGTACGTTTCATCTGTCGGAGCTACTCCCATCCCGTCAGCAGCCATTGTCCAACTCCCGCCGTAGGGGTGTATAGCCTGCAGGCCTTCGGGCTGCACAAGGCCCCTACCGAGGCCTACCACGCCCTGACCAAGAAGCGGCGCACCATCAAGGGCGTCGAGCCGACACCGATGCGGCGGATTCAGGAAGCCTTCCTGACCGACTGCTACGCGGGTGGGCGCAACGAATCCTTCTTCATCGGTCCGAGCCCGGTGGGCGTCTGGCGCGACTACGACCTGGCCGGGGCCTACTCGACCGGCCTCGTGGACATGCCGCTGATCGACTTCGAGAACCCGCGGCCGAGCCTCGACGTCGAGGATTGCCTCGGCCATGTGGCCGGGTATGCCCTCATAGAATTTGCGCACCCGGACGACACCCGCTTCCCGGTGTTCGCCGTCTCCCGCGGCGGCAGGGGCACGATCTTTCTGCTACAGGGTACAGCCTACGCGACGGCGGCCGAGATCCGCTGACGCGTCCTTTACCCGTGGCGCCTGTTTCCCGGTGACACGCTGGTCGATGGCGTGCCGCGCACGCGCCTGTTCGGGCCCTCCGTGAAGGCCGCGCGAGCGCTGCGCACCGAGCAGGAAGCGCTCAAGGGCAAGGACTCGCCGGAGGCGCTGGCGGCAAAAAGCGGGCGCCGTGCAACCCGCGGATGATCGACGTGGCGAGCCGTAAGCGTCCCCACGTCAGCCTCGACACGCGGCCGTGGGCCAGCGTCGAGGAATTCGACTCGGCCAGGGCCACCCTCGATGCGTGGCGGGGCAAGCGCTGCCTGAAGACGATGACGGACTGGCGGTCGCTCGACGAGGCGATCCAGCTGGGCCTGATCCGCTCCCGGCTCCGTGCCGAGGGGAAGGCAACGCTCAACGTCCGCGAGGGCATGCCCGCCAGCGATCTGCTGCGCCGGGCCTTCCTACGAGCGTACGCCCATGAAGACCTGGGGCTGACCAGGACCTACAGCTATCCCGCGCTGGCTGACCGATCTGGGGTATCCGACTAAGGTGTCCGACTAAGGTGTCCGAGCCGCGCAGCGCCAAGTCGCAGAAGGTGGTGCTGGGCTGCGTGCAGCGTACCGAGGACGTCATGGCGCTGTTTGAGCGGTTGCAGGCGGAGTTGGGGAGGTTGCCGACAGGGGGAGGGACCGCTTAGGGTTTGAGGATTCGCCTTGGGGGGGCTCGCTCTCGTGGGCGATGTTTGTTGCGGCTTCAAGTTTTGGTGATCGGCACCTGCTGTAGGGGCAAACCGGAACGAATAGCTGCATCTTGCCCGGAATCTTCTGCAATAGAGGTGAAGGCATCCGTCTATCTCCACTAAAATATTCGTCGAACATCAACAAAAAGCGGCGAGCGTAGAAAAAGCGATGACTCCGGAGTCTCTGGCCAGAATCGAGATCGACAGTCGGCTGGAGAAGGCTGGCTGGATCGTGCAGGATCTGAAGAAGCTCGACCTGTCGGCGGGGCTTGGCATCGCAGTACGCGAGTACCCCACCGATACCGGGCCGGCGGATTACGTGTTGTTCATTGCCCGTAACGCGGTAGGCGTGATCGAAGCCAAGCGAGACAGCGCCGGCGAAAACCTGACCGCCACCGAGACCCAGACCGAGCGCTACGCCTCCGCCCGGCTCAAGTGGCGCAAGGGCGACGCGCCCTTGCGCTTTCTGTTCGAGGCCACCGGCCAGATCATCCGCTTCACCGACGGCGCCGACCCGGCCCCGAGATCCCGCGAGATCTTCCACTTCTTCAAGCCGGAAACCCTGGCCACCTGGCTGGCGCAGCCGGACACCCTGCGCGCGAGGCTTGCCGGGCAGATGCCACCGCTGCCCGAAGAGAACCTGCGCGACTGCCAGATCAGCGCCGTCACCGGGCTGGAGAGGTCGCTGGCGCGGGGCAAGCCCCGGGCTCTGGTGCATATGGCTACCGGCGCGGGCAAGACCTTTACCGCCATCACCTCGGTCTATCGCCTGCTCAAGTTCGGTGGGGCAAAGCGCATTTTGTTTCTGGTGGATACCCGAAACCTCGGCAAGCAGGCCCACCAGGAGTTCATGGCCTACACGCCGCCCGACGATGGCCGCAAGTTCACCGAGCTCTACAACGTGCAGCGCCTCGCCTCGCCCAGCATCGACCCGCATTCGCAGGTGTGCATCAGCACCATCCAGCGCATGTACTCCATCCTTAGCGGCGAACCGATCGACGAATCGGCCGAGGATGTCTCGCTCAACGAAGTCCAGCAAACCGCAAAGCAGGAAAAGCTCGTCCGCTATAACCCGGCCGTACCGGTCGAGACCTTCGACTTCATCATCATCGACGAGTGCCACCGCAGCATCTACAACCTGTGGAAGCAGGTGCTCGACTACTTCGACGCCAGCCTGATTGGCCTTACCGCCACCCCCGACAAGCGCACCTTCGGCTTCTTCAACGAGAACATCGTCGCCGAATACACCTACGAGCAATCCGTCGCCGATGGCGTCAACGTCGGCTATGACGTCTACACCATCGAAACCGAGATCACCCAGAAAGGCGCCGCGCTGAAAGCCCGCGAATGGGTGGACCACCGCGACCGCCAGACCCGCAAGCGTCGCTGGGCCCAGACCGAGGACGACACCGCCTACACCGGCAAGGAGCTCGACAAGTCGGTGGTCAACCCCAGCCAGATACGCCAGGTGATCCAGGCCATGAAGACCGCCGTCGAGACGCAGATCTTTCCGGCCCGCAAGGAGACGCCCAAGACGCTCATCTTTGCCAAGACCGACAGCCACGCCGACGACATCATCAACATCGTTCGAGAGGTGTATGACCAGGGGAATGCCTTCTGCAAGAAGGTCACCTACCGCGCCGAGGAAGACGCCGACAGCGTGCTCGCGAGCTTCCGCAACGACTACAACCCACGCATCGCCGTGACCGTGGACATGATCGCTACCGGCACCGACGTGAAGCCGCTGGAAGTGCTGCTGTTCATGCGCGACGTACGCAGCCGGGGCTACTACGAACAGATGAAAGGCCGCGGCGTTCGCAGCCTCGATGGCGACAGCCTCAAGCGCGTCAGCAACAGCGCGGACGGTGCCAAGACCCGCTTCGTGCTGATCGACGCCGTGGGCGTGGAGAAATCCCTCAAGACCGAAAGCCGGCCGCTGGAAAAGAAGCCCGGCGTGCCGCTCAAGGACCTGCTGCAAGGCGTGGCCATGGGCAGCCGGGACGACGACACCGTGCTCTCCCTTGCCAACCGGCTGGTACGCCTTGCCAAGCAGCTCGACACCAAAGCCCAGGCTCGCATCGAGCAAGCCAGCGGCGGCATTCCGGTGGGCGAACTCGGCAAGCGCCTGATCGCCGCGCTCGACCCGGACGCCGTCGTGCAGGCCGCGCTGGCCACCGCCAGGGCCGCAGGCATCACCCGCACCGAGGACACCCTGCTGCCCGAGGAGATCGAGGCCGCCCGCGCCGAACGCGTGGCCGCCGCCTGCGCGCCCTTCGACAAGCCCGAACTGCGCGACGAGATCGAGAACGCCCGCCGCGAGCGCGAGCAGCTCATCGACCACATCAACACCGATCAGGTGGTCTTCTCGGGCTTTGCCGAGCAAGCCGAGGAAGAGGCCAGGGCCGTGATCCAGGGCTTTGCCGACTACATCAAGCAGCACAAGGACGAGATCGCCGCACTGGATTTCTTCTACCAGCAGCCTTACCAGCGTCGGGCGCTGAGCTTCGAGATGATCGAAGAACTCCACGCCCACCTCGCCAGGCCGCCGCTGATGCTCACCACCGAGCGCCTGTGGAGCGCCTACGCCCGCGTGCATGCCAGCCAGGTGAAGGGCATGAACAGCAAGCGCCAGCTCACCGATCTGGTCTCGCTGCTGCGCTTTGCGCTAGGGCTGGACGGCGAACTCAAGCCCTTCGCCGACGAGGTGGATAAACGCTTCCAGGCCTGGATCTTCCGGCACAATGCGCGCCGCGCCACCGCCTTCACCCCCGAGCAGACCGAATGGCTGCGCCTGATGAAGGACCACATCGCCAGCTCCTGCGCCATCCACCGGGATGACTTCGACTACGCGGAGCTGGCGGACAAGGGCGGGCTGCAGAAAGCCTGGGGGGTGTTCGGCAAGGAGCTGGATACGTTGATGGATGAGATGAATGGGGAGTTGGTGGCGTGAGGGAATTGCCGAGTGGGTGGTGTCAGACGACATTGGATTCAGTTGTCGACGTCTTGGATTTCGAGCGCGAACCCATCAACTCATCCGAACGAGAGAGTCGCGTTAGCGGCAAATCTGAGCGCGACCTCTACCCGTATTACGGTGCAACCGGCCAAGTTGGGTTCATTGATTCTTACAGATCAGAGGGCCAGCGAGTGCTACTCGGTGAAGATGCGGCACCGTTTCTTGACCCGGTGAAAGACAAGGCCTACCTAGCGAACGGGCGCTTCTGGGTCAACAACCACGCCCATGTTCTTGCCGGAGCGGGCGGCTTAATTGACAACCGGTTTCTTTGCCACCAACTCAATGTCGTCGACTATCGCCCGTTCGTTACGGGCTCAACTCGATTGAAGCTCACGAGCGCAGCTATGCGGCAATTGCCTTTGTTCGTTGCCCCAGTCGGCGAACAAACCCGTATCGTCGCTAAACTCGAAGAACTGTTATCCGACCTCGACGCCGGCGTGGCCGAGCTCAAGGCGGCGCAGAAGAAACTCGCGCAGTACCGTCAATCCCTGCTGAAAGCCGCCGTGTCCGGCGACCTCACCGCCGAATGGCGTCAGCGGAATCGCCCCACTGAGACCGGCGCGCAGCTGCTGGAGCGCATCCTCGCCGAGCGCCGCGCCCGCTGGGAAGCCGGGCAGCTCGCGAAGTTCGAGGCGCAAGGCAAGGCTCCACAAAAGGGCTGGCAGAAGAAATACCCCGAGCCGGTGCGGCCGGATACCGCCGAGCTGCCGGAATTGCCGGAGGGGTGGGTGTGGGCGAGTGTTGAACAGTTGTCGGAGTCTGTTCGCAACGGTCTTTCAAAGACACCGAATACTGACAAGCAAGGATTTCGAATATTCAAAATTAACGCCGTACGCCCCATGTCCGTGAACTTCAGCGCCATCAAGCACATAGAGATTGATGAGCGCGAAGCCGCCGACTATTGGGTTGAGCTTGGTGATGTATTGGCCACTCGCTACAACGGCAGCATTGATCTCTTGGGTGTCTTTGGGATGATCAAAAATGTGCCGGAACCCACACTGCATCCTGACAAGCTCATCCGCATGAAGCCTGTGATGGGTGTGAAGCTGGGTGCATGGATGGAGGCATGCGGCAACGTTGGGCTCTCGCGGAAACATCTTGTAGCGCGTGTAAAAACGACCGCAGGGCAAACAGGGATTTCGGGTGAAGACCTAAAGAAAACACCGATTCCTTTGCCACCGGCAGCCGAGCAAGACATGGCACTAGAAATGTTAAGGGGGCGGATGGAGGCTATTAGCGAGCTTGAGCACCCCACGGATCTCGCCCTCCACCAATCCGCCGCCCAACGCCAGAACATCCTCCGCGCTGCCTTCGCCGGCCAGCTTGTGCCGCAGGACCCCAACGACGAACCCGCCAGCATGCTGCTCGAACGCATCCGCGACCAGCGGGGCGCACAAGCCGGTGCGAAGAAACCCCGCGGACGCAAGGCGAAAGAAACCTCCCATGCGTGACGAACAGTATTGGGCCAGCCTGGCTCACGAACTGTGTTCCCTGCCCCGCGAAACGGGCTGGCTGGAGTTCAAGCACAACAATGCGGAGCCGCAGGAGATAGGCGAGTACATCTCGGCGCTGGCCAACACCGCGGCATTGGAGGGCAAGGCCCATGCCTATCTGCTCTGGGGCGTGGATGATGCGACGCATCAGGCGATCGGCACGACTTTCGACCCTGCTTGCAAACGTATCGGCAACGAAGAACTGGAGAGCTGGCTGCTGCGTCAGCTGGCCCCGAAAATTGGCTTTCACTTTGTCCGGCTGGAACTGGATGGGTTGCCGTTGGTGCTGCTGGAGATTGATTGCGCGTACCGACACCCCGTGCAGTTCGGCGGGGCCGAGTTCATCCGCATCGGTTCCTACAAGAAGCGTCTGAAAGACTTCCAGGAAAAAGAACGTGAGCTCTGGCGCGTGCTCGATGCCACGCCCTTCGAGCGCTTGCCGGCCGTCGAAAAGCTGAGCGCGGATGAGGTGCTGAAGCGGCTGGATTACCCGGGCTACTTTGACCTGATTGACCGCCCCTTGCCTGATGGCCGGGCTGCCATTCTGGATGCCCTTGCCGCCGACCGGTTGATCGAGCCCGCTGGTGGTGGCTACTGGAATGTGATGAATCTCGGCGCAATCCTGCTGGCCAAGCAGTTGTCGGATTTCGGGCGACTTCAGCGCAAGGCCGTGCGTGTGATTGTTTACAAGGGTAAAGGCCGCGTGGAGACCTTGCGGGAGCAGACGGGCACCAAAGGCTATGCGGCTGGATTCGAGGGGCTGATCGGCTTCATCAATGGACTTCTTCCGGTCAATGAAGTGATCGGGCAAGCGCTACGCAAGGCGGTTCCGGTGTATCCGGAGCTGGCAATTCGGGAGCTGGTTGCCAATGCACTGATCCATCAGGATTTCTCCATCACTGGCAGCGGTCCCATGGTGGAGATCTTTGATGACCGGATGGAGATCACCAACCCGGGCCTGCCCCTGGTGGACACCGCCCGGATGCTGGATAGTCCGCCGCGCTCCCGCAATGAGGCACTGGCTTCGCTGATGCGGCGCATGGGCATCTGTGAAGAGCGTGGCAGCGGTGTGGACAAGGTGGTGTCCCAGGCGGAGTTTTACCAGCTGCCTGCACCGGCCTTCGAAGTGGTGGGCGACTCGACCCGCAGCACCTTGTTCGCACCTCGCAGCCTGACGCAGATGGATCAGGCGGATCGTGTCCGCGCCGTGTATCTGCACGCCTGCCTGCGATATGTGCAGCGGGAATTCATGACCAATAGCTCCCTGCGGGAACGCTTCGGCATCGATACGAAGAACAGCGCCACCGCCTCTCGCCTCATCAAGGAGGCTTTGGGTGCGGGAATGGTCCGTCTGCACGACCCCGACGCGGCACCCAAGCTTAGGCGTTACGTGCCGAGTTGGGCGTGATTTACTTGATGGGTACTTGACGGAACGCCCGGCACTTGTCGTCCGAGAAAATAAACCCATTAAAAAACAAAGCGGTGCGAAGAGAACGCTACTTGATGGGTATTTGATGCCCGCCGCAACGGAACGCTGAAGATGAACACCTCCTCCCTCATCCAGAAAGTCTGGAACTTCTGCCACACCCTGCGCGACGACGGGGTGGGCTATGGCGACTATCTGGAGCAGCTCACCTACCTGCTGTTCCTCAAGCTCGCCCATGAATACGCGCAGGAACCCTACAAGCGCGACACCCGCATCCCCGCGGGCTACGACTGGGCGAGCCTGCGCGGCAAGACCGGCGAGCCGCTGGAGGCCCACTATCTGGCGATCCTGCACAAGCTGGGCTCGGAGTCGGGCATGCTGGGTGCGATCTTCTTCAAGGCTCAGAACAAGATCCAGGACCCGGCCAAGCTCGCACGCCTGGTGCAGATGATCGATGCCGAAAACTGGATAGGGCTGGATGCCGACACCAAGGGCGACCTCTACGAGGGTCTGCTGCAGAAGAACGCGGAAGACACCAAGAGCGGCGCCGGGCAGTACTTCACGCCCCGGGCGATCATCCAGGCGATGGTGGCCTGCGTCCGCCCCCAGCCGGAAAAGACCATTGCCGACCCGGCCTGCGGCACGGGTGGGTTCTTCCTGACGGCCAACGAGTGGCTGTCGGGTTCCGGGCAATGGCTGAAGGATCACGCCGAGTGGCTGCGCCGGGACCTGCTGAAGCTCAACCCAAGGCAGGCGCGCTTCCTGCGTGACAAGACCTTCCATGGCAACGAGATCGTGCCCAACACGCGCCGCCTGTGCCTGATGAACCTGTTTCTGCACAACATCGGTGAACTGGACGGTGAACCTTCGGTGGAGCGCGCGGATGCGCTGATCGCCGAGCCGAAGATCAGGGTGGATTACGTGCTGGCAAACCCGCCCTTCGGCAAGAAGAGCAGCATGACCATCACCAACGAGGAGGGCGAGGAAGATCGCGATGCGCTCACCTATGAGCGGCAGGACTTCTGGCAGACCACGTCCAACAAGCAGCTCAACTTTCTGCAGCACATCGTGAGCATGCTCAAGGTGGATGGCAAGGCCGCGGTGGTGTTGCCCGACAACGTGCTCTTCGAAGGCGGCGCCGGCGAGAAGATCCGCCGCAAGCTGCTGGAGAACTGCGATGTGCACACCATTCTGCGGCTGCCCACCGGCATCTTCTACGCCCAGGGCGTGAAGGCCAACGTGGTGTTCTTCGACAACGCGCCAAAGGATGGGCGGGTGCATACGCAGGGTGTGTGGTTCTACGACCTGCGCACGAACAAGCACTTCACCCTCAAGACCCGCCAGTTGAGGCTCGACGACTTGAAGGATTTCGTCGTTTGCTACAACCCCGAAAACCGGCATGCGCGCAAGGAAACCGAGCGCTTCAAGTTCTTTACCTACGACGAACTGATCGCCCGCGATAAGGCGAGCCTGGACATCTTCTGGCTGAAGGATGACAGCCTGGAAAACCTGGACGACCTGCCACCTCCGGATGTGTTGCAGCAGGAGATCATCGAGCACCTGGAGGCTGCGCTGGCTGCATTTCGTGATGTGGCATCCGGGCTACCTGGCTTTACGCGGACTGACGGCGGGAAGTGAATACTGTGGTGCGCCAGCGATCGGTCTTGATGTGACCTGACCGAGCCCTACCCACCTCCGACCAGGAATCGACCAGACAGCAAAAGGCCAACCTCTTCAGGTTGGCTTTTTGCTTGCAGATCAATGACCTGCCGGAATCCGATGTGGAGCGGGCGATGGGAATCGAACCCACGGCATCAGCTTGGGAAGCTGAGGTATTACCATTATACGACGCCCGCTCGGGAGCCCGGAATTGTACGCATCGGCGCGGGCGAGGGCAACGGGGGGCGTGGTAAACTCGCGGCCATGACGACCCACACCACGACTTCCCTGCTGTCCCTCAAGATCAATGGCGAGGCCCGTTCGCTGGCGGCGCCGGCCACGGTGGCTGCGCTCCTCGACGAGATGGGGCTTACCGGCAAGCGGCTGGCGGTGGAGCGGAACGGCGAGATCGTGCCCAAGGGCCTGCACGGCAGCACCCAGCTCGCCGATGGCGATGCGCTCGAGATCGTCGTGGCGGTGGGTGGCGGTTGAGGCCGAGGGCCGCTTTCTGGCGGGCTGTCCGGCCCGCTCCTGTTGTTTCCCGATCTGATTTGATGAGGCTGGCGCTTCGATGGACGATTTGCTGACGATTGCAGGCAAGAGCTATTCCTCCCGGCTGCTGGTGGGTACCGGCAAGTACAAGGATTTCGCGCAGACCCGCGAGGCCGTGGACGCGAGCGGGGCGCAGATCGTCACCGTGGCGATCCGCCGCACCAACATCGGGCAGGACCCGAACGCCCCGAGCCTGCTCGACGCGCTGCCCCCTTCGCGCTTCACCTACCTGCCCAACACGGCGGGCTGTTACACCGCCGATGACGCGGTGCGCACCCTGCGCCTCGCCCGCGAGCTGCTGGACGACCACCGGCTGGTGAAGCTTGAAGTGCTGGGCGATCCGCACACCCTGTTCCCCAACATGCCCGAAACCCTCAAGGCCGCCCAGGTGCTGGTGAAGGAGGGCTTCGAGGTGATGGTTTACTGTTCCGACGATCCCATCCAGGCCAAGATGCTGGAAGATATCGGCTGCGTGGCGGTGATGCCGCTCGCCTCGCTGATCGGCTCCGGCATGGGCGTGCTCAACCCCTGGAACGTGCAGCTGGTGCGCGACGCCGTGAAGGTGCCGGTGCTGCTGGACGCGGGCGTGGGCACCGCGTCGGACGCCGCCATTGCCATGGAACTGGGCTGCGACGGCGTGCTGATGAACACCGCCATCGCCCTGGCGAACGATCCGGTGAAGATGGCCGGCGCCATGAAGAAGGGCGTCGAGGCGGGCCGCGAGGCTTTCCTCGCCGGCCGCATGCCCCGCAAGTACTACACCGCCAGCCCGAGCTCGCCCACCACCGGGATGATCGGCAGCTGACGCGGGAGCGCGATTGATCGACGGCGCGCTGCGGCGCGCCGTTTTCCTTGAATCAACCTGTAGGTTGGGCCTTGGCCCGACATCCGCCACCCTGTAGGTCGGACTTCAGTCCGACAGATCGCGTTGATCTCGCCGACGGATGCCGGACTGAAGTCCGACCTACAGGGATCACCACAAGTCTTGACCGCCATGAGCGACGAACAGCAAGCCATCCAGTCCGACGACGAGCCGCAGGGCGGCAGCCGTCTCACCTCCCAGTCGATCCGCAGCTTCGTGCTGCGCCAGGGCCGCATGTCGGATGCCCAGCATCGCTTCCTCGACGAGATGATGCCCAAGGTGGGCGTGCAGTACCGGCCCGAACCCATCGACCTGGCCGACGTCTTCGGCCACAAGGCGCCGCAGATCGTCGAGATCGGCTTCGGCATGGGCCAATCCACCGCAGTGATCGCCCAGGCTCGACCGGGGGATGACTTCCTCGGCATCGAGGTGCACGCGCCCGGCGTGGGCAGCCTGTGCAAGCTGATCGACGAGGGCGGCATCACCAACCTGCGCATCGTCCAGCACGACGCCGTCGAGGTGCTGCGCGACATGATCCCGGAAGGCTCGCTCGCCGGCGTGCACATCTACTTCCCCGATCCCTGGCCCAAGAAGCGCCACCACAAGCGCCGGCTGGTGCAGGGGCCCTTCGTCAAGCTGATCGCCAGCCGCCTCGCCCCCGGCGGCTACCTGCACTGCGCGACCGACTGGGAGGAGTACGCCCAGCAGATGCTCGAGGTGCTCTCGGCCGAGCCGCTCCTCGCCAACACCGCCGAGGGCTACGCGCCCAAGCCCGATTACCGCCCGCTCACCAAGTTCGAGAACCGCGGCATCAAGCTCGGCCACGGGGTGTGGGATCTGGTCTTCAAGCGGGTGTGACGATGGCCCTCAAGCGACTGCCGGCCGGTGCGTGGCTGATGGGGATTCCGGGCCTCGCCTGCCTGATCGCCGGCCTGTTGCTGCTGGCCGGCTTTGGCGAAGGGCTGCACCCGCTGCTGCAGGAGTCCGGCGCCGGGCTGGTGCTGGTTGTATCTGGCGTGGCGCTGGTGGGTAGTGCGGCGTTTCCGCTGGTGCTGGCGGAGCTTGCCGCGAAAGATGGCCAGGACGGCTGAAGCCGTCACGGCCGTTCAGTAAATCTTCGGCTCGCCCGGCGGGCGGGTCTTGAAGCGCCGGTGCACCCAGTAATACTGTGCCGGCATCGTGCGGATCTGGTCTTCGATGCAGGCGTTCATCCGGCGCACGTCGGCGTCCACGTCGGTGGTGGGGAAGTCGCTCCACGGTTCGCCCAGCTCCACCACGTAGCCCTGGCCGCCCGGCAGCATGCGGGTGATGCAGGGCATCACCACCGCGCCACCCAGCTTGGTGAGGCGCGGCAGGGCCGACAGGGTTGCCGCCGGCACGCCGAAGAACGGCACGAAGATGGATTCGTGCGGCCCGTTGTCCATGTCCGGCAGGTAGTAGAACGGCCGGATCTCCTTCATCGCCTTGATCGACGCCCGCACGCTCTCGTCCCGGCGCAGCAGCACCTGGCTGCCGAAGCGGCTGCGGCCGTGGTACAGCCAGTGGTCGATCACCGGGTCTTTCTGGCGGGCGTAGATGCTCACGCAGTCGAAGGACATCGCCATCCGCGTGCCGCCCAGATCCAGCCCCAGGAAGTGGGGCGTGAGCAGGATCACCGGCTGGCGGGCTTCCACCAGTTTCTTCAGCCGATCTTCGCCGTCGATGCGGATCAGCCTGCGCAGGCGGGCCTCGGGGGCGAACCAGGCCAGCCCGCGCTCGATCATGCTGCGCCCGGCTAGGGCGAAGTGTTCCTGGGCCAGCGCCTTGCGCTCGGCTTCGGAAAGCTCGGGAAAGCACAGCCGCAGGTTGGTGAGGGTGACCTTGCGGCGGGCCGGGATCACCCAGTAGAGCAGCTTGCCCAGGCCGCGGCCGATGGGGGCCTGGACCGACAGCGGCAGCCAGTGGATCAGCCACAGCAGGGCGACGAGGATTCGACTCATGGTTGGTTTGGAGCAGGCGTGGAGGTGGGGGCCGGCGCGCCGTCTTTCGGGCGCTTGTAGCGGTTGTAGCCCCACAGGTATTGGGCGGGATTCTCGCGGATCTGGGCTTCCATCTCGCGGTTGATGGCGGCGGCGCGGGTTTCGGTGTCGCCTTCGAGGGGCGTGAGCGGCGGGCGCAGGTGCAGGTGGAAGCCCTCGCCGCCGGGCAGGCGCTCGGCCCAGGCGAAGATCGTGGACACGCCGGCCACCTCCGACATCCGCGCGGCCAGCGTCATGGTGTAGGCCGGGCGGCCGAAGAAGGGCAGCCATGCGCCTTCGCCGGCGCCGGGCACCTGGTCGGGCAGCATGCCCACGGCTTCGCGGGCGCGCAGGGCCTTGATGAGCCGGCGCACGCCGCCCACGTCGGCCGGCGCGAGATGCATGTTGCCGCGGCTGCGCCCGGCGTTGATGACCGGCTGCAGCACGGCCTTCTTGGGCGCCCGGTAGAGCACGGTGATCGGCCGGTGGGTCGAGAAGTATTGGGCGGTGATCTCGAAACAGCCCAGGTGCGGGGTGATGAACAGGATGCCGCCGCTGCGGGCCTCGGCGGCCTCGACGTGCTCCCAGCCGCTCACCCGGACAACCTTGGCCACCAGCTCGGCCTGCGGGCGCAGCAGCATCCACGGCAGCTCCAGCGCCTGCTTGCCGGTTTCGCCCACGGCGCGGCGCCACACCCGGTCGGCGTCGGCCTTGCCCAGGGCGTGTTCGAGGTTGGCGCGCAGGCGCCGACGATAGCTGGGCGACAGGGCGTAGGTCAGCCAGCCGGCGAAAACGCCCAGTTTTTGCAGCGTGCCCAGGGGCAGGCCGGCGAGGAAGGAGAAGATCAGCGACGCCATCGGCAGTGCGGGACGGGAGTGTAGGGAATCGGCTTAATTGACGGCCGGGGGCGCAAAGTTATAATTGTGATTCCGCCGAGTTAATCCGACAACTTGCAGGGCGGAGGAGGAGCACGGCAACGCCGTGTCCCGGGCCAAAAAAATACTGCTAAAGCGTCGCCGCTCAGACGAATCCCCAGAGACGGCAACGGCGCCAGTACTGGGGATTTTGTTTTTTAGGAGTGCCTCATGGCCAAAGAATACCTGTTTACCTCGGAATCCGTCTCCGAAGGCCACCCGGACAAGGTTGCCGACCAGATCTCCGACGCCGTCCTCGACGCCATCCTGGCCCAGGACCCGCGCGGCCGCGTGGCCTGCGAGACCCTGGTGTCCACCGGCCTCGTCGTGATCTCTGGCGAGATCACCACCAAGGCCGACATCAACTACATGGACATCGCCCGCGAGACGGTCAAGCGCATCGGCTACGACGATTCCGACATCGGCTTCGACTACAAGAGCTGCGCGGTGCTCACCGCGATCAACCGCCAGTCCTCCGACATCGCCCAGGGCGTGAATGAAGGCGAAGGCCTCGACCTCGACCAGGGCGCCGGCGACCAGGGCCTGATGTTCGGCTACGCGTGCAACGAGACGCCCAGCCTGATGCCCTTCCCGATCTACTACGCCCACCGCATCATGCAGCGCCAGGCCGAAGTGCGTAAGGACGGCCGCCTGCCGTGGCTGCGCCCGGACGCCAAGAGCCAGCTCACCGTGCGCTACGTGGATGGCAAGCCGGTGGCGATCGACACCGTGGTGGTGTCCACCCAGCATCACCCGGACATCGCCCACACGGCGCTCTCCGAGGCGGTGATCGAGGAAGTCATCAAGCCGGTGCTGCCCAAGGACATGCTCACCGCCGACACCCGCTACCTCATCAACCCCACCGGCCGGTTCGTGATCGGCGGCCCGAACGGCGACTGCGGCCTCACCGGCCGCAAGATCATCGTTGACACCTACGGCGGCGCGGCCCACCACGGTGGGGGCGCGTTCTCGGGCAAGGACCCGTCAAAGGTGGACCGTTCCGCCGCCTACGCCGGCCGCTACGTGGCGAAGAACATCGTCGCCGCCGGCCTCGCCGATCGCTGCGAGGTGCAGGTGGCCTACGCCATCGGCGTGGCCCAGCCGGTGAGCCTGATGGTCGAGACCTTCGGCACCGGCAAGGTGTCGGACGAGAAGATCGTCGAGCTGGTGCGTCGCCATTTCGACCTGCGTCCGAAGGGCATCATCGCCAGCCTCAACCTGCTGCGCCCGATCTACTCGGCCACCGCCGCCTACGGCCACTTCGGCCGCGACGAGGTGGACTTCACCTGGGAAACCACCGACAAGGCCGCCGCCTTGCGCGCCGACGCGGGGCTGTAAGCCGCGCCGGTTTCCGGTTCCAGCAAAAAGGGCGACCCGCGGGTCGCCCTTTTGTTTGCAGCGATGCCGCGCTTACTTGTCGGTGCGGATCGGGCTGTACTCCACCGGCACCCAGGCGTAGGCCTTGCCTTCGCTGCGCACGTGGCCGATGCCCGGGAAGGGCAGGTGCATGCCGGAGACCAGCAGCTTCTCCTTCGCGGCCCAGGCGAACAGCTTCTTGCGGGCGGCGATGGCGGCTTTCTTGTCGCTGTCGAATTCGATAGCGACTTCCGGGTGGGCGAACTGCACCGCGTGGGCGTGCACCGCGTCGCCGAGGATCAGCAGGCGCTGGCCGCCGGATTCGACGATATAGCTGGTGTGGCCCGGCGTGTGGCCGTTGGAGGGCACGGCCTTCACGCTGCCGAAGTCGGCTTCGCCGGTGAAGGTCTTGTACTTTCCGGCGGCCTGGTAGGGCGCCACCGATTTGCGGGCGAGCTCGAAGAAGGGCTTGAAGTCCTTGGGCGCGGCGGCGGCGTTGGCTTCCGACAGCCAGAAGTCGCTCTCGGCCTGGGCCACGTGGATCTCGGCGTTGGGGAAGAGCGGCTTGCCGTCGGCGTCGAGGATGCCGGCCACGTGGTCGGCGTGGAGGTGGGTGAGGAGCACCACGTCCACCTTGTCCGGGCTGTAGCCGGCGGCGCGGAGCTGATCGCCGATGAAGCCGAGGGTCGGGCCGAAGGCCTTGGCGGCGCCGGCATCCACGAGGATCAGCTTGCCGCCGGCGTTGATGAGATAGGCGTTGACGGCGGTCTGGACCTTCTCGCCGGCGATGAACTGTCTGGCGAGCAGCTTCTGCACTTCGGCCTTGCTGGCGCCCAGCAGCAGGTTGGCGCCGAGATCCACGTAGCCGTCGTAGAGGGCGGTGATCTCAAGCGTGCCGAGGGCCATGCGGTAGTAGCCGGGCACCTGGGTGCCGACGGCCGGCGCTTCGGCCTGGGCGGGGGCAAAGGGAAGGAAGCTGGCGCCCACGGCAAAGGCCAGGGCGGTGAGACTGCGTCGGATCATGGGGGGTTCTCCTGTGGGGGAAGGACAGGAGAATACGACAATCGGCCGGGATCTGTGTTGGGAGCCAAGCGTCAGCGGGCGACGTGCACCGCGAGCCACACGGTGTCGGGCCCGGTGGCGGCGACCCGGTGCCGGCAGCCGGCGAGGATCAGCAGCCAGTCGCCGGGGGCGAGCGCCTCGCGGCGGCCGTCATCGAATTCCAGTTCGGCAGAGCCCTGGGCGAGCATCACCCATTCGTCCTCGGCCTGGTCGTACCAGAAGCCGGGCGGGCTGGCGTGGCGGTGCGAGACGATGCGCTCGATGCGCACGTGAGGGCTGGCGAAGAGGGTGTCAAAGCGCTCTTCCGGGCCCGGTGGCGGGAGCGGCGAGAGGAGATTTTCGCGGGACATTGGGGAAAAATGGGCGCCGGGATGGATCTCTGTGGGTATTGGGGGGTGTTTTCTGTTTTTACCCCGGCGCGCCAAGTGCAGCTAGATCGCCTGACCTGCCCTCAGGAAGCAGTTTTGTCAGACGTCGGACCATCGTACGGCAGCGCTGCCGCGGCGCCAATTGTTTATTGCGATGCTCGGTATAGGCTGCGACTATTTATCGCGGCCGGCAGCCTGTACCGGGCCGAAATTACGGCACGACGCGGTCGATGCGCAGCCGGATGCCGCTGGCGCCGGCTTTCACCGGGCCGACTTCGCCGGACAGGTCGCCCGGCGCGGCAATGGCGTTGCCGCTCTTGGAAACGCGGGCTTCGATGCGCAGCTCGCCGGCGGAGGAGAGCTTGAAGTCGGGGCTCATGGCCATGCTGTCGTCGAGGGTGAAATCCACCGGCAGGTCGGCCACCTTGGCCCGGACCACCGCCAGGGGCATCCGCGGGCCCTGGGCGGCGCGGGCAAAGATGAACACCACGTCGTCGGGGCTGGCCTTGGCTTTGAGTTCCGGGGCCAGCTCGACCTTGCCGCTGACCTTGCTGGCGGCGGGCACGTCGGCCTTGGCTGCCTTTGCGGGCTTCTCGGCTGCACGGGCGGGGGCGCCGGCGCCCATCAGGCTGCGGGCCTTCTCGATGCCGGCGGTGAGGTTCTGGGCGTCCTGGGAATCGGGCGGGACCATCGCCAGCAGCTTCTCCCAGTGCTTGATGGCGTCGGCGTAGCGCTGGCGCGAATAGGCGTCGTAGCCGGCGAGCACCAGCGCCTGCGGGTTGTCGGGCTGGTCGGCGAGCACCTTCAGCAGCAGTTCGCGGCCCTTGCCTTCGATCTTGCCGTTGTTGAGTTCGGCGGAGAGGTCGGCGAGTTCGAGCATCAGCTCGGGGTTAGTTTCCATCGCCGGGCCGGCCTTTTCGAAGGCCTTGGCGGCGTCGTCGAAGCGGCCCATCACCTTGTAGCTGCGGCCCAGCATCACCCAGCCTTCGGGGTTGTCGGGGTTCTGCTCAAGCTTGGTGGCGAGGGCGGCGACCATCTTCTCGACTTCGGCGGCGCTGGGTTCGGCGCCCTGTTGGGAGGCAGCCGGGTCGAGGGCGGCGGGGTTGCCGAGGGCGAAATACAGCGCAACGGCGGCCAGCGGCACGCTGACGGCGAGGCCCAGCGCGGTGCGCGGCAGGCGGCGCGGGGCCTCCGTCGGGGCGGCGGGGTCACCGGCCACGTCTTCGAGGACGCGGCGCTCGATCTCGCTGCGGGCGCTGGCGTAGTCGGCCTGGGAGAGGGCGCCGCTGGCGAGATCCCGGTCGAGTTCGGCCAGCTGGTCGCGGTAGATGGCGGTGTTGATGGCCTGGCGGGAGGCGTGGGCGGCGGCCTTGTGGCGCAGCAGCGGCCAGCACAGCACGGCGAGGACGAGGGCGGTGAGCAGCCCGGCGGCAATCCAGAAGGCGGTCATGCGTCGTTCTTCGGGCGTTGGGATGAGTCGGTGCCGAGGAGGGCCTCGGCGGCGGCGCGCTGGTCGGCGGTCAGGTCGGGGGCATCAACCTTGCCGGCACGCCGGCGCAGGTAGGCGATGAGGCCGACGGCGCCACCGGCGAGCAGCGCGAAGGGGCCGAACCACAGGAGCCAGGTGGTGGGCTTGACCGGCGGGCGGTAGAGCACGAAGTCGCCGTAGCGGGCGACGAGGTAGTCGCGGATGTCGGCGTCGGACTTGCCCTGGTGGATGAGCTTGCGGACTTCCTCGCGCAGGTCGTTGGCGAGCTCGGCGCGTGAGGCGGCGAGGCTTTCGTTCTGGCAGACGAGGCAGCGGAGTTCTTCGGAGATGGTGACGAGCCGGGCCTCGACCACCGGGTCTTCGGCCATCGGCGTGGCGTCGGCGGCGTGGAGGTTGAGGCTGGCGGCGAGGAGCAGGCCGGCGAGGGGCGCGAGCAGGCGGCGGGTCATGGCGGTCGTCATTCGGCGGCGAGCTGCTTGGCGAGCGGCAGGATCTTCTGGCTCAGGGCTTCGGGGGTGATCGGGCCGATCTGCTTGAAGCGGATCACGCCTTTCTTGTCGATCAGATAGGTTTCGGGCACGCCATACACGCCGTAGTCGATGCCGACCCGGCCGTCCATGTCGAGCACCGACAGCAGGTACGGGTTGCCGTGCTGGGCGAGCCAGGCGCCGGCGCGCTGGCGGGTGAGGGCGAGTTCCTGCTCCGGGGCGAGCTTCTTGGCGTCGAGACCACCGTCGCCGCGCACTTCCTTGTAGTTGAGCCCGACCACCGGCAGCTTGCCGTCCTTGGCGAAGGCCACCAGCAGCGGGTGCTCGGCGCGGCACGACACGCACCACGAGGCCCATACGTTGAGCAGCCACACCTGGCCGCGCATGTCGGCGGGGGAGAATTCCTTGGCCGGATCGGCCAGCGTGACGAGGCGGAATTCGGGCGCCGGCTTGCCGACCAGCGGCGAGGGCACCTCGTGGGGATCACGGTTGAGGCCGATGGCGAGGAACACGATCAGCACCAGGAAGATGCCGAGGGGGATCAGGAAACGTTTCACGATGCGGCTCCGGGGGCGAGCTTGGTGGCGGCGCGGGCGGCCGACTTGAGGCGGTAGCGGCGGTCGCTGGCGGCGAAGATGCCGCCCAGGGCCATCAGCACGGCGCCGGCCCAGATCCAGCTGACGAAGGGTTTGTAATACACGCGCACGCTCCAGGCGCCGTCGTCACCTTCGAGCGGGTCGCCCAGCGAGACGTAGATGTCGCGGGTGAGGCCCGGGTCGATGAAGGCTTCGGTCATCGGCATGGCGGAGGAGAGGTACTTGCGCTTCTCGGGGTGCAGCGGCATCACCAGCTGGCCGTCCTTGAGGAGCTCCAGGTTGCCGCGGGCGGCGGTGTAGTTGGGGCCGGGTGCGCCTTCGACGCCCAGGAAGCGGATCGTGTAGCTGCCCGCCGCGACGGTGTCGCCGGGGGCCATGCGCACGTCGCGCTCCGTTTCGTAGTGCTTGACCATCACGATGCCGACCACGGTGACCGCGATGCCCACGTGGGCCAGATGCATGCCCCAGAAGGACCGCGGCGGCATGCCGGACTTGGCCCGGGCGAGGATCTGCAGCACCGACGAGCCGACGATCCACACCGCCAGGCCGATGCCCAGCGCCACGCCGGCGCTCCAGTTGCCGGCCACGAAGGGCAGGCCGACGCCGGCCACCACGGCCAGCGCGAAGGCGGCCCGCAGGGGGCGGATGATGTCGGCGAGATTGGCCTGCTTCCAGCGCGCAACGGGGCCGACGGCCATCAGGAACAGCACCGGCACCATCAGCGGGGCGAACACCGCGTTGAAATACGGGGGGCCGACCGACAGCTTGCCCAGGTTGAGGGCGTCGATCACCAGCGGGTAGAGCGTGCCCAGCAGCACCGCGCCGGCGGCGCACAGGAGCAGCAGGTTGTTGATCAGTAGCATGGTCTCTCGCGACACCAGCGCGAAGGCGCCGCCCAGGCTGACCTTGGGCGCCCGCCAGGCAAACAGGGTGAGGGACGAGCCGACCACTACCGCCAGGAACAACAGGATGAACACCCCACGCTTCGGGTCGGTGGCGAAGGCGTGCACCGAGCTGAGCACGCCGGAGCGGACCAGGAAGGTGCCCAGCAGCGACAGGGAGAACGCGCCGATGGCCAGCAGCACCGTCCAGTTCTTGAAGCTGCCGCGCTTTTCGGTAACCGCCAGGGAGTGGATCAGCGCCGTGCCCACCAGCCAGGGCATGAACGAGGCGTTCTCGACCGGATCCCAGAACCACCAGCCACCCCAGCCCAGCTCGTAGTAGGCCCAGATCGAGCCGAGGCCGATGCCGAGGGTGAGGAAGACCCACGCGGCGGTGGTCCACGGCCGCGACCAGCGCGCCCAGGCGGCATCCAGCCGGCCCGACAGCAGCGCGGCGATGGCGAAGGCGAAGGCCACCGAGAAGCCCACGTAGCCCATGTAGAGCATCGGCGGATGGAAGATCAGGCCCGGGTCCTGGAGCAGCGGGTTGAGGTCACGGCCGTCGTTGGCGCCGGGCAAGAGGCGCTCGAAGGGGCTGGAGGTGGTGAGGATGAACAGGATGAAGCCGGCCGCTACAAGCCCAAGCACACCCTCGACCCGCGCCACCATGTCGTCCGGCAGGCTGCGGGAGAAGGCCGCCACGGCCAGCGCCCACAGGGACAGCATCAGCACCCACAGCAGCAGCGAGCCCTCGTGGCCGCCCCACACGCCGGCGATGCGGTACTCGATCGGCAGGCGCGAGTTGGAGTGCTGGGCAACATACAGCACCGAGAAATCATTGTTGATGAAGCTGGCGGTGAGGCAGCCGAAGGCCACCGCGATGAGCAGGAACAGGGTGGCCGACGCGGGCCGCGCCAGCTGCACCCACGCCGCCACGCCCCGCTGGGCGCCGACGAGGGGCAATGTTCCCTGCACGAGGGCCACCAGCAGGGCCAGGACGAGGGCAAAGGAGCCGATTTCGGGGATCATGGTTTTTCTGGTGAGGAGATGGGAGTAAGGGGTGAGGCGTGACGTGGTGATCAGGCGAGTCGGGAGCCCACAAGGCTGAAGGAAGGCCTCCTGACTCCTCTCCCCTCACTCCTCACGGTTCTTCTCACTGCTTCAAAGTTCGCGACGCCTCGTGGGCTTTGTCCACTGCGGCCTGGGCTTCGGGCGGCATGTAGTTCTCGTCGTGCTTGGCGAGCACTTCGGTGGCGGTGAACTGGCCATCCGGCCCCAGGCTGCCCTGGGCGACAACGCCTTTGCCCTCCGAGAAGAGGTCCGGCAGGATGCCCTTGTAGGTGACGGGGATTTCCTTGGCGGTGTCGGTGACCACGAAGCGGGCGGTGATGTCGGTGCGCTGGAGGCTGCCTTCCTTCACCAGCCCGCCGACGCGGAAGGCACGGCCCTTGGGGGCTTCGCCGCTGGCCACCTGGGTGGGCGTGAAGAAGAACACCAGATTGCTCTGGAAGGCGTTGAGCACGAGGGCGGCCGCGATGCCGAGGGCGGCGAGGCCGCCGATGATGATGGCGAAGCGTTTCTGGCGTGGTTTCATGGTTGCTTGAGTCTGCCGGCGATCGGGCGGATGGGTTTGATTCAGTGTTGGTCGTCGCGATCGGCCGTCAGTTCCCGACGCAGGATACGGCGGGTGTCGACAAGGCGTCTGCGGACGAGCACGACCTCGATCAGCAGGGCGGCGGCGGTCACGCCGAAGCTGCCCCACACGTAGAGGCCGTAGCCTCCCATGGCAAAGAATTCGCTGGCGCTGCCCCAGTTCATCGCTGCATCTCCGGCAGTTCGGCCACCCAGGTGGTGTGGCGTTCGCGCTCCAGGATGATCGCCCGCACCCGGTAGAGCGCGATGGCGATGCTGTACATCCAGAAGGCCAGGGCCATCAGCAGCATGCCCCACAGCATGGTGGTGGCCATGGTGGGCGCCTTGGTGAGGGACACCGACGCGCCCTGGTGCAGGGTGTTCCACCACTTCACCGAGAAATAGATGATCGGCACATTGACCACGCCCACCAGCGCCACGATGGCCCCGGCCTTGTCGGCCCGGCGCGGGTCGTCGATGGCGGCGGTGAGGGCGATGTAGCCGATGTACAGGAAGAACAGGATCAGCTCGGACGTGAGCCGCGCATCCCACACCCACCAGGCGCCCCACATGGGCTTGCCCCACAGGGCGCCGGTCCACAACGAGATGAAGGCGAACAGCGCGCCGGTGGGCGCCAGGGCCGAGCTCATCATGCCCGACAGGCGGGTGTTGAACGTGATGCCGATGGCCGCCCAGAAGGCCATCACGCAGTAGATGAACATGGACATCCACGAGGCCGGCACGTGGATGAAGATGATCCGGTAGCCCTCGCCCTGCTGGAAATCGGTGGGGGCGACGAAGAAGCTGATCCACAGCCCGGCGGCGGCAAGCGCCGTGGCAAGCGCGGCGAACCACGGCCAGGCCTTGCCGGCGAGGGGATAGAAGCTGGCCGGCGAGGCGAACTTGAACCAGTTGATGAAGCGCTGACTCATGGGGATGAATCCGAAAAAGGGTGTGGCGGCGCTATTCGAGGGCGATGCGCAGGGCGGCGGTGGCGGCCCACGGGGCAAAGAACACGCCGAGCGCCAAGAGGGCGCCCAGCAGCGACAGGTGTCCGCCCACGCCGAGCCCGGCCATGTCGGCCTCGACCGCGCCGGCGCCAAAGATCAGGGCCGGAATATACAGGGGTAGCACCAGCAGCGACAGCAGCACGCCGCCACCGCGCAGGCCCAGGGTGAGGGCCGCGCCGATCGCCCCGATGAGGGACAGCAGCGGCGTGCCCAGCAGCAGCGACAGCATCAGGATGCCCAGCGAGCGGGCGGAGAGATCGAACTGGATGCCCAGCACCGGCGCCAGCAGCACTAGCGGCAGCCCGGCGGTGAGCCAGTGGGCGAGGGTCTTGCCCGCCACCAGCAGGGCCAGCGGCGTGGGCGACAGGGCCATCTGCTCCAGCGTGCCGTCGGCGTGATCGGCGGCGAACAGGCGGTTGAGGGACAGCATCGCCGCCAGCAGCGCCGCCACCCACAGCACGCCGGGCGCGATGCGGCGCAGGAGCGCGGTCTCGGGCCCGATGCCGAGAGGGAACAGGCTCACCACGATCATGAAGAAGAACAGCGCGGTGAACACCTCGCTCTTGCGGCGGGCGGCCAGCAGCAGGTCGCGGCGGACGATGGCGAAGAAAGCGCTCATGCGCCCAGCCTCAGGCTGGAGGGCGTGCCGCCCAGCTGCACCGCCTGATGGCTGGTGAACAGGAGCATGCCGCCGCGGGACAGGTGCTCGTCGAGGATCTCGCACAGCTGGCTGACGGCGGCCACGTCGAGGGCCACGAAGGGCTCGTCGAGGATCCACAGCCGCGCCTGGCTGCACAGCAGGCGGGCCAGCGCCACGCGGCGCTTCTGGCCCTGGGAGAGCACCCGGGTGGGCAGATCCTCGCGGCCCTTCAGGCCGATCCGGCGCAAGGCGGTGAGGGCGGTGTGCTCATCCAGCGGACGGCCGGCCACGGCGGCGGCGGTCTGGAGGTTCTCGAGGGCGGAGAGGTCGTCCTTGATGGACGGGGCGTGGCCCAGGTAGAGCAGGCGGGCGTGGAACTCATCGCGCACCTCGGCGACTGGCTGGCCTTCCCATTCGATGCGTCCGTCCGCTGCCGGCGCCAGCCCCGCGACGATGCGCAGCAGGCTGGTCTTGCCGGCCCCGTTGGGGCCTTCCACCTGCAGCCACTGGCCCTGGGCGACGGCGAAGTCCACAGCGGAAAACAGACGGCGGTCGCCGCGATCGCAGGCAAGACCGTGGGCAGTGAGCATCGGAGGGTTTGAGAGTCGGAGTCGGCGCATTCTGCCCGACCGACCCGGGCGGGTAAACCGGCTCGACCCTTCCTTTCCATGCCCGTTGGCTGGCTCAGGTGCGGAACTGGGCGGCGAGGGCCTGCAGCTTGTTGGCGAGGTGGCCGATCTGGCGGGCTTCGGTGGCCGACTGGCGGGCCATGTCGGCGTCCACTTCGGCGTTCTCGGCCACGGTTTCCATCTGGTCGGCGATGTGGCGGGTGGTGGTGCTGCTCTCGGTGAGGGCCGCGCCGATCTGGTGCATGGCTTCGCCAGCCTGGACGACGGAGGTCTCGACCGAGGCCGCCACGTCACCGGCGTGCAGGGCGTCGCGGGCGCCGGCGGCAACCTGGCTGCTGCCGGCGGCCACGTCGCTGGCCACCGCGTCGCTCACCGACTGGATGCGCTGGATCACCGCGGCGATCTCCTGGGTGGAGCTGCCGGTGCGCTCGGCCAGTTTGCGCACCTCGTCGGCGACCACCGCGAAGCCGCGGCCCTGTTCGCCGGCCCTGGCTGCTTCGATGGCGGCGTTGAGGGCGAGGAGGTTGGTCTGATCGGAGATCTCGCGGATCACCTTGACCACCCGGCTGATCTCGGCCGACATGTCGGCCAGTTCGCCGATGCGGGATTCGGTGCTGGCCACCGCGCGGGCAGCGTTGCCGATGGTCTCGGCGGCGCCGCGGCTGATGGTGGCGCTGTCGCGGGTGGTGGTGATGGCGTGCTCGGCGGCGCCGAGGGCCTCGCGGGCGTTCTCGCTCATCGCGTCGCTGGCGACCGACAGCTCCTCGACCGCCGCGGCGATGGTGGAGATGGCGGACGACTGGGTGGTGGTGGCGTCGACGGTGGCCTCGCTGGCGCTGGCCAGGCGGGCGCTGGAGTCGGCCAGCTCGCGGGCGCTCTGCTGGATCAGGCTGATCGCCTCGTGGAGGCGGTTCTTGAGTATGGCCACGTGGGTGAGGATCTCGCCGATCTCGTCGCGGCTGCCCGGGCAGATGGGCAGGGACAGCCGCCCGCCGGCCACGGCGGAGACCATCTCGCGGGCGCGGGCGGCCTGGCGGGCGGTGCGGGCCAGCAGGCCGGCGCCGAGGATCAGGCCAAGCACCACGGCGCCCAGCCCAAGGCCCAGGCTGCGCCGGATGCCGGCGTCGGATGCTTCCTTCAGCTCGGCCAGCAGGTGAGGCGAGGCTTCGTCGAGGCGCTTGATCTCGGCCAGCAGGAGGTCACGCATCTCCCGCCATTTCGGGGTTTCCTCCTTGTTGAGCATCGCCCGGGCTTCTTCGCCCTGGCCATTCTTGACGAGGGCGAACAGCCGGTCGTGGATCTGCCGCTGCTCGCGGCGCAGATCCTCGATGCGCGCCGGCAGGCCGGACGTGAAGGTCTGCTCGTCGAGGCTGCGCGCCTTGCCGGCCACACTTTCGAAGGCCTCGGCAGCCTTGGTGTAGTTCTCGTAGGCCTTGGGGTTGGCCGGGTCGAGCATGGCGTTGCGCAGGGCCTGACCCATCTGCAGGCCCTGGGCGTACATGCTGTAGAAGTCCACCCGGCGGGCGCCGTCGTGGGCGATGTGCGCCTGATAGCGGGCCTCGATCTGGCGGGCCGAGCGCTGGCTGTCGGCCAGGGTGGCGGCGAGCAGGACCATCACGATGACCATCACCCCGAGCAGGCGGCGGCCGATGGGCATGTTGTCGATCCGCGCCATGCCCCGCTCGATGACGCCGGCCACGCCGGTACGGCGCACCTTGCCCTCGTGGAGCCGGATCGACGGATCGCGCTGCATGCGCTGGTAGAGCGCCTCGGCGGCCTGCACCTCGCCGGCCGCCGGCTTGACCCGCACTGACATGAAGCCGCCGTCGGGCTTGGGCGTGATGGCGGCGCGAACCCAGTAGAAGTCGCCGTTCTTGCAGCGGTTCTTGACCAGCCCGGACCACGGCCGGCCGCGCTTGAGGGTGACCCACAGGTCGCGGAAGGCCTCGCCGGGCATGTCCGGGTGGCGGACGATGTTGTGGGACTGGCCGATCAGTTCGTCGCTGGAAAAGCCGCTGATCGCCACGAAGTCGTCGTTGACGAAGTTGATCCGGCCGGCATCGTCGGTGTGCGAGATGATGGCGATGTCGTCGCCGAAAGTCTGTTCCTTGCCGGTAACTGGCCCGTTGTTACGCATCTGATGAGTCTCCCCGTCGCCCTGGCGTGTGTCGCCTTGTTGACTGCTATTTCGGCGGGAAGGAAGAAAACCTCAGCAAATGTGTGGTTATTTTTTGTACAGGGGCATGGGTGCGGCGCGGTCTTGCGCCGGCGGGCGGACGAAATGAAACGGCCCTCCGGGAAGGGAGGGCCGTGGCGGGGGAGGGTGGGCCTAGTGGCGGGCGGTGCTGGCGAAGCCTTCAGGCATGACCGCTGCCGGTGGCACGGAGACGGCCGGGGCGTCGCGGCGGGCGCGCTGTTCGGCGTCCGCTTCGCCGATCTCGAGGATCTCCATCACCTGCCGGGCCAGGCTGCGGCAGGCGTTGCCGAGGTTGGAGGGCAGGCTGTCGGGGATTTGCTTTTGCAGCAGCAGCTTGGATGCGGACAGGCTGGCCACCGGGTGGAGCAGGCGGTCGCGGTATTCGCCGAGGAGCTGGGCCACGCTGCGGTCGGCGGCGTCGCGCTGCCAGGCGTTGGTGGGCCACTGGGACGGCAGGGCGTAGGCGTGGGGGAAGGTCTGCAGGTCACCGAGGGTGGTGCGCAGGTCTTCGTGGGAATCGCGGAAGGGCACGATCACGATGTCGGAGAGGCTGTCGAGCAGGCGATCCACCTCGGCCCGGTTGCCGCCGCCGTCGATCACGCCGACCCAGCCTTCCATGGTGCGCAGCTTGGTGACGATCTTCTGGAGTGCCTCGGGGGTGCGTCCGTCGGCGGTCACGTAGCGGCGGCCGTCGGGCGAGAGCGGTTCGCGGTGGGTGTCGGTGAGGACGCAGGCCGAACTCTGGCCCAGCAGGCCGAGGCCCTGGCACAGCATGTGCGACAGGGTCGTCTTGCCGGTGCCGCCCTTGTTGCCGATGACGCAGATGATGCGGGACATGGTGGAAATCCTCTCGCTGAACGCAAGGCGCGATGACGCCATTATTCCTTGCTTAACGGCAGGGCGAGGGGCGGAATTGAGGGGGGATTCGACCGCTTATCGGCGCCCAAAAGCGTTTGACGCCAAGGGCTTGGGCGTCGGCTCGTGGCCGGCGGGGCGATAGCAGTAGAGCCGCGTGTGGCGGCTGTCGGGCACTTCGATCACCTGCTCCGGATCGACGCCCTCGACCGGGAAGCTGTTGCTCACCAGCAGCGCGCCGGGGCGCAGTTCGGCGCGGGCCTTGTCCCACACCGCGTTCATCGGCACGGGCGACAGGAAGGCATACACCAGATCGTAGTCGCCCCAGGGCATCTTGAAGAAGTCGCCCCGGGCCAGCGCGATGTTGTGCTGGTGGCGGGCCAGGATGCGCGACAGCAGGTAGGGCGCCGGGGCCGATTCGACGCCTTCGCAGCGGCAATCCGGCCGCAGTCGGGCCAGCGGGCGCAGCAGCGAGCCGGTGCCGCTGCCCAGATCGAGCACCGACGGCGGCCGATCCCGGCGCAGCAGGCCGGCCACCGCCTCGGCGGTACGCGGGTTGGAGAGGAACAGCGGCACCTGGGTGCGGAAGCTGCTCCAGTAGATCAACGCGAACGCCACGAAGGCCGCCAGATACCAGCCCGGGGCGATCTGCAGCGCCAACGCCCCGGCCACCACCGGCATGAATCCCAGGTGAATCCAGCGCCACCAGCGGGCGCTGCGGAGCAGTGTGGCGATGCCCGCGGCGGCGACGGCCTGGACGGTGACCACCGGCCACGCGCCGGGCGGCAGCAGCCCGGCCCGGCCCGCCGCGTAGGCAACAGCCACCCCGCCCAGCTGCGAAAGCAGGGCCTTGAGGGCGGGCGGCAGGGCGAAGGGGGACACATTGAGCATAGACGGGCATCGTGCGTGTTGCTCGAGGTGTGGGCGTACGGGCTGGTTGATGCTCCGTTGCAGTTTGCGCCGGAGATGGTGATCTGCCGGAAAACTGCATCTGTATCGAATCCGCTCCTATTCGTCCTTGGGACGCTAGCTTTGCTGCAGACCTCGGGTCAGTTGACTGCGCTTATGCTTGAACCGAGATTCAAGGTGAACGCGATACACTGACCATGTCGATTTTCCACTCTCCCCCCTCTTTTACCGCAATCACCCTGAGTGTGTAGAGTTCGTCCCCCTCCCCAAGTTGCACACGGAGCTGAGCGCGCTTCGCAGATTCAGATATAGGAATTACGGCAATGTACTTTATCCAGCTGTCAAGATAGTCTTGGGCTTGGATGAAATAGTCGTTATCCATGCCATCCGGACTGTTGAATTGCCTATTAAGTTTTCGAAGGCGGGCTGATGAGACGTAACGTTTTAGATCAGTCCCTTCAGACAGGGACGGGGGATCGTCTGCGGCAATGCGCCCCAGATACCATCCATAAAACTCTGCCACTTGCCCTTTGGCATCGGCAAATGCCACGGATGAGCAAGAACCCACCAGCATCCAAATCAGAGATAGGCGCAATAGTGCCACTGCGACGGGGCGCATACTCTTCTTCCCGTTCAGGCCAAACTATGATCGACCGCATACACCGGCGCAAAAATAAAAGTCTGCTCAGACTGCGATCCATACCTATAGATCGTCACTGGCGGCTTGATTTTTCTGTAGGTTGGGCCGGGATAGTAGCCGTGATTCTGCTTGAAGTCAGAAATCCATATCTTCCCGTTGAACATCGCCATATGCCCATGGGGGTGCCCCTTGATCGGCTGAATGATGGCGACGTCACCTGCTTTGAAAAGAGACACATCAGGCGAAAGCGTTGTGAAGCCGACTGCTAACAGGCTCGAACCGTAATCCTTGGCTGAGATATGTCTTTTAAGTACAATCCCGCCAGCCTCGATGGCGATACGTGTGTATTCCGCACATCGGCCCAGGCTATGATCCTTTGCCCGGCCATTCAGCATCTTCACCGCATCCTCAACGTTCCACGCACTCATTTCAAGACCTCCCAGGTCGTCAAGAGATAACAACAGGCTTAGGCTCGTCGTCGCCTTAATTGTGCTGTTTATACTAACTCATTTGCATGACATTGGTGGGGTTTGGAGACAATGATCCAAGCCAGCTAAGTTCCGTTGCTCGGGAACTCTCATGGCGGTACTGCATGGCAAGATGTTCGGCCCACCTCAAGAGATCATCCTAGTCCTGTGCAGTTTGTCGCGATGAAATCGCGTAGTGCCGTCCAGATCAGCACTCAGGCCACGTTGGCCGGTCGATGGCCGCCGGCGCGCCAGCGGGCCAGCAGCGCCTCGCGCTTTTCCGCCGCCCGCAGCATCGCTGCGGCCTTGATGTGGCCGTAGCCGCGGATCTCGTCCGGCAGGCGGGCGAGCTCGATGGCGATGGGCAGGCGCTCGGCGCCGAGCTCGCCGATGAGCTGGCCGATGTCGGCCTCGAACTGGGCGGTGAGGGCACGTTCGGCCTTGCGTTCGGCGTGGTAGCCGAAGACGTCGAAGGGCGTGCCGCGCAGGCGCCGCAGCTTGGCCAGCCAGCCGAAGGCGGTCTTCATCCACGGGCCAAACTTGAGCTTGTGGATGCGCCCGGAATCCGGGTCGGGCCGGGCCAGGAAGGTCGGCGCGAGGTGGAAGCTCACCGTGAAATCACCCTCGAAGCGTTCGTCGATCTGCTGCCAGAAGGCCGGGTCGGCGTAGAGCCGGGCGACTTCGTACTCGTCCTTGCAGGCCAGCAGCTTGAAATAGCTGTCGGCGACGGCTTCGGTGAGGCGCTGGCTGCCCAGGGCGGCTTCGGCCGCGCGCACCCGGGCAACGAAATCGGTGTAGCGCCGGGCGTAGGCAGCGTCCTGGTAATCGGTGAGGAAGGCGGCCCGGCGGGCGATGCGGGCGTCCAGGGTTTCGCTCGCCGAGGCCGGGCGGATCGGGATCACCGGCGCCGGGGTGAGGAGGCGTTCCACCGCGCCCTGATCGACCGCCGCGCGGCGGCCCCACAGAAACGCCTGGCGGTTCATCTCGACCGCCGCGCCGTTCATCACGATGGCCTTGTCGAGGCTGGCCTCGCTCACCGGCACCCAGCCCTTCTGCCAGGCAAAGCCGAGCAGGAACAGGTTGGTGGCGATGGCGTCGCCGAGGAGCGCGGTGGCCAGCGCGCCGGCGTCGAGGAAGCTGCAGCCTTCGCGGCCGACGGCTTCGACGATCGCGGCCTGCATCTTGTCGAGGGGGAAGACCCAGTCCGGGTTGCGGGTGAATTCGGATGTGGGCGTCTCGGCGCAATTGACCACCCCGTGGGTGGTGCCGACGGCCATCCGCGAGAGGGCGTCGGCGCTGGCGGTGACCACCACGTCGCCGCCGATCACCGCGTTGGCTTCGCCCACCGCGATGCGCACCGCGTGGAGCTGCTCCGGGTCGTCGGCGATGCGGATGTGGCTGAACACCGAGCCGCCCTTCTGGGCGAGGCCGGTCATGTCGAGCACCGTCACGCCCTTGCCATCCAGGTGCGCGGCCATGCCGATCAGCGCGCCGATGGTGACCACGCCGGTGCCGCCCACGCCGGTGACGAGGATGCCCCACGGCTGGGTGGTGGCGGGCAGCCGCGGCACGGGCAGCGGCGGCAGGTGGCTCGCATCCACCGCGGCGGCGCGGCCCTTTCGCACCCGTCCGCCCTCGATGGTCACGAAGCTCGGGCAGAAGCCGTTCATGCACGAGAAATCCTTGTTGCAGGCCGATTGGTCGATCTGCCGCTTGCGGCCGAACTCCGTCTCGACGGGCAGGATCGCCATGCAGTTGGATTCGCGCCCGCAGTCGCCACAGCCCTCGCACACCGCCTCGTTGATGAAGACGCGGGTCTGCGGGTCGGGGTAGGTGCCGCGCTTCCTGCGGCGGCGTTTCTCGGCGGCGCAGGTCTGGTCGAACACCAGCGCCGACACGCCGGGCAGGGTGCGCAGTTCGCGCTGGATCACCTCCAGCTCGTCCCGGTGCCGGATCGCCACCCCGTGGGGGATGTCGGCCACGTGCCAGGGGCGGTCGGTGCCGTCGGTGACGAGCACGATGCTGCCCACGCCTTCGGCCTGCAGCTGGCGCAGCAGCCGGGGCACGGTGAGCTCGCCATCCACCGGCTGGCCGCCGGTCATCGCCACCGCGTCGTTGAACAGGATCTTGTAGGTGATGCCGCTGGTGGGCTGGCGCCCGTGGGCCGGGCGGTTGAAGGCCGCCACCGACTGGCGGATCGCCAGGATGCCGGAGTGGAAATAGGTGCCGTCACCCAGGTTGGCGAAGATGTGCGGCTCGTCGGTGAAGGGCGCCTGGCCCACCCACGGCACGCCCTCGCCGCCCATGTGGGTGAAGGGGCCGGTGCGCCGGTCGGGCATGAAGCTGGCCATGTAGTGGCAGCCGATGCCGGCGGTGGCGCGGCTGCCTTCCGGCACCTTGGTGGAGCTGTTGTGGGGGCAGCCGGGGCAGAAGGTGGGCACCCGGTCGATGGCGAACACCCGGTGGGCGAGGGTGTGATCCTTGGCCTGCAGGAAGGCCAGCCGGCTCTCGATGCGCGCCGAGGTGAAGAAGCGCCCGATGCGCGCCGCGATCACCCGGGCGATCATCGCTGGAGAGAGCTCGCCCGCCGCCGGCAGCAGCCACTCGCCGTGATCAACGGTGATGCGCCCGTCCGGGCCCGGCGTGGCGATCATCGCCCATTCGCCTTTTTCGTCGAACTTGCCCACCACCCGCGGGCGCACGTCCTCGCGCCAGTTGTAGAGCTCTTCCTTGAGCTGGTATTCGAGCAGCTGGCGTTTCTCTTCCACCACCAGAATCTCGTCCAGCCCCTCGGCAAAGCGGCGCACGCCCTCGGCCTCCAGCGGCCACACCATGCCCACCTTGTAGAGCCGGATGCCGATCTCGGCGGCGAGCTGCTCGTCGATGCCCAGGTCGTCGAAGGCCTGGCGTACGTCGAGATAGCTCTTGCCCGAGGTGATGATGCCCAGCCGCGGCGCGGGCGAGTCGATCACCACCCGGTTGAGCCGGTTGGCGCGGCAGTAGGCCAGCGCCGCGTAGAGCTTGTAGTGCAGCAGGCGACGTTCCTGCACCAGCGGCGGGTCGGGCCAGCGCAGGTTGAGGCCGTCCGGCGGCAGCGCGAAGTCGGTGGGCGTAACGGTGACCACCCGCTGCGGGTCCACATCCACCGAGGCGGAAGTCTCCACCGTGTCGGCCAGCGCCTTGAAGGCCACCCAGCAGCCCGAATAGCGCGACAGCGCCCAGCCATGCACGCCGTAGTCGAGGTATTCCTGAACGCCGGCCGGGGCCAGCACCGGCATCATCATCGACTTGAAGAAGTGGTCGGTCTGGTGGGGCAGGGTGGATGACTTGGCCGCGTGGTCGTCGCCAGCGATCACCAGCACGCCGCCGAACTGGCTGCTGCCCGCGGCGTTTGCGTGGCGGAACACGTCGCCGCAGCGATCGACCCCCGGCCCCTTGCCGTACCACATGGCAAACACGCCCTGCACCCGCGCCCGGGGCGACAGCGTGACCTGCTGGCTGCCCCACACGGCGGTGGCGGCCATGTCTTCATTCACGCCGGGCTGGAAGACCACCTCGTGGCGGGCCAGATGTGCCTGGGCCTTCCACAGGCTCAAGTCCAGCCCGCCCAGGGGCGAGCCCCGGTAGCCGGACACGAAGCCCGCGGTGTTGAGCCCGGCGGCCCGGTCGCGGTCGCGCTGGATCAGCAAGAGGCGCACCAGCGCCTGATAGCCGGTGAGATACACGCGGCCGGTGCTGGCGGTGTATTTGTCGTCGAGGGTGGCGCCGGGGGTGAGGCTGGGGAGAGGGTCCTGCTCGGCCATGGTGGTTTCCTCGCAAAATCGGGGTGCGACTGCGGGACGGCGCGGCTTCGTGGGCAGCGCCCGGTCCGGGGCGGAATCTAAGGATTGGATACAAAGTAGCGTGCCGGGTTCCGGCATCGTGCAAGGCCGCTGCAAAGGGCGGCGGCTATCATCGGGGCTCAAGGACTGGCAGTGGAGGCCTTCGATGGCGCGAACAGGTGTGGGGCGCAAGTCCGGCAACCCCGACAATCCCGGCAATCCCCCCAAGGTGGCGGACGATCTCGTGCTCGGCCGGCTGGCCTTCGGGCCCGGGCCGCTCCCCGAGCGCCTGCATCTGCGCGACGTGGGCCTGCGGGCGTGGCTGGCCGAGCAGCTCGCCCCGCCCGAGGGCGACGACCCGGACTGCGCCGAGCGCCTCGCCGCCGCCCGCCTGCGCATCCGCTACGACGCGGGCAAGGCACCGGGGCCGGAATTCCCGGCGCTGGACGAGATGCGCCCCCTCGATACGCTCACCGCGCCCATCGCCCAGCTGTGGCCGCTCACCGACTACAAGCGCCCGATGGCCGGCGTCGAACGCTTCCGGCCGCGCTCCGAGGTGGCCGTGGCCTGCCTGATCCGCGCGGTGCACAGCCGCTGGCAGCTGCGCGAGGTGTTGGTGGATTTCTGGCACAACCACTTCAACGTGGACGCCAGCCAGATGGTGCAGGTCAATGTCGCGCTGCCCACCTACGACCGGGACGTGATCCGCCGCCATGCGCTGGGCAACTTTCGGGACTTCCTCGAAGCGGTGGCCGGCAGCACGGCCATGCTGTACTACCTCAACAACCGCTCGTCCCGCGCCGGCGCCGCCAACGAGAACTTCGCCCGGGAGCTCTTCGAGCTTCACAGCCTGGGCCGCGAGCACTACCTCAACGAGTTCTACAACCGCTGGCGCGACGTGCCCGGTGCCCTCAAGGGTCAGCCCAAGGGCTTCATCGACCAGGACGTGTACGAAGCCGCCCGGGCCTTCACCGGCTGGGTGGTGGAGGACGGCAGCGGCCTTGGCGGCGCCGACCGCCTGCCCGCCAGCGGCCACTTCGCCTACGTGGAATCCTGGCACGACAACTACCAGAAGCGCGTGCTGGGCGTCGAGTTCGACCCCTTCCAGCCGGCGCTCGCCGACGGCCGCAAGGTGCTCGATCTGATCGCCGACCACCCGGCCACCGCCCGCCACCTGAGCGGCAAGCTGTGCCGCCGGCTGGTGGGCGATGGCGTCTCGCCGCGGCTGCTGTCTGCCGCCGCCGACCTGTGGTGGCGCGCCCGCCGCCAGCCGGACCAGATCGCCCGGGTGGTGGAGCTCATCGCCCTGTCGCCGGATTTTGCCCGCAGCAGCGGCGCGCGGCTGCGGCGTCCGCTGGCGCTGGCGGCGGCCTTCGTGCGCGGAACGGGGATGCCCTTCACCGCCACCGAGGGGCTGGTCGCCGGCCTCGCCAACGCCGGCCAGCGCCTGTTCGGCTGGGCGCCGCCCACCGGGCATCCGGAAGAGGCGGCCTACTGGATCAGCGCCAACGGCATGCGCCAGCGCTGGCAGTTGGTGCAGGGGCTGATGGAGAACCGCTGGGGCAACGGCACGGTGCAGCCGGCCGACATGCTCGAGGCGCCGGCCAGCAGCGCCGGGCAGGCGGCGGACGCCATCGCCACCCGCCTGCTGGGGGCGGGCAACGCAGCGGTGGGCCGCGCCGTCCTCGCCGGGCTGGCGGTGGACCCGGCCCGCGCGCTGGATGCCGCCAAACCCGCAGATGCCAACCTGCTGCGGCGCGTGATTGCCTTTACGGCGATGAGCGCCGAGTTCCAGACCTGCTGACGAAAGGCCCGCCATGACGACCCGCCGAGACTTTCTCAAGGCCTGCGCCGCCGCCGGGGCCTTCGCGCCCCTCGCCGGCCTGGGCCGCCTCGCCTTTGCCGCCGAGGGCGCCCCGACGCCGCTGCTGGTGGTGGTCTTCCAGCGCGGCGGCTGCGACGGCCTCAACCTCGTCGCCCCCGTCAACGACAAGCCCTACATCGACGCCCGCACGCCCGACCTGCGCGTGCTCGACAGCGGCGAGCGGCCCGGGCTGGCGCTCGCCAACGGCCTCGGCAGCGGGCTGGATTTCCGCCTGCACCCCGAGGCCAGGCCGCTCTTCGAGCTGTATGAAGCCGGCCGGCTGGCGGTGCTCCACGCCTGCGGGCTGATGAACGGCACCCGCAGCCACTTCGAGGCCCAGGACCTGATCGAGCGCGGGGTGGTGAATATCGCCGACTACGCCCGCAGCGACAGCGGCTGGCTGACCCGCTACCTCGCCACCCTCGGCGAGCGGGGCGGCGACGACCGGCGCATCGCGGCGATGTCGGCCAACGCCGGCATGTCGGCCTCGCTGCTGCGTTACGACGACGCGCTGGCGCTGCCCGATCTCTCCGGCGGCGTGCCGCTGGCCGGGGGCAAGGACGCCGCCGCGGTGCTCGCCCGGCTCTACCCGTCCGGCGCCACCGACCCGGTGCGCCAGGCCGGCGCCCGGGTGCTGGCCCGCACCGCGCTGGTGGACGCGCGCCTGCCCCGCCAGCCCGACGGCCGCCTGACGCCCTACGCGCCACCCGGCGCCAACTACGAGAACAACGGCTTCACCCAGGGCCTACAGGCCATCGCGCGCCTCGCGCGGATGGACGTGGGCCTGCGGGTGGCGTGCATCGACCACGCCAGCTGGGACACCCACGACGCCCAGCCGGGCCGCTTCAATGGGCTGGTGGGCCAGCTCACCCGCGGGCTGGCGGCCTTCCACCGGGACATGGCGGCCGCCGGGCTGCCGGTGCGGGTGGTGGTGGTGACCGAGTTCGGCCGGCGCCTGCGCGCCAACCGCAGCCAGGGCACCGACCACGGCCACGGCTCGGCAATGCTGGTGCTGGGCGACGGGGTGCGCGGCGGACGGATGTTCGGCGACTGGCCGGGGCTGGAGACGCCGCGCCTCGATCAGGGCGTCGATCTGGCGGTGACCACCGACCACCGCCACGTGCTGGCCGAGCTGCTGGCCCTGCCGGAGCGTGACCGGGCGGCGGTCTTCCCCGGCCTCGCGGCGCGGGCGCCGCTGGGGCTCACCGCCTAGAAG
>ERZ650306.11-NODE-11-length-79247-cov-10.601626_pt1 | contig 79247 bp, 75 predicted proteins | sample MGYA00376242_ERZ650306 | MGnify/ENA primary metagenome ERZ650306 (study PRJEB26733, sample SAMN07839244) | wastewater metagenome | biome: urban; feature: wastewater treatment plant; material: waste water | place: USA: North Carolina | collected 2016-03-31 ... | reverse complement strand
TCGCCCACCCGCTGATCCCCTTCGTCACCGAAGAGCTGTGGCAGACCGTCGCCCCGCTGGCCGGCCGCAAGGACGTGGCCAGCCTGTGCCTGGCCCGTTACCCGCAAGCCGATCTGGGCCGCTGCGACGAGAAGAGCGAAGCCGACGTCACCGAACTCAAGGCGCTGATCTACGCCTGCCGCAACCTGCGGGGCGAGATGAACATCTCCCCGGCCCAGCGCATGCCGCTGGTGGCCAGTGGCAACGGCGATCGACTGCGCAAGTTCGCGCCCTACATCGCCGGCCTCGCCAAGCTGTCGGAAGTGCAGGTGGTCGACGAGATCGGCGGCGACGAACTCGCCCCAGTAGCCATCGTCGGCGACCAGCGCCTGATGCTGAAGGTTGAGATCGACATTGCCGCCGAGCGTGAGCGCCTGTCGAAGGAAATCGCCCGCCTTGAAGGCGAGATCGTCAAGGCCCGCGCCAAGCTTGGAAACGAAAGCTTCGTAGCCCGTGCACCAGCAGCCGTCGTGGCCCAGGAGAAAGACCGCCTCGCCAATTTCAGCGCCACCGTCGACAAGCTCAAACAGCAACTCAGCAAACTGCCCACCGCTTAAGCGCGACGGCGCAACCGACAAAAAGGGCCACGCAATGCGTGGCCCTTTTTGCTGACGCGCTTCGGCAGCTCACTTACGCCGCAGGAAGAACTCATAAGCTTTGTCCGGCAGTTCGTGCTGCTCCAGCAGCTCGTTGCCGGTCTGCCTGGCAAACGCCGCAAAATCCTTTACCGAACCGGGATCGGTCGCAACAATACGCAGCACTTGCCCGGCCTGCATCTCCGCCAATCCCTTCTTTGCACGCAAAATGGGCAGCGGACAATTCAAGCCGCGGGCATCCACTTCCTTATCGAAATTCATCGTAAAACTCCAGCCTTCAAGGGACGATCAGAGTAGGATTTTAACCCGCGACACACTCTCGCCCGATAACAACGTCACACCGGCCGGGCGCCGCACGGAAAATTTACCGAGCGAAGTGTGAAATAATGACAACTCGAAAATATTGTCATAAATGAACCGATACCCTGCAAAGCAGGCCAAGACGCTTAGCAGGCTCGCTTCGAAGCCTTACCCAACACCTCAACTCATCTTTATCAAGGTACTGAACGATGCGCTCAAACATGCTCCAAACGGTTCTCAACGACCTGAACGGCACCTCCGCGGACATCGAAGCCTCTGCCATCATTTCATCCGACGGCCTGATGATGGCCGCCCTGCTCCCCAACACTGTGGATGAAGACCGTGTCGGCGCCATGAGCGCGGCGATGCTCTCCCTCGGCGATCGCACCGCCCGCGAACTCGCTCGCGGAACCCTCGACCAAGTTCTGATCAAGGGCGAAAAGGGCTACGTGCTGATGGTTCAAGCCGGCGCCGACGCAGTGCTCACCGTCATGGCCAAACCGAATGCCAAGCTCGGTCTCGTTTTCCTCGACGTCCGCCGCGCAGCGGACGCCATCGGCAGGATTCTCGGCTAATACGAAGGACAGCTGCTGTGAAGGACATGGATCGCGCCCAAATTCCGGGCGAAGCCACCGAATACACGCAGACCTACGCCGATGGTACCCAGCGGCGGGTCTTTGTCACCGGGGTCGAAACACCCTACCCCCACGGCAAACTGATCGTTTCACGAACAGATACTGCCGGGATCATCACCCAATGCAATCAGTCTTTCGTGGACATGTCCGGCTACACCGAGGCCGAGATCATCGGCCAGCCGCACTGCCTCCTGCGGCACCCGGACATGCCCGCCGCCGCCTTCCGCGATCTTTGGGAAACCGTCAAGGCCGGGCGGCAGTGGAATGGCTACGTCAAAAATCTACGCAAGGACGGCGGACACTATTGGGTCTACGCGACGGTCGTTCCCAATATCCGTAACGGCAACATCGTCGGCTACACATCCGTGCGACGCGAGCCGTCCCGCGAGAATGTCGCTTCCGCAGAAGAGCAGTACCGGAGTCTGAGCTGATCATGACCATCAATCTCACGGTAAGCCCAAGCTTCCCGAACGAGCGCATTACCGACTGGTACATCTTCAATACCTGGCTGCAGCGCGCGCTCAACCTGCCCATCCACTTGGAGCTTTACGACAGTTTCGGTGCCCAGCGGGCCGCCATCGCGGCCGGCAAGGTGGACCTGATCTACGCCAACCCCTTCGACGCCTCCCTGCTGGTGCGCGAAAAGGGCTTCCAGGCCATTGCCCGACCGAAAGGACAGCCGGACGAGATGGTCATCGTCACGGCTGCGGATCACCCAGCAAACGAGATTCCCGATCTCAAGCCCGGCACGCGCGTGGCGTGCAGCGAAGACCCCTGCGTCAATACCGTCGGGCGCATCCTGCTGGAGCCTGCCAACCTCGGCACCGACAACACCGTAGAACTCCGGCGCGAAACCTACATCCAGGTGGCGCGGGCGATCATGCGCGGCGAAGCCGATGTCGGCTTTCTTCCCGTCGAAGCCTTCGAGGCGCTATCCTCACTCGTCAAACGCGATTTGCGGATACTCGTCACCAGCCAGCTGCATGTAATCCATCATGTCTTCCTCGTCGGTCCGGCGCTCCACGAACGGGCCGAGGAGATCGCCGCCCTTCTCACCGGGATGCACGAAACCGAAAAAGGCCGCGGCATTCTCGAAGCCCTTGGCGCTCATCGCTGGCAGGCCGTCCACCAAGAAGACGTCGAGTTCATGATCGACATCATTTCCACCCTGACCCAGTGAAGCTCTTCGTCACCGACCCGGCACAACCAAGGCGTATCCGCCGCCCTGCACCACCGGCCGTATTTGGGCTCCCCGTTCGCACTCTCGGCATCGCGTCCCGCTGGCGCTCCCCCGCAACGGGCGCCTTGCTGGCCGGCGAGATCGGTCGCAATCCAAGCAATCTGCACCTGCACGTCCAGCGCATTTCCCTCTGGAACGCGCTCGGCGACGACGCGGCCACGACCGCAGCGGTCATCGACCTATGGATCGTTCTCGGCCGTTGCGGCGTCGAACTACGCACGCGGATGCTGCGCAACCACTACAACGCACTGGAAGACCGTCACCTGGGGCTCTACCTCGCCGCCCGGCTTGCCGACGGCATCGACCGCCACGACCCGCGCATCGCCCTGCCCGGCGTCGTGCTGGCCCGGCCGGTGGAAGGCGCCAGAGTTTTCCTGAAGCCTGCAACCGCGCCCGCCGTTCCTGCGCACTGATTGCGCGCCCATCGCTCTCGGTTCGATGCCTCGCCCCTTATAAGCCCGTCATGAGTCGCCATACCATCCTCCCGGGCCATCCCCTCACCGCGTTGTTCCTGCTACATGTAGGCAGCATGGACGCGCGACTGATCGGGCTCTCCGTCGAACGACACTGGAAGCACACAGTACGCCTGACGGCCAATCTCGACGACGCCGGCGTTGTGCTCATCGATTGCGACCGCCCCGGCGTAGAAGCGGCCTTCGAAAAACTGGTGCCAAACCCGCGCACTGGCGTTGTCTGTTACGCCTTTCACCCCAAAGACCACGCCGCGCGTTTCCCCAACCGGGTGATTCTCGGCAAACCGCTCAATCTGGAAGCCCTGCCCGCCATTCTCGCCAAGGCCGCCGCCGACAGCGCGCGAATCATCGCCGCGCCGCCACTCCGCCGGCTGACGCCAACTCCGCCGCCGTTGCCCGCAGAGGCTGCGCCAGCCGAAATACCACCCTCGCTCGGGCACGGCCTGCAGACCGAAGACGAGCGCGATCTGTGCGGCGCGATGGACGACCTGCCGCCCAAGCCGTCCTACCCCCTGCCAGACAAACTGTTCTTCAATCCTGACGAATACCTCATCGGCCACCTGCACCGCGCCATCGAACAGGCCCGCAGCAGCGGACGCCCCTATCTCATCGCCGGGCTTCCCCGGCTGATCGCGATCCGCCCGCTGCCCGAACCGGCCTGCATCACCGATTTTCGCAACAACCAGTTGCGTCCCTTGTCGATGGCCCAATTGCCCCACAGCACCGCGCGACTGATCGGCACCTCGACCCTCGGCTATGTCAATGGAAGCGAAACCGTCAGTGCGGCAGAAGACTTCCTCTGGAACGTTGCCGCCTGGGCTGCCCGCGGCCGCCTCCCGGAAGGCACCGACCCCTACAAACCCGTGCGGCTGCGTGCCTGGCCCAATTTCACCCAAGTGTTCATGTCGCCCCACGCACTACGTATCTCTGCATTGTGGGTGCGTACCTGGGCCAGCCCGGTGGAGATCGCCTTCCGCCTCGGCATTCCCCAACGCTACGTCTTCTCGGTGTATTCGTCCGCCCGCTTCGCGGGCCTGATCGACAGTGCAGCCCCTGTGACCGCCGAGACAAAGCCCACAACGAACCCGTCACCCGACACCTCCGGCACCGCAGCCGATCCCGCCGCTGAAGCCGCTGCCCAGCGGCAACAACGTCCTTCGATACTGTCCCGAATTCTCAGGAAACTCCTCAATGCGGTCTGAACGCGCCCGCCATAACAAAATCATCTTCTCGGGAACCGTTGGCGCGGGGAAAAGTACCGCGATCAATGCGCTCAGCGACATCCCGCCGGTCAGCACCGAAGCGGTAGCCAGCGACGACACTGCCAAGCTCAAGAAGACCACCACCGTCGCGATGGATTACGGCGTCCTCAACCTGCCCGACGGCGAAAAGGTCATGCTCTACGGGACGCCCGGTCAAGAGCGCTTCAGCTTCATGTGGGACATCCTGTCGGAAGGCGGGATCGGACTTGTGCTCCTGATCAACAATGCCAATCCCGACCCCCTCGCCGATCTGAAGATCTACCTCGACGCCTTCAAGGATTTCATCTCCAAAACCGCCGTTACCATCGGCGTCACCCATATGGATCGGGCCGAGAGCCCCGGACTCGACGCCTATCGCACCCGACTTGCCGAGCTCGGCCATTCGTCCATACCGGCCATCTTCCGCGTCGATGCCCGCAGCCGGGACGATGTCGCGATGCTGGTCAAGGCACTTCTCTACACCCTGAACCCCGGACTGATCGATGCTTGAGATTACTCCCGGCACCTACCTTTCGGTAACGCCCTACGGAGCTTGGCGCGCGGTGGCCCGCGCCGACGAAAGCCCCGAGCGACGCATCCTGCTGGCCGTGCTCCATGAAAGCGTCAGCCCACTGCTCAGCCTCGATCTGGTCAAAAACTGGACTGGCCAGCAAGACCCCGAAACCGCCCTCGAAGCACTGCTCCACCTCCAGGAAAGTGCCTGCCTCGAAGCCTGGTCCCAACCTCGCACCGCCCCGATCGGAACCCTCGAATCGACCCTGCCAAAGCTCCTTGCAACCCTTAGCGACAGCGGGCAGGCCGTGCTCGCCGACAACATGGGTTTTTGCCTCGCAATGGCCGGCTACCCCGGAGAAACCGGCGAAGCCCTGGCCGCCGTCGGCGCCGACATCCTCTCTGTGGCCGAACGCCAATCCGCCGCCCTCGCCAAGCTGGGCGACCACCTTCTCGACGGCTGGGGCAACGTCGACGCCGCCGGCATCAGCGGCCTGAGCTTCTGGCCGATGCACATCGGGCGCACCCGCCTCGCCCTGACGGTGAGCGGTCGCCCGCGCTTCAACAACCAGGCTTTCGCCGAGCTGGTCTGGGCGCTCTACGTGCGCTACGGCGAAATCTAAGACCCGCCCTTCCTCACCGCTGGCTGCGCATCTCGCGCAACTGCTCGGCCAGCAACACCCGAACCTCCCGCAGACGGGAATCCACCGCCGACTGCTCGAAGAAATCCCCATCGCCGGCCGACTGGGCAAACGTCAATTGCTCGACGGCGGCCGCGTAATTGCCGCGAATCGTATACAACTCGGCCAGAGAACGATGCTGTGCCAGCCGCTTGCCGAGCGCAGCCTCGGCCCGCGCGCGCAATTCCCAGAGGGTCGCGCTGTCCGGAGTCGTCTGCACTTCGGCCTTGACGGCCGTCAGCGCCTCGGCCGGACGCCCGGCATCGATCAGCGCCTCCAGCTCCCCGTAGAGCAGGCGACGGGATTGCGGGAAACGCCCCCGCGCCTCGCGAAACACCTGCGCCGCACCCGCCGGATCCCCGTGAGCCAGACGCAGGTCGCCCTCCAGCCCGGCGACCATCGCCGACGTCTCGTGCCGTTTGCGCACTTCGACCATCTCCCGGTCGGCATCGGCCAGCCGGCGCACACTCAGATAAGCGCGGACAAGCCCATACTGCGCAGCCAGTGCCGGATGCGGAGCCCGTGCCGCGGCTTCGAACTCCCCGATCACCTCCTTGGTGGCCACGGCTCCGACCTTCAGCTTGGCCCGCACCAGAGAAAAATCGAGAGAGTCCGGCACTTGCTTGTAGGGCATCTGCGCAACCCGACCCTCCATCTCGGTGATCCGGTCGCCCGTCAGCGGGTGGGTACGCATATAGGCCGGCGCGTTGTTCTCATAGAGCCGCGCGTTCTTCTGCAGACGCTCGAAGAAACTCACCATGCCGCGCACGTCGAAGCCAGCGGCCGCCAAATTCTGCACACCGAGGCGGTCCGCCTCGTTCTCGAAATCGCGCGAATACGCCAACTGCGAACTCAGCCCCGCCGCCTGTCCGGTCATGATCGCCGCCTGACTCACCTGCGCGCTCGACTTGGCCGCCAGTACCGCCACCAACAACGAAGCCAGCATCAGCATGCCGGTCTGGCTCTGCTTGCCGACCATGCGCGCGATGTGCCGCTGGGTGACGTGGGCGATTTCGTGGGACAGCACCCCAGCCAGCTCCGATTCGCTCTGGGCGGCGAGGATCAGGCCGGTATGCACACCGATGTTGCCGCCCGGCATCGCGAACGCGTTGAGCGTCGGGTCGCTGACGCCAAAGAACTGGAATGGCAGACCGGCTCCTGCGCCGGCAGCCACCAGGCGGTCGCCAAGACGGTTGAGATAATCCTCCACCTCCACGTCGCCGAGATAGGCTGGATCGCGCCAGCGAATCTCGCGCATGATCTGGGCGCCGAGGCGCTGCTCGGCCAGCGGAGACAGGTCGGTGGAAGCGTTGTCGCCCAGTTCTGGCAGATTCTGGGCGAAGCCGCGCGGCACCATGGCCACGCACAGCAGGGCGGCGATCAGACGTTTTTTCACGGTGCTATGATAGCCGACCCGTCAAAACAGTTCCCCACGCCATGAGCGACGCCCTCACCCATTTCGACGCCCAGGGCCAAGCCCATATGGTGGACGTTTCCGCCAAATCCGAAACCCGCCGGATTGCCCGTGCCGAAGGCAGGATCGTCATGGAACCGGCCACGCTGGTCAAAATCGTCGCCGGAAACAGCAAAAAGGGCGACGTGATCGGCATCGCCCGCATCGCCGCCATCCAGGGCGCCAAGCGGACCGCCGACCTCATTCCCCTGTGTCACCCGATTCCCCTCACCCGTGTCGCCGCCGACTTCGCCATCGAAGGCGACAACACGATCCGCTGCACCGTCACCGCCGAAACCGTCGGCCGCACCGGCGTCGAGATGGAAGCGCTCACCGCCGTACAGGTCGGCCTGCTCACCATCTACGACATGTGCAAGGCGGTCGACCGGGGCATGCGCATGGACGGCATCCGTCTGCTCGAAAAAGAAGGCGGCAAGTCGGGGCACTGGAAGGCGGCGGAATGATGCAAAAAGGCCGCCGCGATTTCCTTCAGGCCTTCGGCAATGCCACGCTGGTGGCCGGCGTCCTTGGCGCGGGCCTGCTGAAACCCGGCACTGCCCGTGCGGTGGACTTCAACCGGGCCGCCTTCGACGCCAAAACCGCCGCCGACGCCCTCCGCCTGATCGGCGCGGCAGGCGCCGAAGCCAGTCGCGACATCCTGCTCAAGGTGCCGGAAGTCGCCGAAAACGGCGCCGCAGTGCCCATCGAAGTCGTCAGCCAGATTCCCGGCACCACCCGTCTGTCGGTGCTGGTGGACAAAAACCCCTTTCCCCTCGCCCTCCAGTTCAACTTCGCGGCCGGTGCCACACCCCGCTTCCAGGCCAAGCTGAAGATGGCCGAGACTTCCCGCCTGCGCATCGTCGCCAGCGCGGCCGGCCGTCACTACACGATTTTCCGCGATGTGCGGGTAACCGTAGGCGGCTGCGGGGAATAAGCACAAGGAAACCCCGCCCATGCCCGATCCGATCAAGCTCCGCGCCACCGTCAAGGGCAACGACGGCGAAGTCCGTGTGCTGATGCCCCACCCGATGGAATCCGGCCTGCGCCACGACCCGTCCGGCCAACTCATCCCGGCCCACTACATCGTCTCCGTCGTACTCAGCCTCAACGGTCGACCGGTCATCGAAGGCGCCCTCGGCACCGCCGTTTCCGCCAATCCACTGTTCGCCTTCCAGCTCGAAGGCGTCAAGGCCGGCGACCGGCTGGCGGTCAGCTGGGTTGACAACAAAGGCCAGCGCGGCAGCGCCGAGGGCGTGTTCTCCGCCGCCTGACCCGATCCGACATTCCCCTAAATGTAACGGCCCCGTGCGAGACAGCGCCGCACCAACGGGACTAGAATGCCTCGCGCCCAAAACCCGAAAAGTCCGTCGGGAGCCTGTCCCACGACAACCGACGGCAAGCCCATGAGCCACGAAATCGAACTCAAGCTGACCCTCCCGCAAAAAGCGTTGCCGGCCCTGCGCCGTCATCCGCTGATCGCCGAAGCCCCGCGCGACGGCCATAGTTGCACCCTCGAGAACACCTATTTCGACACCCCCGAGCTCGAACTGCGCGAGCGCCGCATGGCCGTTCGCACCCGCAAAGCCGGCAACCGCTGGCTGCAGACGGTCAAATGCGCCGCCGAATCCATTGCGGGTCTGTCCTCCCGCCCCGAGTGGGAACAGGCCTACGCCAACGGCAGCTTCGACTTCTCGGCCATCGACCGGGACGACGTGCGTACCCGCCTCGAGAACCTGCAGCCCCGGCTGGTGCCCGTCTTTACCACGCGCTTCAAGCGTGAAACCTGCATCCTCACGCCGCGCGAGGGCGTCAAGATCCTGGCCATGATCGACAACGGCATCATCGAGGCCGGCGATCGCAGCCGCCCGCTATGCGAACTTGAACTCGAACTCGTCGAAGGCGACCCGGGCGAGCTCTACGCCATCGCCCTGCAACTCGCCGAAACCCTGCCCCTCACGCCAGAAAACGTCAGCAAGGCCGAGCGCGGCTACCGTCTCTACTCCAACCACGCCCTGCGCCCGGCCAAGGCCCGACCATCGCGGCTCGCGCCCGAACAATCGCCCGTCGACGCCTTCCGGATCATCGGCTTCGATTGTCTGGCGCTGTGGCAGACCAACGAAGCCGGCGCCCGTGAGAGCGACGACCCGGAGTTCATTCATCAACTCCGGGTCGCCCTGCGACGCCTTCGCTCGGCGCTGCGCCTGTTCAGCCCGGCGCTGCCCCAGGCCTTCGTCGAACGCTGGTCGCAGGGCTTGAAGGACGCCGCCGACGGTCTCGGCGCCGCCCGCGACCTCGACGTAATGCTCGCCGAAGTGTTGAGCCCGGTGTCCGAATCGGGCCTTGCCGACGAGGCCACCCAGCGCCTCATCGCCATGGCCGTCGATCGTCGCGACCGGGAGAAGTCGGCCGCCCGCGAGCAACTCCTCGCCGCCAGCCACGGACGTCAGATGCTGGCCCTCGCCACCGAACTCCACGCCCTGGAGAGCGATGCACTGGTGAAATCCGCCAACCTCACCACCTTCGCCCGGCTGCAGCTCACCCAGCTCCGAAAGCGGGCACGCCGGCGCTACGCGTCCGCCGCCGACCTGCACCCCGAAAAGCTCCACGAGCTCCGCGTCTCCCTCAAACGCCTGCGTTACGGCATCGAGTTCCTGCTTCCACTGCTGCCTGAAAAAGCCACCGTCCGATTCGCCAACGAGATTGCCGAAATCCAGGAAACCCTCGGCTATATCAACGACGAAGCCGTCGCCCGCAGCCGCCTCAAGGCCTGGGCCGGCAAGGATCCGGAACTGCGTAGCGGCGCCGCCTTCGTCGCCGGATGGCATGCGCCGAAGATCGCCCGCCTGCGCAAAGGGGTATTGCCCGCGCTGGAGCCGATCCTGTGGGGTAAGACGCCGTGGCGCAGATGATGGATTCATCATCCGGTAACGTGAGCGCTGCAGAGTCCTGCCCTCATTCAAAAAACAAGGAGACAAGCGCAATGGACCTGCTGCTGTGGCGTCACGCCGAAGCCGTGGACGGCCTGCCCGACAGCACCCGCGAACTCACCGAGCGCGGCATCCGCCAAGCCCATAAGGTGGCCGCGTGGCTCGAGAGCCGCCGCCCCAAGAAGCTCCGCGTGCTGGTCAGCCCGACGGTGCGTACCCGTCAAACTGCCAGCGCCTTCACCAAGGACTTCGAAATCGTCCCCGCCCTCGGCCCCGGCAACGACATCTCCGGCATCCTGGGCGCCTGTGGCTGGCCCGACGGCGGCGGCTCCGTATTGGTCGTCGGCCATCAACCGGAACTCGGACGTCTTGCCTCCCTGCTGCTGTCCGGACATGAAGCCGACTGGACGATCAAAAAGGGTGCATTGTGGTGGTTCTCCAACCGGGTTCGGGAAGACGAGACGCAAACGGTGCTGCGCGCCGTCATGCCGGCCGATCTGGTTTGATCCCCGCTCGATGTGAAGCAGCCACATCGAGAGCAATTTCAAAATGCCCAAACCCCCGGTTTTCCGGGGGTTTTGCTTTTCAGGGCGGATTGTCACTCGCGTCGGCACGTCGCTTATCCACCGACCGATGAGCTTATGCCCGATGACCCGTTGAAGGATTCGTGCCCGACACCGCGGCCAGCAAAGCGGCGATCCCGCGGTCTGGCTCAAGGCCGGGCATCCGGCCGATTGCCGATCGGACGCGGCCCGAATAAGCAGTGGCGCCGACATCCCATCCCGATCGCGAACCGGGGATAACCGGCCGGCTGGAGCAGACCGAACAAATAAAAACCCAAAGTCCCCGACGGGCGGAGGCTTTGGGTTTTTATCAGCATAAGGCGGCCCCGAAGGCCGCCTTATCTGGTTCTCTGCAGCGAGCGAAGCCCACTCAGAAGCAGAGCGAGAGGCGCTTAAGCGTTGACTGCATCCTTCAGCTTGGAGCCGGCGGAGAACTTGGGCTGCTTGGACGCCGCGATCTGGATCTCGGCACCGGTCTGCGGGTTGCGGCCGACGCGGGCAGCACGCTCACCCACGGAGAAAGTGCCGAAACCTACCAGAGTCACGCTCTCCCCCTTGCCGAGCGCTTCGGTGATGATTTCCATGACGCCGTCCACTGCACGGCCAGCATCGGCTTTGGTCAGACCACTCTTGCCAGCCAGCGCATCGATCAATTCAGTCTTATTCATAGCTCTTTGTGTGTAATGAAAGAAATGGGTGGATACAGAGAAGCCGCAACAGGTGACGCCTGGTGCCTGTTGCCTGCTGCGCACCACACCACCCGCAGGCCGATAGCTTACCTCGCTCTTTTCCGGCTGTGGCACGAATCTCTACGTTTTCCGTCGATTTCAGCGACGCTGCAGTGCAATAACGCCAACTTCAAGCTGTTGCCAGCTCTCGCAGGCGTTCGAGCGCCTCGTCGATGCGGTCGACCGCCAGCACGCGCATGCCCGGAATATCGTGTTTCGGCGCGTTGGCCTTGGGCACCAGTGCCAGTGTGAAACCGAGCTTGGCCGACTCCTTGAGACGCTCCTGGCCGCGGGGCGCCGGACGGATTTCACCGGCCAGTCCCACTTCGCCGAACACCACCAGTTCGCGCGGCAACGGACGGTTGGTGAGCGAAGAGACAATCGCCAGCAGCACCGCAAGATCGGCGGCCGGCTCGGCAATCTTCACGCCGCCGACCGCATTCACGAACACGTCCTGATCGAAACACACCACGCCGGCATGCCGGTGCAACACGGCCAGCAACATCGCCAGCCGGTTCTGCTCCAGGCCGACCGAGAGGCGGCGCGGACTCGGACTATGGGCGCTATCGACCAGCGCCTGGATTTCGACCAGCAGTGGCCGTGTCCCTTCCTGGGTCACCAGCACGCACGAGCCGGATACCAGTTGACCGTGTTGGGAGAGAAAAATCGCCGACGGGTTGCTGACGCCCTTGAGGCCGCGATCGGTCATGGCGAACACGCCCAACTCGTTCACCGCTCCGAAACGGTTCTTGAAGGCACGCACCAGGCGGAAGCTCGAATGGGTATCGCCTTCGAAATAGAGCACCGTATCGACGATGTGTTCGAGCACCCGCGGGCCGGCCAGCGCACCGTCCTTGGTCACGTGGCCGACCAGGATCAGCGTCGTGCCGCCCTGCTTGGCAAAGCGCGTGAGCTGCGCCGCGCATTCGCGCACTTGGGCCACCGAACCCGGTGCCGAGCCCAGGGTTTCGGAATAGACAGTCTGGATCGAATCGATGACCGCGACGTCGGGGCGCAACTCGCGCAGCGTGCCGAGAATGCGTTCGAGATTGATTTCGGGCAGCAGCTGCAGGCCATGCGCGTCGAGCTGCAGACGTGCGGCGCGCAGCGCCACCTGCTCGGCGGATTCCTCGCCGCTCACGTAAAGCGCCTTGAGGCGGCCGGAGAGCAGCGCCAGCGCCTGGAGCAACAGGGTGGACTTGCCGATGCCCGGATCGCCGCCGATCAGCACGACGCCGCCCGGCACCAGTCCGCCGCCGAGCACCCGATCGAATTCCTCGATGCCGGTGGGCACCCGCGCCGATTCGCGGGGCTGGATGTCGGCCAGGGTTTGGAGGCGGCCGGTATCGCCGGCCAGCGCGTTGAAGCGCTTGGAAACCGGCAGATCCGGCTCGACCACCGATTCGACCAGCGTGTTCCAGGCGTGGCAATGGGGACACTGGCCCTGCCAACGCGGCGACTTGCCGCCGCATTCGGTGCACACGTGCACCGTCTTGACTTTCGCCATCAGCCCGTCGCTCCGCGCACATCGACCGGCACGCGGGCGGCAAGGGCGCAGAACAACTCGTAGCTGATGGTGCCGGCCGCGCTGGCGACTTCGTCGGCGGCAAGGCCTTCGCCCCACAGGGTGACCGCCGAGCCAATGCCGGCGTCCGGCAGATGGGTGAGATCGCAAGCCAGCATGTCCATCGACACCCGGCCGAGAAGACGGGTACGCCGCCCGTCCACCAGGATGGGCGTACCGGTGGGCGCGTGACGGGGATAGCCGTCGGCATAACCGCAGGCCACCACGCCGACCCGGGTCGGAGCGCTGGCTTCGAAAGTACCGCCGTAGCCGACCCGCTCGCCGGCAACGATATCCTGCACGCCGATGATTTCACTGGTCAGGGTCATCACCGGACGCAGGCCGATGGCCTCGGCGCTCAGCATGTCGGGCATCGGGGAACTGCCGTAGAGCATGATCCCCGGCCGCACGATCTGCCCGGTCGCCTCGGGAAAGCGCAGCAAGGCCGCCGAGTTGGCGAGACTGACCGGCAGATCGAGCCCGGCGGTCATTTTCTTGAAACGGGCCAGTTGCGCGCCGACGCCGACCTCGTCGTCGGCGCGCGCAAAGTGCGTCATGACGGTAATGCCGCGCACGCACGGCAAGGCGCGCAGTTGCGCCAGCGCGGCCGGAAGGCTGTCGGCAGTGAATCCGAGCCGGTTCATGCCGGAATTGACTTTGAGCAGCACGTCGATGGGCGCGGCGAGCGTGGCCCGTTCGAGCATCGCCAGCTGGGCCTCGGAGTGGATTGCGGGCATCAGGCGCAGGGCGGCGATTTCGGCCAGATCGGCCGGCTCGAAGAAGCCTTCGAGAAGAGCGACCGGCTGGGTAAGACCGGCGGCGCGCACGGCGCGGGCTTCGGCCAGATCGAGCAGCGCGAAGCCGTCGGCGACTTCGCCGAAGGCCTGGAGCGCCCGGTCGAGGCCGTGGCCGTAGGCATTGGCCTTGACCACGGCGAAGGCCTTGGCGTGGCCGGCCCGGTTTTTGGCGAGAAGATAGTTGTGACGCAGAGCCTCGAGATCGATCGAGGCGCGAATAGGACGGGGCATGGTACGGGTTTCAGTATCTTTCAGACGACAGACGCGCGATTTCCTCGGCTACGAAATCGGCAAAGGTGCTCACCAGACGCGAGCGGAATTTGTCTTTCAACAGGATGACTTCCAGCGGTGTAAAGAGCGGCGGATCGAGGGGAACACAGACCAGCTTCCCGGCCTCCACCTCGGTGCTGATGGCCGCACGGGAGGCAATCGCAATCCCCAAGCCCTTGGCCGCCAGATGTTTGACGGAGGAGAGACTGCCGAGTTCGGCGGTCACGTTGAGGTCATCGTAAGGAATGCCGGCATCGGCAAAAAACTGATCCACCAGATCGCGAATTCCGTTGCCGGGTTCCCGGTGCAGCAGCGGATAGGACGCCAGTTGCTCGGCATTCACGGACTTTTCGCCGGCCAGCGGATGGCCAGGCGCAACGATCAGGTGCAATTCGTCCTGCCCTGCGCGAAAGCGGTCGAGGGTGGGCTGGTCGGTCACGATCTCGATCAGGCCCACGTCGAGGGTGCGGTCCATGATGCGGCCTTCGATCAGATGCGAATTGCCCACCGACACCCGCGGCACGACCAGCGGATAACGACGTTTGAACCCTTCGAGCAGACAGGGCAGCCAATACCCGGCAATGGTGGTGCTGGTGCCCAGATGGAGCACGCCGGAGAGTTCGTCGGTGAGCTCGGCGACCCGCGATTCGAGTTCGTCGCTCAACCCGAGAATGCGCTCGGCGTAGGCCATCACCACGTCGCCGGCCGGGGTGAGGGTCACCCGACCATGCCCCCGGTCGAACAGACGCGTGTTGTACTGCTCTTCCAGTTGCTTGATCTGGAAGGTCACCGCCGGTTGGGTCATGAACAACGCTTCGGCGGCGCGGGTGAAGGATCCATGTCGGGCTACGGCGTGGAAAACCTGAAGACGACGATCGGCCATGGTTCATAAATCCGTTTTATGCGTACCGCTATTGGATCACAACATTGATCCGGTCGCCAGAAGGGTGAGAGGCCTTCGTGGTATAAAGCCGCCACCGTCAATCTCACCGAGCCTCCGTCTCCCAGCGATGCCCTTCGGTTTCTACATGATAATGGCGGCGCAGTTTTTCTCTGCGCTGGCCGACAACGCCTTGTTGATCGCCTCCATCTATGTGCTCCGGGAGATGCAGTCCCCCCAGGAATACGAGCCGCTTCTCAAGCTTTTTTTCACCCTCTCCTACGTTCTTCTGGCGGCTTTCGTCGGCGCCTTTGCCGATTCGATGCCCAAGTGGCGGGTGATGCTGATCAGCAACGGCATCAAGATTGTTGGCTGTTCGCTGATGTTCTTCGGCGTGCATCCGCTGGCGGCCTATGCAGTCGTCGGGCTGGGCGCGGCGGCTTATTCGCCGGCCAAGTACGGCATCCTCACCGAATACCTGCCGCCTCGCCTGCTGGTTGTTGCCAATGGCTGGATCGAGGGGCTGACGGTCGGCGCGATCATCCTCGGCACCCTCGTCGGCGGCATGCTGATCAAACCCACCATTGCGCACGCGCTGCTGGGTTTCGATCTGCCGTTGATCGACACCGGCATCGACACCGTGCCCGAAATGGCGCTCTGCGTGGTCGGCCTGTTCTACATCGCGGCCGCGCTGTTCAACCTCAAGGTGCCGGATACCGGGGTCGATCACAAGGTGCTCAAAACCAACCCGATCTACCTGCTCCACGACTTCAACCACTGCATGCGGCTGCTGTGGCGCGACAAACTGGGCCAGATCTCGCTGGCCACCACCACGCTGTTCTGGGGCGCCGGCGCCACCCTGCAGTTCATCGTGATCAAATGGGCCGAACATGCCCTGCACCTCGATCTCTCCAAGGCGTCGATGCTGCAAGGCGTGGTCGCCATCGGAGTGGCCATCGGCGCGGTGATGGCGGCGAAAATGGTGACGATGAAGGCTTCGGTGAGGGTGATTCCCCTCGGCATTGCCATGGGCATCATCGTGAACGTGATGATCTTCGTCACCGACATGAATGTGGCGATGGCGCTGATGGTGCTGATCGGTGCGCTGTCCGGCTTCTTCGTCGTGCCGATGAACGCCCTCTTGCAGCACCGCGGCCACATCCTGATGGGCGCCGGCCACTCCATCGCCGTGCAGAACTTCAACGAGAACCTGTCGATCCTGATCATGACCGGGCTTTACGCCCTGTTGATCCACTCCGATTTCTCGATCAACACGGTGGTCATCGCTTTCGGGCTCTTCGTTGCCGGCGCCATGTACATGGTCAAACGCCGTCACGAGGCCAACCAGCGGGATTTCGACTCCGTCGCCACCCTCGAAGACAGCCACCACTGAACGCCGGCGGGGCGCTCCGCCCCGCGGCCCCTGCACCGCGCAACCCCGCTATTCCGTGCCGTCGAGCAGCCGATGGGCGTCGGCATGGCGATACATGTCGAGCACACTGGCGAGGCCGGTCTTCTGGCGGATCGCGGTCTGGTAGTTGGCCACCGTCTTGGTGCTGAGGAACAAGCGCGCGGCGATCTCCTCCACCGTCCGTCCGGCGGCCAGTAGCCGGAAAATCGCGAACTCCCGCGGCGTCAGGGACAGATGCGCGGCCTCTTGTGCGCCGGCAGCGCGGGCCGCAGCCACGTCCGGCGAAAGCGGTTGTTCGCCGCGGGCGGCCCGGCGCACGGCATCGATCAGCGCGTCGGGTTCGCTGCTCTTGGTGAGATAGCCGTCCGCCCCGGCCCGCAAGGCCTGATCGACCATCGCCGGGCTGTCGTGCATCGAGAACACCAGCACGCGCAGACCCGGCCGACGGGCTTTGACGCGGGCCAGGGTTTCCAGCCCGCCACGGCCCGGCATCGACAGGTCGAGCACCAGCACATCGGCGTCGTGACTGGCGAACCACGCGCAGGCGGCGTCGCTGTCGGCAAAATCGGCGACCACGTCCATGTCGTCTTCCAGCTCCAGCAGGCGCCGATAGCCGGTGCGCACCACCGCGTGGTCGTCGGCCAGTACAACGCGCAGTCTGCCGCTCATCGCCTGCCCTCCATGTCCAGCGGCAGGCGGGCGGCAAAGCCGGGCCCGACGCCGCCTACCTCCCAGAACAGCACCGCCGGATCGTCGTCGGCAACGCGGACGGATACCCTCACCGGGCCGGCAACGGGTTTGCGGGCAAAGAGCTTGAGGGCATCGTGGGTCATGTGGCAAAGGCTGTGGCTGAGGTCGCGGGGCAGAACGAGGTCGGCCGGGCTCACCTCGAGTCGGTAGTCGCCGGACAGACCGGACGCATCCTGCCAGCTTTTCACGATGTCGTGCAGCAGCGGCTGCAAGGCGCCGGCATGCTCCTGTAACGGGTCCAGTTCGCGGCGCAGGGCACGCAGGCCGTCGCCGATCTCCGCGCCCTGGATCTCCACGTCCCGCGCTGCCGCGTGCAGATCGGACCGGTCGGCGGTCAGGCGCAGCAGAAAGGCGCTGTTGGCACGCAGCGCGGTGAGCGTCTGACCGAGCTGCTCGTGCAGTTCGGCCGCGTCGAGCCCCGTCGTGTCCATGTCCGGTTCCGCCTTACAGGCTGTAGCGCAGGCCGATCCAGAAGCTGCGCGGCGCACCCGGCGCATAGAAAGTGGAGCCGACCAGCGGATACTCGCCGCCCGTCGCCGGGAAGGGACGCGCCACGAAGCCGCCGCTCGACGAAAACGCTGTCGAACCGAGCTGGGCGGCGGTGGCGTACTGGCGGTCGAACAGGTTGTTGATCTGCCCGAATAGCTGCACGCCGCGACTCACCTCGTAACGGGCGCCGAGATTCATCACCGCATAACCGCCCGAGCGACCGGAGCCCAGATAGTAGGTGCCGTCGGCCTGATGCTGGTTGTTCTCGTTGCCGCGCGCAAAGGCGCCGGAGACGGCGACGAGATCGGCCCCCAGCGACAGTGCCGGGGTGAGCCGATAGTCGGCCGCGGCCTTGAACATCTGGCGCGGAATCAGCGGAATGCGGTCGCCGGGGCGGATCGCGATGCTGCCTTCGAGGCCCGGTCCGGCACTGTTGCTGCTGTTGCCGGCGCCGCCGACGCTCTCCGCCGAACGATAGGTGGCGTCGATGAAGGTGTAGTTCACGGCGAGACTGAGCGCACCGATGGCGGTGCTGGCACCGGCCTCGACGCCCTGCCGGCGGGTCTGGCCGAAATTCTTGAAGTAGCCATAGCCGAGCTGGTCGTCGGCAACGAAGAGGATGTCGTTGTGGTTTTCGGCACGGAACAAACCGAGGTTCCAACGGGTCGCCCCGCTCGCCTGGCCGCGCACGCCCACGTCCCAGGTCTTGGTCACCACCTGCTTGAGCGGCGGATCGCCCGCCATCGCGTTGGGCAGCTTGCAGGGATTGTCCGGATTGGCGCAGCCCAGTTCGATGGACGTCGGCGTGCGGCTGCCTTCGCTGTAGCCGGCGTAGGCGCTCCAGACGCGGGACGGCGTATAGGTGAGGCCGAAGGCCGGATTGAAACGGCTGAAGCGGTGGTTGCCATCCAGGGAATCGGGGCCACCGCCGGGATTGAGCTTGTCCCGGTTGGTCACCGCGCTGCGGTTGTAGCGGCCGGAAACGGTGGCATGCCAGCGCTCGGTGATCGACAGGGTGTCGGTGGCGAAGAGACTCCAGGTACGCGTATGGCCACCGAGGCTGACCCGTGAATCGAGGGCCGACTCTCCTGCACCGGCGTTCTGCGATCCGTCCGCCCAGGCGTCCACCGGCGTCACGCTGCGGTCGGCGTTGAGGTAGCCATACTGGCCGGATTGCTCGAAGCGGATGTTGCTCTGATCGTAACCGGCCCCGGCGATGAAGAGGTTCCGGCGCCCCAGGATGTCGCCCGAAGTGGAGGCCTGGGCCGAGAGACCGAAGTTCTCCTGGGCGCTGCGCGTGCGGTTGATCAGACCCGAACACTTCTCGTTGGGCTCGTCGCCCAGCAGCGCGTTGGCAAGGCAGCGCCAATAGGGAAAAGGCGTGTTGGCGGCGTTCGCGCCGCTGCTCGGAAAACCGCTGTAGCCCGCCGCGGCCAGTGCGGCCCGTTCCGCGGCGGTCGGCTGGTAAACCGACTGGTCGAGCGCAGCTTCGTTCACGTCGCCGTTGGTGGTCGCGGTGTCGATCTTGCGGTAATACACATTGCCCGACAGCAACAGCGTGTCGGACAGGCTGTGTTTTCCGGTCAGGTTCATGAACAGCGAGCGGTTCTTGGTGATGTCCGGCTGGGTATAGACGCTGCCGTAGTCCTGGGCGAGCAGGCGGCTTTCCTGCAGGCCGTTGCCGTGGAGGGTGTTGTCGGCGTAGGCGAGGGTCAGATCGAGATCGCTGCGGGCATCCTGCCAGCCGATCTTGCTGAAGGCTTGGCGAACGTCCGATGCCGAATTGGTGCGCCAGCCGTTGTCGCGGAAGAGGTTGCCGGCAAAGAACCACTCCAGCCCTTTGTCGTTGAAGCCGCCGTGCTCGAATTCCAGCGTCCGGCGTCCGTTCGAGCCGCCCGTCACCTGCACCGCCGTACCGGGAAAACTCCGTCCTTCCTTGGTCTGGATCGCCAGCGCGCCGCCGAGGGTGTTGAGACCGAACAAGGGGTTGGAGCCGGGCATCAGATTCATCGAGGCGATGGCCGCCTTGGGAATCAGATCCCAGCTCACCACATCACCGAAGGGCTGATTGATGCGCACCCCGTCCATATACACCGACAGGCCTTGAGGCGTGCCGAGCAGCGGCGAGGCCGTGTAGCCCCGGTAGTTCACGTCCATCTGAAAGGGATTGCCCTGCACTTCGTTGACATGCACGCCGCCCAGCCGCCGGTTCATGAACGCGGAGACATCCGACGCACCGCTTTCATCGATCTCCCGCGCCGTCACCGACTGCACCGGCGCCGCGATCTGGCCGAGGGGCAGCTCCAGACCTGGCAGAGGCGTCTGACCGATCACCGTGACGGCCGGGGCGACCGTCGTCGCACCGTCGTCGGCGGCCTGGGCCGAAAGCGCGAAGGCGGCGCCAAGGGCCACGGTCAACGGGTGCAGGGGAGGAAGCGGGCGGGTGCGGCGAAACATGATTCAAGTCTCCGTTATGATGCGTTTTTGCGCAGGCTACGCAATCCGCCCCACCAACACCACGGGAGAAATTCCCGACCTGCAACGGGCGCACCGAATTGGCCCTCGCCCGGACCGCCCGGTATCATCGCTCCCCTCACCCACCCTGCCCGTCCGACCGGACGAAATCGCATGCGCGCCATCATCGAACCCACCGCCACCGACCTTCACTGCCACCTCGACGGCGCCCCCGGCGAACTGCGCCTCGACCGCATCGACGCCCTGCCCCGCCTGCAAGCCTGGACCGTGCGCTGCCGCGAAGCGTCGCGGAACAACAACGATGCCGCGCTCCTCGCCGTCGGCCGCGAACTCTTCGCCTGGCTCGACACCCCGGCCTGGATCAGCACCTGGGCGCGGGGCGACGGCCCGCAGCGCCTCGAAATCCGCGCGGCCAATCCGGACGAAGCGCTGGCCGCCGCCCTGCTCGCCTGCCCGTGGGAGCTCCTCGCCGACAAGGACGGCTTCATTGCGGCCGATCCGGCCCGCCCCTTCAGCATCGTCCGGGTGCGCGGCGAAGCCTCGGCCGAAGACATCGAAGCGGCCGCCGACGCCGTCACCCGGCGTGGATTTGCCGAAACCCTGCTCGCCGAAGGCCGGCTCGAAGAAGCGCTGACGATCCTTAGCGACGAAGTGCTGGCAGTCTTCGAGCGGCTCGACGACACCTGCGAAAAGGCCATCACCCAGGGCCGCATCGCCGAAGTACTGGTCGCCCTGGGCCGCCTCGACGAAGCCATGAGCCTGCACGTCGAACGCCTGCCGGCGGTGACGGCGCTTGGCGACCAGGAAGGCCTGGCGCACATCCGCTTCTCGATGGCCAACATCCGCCTCGCCCGCGGAGAACACGAAAGCGGCAAGCTTCAGGAAATCTACGAAGAACTCGCCGAAGCCTTCCAGATCAGTTGCCAGCTGGGCCAGCCGGATGCCATCGGCGGCATCGGCCTGCTGCTCGCACAGGTGCTGGCGATGGGCGGCCTGCGCGACGAAGCCTTCGAAACGCTGAACATTGTCGAAGATGCGTTCACCGCCCTGCGCGACCTCGACGGCGTCGAGCACGTACGCGAATTGCGCGAAGCCATCGGACGCTGAGCCTCCGCCAACCCGCCCGGGTCCTGGCGGCGCTAGCGCGGAGACGCCTTCGGGCGGAAATGACGCGCGACGCCCCCGGATCAAACCTTCGCTTCGGAGGCGGCTTCCGCCTCCACCCCGACCGAGCGCTCGCCGGCCCAGATCGACACCCGATTGCGGCCGTTCTGCTTGGATTGATACAGCGCTTGGTCGGCCTGGTCGATGAGTTCGGCCGGGTCCTTGGCGCCGAGCTTGATCGACGCAACGCCGAAGCTGGAGGTGATGCGGATGCCGGGAATGTCGCGCACGGCGGCACCGGCATGGTTCTCGATGGCGCTGCGCAGGCGCTCGGCCACGTCGAAGGCCTGCTTCACGGTCGAATTGGGCAGCATGATGCAGAACTCCTCGCCACCGTAGCGGCACAGCATGTCCACTTCCCGCAAGTCGGTGCCGAGGCACTTGGCCACCGACTTGATGACCTGATCGCCCACCGCGTGGCCGTAGCGGTCGTTGAATAACTTGAAGTGGTCGATGTCGCTCATGATGCAGCAGACTTCCGCCCCCTCCTCCTTCAGCTTGGCGTAGAGCGGATCGGCGGCGCCGAAGAAGGCGCGGCGGTTGAGGCAGCCGGTCATCGGATCGCGGGTGGCGAGGCGATGCAGCTCCTCGTTCTGGCGGCGGATTTCCTCTTTCGAAGCCTCCAGATCCACCAGGGTGCCGAGCAACTGGTCGTTGATGCGGTGCAAGACCGTGACGTCCGAAAAATTGACCAGACACCCGCGCAACCGCCCGTGACCGTCGAGAATGGGCGAACAGCCGACAATGGCGCGGAGCGGCTCGTCTTCGCCGGGGCGGGCGATTTCCAGGGTTTCGTCGCCGACGTTGCTGCGCGACTCCATCGCGCGCACCCACGGGTAGGGGTTTTCCGACGAGGCATGGAATCCTTCCACCAGCCAGCTCAGTTCAACCACCGGTCGGCCGGTCATGTCCTCGTGGGCGGCCGGGTGGAAGTTGCGGAAAGTCTTGTTGGCCAACACCACCCGCCCTTGCTTGTCGAGGATCATCACCCCCTCGGCCAGGGTGTCGAAGGCCGTACGCACCCGCTCGGGAATCGCCTTGGCCGGATCGAGATATTCGAGCACCCGGCGCAGGTAGAGGTAAAAAGCAATGAAGCTGCCGATGGAGATCGCCACCAGCGCCACCAGGGTGGGATAGCGCAGCCACTCGGTGAAGGTCTCGGGCAGCACGGGACGAAAAGCAAGCTGCAACTCGCCCCATTCCCTGCCGTTGGCGAGCACCGGCACCCGTACCTGGGTGAGCGTCGAGGAGCCGTCCTCCGGCGGCTGCCAGAAACGCCCGTGTTCGCCAGCCTGGGCGATGATGTTGGCGCCGTCCTGACGAACGGCCACCGAACGCAGCTCGCTATTGCGTTCGAGCACCGCGCGGAGGGTGCTCTGCAAGGTCGCCACATCGCCCGTCTGCAATAGTGCGGTGGCCTGTACCGCCAGGCTTTCGCTGATCTGCTGGCGAATTTGGCGAGCCGTGTCGGAGCGGTCGGGAATCAGTCCGAAGACCATGTCCGCCCCCATCAGCAGGGACATCAGCAAGGCCACCAGACCAAGGGCGATGCGTGCAACCGGATTGAGCGTAAACCAGTGAAAACTCACGGGGCGAACCTTTCGTCGGTATCGAATACATCGGCGGCGCCGGCTTCATCCCGCTCCATCTCGTCGTCCACCTCGCCGCCCCAGTCCTCATCGTCCTGCGGTCCGAGCACCGGCAGCGGATCGAAAGTCCGCCACGCCGGCGCGGCCATCAGGAGGCTCGCCACCAACCCGCCGGCCCGGGTTGCCCACCAGACGGCACCCACCGACAGCGCAACGCCCGACAACTCGACAGCCCGCATCACCACATGAACATCTGCATAGGCGCCGTCGGCCAGGGGCGGAACCTTGGGCTTTTCGGCGGACGCCAGACGTGTGGCGGCCGAACCTGCTGCCTTCCCGGAATCCTGCCCGGAAAGCATGAAGGTCATCAGCGGCCCTTCCGCACCGGCGCCGAGGGTCAGCGTGACCGGCGCGCGGTCGAGGCGGAGCAGCGCGCTGTCGACACGGAAATGACGCACCCGCGCTTCGCTGGCCGAGTGGTCGTTGAGCATCGCTGACGGCGTTTCCAGGACACCACCGAGGGTTGCAGGACGAGGCTCGGCCGCCGCGTCCATCGGCGGCAAGGCCGTCGCGGGTGCTGGCGCCGGCTTGACTGTGGCGACCTCGGTCGGCGGAGTAACGGGCGTCGTGACCGCGGGCGGCACCACTAGGGGAATCGACGGCGCCACGAAGGGCGGCTCCACCGGCAGCGGGCCCATGCTGGACGGCCCGAAGAAGACGCTCGCAGTAAACGCGCCTCCGCTCGCCTGACCGTCGTTGGCCCGCAATACGACAACCGGCAATGCGCCAGTGCCCTGATAAACGAAAACCACCTTGCCCGCGGCAAGATCGGCGTAATCGAACTGGCCGATCGCAACGCCGGGCGCACCGCGAAGCTCGAAATGACCGTTCTCGACTTTATCGATCAGGAAGCGGATTGCGCTCGCGTCCGAATCCACGTCGGTCACCGCAATGGCATCGGCGCCCAGACTCGTGGCTCCATCCTGGACGGCTTCGAAACCGGCCCGCGTCATAACCGGCGCATCGTTGACCGGAGTGACGTCGATGGTGAGGCTATGGGTGCCCGCCTCGGTATCGACGCCGCCATCCAAGGTGCCGCCGTCGTCCCGCACCCGGAAGCCCAACACGGCATAGGCCGCACCGTTGTCATCGGCAGCCGGCGAGAAGACCAGCCGACCGGCCGCAATGTCGCTCGCCGAAATCCACTGTCCGTCGATCACCGACACACCGCCCAGCAGGAATGCGCCCTTCGCCGGCGTGCCGACGATCTGCACCGCCGCCAGCCCGTTGCCCGGAGAATCCATCCCGTCAATGAAACCGAAATCGGCTAGCGTGAAGACATGCGCGCCATCTTCGGCCACCGCGATATGCCCATCGCTCCCTTGCGGCATCTCGTTGCGATTGGTCACCGCAATGGCGAGCGTCTGCGTACCGACGAGCGTGCCGTCGGAGACGCGGACGAGCAATTCATAAACGTTGTCCCGATTGGCGTCGAGCGGTGCGTCGAAGTCCGGCGCGGTCTTGAAGCTCAACACGCCGGTGGTGGCGTCGATCTGGAACAGCGCGGCATCGGCGCCGGCAAGGCTGTAGGTGAGACTTTGCGCCGGCACGTCGGCGTCGGTGGCGGTCACCGTCATGACGGCGGTGGTGTTCTCGGCAACGTTGGCCGTGGCGGCACTGGTGATCGTCGGCGGGTTGTCGTTCACCGGCGTGACGGTGACGGCCAGCGCCTGGGTGTGGCTGAAGGTGCCGTCGCTGACTTGGACCGTAAGGTCGTAGACGTTGTTGCCGTCGGCGTCTGCCGGGGCTTCGAAGTCCGGCGCGGTCTTGAAGCTCAGCGCGCCAGTGGTGGCATCGATCTGGAACAGCGCGGCGTCGGCACCGCCTTTCAGGGTGTAACTCAAGGTCTGCGCTGCACCGTCGGGGTCGGTGGCGGTAACGGTGGTGACGGCAGCGGTGTTTTCGGCGACCGACACGTTCGGGCTACTGGTGATCGTCGGCGGGTTGGTGAAGATAGCGGCAGAGAACTCGGAGGTTTCGACGGCGGCGAGGGCGCCGTTGAGGCGCGTGGCGGTGGCGCTGACGATGTAGCCGGTCGGTACCGCAACGTTCAAGGTCGGGTTGAAGCTCGCGTTGCCGCTGCCGTCGGTGAGTACATCGACAAAGCCGAGATAGAACTGCCCTTCTCCGTAGCCGGATGCATTCTGGCTGGCGCTGGCGAAGAACTCGACACGGAAGTGGGTGTTGCCCAGGCTGTTGAGCGTGCCGGCGAGGGTGATGTCGCTGCCGGTCGTCAGTGCCGACGTCAGCACCGGTGCGTTCTGGACGTTGTTGGCGCCGCTATCGGTGTCGCCGGCGTCGTTGGCGCTGACTCCGTCGCTGCCGAGGTCGATGCCCAGCGCGCCGCTGGCGTAGATCCGGTTGCCCAGCAGGGCGTTGCCGGCGGAGGCGGCGCTGACGACGGCGATGCCCGTGCCGCTCTGGTTGGCGATGAGGTTGCCGGCACCGACGCCCGTGCCGCCGATCAGCGTATCGTCGGCGCCGTTGAGGATGCGGATGCCGTCCTGGCCGTTGCCGCGGGGTGTGGTGCCATCCGCCGCCACGCCGATGAAGTTGCCCTGGATGGTGTTGGCGTCGGTGTTTTCGCCGTCGATGACGATGCCGCTGCTGGCGTTGCCCGCAATCACGTTTCGGTCGGCCGGCGCGGCGCCGCCGATGGTCGAGCCGCCGACGCCGTTATAGAACACGATGCCGTTGTCGCCGTTGCCGATGATTTGGCTGCCGTCGGCGCCCACACCGATGAGGTTGCCGCGGATCGCGTTGCCGCTGCTTGCATCGACGATCTCGATGCCGTCGTCGAGGTTGCCCGAGATCAGGTTGTCCACCACCGTGATCGACGCGGCGCCAAGCTGGGCATAGATGCCGTCCTGCCCATTGCCGATGGCGGCGGTGCCGGCGGCATCGGTGCCGATGCGGTTGCCCTGGATGGTGTTGCCTGTCGCAGCCGCGCCCGCCAGATGTACGCCGTTGAGCAGGTTGCCGGAGACCACATTGCCATCCGCCGCGGCCGGGCCGCCCACGAGGTTGTTGGCGCCGGCGATGTAGATGCCGTATTGGGTGTTGGCTTCGGCGGCGCCGGCATCGGCCCCGGCCGAGTTGAGACGCCCGACGTAGTTTCCGGCGATGGTGTTGCCGTCGGACCCGGCCTGAACCTCAATGCCCGAGCCGACGAAATCGCGAATCACGAAACCGCGGATCGTGCTGCCGTCCGCGCCAGCCGTCAGCGCCAGACCGCTGGCGCTCAGCGCGTTGCCGTCCAGCACGATTGCCGGCTTGTTGCCGTTGGCGGCAAAGCTGTCGTCGGTGCTGGCGTCGAGGATGACGGCGTCGGAGATCGCCGGCAGCGCCGCTTGAAGGTTGATGACATGCTCGCCGGTGCCGGCGATGGCGAACACGATGCGGTCGGCGCCGCCGCTGCCGTTGGCTGTGGCGTTGGCCGCGAGGATCGCCTCGCGCAGACCGATCTGGCCGTCGCTGCCCTTGTTCTGCAGCAGCGCGTAAAGACTGGAGGTGTCGCCGTCGATGGCGTCGGCCGCGTCGCTGGCGGTGGTGACGACGATCGTGCTCTGGGTGTCGTTGTCGGTGTTGGTCAGCGCCACGTCGGCGAGGGTCACGCCGTCATAGGCCGCGTCGGTGCTGCTCACCGGGCCCAGCACCACGGTGTAGGCCCGGTTGCCATCGACAACGCTGTCGTCGACACCGGTGATCGTGACCGTCTGTGCGATGTTCCAGTTGGCGCTGGTGAAGGTCAGCAGCGAGGTGCTCACGGTGCCTTCCAGTGTGTTGCCGCTGCTCACCGCAATAGTGACATCGTCGGTCGGCATGGCTTCCAGCACCACGGTGAAACTCGCGGTGCCGCCCGCTTCCGTGGTGGGGCCGCTGACTGCACTGACGGCGATTCCCGGCGGCGCCAGAAGCGTGACCGCGACGCTGCCGCTGGCGCTGAGCGCAGCGCCCGAGCCTTGCGCGCCGGTATTGCCATCGTCGAAAGTCCAGTCGATCTGTACGCTGCCGGGCACGTTCGAGCTGTTGCTGTAGGCGATCTGCTGCATTGCCGCGTTCACCAGCGCGTTGGTGGCACTGGCGTTGAAGGTAAGGCGCAGCGTGCCGGCCGAATTGGCCGTGACGGTGCCGATGGTGACGCCGCCCACCACCAGGCTCCCGCCCTGCGTGAGCGCGCCCAACGATCCGGTGGCGCTGAACTGGTCCTGGCCGTTCGCTCCACCGTTTCTGGCGAGCGTCAGCGTGGCGCCGCTCCAGTTGTCGGCGGCGGAGAGTTCGGCATCGAAGATCGTCGCGTCGGCATCGAGCACCACCGGCGCACGGCCTTCGGTGAAGGTGGGCGTGCCATCGAGGCCCGTGAAGACAGGGGCATCGTTGACCGCGGCGACAGTGACGTCGACCGTATCGGTCGCAACCGAAAAGGCCGAGCTGCCGCCCGTGCTGCCGGTATCGACCTTGCTACCGGCCGCGCCCGCGGTCTGATCCCAGGCGCGCAGCGTGAGGGCCGAAGTCGCGGTACCGTTGAAGTTGGCACCCGGCGCAAAGTACAGACGGGTGCTGGCGTTGTCGGCCAACAGCAGCGACGAGCTGACCCCCACCGTGCCGATGGCCGTCCAGCTGCTGCCACCGTCGGTGCTGTAGTACCAGACGCCGTTGGTCTCGTCGGTCGCGATGACGGCAATGCCCTTGACCGCGCCGCCATCCGCGTCTGCGATGCCGCCGATGAAGGCACTGACCGGAGCACCGACAGCACCCGACGGCACGCCGGCGTCCTCGGCCACGCTTAGGGTCAGCGCTGTGTCGGCCAGCACCGGCGCGTCGTTCACCGCCGTGACGGCGATGTTGCGGGTGGACGCGGTGCTGTTGGCCGTGCCGTCGTTCACCACGAAGGAGACGGTGCGCGTCGCGGTGCTGGGGTTATCGGAGGTGTTGAGGTAGGTGACGCTGCGTAGCGCGGTCTGGTAGTTAGCCAGTGTGGCGCTGCCGGTGAGGGTCAGCACGCCGGTGCTGCCGTTCCAACTGCCGGTGATGCCGTTCTGGTTGGTGAAGGCCAGGATGTCTTCGCCGCTGACGAAGCCGGCGGTGAGGCTCACCGTGGCGCTGGCGAGGGTCGTGTTGTCCACGTCGCTGACCGTCAGGCCCGGATCGACCGCGGTGGCGGCGGCGTTTTCTGTGTAGGCCAGCGCGCTGCCGGTGGCGGCGAGGACCGGCGCGTCGTTGACCGCCGTGACCGCGATGTTGCGGGTGGCGGCGCTGCTGTTGGCGGTGCCGTCGTTCACCGCGAAGGAAACGGTGCGCGTCGCGGTGCTGAGGTTGTCGGAGGTGTTGAGGTAGGTGACGCTGCGTAGCGCGGTCTGGTAGTTGGCCAGCGTGGCGCTGCCGGTGAGGGTCAGCACGCCGGTGCTGCCGTTCCAGCTGCCGGTGATGCCGTTCTGGTCGGTGAAAGCAAGCGTGTCCTGGCCGCTGACGAAACCGGCGGTGAGGCTCACCGTGGCGCTGGCGAGGTTCGTGTTGTCCACGTCGCTGACCGTCAGGCCCGGATCGACGGCGGTGGCGGCGGCGTTTTCGGTGTAGGCCAGCGCGCTGCCGGTGGCGGTAACGACCGGGGCGTCGTTGACGGGTGTCACGGTGGCCGCCACCGTGTTGGTGACAAGCATCGTCTTGTCGGCCGCCAGTGTGGCAATTTCGGCAGCGCTGAGCGCGCGATTGTAGATGCGCGCTTCGTCGATCAAGCCGTTGAAATCGTAGTTGGTGCCGCCATTGCCATGCTTGCCGATGAAACTGTCGGAGCCCAAGCCGCTGTAGTTGATCGAATCGGCGGTGCTCATGCTGGCCACTGCAACCCCGTCGAGGTACAGCGTGGCGAGGTTTGCCGTGTCATTGAAGGTGAAGGCCACGTGGTGCCAACCGGTGCCGGCCAATAGGCCCGGCCGCTCGACCACAACGTAGGAACTCCCGTTCCACCAACCGCCTCTCAGTGCCGAATTCGCACTGTCGTCCATCCAGATGAGTACGTGATCGCCCAGCGAGATGACCTCGGCCCCAGTGACGTCGGCGCTGGAGAGGTTCACCCACGCAGCCAGGGTGATGTTTGCGGGGTCGCCGTAATGGCCCGTGGTCTGGATGTAGGCGCTGCCATTCAAACTCATTACATTGCCGCGGGTGCCGTCCGAGGTCGCGGTTGCGCCGACGACGGTGCCGGGGTATGCGGCAGCCGGGCTGGTGTCGGTGCCCAATGCGCCGGTGTTCTCGAAGGCGTAGCGGCCGAGCAGGCTGCTGCCGATATCCAGGCTCAACAAAACGGAGTCCTTGGTCGACAGGGTCAGCGTAGCGCCGCCGTTGTAGTTGGCGGTGGGGGCGTAGCTCAGGCCGTTGAGGGCGGTATTGATCGCGCTGGCGGTGCCGCGGAAAGTCATCGTCGCGTCGGCGGTGCCGTCGCCGCTGGCGAAGGTGAGGCCGACGGTGCCGGACAGGGTGAGCGCGCCGTTGGTGACGCTGAGCGTGACTTCGTTGTTGGCGCCGCCGGCATCCGCGTCGGCGATCGAGATCGCATTGCCATTGGCCGAAGAGAACACCTTGGCGGTGTCTTCGTTCGTGCTTTGCGCACCGGGCACCGTATTGACCGGCGCCGCGTTCGGCTGCGTCGCAACGATGCTCTGCGCGAACTCGGAGGTATCGGTGAAAGTGGTGTAGGTGGCGTCGCTTTTGGTCGCCGTGGCCGAGACATACTGCCCCGCCGCCACGCTCGCCGACAACACGGCATTGATGGTGGCGTTGCCAGACCCATTAGTGGCCACGTTGGCAAAGCCCAGGTAGGTCTGCCCCTCGCCATACCCCGTGGCATCCACCGATGCACTGGCGAAAAACTCTATCCGGTAATAACTGCTGGCCGTGCTGTTCAGGCTGCCGATGATGGTGATCTGGGTACTGCCATTCGTGACGGCGGAGGACAGAACCGGGAAGTTCTGCAGGCTGTTGGCACCGGTGTCGGAATCGCCGGCGTCGTTGGCCGTCACGCCGTTGTTGTCGAGGTCAATCCCCAAACCGGTATTGCCGTAGATCGAATTCCGAAGTATCCGGATGTTGCCTGGATTCGCCAAAACTACGACACCGGCGCCCGTGTTGCCGGCAATGGTATTTCCCTGGCCGGCGCCGGTGCCGCCGATGAGGACGTTATTGGAACCTCCCGCCTCGAAGATACCGGCAGTTGAAGTACCTCCACCGTTGCCCAAATTGACGGTACCGGTGGCATCCAGGCCAATGATGTTGCCCTGGATCGTGGCACCGTTGGCGTAAAGATAAATACCGCCGCGGGAGAGACTCCAACTGGTGTTGGTGTTGCCCGAAATAACGTTGCCGAGGATGCTGCTGCCGGCAGCGGCATAATCGATCACCACACCAAAGCCGCCATTGGACACCGCAGCGGTCCCGGCGGCATTCGTACCGAGATAATTGCCCTGAATGACGTTGTTGGCAGTGGCACCGGACTGGGCCGTAACAATCATCCCATACTGAATATTGCCCGAGATGACATTGCGGGCGCTGGATGTGGCGCCCCCAATGATATTGCCCGAGGCGCCGGTATCGATCATCACGCCAGTTTCGCCGTTGGCAATGGCGGCAGTACCGGCGGCATTGAGGCCAATATAGTTTCCTGCAACAGTGTTGCCCGTAGCCGAAGTGCTGGTGATTTGGATGCCGGAAAGGCCGTTGCCTGAAATGACGTTGCCCGAACCGGCGCTGGAGCCTCCCACCGTGTTGTTTGCCGAAGCGAGTGCGATACCCAGTCCGGAATTAGCGATGGCTCCGGTACCCGCGGCGTTGGTACCGATGTAATTGCCAAGGATCGTATTGCCAGTGGCCCCTGCCCCACTGACGTTGATTCCATCCTGGGTATTGCCGGAGATGAGGTTGCGGCTCGCTGCGTTGGTTCCACCAATAGTGTTATTGGCCGAATTTGCGATAACGATGCCGAAACGGTTGGCCGCCGCCGCAGAACCAGCGGCGTTGGTACCGACATAGTTGCCCTCGACCAGATTGCCTCCACCCGTACTCATATAAATACCGTAGTGACCGAAGTTTTCGATCACTAAGCCGCGCACGGTGCTTCCGCCCGCGGTGATGCTCAGGCCGTCTGCCGAATTCGGGGCGTTCGTGCCATTGATGGCGATCAGTGGCACGCTGGCGTAGCCGGGTTGTGTCCTTCCATCAATTACAACTGGATTGGTGATGGCGGGCAGCGCCGTAGCACCGAGCGTGATCGTCTGCGCACCACCGCCCGAGATATTGAAGGCGATCATATCCGCCCCGCCCGCGCCGTTGGCGGTGTTGTTGGCCGCGGCGATGGCTTCGCGCAGACTGATCTTGCCGTCGGCGCCCTTGTTGGCCATCAGCGCCGCAATACTGGTCGTCGTGCCATCGCTGGTGTCGCTGGCGGTGTCGACGACAAGGGTATTGACCGTGTCGTTGTCGGTGTTGGTCAGCGAAACGTCGCTGGCATTGAGCCCGTTGTAGGCGCCGTCGCTGCTGGAGGCCGCGGCGGTGACAACCGAAAACACGACGTTTCCGTCGATATAGGTGTCGTCCACGCCGGTTACGGTAACCGTCTGGGCCACGTTCCAGTTGGCCGTGGTGAACGTCAGGCTGGAAGTGGACAGCGTGCCTTCCGTGGTGTCTGAACTGCTGAGGCCGATGGTGACATTGGCTGTTGGCGCGCTATCGAGCACCACGCTGAACTGCGCGGTGCCGCCCGCTTCGGTCACCGTCAATCCGCTGGTGGGCGTGACGGTGATGCCGGCCGGCGCCGGCACCGATACTTTCGTCAGGACACCGTCCGAAAGTGCGCTGTAGCTGCGTTTCGGAGTCCCCCAGGTCGCCGAGCTATACCCGCCGACGTACACATTGTTGCCGCTATCCGTGGCAAGAACCGCGTGGGCATCGCTACCGGCGCCACCCAGGAATCCAGTGCTGACCAATGCACCGCCGGTGGTCAACTCGGCCAGATACAGGTCGTCGCCGGCACTGTAGGCGCGCCAGGGTGAGCTTCCCCAGCTGGCTCCGGAGTATCCACCGACATAGACGCTGGTGCCGCTTACGCTTAGCTCGCCGGAAGTATCGGCGCCGGACCCGCCGAGAAAGGTGTTCCAGAGCGACGTCCCGCTGCCATTGAACTTGACGACGACCGTGTCCAGGTCGCCGGTATAGGCTCTGATCGGCGAACCCCAGGTCGCCGAGGACGTACCCGCCACATAGACGTTTCCGCTTGCATCGAGCGCAATGCCGGAGCCGACATCGGAGCCGCTGCCGCCGGAAAAGGTCAGCCACTGCAAGGCGCCGCTACTGTTGAGCTTGACGGTGGCAATGTTGGAATCGGGGTAAGAGCCGACTACAAAGCTGCTAACGGGCGAGCCCCATGTCTCGCTGCTCTTGCCTGTCAAATAGACGTTGCCGGAGCCATCGGTCGTGACGCCGTATGCGTAATCCTCGCCGTTGCCGCCGAGGTAGGTGTTCCAGGTCAGCGCACCGTTGGTGTCGAGTTGCGCGGCAAAGACATCGATCCATGTCGTGTAGGCCCGAATGGGCGATCCCCAGACGCCGTTACTGTCGCCCGTCACGACGATGTTGTGATTGTTGATGGCGAGCGCATAGCCGTGCTCGTCGGCACCCGACCCCAGGAAGGTATTCCAGGTCAGGCTGCCGCTGCTGTTGAGCTTGGCGACGAACGCGTCGGAATTGCTCCCGTAAGCGCGTTGCGGCGTCCCCCAGCTTGCGTTGCTGCTGCCCGTAATGATCACGCTGCCGTCGGTGTCCAATTCGATGGCATAGCCGCTATCGTCGCCGCTGCCGCCAAGGAACGTGCTCCACACGAGATTGCCGCTGCTGTCGAACTTCGCGACGAAGGCGTCGCCTGTTCCACCTCCAAAGGCCCGGATCGGCGTGCCCCAGGTGCCGGCAGACGTACCGGTAACGTAGGTATTGCCGGCACCGTCGACGGCAACGCCATTGACCGAATCGTTGGCGCTCCCGCCGACGAAGGTGTTCCAGGTCAGGCTGCTCAGGATGCCTTGCCAATCGAGCTGGTCGTTCGGCGAGATCGGCGGACTCGCGTCGATGGCCCCCGAGCTGTATTCAAGCATCCAGTTCCCGCCAAGCGCGGCCGCGCCGGTCAAGTCTTCGCTGGCCGCGACATCGGCACCGGTTATCTGGGCCAGCTGGTTGACGAAATCGATACCCTTGGCCGTACTGGCGATGTCGCAGCCGTAGAGCAACAGGTCGGCGTCCGCAGTCAGCGCGTCGCCCCATGCAGAGATTTCAGCGGCCCGCTGAAACACGGATTCGGAATCGAGCTGCGTCGAGCCCAATTTGGCCACGCCCGCGCTACCGTGACCGATCAGGTGTACCGCCGAGATGTCGTTGCGCCCGGCAAGGGTCGAACCGATGACGGCGATGCCGTCCTGATCGGCGCCGACCACCACCACCTCGACAGCCCGACCGGCACGCTGCTGGGCCGCCAGATCGTCGAGCAGGCTTTGCACATCGGGCACGCGGGCGTCGATGAAAACCAGCTCGCTGCCGCCGTGCTGCACGGCCGCACCGGTGTCGGCCACCTGCTGTTCGGCGCCCGACAGCACCGCCGCCGCCAGCCCCAGCGGACCGGGATCGGCCGAATACATGATGCGCGATTCGAAGGTTTCGATCAGCGCACGGCGGCGTTTGCTCATGCGCGCCCCCTCAGTGACGAAGCCTGCCTTTGAAAGCCGGCAGATTTGTATCCAGGCGCATGCCACCGATTAGCGACGCCCCCGCAACCGGCGTCGATGCGGCGGGCGCTGCCTCGCCGAAGGCAATGCGGCAGCGCAGGCCGGCGGGCAAGCGCAAATCCGGGTTCGGCAGGTTCAAACGGACGCGAAAGGTGTTGCTGGCCGCATCGATCACCCGATCCACCAGCGCCACGGTGGCGTCCACCGCCGCCGCGTTGGGCAGATCGGGCTTGACGCTGGCCACCTCGCCAACCCGGATGGTCCCGAAGCGGCTCGACGGCACGATCACTTCGACCCGCAACGGATCGATCTTGGCGATCTTGAAGACCGGCTTTTCCTCGACCCGCTCGCCGAGCGAGAGATAGCGCTCGGCGACCACGCCATCGAAAGGACTACGGATCGTGCGCAGCCCGACCTGCGCTTCCGCCACGCTCAATTCTCGGCCCCACACCCGCAACTGTTCGCGGATCTGCAAGACCTTCTGATCGGCGACCTGATAGTCGCCCTGGGCTTGATCGAGCGCCTGCTGGGCGAGAAACTTCTTTGCCACCAGTTCTTCGGCCCGGCGCAGCTTCTGCTGGGCCAGCACCCGGTTGGCTTCGGCGCCCCGCAGGTCCGCCTCGGTCGCCGCACGTGTTCGGGCCACCTCAGCGGTGGCCCGTTCCACGTCGTTACGCAGCACGGCCAACACCTGGCCCTTCTTCACCATGTCGCCCCGCTCGACCCGCACACTATCCAGCACGCCGATCACCGAGCTGCCCAGATCCGCCACTTTGTCCGGTTCGATCAGGCAGCCCAGGGTCGGCGCCGGCGCGGCGGGACCGGCGGCGGCTGCAACGCAGGCCAAGCCCCAGCACACCCAGCTCAGAATCCATCTAGACATCGTCTTCATTCTCCGGGACCGCCAAAGGACAATCCCCGCTCCCACTCCCGATCGGCTGCCAACATGGCACGCCGCGCGCGCCGCTCACGCCGGGCCTGCCGCCATTGATGCCACCCCAGCACGGCCCGCAACAACCGCGGGGCGACCGCGACACGGCCTTCTTCATTCGTTCCGGCCCACCGCACGAGGGCGCCGAGCAAGGGCAACTCCGCTACCCGCGGCGTCGCACCGCTGATCCATGTTTCCACGCTCCCGGGATCGCCCTGTCGGGCGCACCGTCCCTCAAGTTGCCGGTCGATCCGCCGCGAGGCGTTGAACTGGCAGCACATCACATGCAACCCACCTGCAGCCGCCACACCGGCAGCGAGCGGAATATCCGTGCCCCGTCCGGCCATGTTGGTTGCCACCGTCACCCTCCCCGGCTCGCCGGCCTGCGCCACGATGGCGGCCTCTTCGGCGTCGAAGCGGGCGTTGAGCACCGCATGGGCGATACCCGCCTCCGCAAGGCAAGCCGACAGGGCTTCGGATTCGGCCACCGAGGCGGCTCCAATCAGCACCGGCCGCCCTTGCCTGCGAAACTCACCCACTCTTCGGGTGACGGCATCCCACAATGCAGGTTTCGCCCCGTATAAACGGCTGGGCAAGGATTTTCTTGAGCCCGGCACACGTGAAGGAATACACACAACGTCCAAGCCATACACCTCGCGCAGCTCCCCGCGCGCCTCGCGGAGCGTGCCGCTCATCCCGCCGAGTCGGTGATAGCGGGGGAAAAAACGCTGAAAGGTGATCTGAGCAAGGGTTTCGGTACCCGGCGACGGGCGACAGCCCTCCTTGAGTTCGACAAGACCGTGCAAACCCCGCGACCACACCCGGCCGGGCGCCGCCCGCCCGGTGATCTCGTCGATGATCTCGATCTTGCCGTCGCGCACCAGGTAGTGCACGTCGCGCCGGTAGGCATGGCGGGCCGCCAACGCCATGCCGGCCACTTCCTCCCGCAAGCGTGCCGACCGCCAGCGGCCGCCCAGCGGCACCGCCCGCTCGGCGAGGCGGGCCCGTCCGGTCGCCGTGAGCTCGACCCGCATCGCGCCCGCTTCGAGCCGGAAATCCTCCCCCGCCTGCAACTCGCCGGCCATCGACCAGGCCTGCCAGAAGAAGGCCCGCGCCGCGCTATCGTGCACCTGTCGCGAGAGGATCAGCGGCATCATCGCCTCGTCGATCAGCAGGCTGTCGGCCTCGTCGATCACCGCCATACACAGGCCGCGCAACATCGACCGGGCACCCTCGGCCCCGCACATCGCGGCAGCGCGACGTTGCAGATCGCTGCGCGCAAAGCCACGCCGCTGACCGTCGCGCAGATAATCAAAAACCAGTTCGCGGGCCGTCACGTAGCACACCGACGCACCGTAGGCCGCACGGCGTTGGGTCTCGTCCATCGACCCGGTCACACAAGCCACGCGCAAACCGAGGCTGACGTAGAACGGCGCCAACCCGGCGGCGTCCCGGGCGACCAGATAATCGTTGGCGGTGAGCACATGCACCGGAATGCCGGCCAGCGCCCCCACTGCCGCCGCCAGCGCAGCGGCCAGAGTCTTGCCTTCGCCGGTCGCCATCTCGGCGAGACGGTTGTCGAGCATCACCAGCGCGGCATAGATCTGAGTGTCGTAGGCTTCGAAGGCGAGGCTGCGACGGGCCGCTTCGACGGCCGCCGCAAGCGCTTCGACGATGGTTTCCCCAACCATCCCGTCGCGCCCGAGACGCCCCTGAACGCCACGCAAACGATGCCCGAAGGCCGTTTCGTCCAGCCCGCGCCAATCGACCGCCGCCGCGCGCACCTCCGCCAGCCACCGCCGATATGGCGCCCGCTGCCAGGGCCAGCGCGTCCGCGGCGCCTCCCGGCGCTCCGGGTAGGCGCCCCACACCAAGCCCGGCAAGGGCGCGCGGACATCGAGGCGATGGATCATGTGGCCGGATTGAAATGACGCAGGAAAAGCTGTTTGAGCTGACGCCCCCACTGCACCGCAAGGGGTGCCCAGCCGTGATCGAAGCGCACCCACGCCCGGCCGCCGGCCCGATCGAGCACCAGTCCGTCGACGACCAGATCGAAGACGAACACCGGCGCGGAAGCACGCAGATGATCCTCATCCGACGGATCGACGGAGAGGCGGCCGCCCGCATAGTCGCCAAGGGCGGCGCTGGGCAGTTTTTCGGTGGCGGCCGGCACCGCGCGCAACAGCCGAGCCGACATGGCCACGCCCGGCAACTCGGCGAGCCGCACCGCGATGCTGCGGGTATCGGCACGCACCAGGGCCGCCACGTCCTGCTCCACGGCCACCCGCACCGTGGCGGCCTCGCCGGTGAGAATGTGCCCGAGCAAGGCACCGCGGGGCACGAATGCGCCTTCCACATCCGCCTGCCTGGGCATCGCAAGCCGGCCGGTCACACCGGCCCGCAAAACCAGCAGCCCCTGCAATTCCTCCGTCCGCGCCAGCCGCGCCTTGACCCGCTCGATCTCCGTTTCCACATCGCGGGCTTTCACCGGATCGCGCTGCATGGCCTGAAAGAGATCCGTATCCAGGCCTTCGAGCTGACTGCGCAACCTGGCCGACTCGGCCACCAGACGTGCATCGTCCAACCGCGCCAGCACTTGGCCGGCCTCCACCCGTTCGCCGTGTCGGGCTTCCAGAGCGACGATGAAACCGTCGGTGCCAACCCGCAGCTGGGCCTGCTCGGGCACCCAGACGACGCCTTGGGCCAGCGTCGAAAAGGGAAACGGCACCCAGCCGACGAGCCCGACCGCCATCACGCTCACCAGACCCGCGGTACGCAGCACCCGCCGGCGCTGCCGCTCCGGCAGGGCCATGCGCAACAGACTGACCCAGAAATCGACCGCGGGCTTCACGACCAGCGTGATCGCCATGCCCACCCCGGCCAGCACGCCCAGCACCATCGACCAGCTCCCGATCCAGCCGACGATGGCGACGGTCAGCCCTATCCGGTAAATCAGCGCAGCCGGTGCATAGAACACCAGCCACGGCCGCTCGCCCTTCCCCGGTTCGGGCGAAGGCACGTCGACCAGCCGCAGCACCCGGCTCAACAACAGATGGCGCCAGAAGGCCTGACTTCGGGCGCCCAGGTTGGGCAGATCGAAGCTGTCGCAGAGCACGTAATAACCATCGAAACGCAGCAGCGGATTGCCGTTGAACAGCGCCGTCGACACGCTGCCGATCACCGCCACCACCAGCGCCACATCGCGGACCGTACCCGGCTGAACCGTCACCCAGACGAGCAAGGCAAGGGCCGCCAGAAAGAGTTCGGCCATGATGCCGGCGGCGCTCACCACCAAACGCTGGTTGGAATGGCGCAAGGCGGAGGCCGCCGATGCATCCACATAAGGCGCCGGCGTGAGCAGCAACAGGCTGATGCCCATCTGGCGCACCTCGCCGCCGAAGCGGCGGATCGCCAGCCCGTGGGCCAATTCGTGAATGGCCTTGACCGGCGGATAAAGCAGCCAGGCAATCAGCAGAAAGCGCGGCGTCGACATCCAGGTATGGGCGGCCGACACCAGATCGTCGAAATGCGTCATGCCGATCAGCGCTCCGACCGCCACGACCGCCAGCCAGAGCAGCAGCATGGGCAGCGAAACAAGGCGACGCAACCACGGATCGAACCGCTCGAGAAAGGCGCTCGGATCGCCCAGACGCAAACGGAAAGCCAGCGGATTCACGCCCAGACGCCGCTCCTTGCGCTTCTCCTGGTGCTGCCGGTGGAAGATCGCCTCGACGTCCGGGGTCACTTCGCACTGGATCAGACCGCGCTGGTTGAGCTGCACCAGGAGGCGCACGATCTCGTCCTGGGTCAGCGCGTTGTCGGGGTCGTCGGCCAGCAGCGCCTCGGCCAACTCATCCACACTGCGGGTGCCGTCGCAGCGCCCGACAAAAGCGTAGGCAGCAGCGTTCATGCGGTGAAAACGCCCGCTCACCGGATCGGCAAGCACGTACCATGTCTCGTCCCGGTAGATCTGCCGCGTCACCCGCACCTGCGAGCGCAGGCTCGGATGCAACTTGGCAACCCGATACCACTGGCTGCTGAAAACGCTGGCGCTCTGCTCCGAAGTCACCTCAATGCCCCAGCCAGGACCACAATCCGATCCGCGCCCAATCGGTCAGGCGGTGGGTCCAGGCCCACAGCAGCGGCTCGCGCCCCACCGCGATCTTGGCGACACCGCGCAAGCCGGGGCGCAGCTTGTCTGGCTGACTGAGCAGAGCCGCTTCCACTTCGAAGACGTTACGTCCTTCCACCACATTGGCCATAGGCGTGATGCGGCTCACCGACAGCGGAAGCGTATCCCACGGCAAGGCCGACAAGGCCAGACTGCCGGCCTGCCCAAGGCGCACCCGGGCGATATCCCGTTCGTCCACCTCGACAATCACCCTGAAACGCTCCCGCGGCGCCACCGTCAGCAGCGCGTCGCCGCGCTGCACCGGCGCCCCGAGCGACTGACTCAGATCCCCGCGGATCACTACCCCGTCGAACGGCGCTTCGATGTGGATGCGGCCGAGCTGCTCGTCCACCAATGCCAGTTGGGCGCGGGCCTCGTCCGCCTTCGCCTGGCTGATCACCAACTGGGCGCGGTCGGCCCGTGCCATCGCCGCGCCGTAGGCGTTCTCGTGCTGGGCGAGTTCGCTGGTCCACTTGTTGCGTTCGAGCTGCAAATCCTGCTCGGCCAGTTCGGCCAGCACCTGCCCGGCTTTCACCAGGTCGCCGGGGCGAACCAGACTCTGCTTGAGAAACCCATCCACCGGTGCGACCAGCACCCGCTGAATCGCGCCCTCGACACGGGCATTGCCGCCCACCCGGTATTCGAAAGGCACGGCCAGCAGCACCGCAAGCGCAAGCGCCGAAAGACCCAAGCCGATCCGCAGACGTCCGCCAGCCGGCCCGCGCAGATGCGCCCAAGCACGCCGCAGACGATTGCGCAAACGCTTCATCAAGGGCAGTTCGCCGTGACGCATGAAGTACAACACCGGCCCGACCAGCGCGATGGCGTGTTCCCAGTCGTCCACGCGTTCTTGCGACGGCACCGCCGCTTCTCGAAACTGCAGCATCACGGCCCCGACCAGTTCGTGCCGGACGGCGATGGGAATGGTGCACACGCTCCCGCCGTCCCGACGCAGCAACTCTTCGTGAGCCAGGATGATGCGCGGCGGAAGGTCGGCAGGCGCCGGCGCAATGACGGTGGCGGCCTGTTCGACCGCCTCGTCCATCGCAGTGCCGATGGTCCGCAGAGATTCCGTGCGGTTGTCGCCCAGCGCCCCGTGGGACAGTGCAACCACCCGGGCGAAGCGATCTTCGACGAAACCGACCGCGACACGCTCGCAACCGAGCCGGGTCGCCAGTTCGGACGCAAACGCCGTTGCCGCCGGTTGAAGCCGCTCGTGGGACACCACCGCAGCCTGCAGCGCAATCACGTCGAGCGCCGAAATCTCGGGAGCAGAAGGCAGAGACGGGGTTTTCAGAGCAGCGGTCCCAGTAAGAATATCGTCCTCGTATTGACGACGCAGCAGCAAAAAACTTTAAGCGCCTGCGGAGGACCAAAGGACATCGGACACGAACCCGAAAAAAGAAAAACCCTCTCGAGCCGAACGGCTAAAGAGGGTTTTGATTTGCGTACCGGGTTTTATTGACGGGGCCGGCACCCCGCGCACTCAACGATCAGCGGTCAGCTGGGCGATGAAAGCGGCTTCCTTCTCGGCGGGGAAAGAATGCTCGGCCAACACGCGCTGCACGGCGCGCGGATCGCTGCTCTTGCCGGCCACCGAAAACTCGATTCCGAGCAAGCGGCCATTGGCGGCCAGGGTCATGAAGGCCGACCTCCAGCGCTGGGATTCTGCCAGCCGCTCGCGTACTTCGCTTTCATTGCGGATCACAACACCCGCTGCCTTGAGGGAATCCAGAAATTCTGCGTAGGACTCGTTGCAATAACTGCCCATCGACTTCTCCTGTGAAATCCGGCGATCGCTCACCTGTGCATGCTTAACGCGGACCTTTGTCCGATGGATGACACGAATTTAAAAAAAATTTGGAATATTTTTTTCCCATCAAAGATGGAAACGTTCAAGCGCCCCGAGCAGATTTTCGGCATTGCCGGTGAGCGTGTTCGCCTCGCCGGCAATCTCCCGCGTCGCGGCCGCGGAACGGTCGGCCATCTGGGAAATGCGCTCCACGTGACGGGCGATTTCCTGGGCCGTCTGGGTCTGCTCGGCGAGCGCATCGGAAATGCTGCCGACGATATCGCCCACGCCGCTCACCCGGCCGGTGATCAGATCGATCGAGTTCCCGGCCTCGCCGGCATGGCCGACGCCCGTCTCGACCAATGCCACCGCGCTCTCGATACAGCCCAGCACCGACTCCTTCGCGCTACGCATGTCGTTCATCATCCGGCCGATTTCGTCGGTTGCGGTGGTGGTGCGCTCGGCGAGCTTGCGCACCTCATCGGCGACCACCGCAAAGCCACGGCCCAGTTCGCCGGCGCGAGCCGCCTCGATGGCCGCATTGAGGGCCAAGAGGTTGGTCTGATCGGCAATGCCCTTGATGATCGTCACCACCTCGGCCGCCCGTTCGGACTCCCGACCCAGATCCTCGACCCGTTCGACGGCATTGCCGATCACGCCAGCGATCCCGGCCATCTCGCTCACCGCCACTTTCACCACCTTGCTGCCCTGCCCCGCCGCCGCCGTCGAATCGGCGGACAGACGACGCGCTTCGGCGGCATCGACGGATATCTGATTGATGGACACGGTCATTTCCTCCACCGCTGCGGCCATCGCGCTCGTGGAATTGTTCTGCTCATTGAAACCATCGGCAATCCCACGGGACATGCCCGTAAGCCGAAGCGCCAGCGCCTGCAGACCGTTAGCGGTGTTGTGGGCTTCGGTGAGGGTGGCGCGCAGTTCGTCCTGCATGCGGGACACGGCGGCCAGCAGCGGCCGGGATTCGACTTTCTTCGGGTCGAAGACGTAATCCAGACGACCGGCGGCCACACGGGTGGAAAAGTCCGAAACGGCCACCCCATCTTCGACCATGCCCTTGAGCATGGCGGCGATGTAGCACAGCAGACCGGTTTCGACGACCACGTAGGCGGCATGAATGAGCACCCGCACGACGCCGTCCTCGACTTGCGGAAAGACGTAAACACCGGCGCCGGTCGCCTGCAGCCAGGCAAAGCAGAGGTGATGCACCGCAATCAGACCGGCCGCCGCGACCAGCGGACGCCAATCGCAATACAGCACAAGGAAAGCCAGCAGGGCGAAAATTCCGAAGTGAGCCTCGATGGTGCCGTGGGTCTGCTGGATCAGCAATGCCGAGAAAATCATGAAGCCGCACGCGACCGCGATCCGCGTCACCAATCCGCCGGGGGCGCTGCGGCTGACGAGCAGCGGCACACCGAAGGCCGGCAAGCCAACCGACAGTGCCGGCTGCCATGTATCGGTCATCGCCGCCACCACGAGACACAGCAGCAAGTGGGCACCCAGTGCGCCAATCAGGAAACGATCGGCCCGGGCACGAAAACCGGTTATGCCGTCGACGGCCGCAACCGCCTGCCGCTCCGTCATTGCCGTCCTCCCCACAAGGCGACGACAGGCTGGGCGCTGCAGACCTCGCCCCTGACGACCGCCTCGACCTGCAAGGACCACAGCTGCGCGGCCGCCACGGCAAGCCAGCCGACCAGCACAATCCAAAGTCCGACCGCCTTCAAGCGATATTCCCGCACCGGTAGCGGCACGTTTGCGATTTGACTCATCAGCCTTTCCTCCTCTGAACGCACGTTCAGTATCGGGAAAAGCGGCGCGATCTTGAGGAATAACGAAACGAAAGGCGACCGGGCCGGGCGTGGCGGCGACTGCCAACCCGGCGGATCGCGACCGGCCACTTGCGCAGCCGGCAAAGCGCGTCAGTTCGCCAGATGGGCAAGAATCGGATTGAGCATTGCCGCGCCCAGCCGCTTGCTGCGCTCGCCATTCCAGCCGGTAAGGCTGTCGGGCAGATTGGCGTTGTCCTTGAAGGGCATCTCCAGAGTGATCGAAACGCAGCCGAACCGGTGCGCCACCCACTTGGAGGCGAGGGTGAGCAATTCGTCCTTGAAGCGCCCGGAAAGGTATCCGTGCTCGGTCTGGAAATCCGGGCTGGCCGCTTGGAAGGCCTCGACGAAGCGGGCTTGGCGGACGCGCTGCGCGTCCGAAAAGCCGGGCACTTCCTCGGCGGTGGAGAAAAACACGTAGGGCAGCGCCTCGTCGCCATGGATGTCGAGGAACAAGTCGGCCCCGCTCGCCTCCATGGCATTGCGCACCAGCAGCACTTCGGGGCTGCGCGCCAAGGTGGGCTCGCGCCACTCGCGGTTGAGGTTCGCTCCGGCCGCGTTGCTGCGCAGATTGCCGCGGCTGGCGCCGTCCGGATTCATGTTGGGCACGATGTAGAGCACGGCCGTTTCGCGGATGCGGCGGGCAACCGGGTCGGCACCGTCGAGCAGGCGTTCGAGCAGACCTTCGACGAACCATTCGGCCATGCTTTCGCCAGGATGCTGACGGGCGATGATCCACACCGGCCGCTTGCCGGGGCCGGCGCTGCCGACAGTGACCAGATCGAGGTCGCGACCATCCACGGTGGCGCCCAGATTGCTCACTGAAGCGAAGGGCGACGCATCCGCGCGCCCGACGAGATCGAGGTGGCGCTCCAGCGAATACGGCTCGAAATAGGCGTAGTAGATGCTGTTCCGTTCAGGCTGGTGTTCGACGATCAGCTGGCCGTTCTCAAAGCGGGTCGAGTCGATCCGAAACCAATTGTGGCGGTCGTAGGACGCCACGCAGCGGTAGCCCGGCCAGCCGTCCGGGTAGGACGCCTCGGCGGCGTTCTCGAAAACCATCCGCACGCCTTGCCCGGCCGCACCGTGGAGACGGAAATGGAACCACTGGCAGAAAGGCGCGGCGCCATCCACGCCCTGGTCGGGGCGCAGGCGCAGGCGGATGTTGTCGGGCGTGTCGATGGACAGCACCTCGATGGCGCCGGAGTCGAAATTGCTGCTGATGCGAAGAGTCATGGCGGTTCAGGCGATGAGATGGGTGACGGCGTAGAGCATCACGCCGATGAGGCCGCCGACGACGGTGCCGTTGACGCGGATGAACTGCAGGTCGCGACCGACGCTGCGTTCGATCTCGCGCACCAGATCGTCGTCGTTCCAGGCCCGCACGGTGCTGGCGATGTGGCGGGAAAGGCCGTCGCGGAGTTCCGGGGCGAGGCTTTCGACGGTGTGTTCGATATGCTCGTTGACCGAATCGCGGAGGGCCGGGTTGGTGGCGAGGCTCGCGCCGATGGCGGCGGCAACCGAGGCGAGCTTGCGGCGCACGCGGGAGTCCGGGCGGGCCATGTCGCTGGCGAGCCAGCCGCGCAGCTCGTCCCACATTTCCTGGATGTAGGCGCCAACGCCGGGGTGGGCGAGGAAGTCGCGCTTGACCTGCTCGATACGGGCCCGGAAATCGTCGTCGTGCTGAAGACGCCCGATGTAACGGGCGATCAGTTCGTCGAAAGCGGCGCGGCGCGGGTGCTGCGGATCTTTGGCGACCTCGTCGAGCAGCCCATTGACGCCGGCAACGATGCCCACCGAAACCTTGTCGCCGAGTTCCGTCGGGTTGATCCCGACCAGGCCGAGCATGGCGACGACTTTCGGGTATTCCTTGCTCGCCACATCCACGATCATGCCCGCAAAACCCTGCTGCACACCGGGGTCGTCGAGCCACGCGGCGAGCTTGCGCAAGCCTTCGTCGAGCAAGGCCTGATGACGACCGCCCTCGGTCATCACATCCATGATGCGCCCGACGGCGCCCGCCAGATCGAGCTTGCCGGCGCGGTGCCTGAGGGCATGAAGGGCGAGCCGGCGGACCCGCTTGTCGTCCATGAAATCGAGAGACTCGACGAGCACCACGGCCAGCCGGTCGGCCAGAAGACGGGCATTGTTTTCATCCTGCAGCCAGCTGGCGATGTGCTCGGCCGGATTGGCAGCCCGCAGCCGGGCGACCAACGAGGCGGTGTCGAGGAATTTGTCGCGGATGAATATCGCCAGATTGTCGGCCAGCCGCGCCTTGTTGCGGGGCAGGATCGCCGTGTGGGGAATCGGCAGACCGAGTGGATGGCGGAACAGCGCCACCACCGCAAACCAGTCGGCCAGCGCGCCGATCATCGCCGCTTCGGCAAAGGCGCCGATCCAGGGCCAGCCTTCGCGTCGGGCAAGGACAAAGAGCACCGTCACCGCGATGAACAAGGCCGTGGCGATGAGTTTCATGCGGGCCAACGCGGCCACCTTGTCGGAAGTCGAACTTGCCGGAGTCGTCATCTGCCGCGCCCTTTCAGTCCTGGCGCCGCCGGAAAACCCAGCGACCGTCGTCGGAAGCTTCCGCCGCGAAAGCGTAGCCGTCGGCATTGAAAGCCTTGAGTTGTTCGACGTCCTCGACGCCGTGGACGATGGCGTGGCGGGCCATCAGACCGCGGGCGCGTTTGGCGTAGAAACTGATGATCTTGTAGCGCCCGGCCTTCCAGTCCTCGAAGCTCACGTTCAGCAGCCGGCCTTTGAGCTTCGCAGCCTGGACCGATTTGAAGTATTCCTCGGAGGCAAGGTTGACCAGCACCGCCTCGCGGCCCGCATCCTGCTCGGCGAGCAGCAGCCGGTTGAGCGCGTCGGTCTGGGTCATGCCCCAGAAGGCGTACAGATCCTTGCCGCGACCGTTCTTGAAACGGGTGCCCATTTCGAGGCGGTAGGCCTGCATCAGATCGAGGGGGCGCAACAGACCGTAGAGGCCGGAGAGGATGCGCAGATGGGTCTGCGCGTAATCGAGCTGCGCTTCGGTGAGGCTCCGGGCATCGAGACCGTCGTAAACGTCGCCGTTGAAGGCGAGCACCGCCGGACGGGCGTTGTCGGGCGAAAAGGGCCGCGACCATTCGGCATAGCGGGCCACGTTGAGAGCGGCAAGCGGATCGGAGAGGCTCATCAGCCGCGCCACGTCGGCGTGAGACAGCTCGCGCAGGCCGGCGATCAGTTCGGCTGCGTCGTCGAGGTATTCGGGCTGGGTGAAGCGCGGCGTGACGAGCGGCGTCTCGTAGTCGAGAGCCTTGGCGGGAGACAGCACGAAAATCATGGGGCAGACGGAAGGTGATGAAAAAGAAGAATCAGGGCAAGGGTTCGAGGTGGGTCGTCACATCGATCCCGGGCAATTCGGCGACGACGGCCGCCTCGATCTCGTCGAGCAGCGCGTGGCCGTCACGCACGGTCCAGTCGCCGGGCACCAGCACCACCACCTGCAGAAAGGCCGAGGCGCCGGCGCGACGGGTGCGCAGGTCGGTGAAGGCGACGCCGCGGGCGTGGAACGTTTCGAGCACGCGGCGCGCGCGGACCACATCGGCGCTGTCCAGGCTGCGGTCCATCAACCCGTCCACCGATTCGCGCAGCAGATGCCAAGCTTCGCGGGTGATATTGAGGCCGACCGCGACGGCGATGATCGGGTCGAGCGGCAACCAGCCGGTCACGGCCACCAGCGCAACGGCAACGATGACGCCGACCGAAGTCCAGACGTCGGTCATCAGGTGACGGGAGTCGGCGCTGAGGGCGATGGAGTTGAAGCGCTCGCCCGCGCGCCCCAGCACACGCGCAACGATGAAGTTGATCCCGGTTGCCGCTGCCGACCAAGCCAGCCCCCACCCCGGCGACTCGATCGGCTGCGGCGCGATGAGCCGTTCGACCGCCGCCCAGATGATGGCGAACGCCGCCCCGAGAATGAGGATGCCCTCGAAGCCGCTGGAGAAATACTCGGCCTTGCCATGCCCGAAAGGGTGCGAGCGGTCGGCGGGCTCGCGGGTCACGAGGATCATCCACAGCGCGAAAGAGGCGCCGGCCAGATTGACGAAGGACTCCAAGGCGTCGGACAGCAGCCCGACCGAACCGGTTATCCACCACGCAAGGGTTTTGAGGGCAATCGTCGCCACCGCCGCCGCAATGGACAGCCAGGCGAAGTGGTGCCGCTCAAGGCGATACACGTCGATCACGGCTCAGCCACGCTCGACGTCGGTCACGCCCTTGACGTCGCGCACCAGCTTGAGCGCGCGCTGAATCTGCTGCACTCCGTGCACTTCCAAGGTAAAGCGCATGCGTGCCGCACCTTTGCGGCTCAGGGTGTTCACGGCGATCACGTTGAGCTTTTCCCGCGACAGCACTTCCGAGATATCGCGCAACAGACCCTGGCGGTCCATGGCGTGGACCAGGATATCCACCGCAAAAACCGCATCTTTGGGTGAGCCGCCGCCACCCCATTCCGCGCTGACCAGCCGCTCGGGATGCTGCTTGACCAGGGCCTGGAAATCCTGGCATTCGATCCGGTGGATCGACACGCCGCGCCCGCGGGTGACGTAACCCTGGATCGCATCCGGCGGCGCCGGCTTGCAGCAGCGGCCAAGGGACGTCATCAGCTTGCCGACGCCGACGATCAGGATGGTGTCGCCGGCATCGCCCGTATGGCTGTGGCCGATGAGCACTTCCGGGGTCTCGGGCAGACCATCGGCAGCCTCGGTGCCGCGCAGGGCGATCTGGATCGCCCGCGGACCGACTTCGCCGCGCCCGGCGGCGATGAACAGCGCTTCGGCGTTCTTGAAGCCAAGGCGTCCGGCGAGTTCGTCGATGTTGGCCTGACCGTGTCCTTCGCGCTGGATTTCCTTGACCAGCACGCTGCGCCCGCGCACCAGCATCTCTTCTTCTTCGAGGGCGCTGAAATACTGCTTGATCTTCTGCCGCGCCCGCGGTGTGGCCACGTAGTTCTGGTGGGGGTTGAGCCAGTCGCGGGACGGCCCGCCCTCTTTGGTGGACATGATTTCCACCGTCTGGCCGTTCTCGAGCGGAGTGTTGAGGGTGACCAGTTGGCCGTTCACCTTGGCGCCGCGGCAGCGGTGACCCAGATCGGTGTGCACCCGATAGGCGAAGTCGATAGGCGTCGCCCCGCGAGGCATGTCGATGACCCGCCCCTGGGGCGTCAGCACATAGATTGTGTCGTCCAGCGACGCGCGTTTGAACTGTTCCAGCCAGTCGGCCGCGTCGGTCACTTCGTCGCGCCACGACAGCAGACTGCGCAAGAGGGCGATCTTCTCGTCGTAGTCGCTGGCCGCCGCGCCGCCGCTGCCTTCCTTGTAGCGCCAGTGCGCCGCCACGCCGAGTTCGGCATGGTTGTGCATGCTGTGGGTACGGATCTGCACTTCGAGGGCGCGCCCGTCGGCGGCATATACGGCGGTGTGCAGCGACTGGTAGTTGTTGCCCTTGGGCATCGAGATGTAATCGTCGAATTCCTTGGGGATCGGCGTCCACATCTGGTGCACGATACCCAGTACCGCGTAGCAGTCCTTGACCTCGTCCACCAGCACGCGCAGCGCCCGCACGTCGAATATCTGCGAAAAATCCAGGCGCTTGGCGCGCATCTTGTTGTAGATGCTGTAGATGTGCTTGGGACGGCCATACACCTCGGCCTTGATGCCGATTGCCGCCACTTCGGCCTTGAGGCGCGCCACCGCATCGACGATGAACTGCTCGCGCTCGATTCGCCGCTCGTCGAGCATGCGGGCAATGCGTTTGTAGGTTTCCGGCTCGAGGAAGCGGAAGGACAGATCCTCCACCTCCCACTTGAGCTGCCACAAGCCCAACCGGTTGGCCAACGGCGCGTAGATATCCAAGCTCTCGCGGGCGATGGCGTCGCGCACGCTGCCCGGATGGTCGGTGAAGAAGCGCAGCGTCTGGGTGCGCGATGCCACCCGCAGCAGCACCACCCGGATGTCCTCCACCATCGCCAGCAGCATCTTGCGCAACACTTCGCTCTGGGCGCGAATCTCGGGCGCGCTGGCGATGCTGGTCATGCGCGTGATCACGCGCAAGCCGTTGAGCCGGCGCAGGCCGTCCACCAGCCGCGCCACGCTCTGGCCATAGCGGGCGGTGATCTCCTCCTCGGGATGGCTGAGCACATCGCCCACCGCAAAGCACAGCGCGGCGATACGGGCATCGGCGTCGAGCCGCAAAGACGAGACGATCAGCGCCGAGCCCAGCGCATGCTGCCAGATCGGCTCGCGGGTGCCGAGCGTGCGCTCGCCGTAAAGGGGCTGGGTCCAGGCGTGCGCCTCGGCCACGCGACGGGCGTCATCGGGAAGGAGGCCTTCGCACAACAATTCGAGCGCGGAAGACGCGGAAGCAGACTGGGAAATCGAGTGAGTGACGGCGACCATTCCAACATTATCCTATAGGCTGCCTGTGCAGCGTTCGATCTTCGTAGCGTCGGCGTTTAACGGGCACCACGCCCACGCCGGGATTTGCCGCTCATTCGACATCAAGTGTTCCTCCATGTTCTCCGCATTCAGAAATTGGCGTCGCCGCCGTGCCGCCGACCGCATGCAGGTCAGCCTCGCCGAATGGGCCGCAGTCGAGCGGACCCTGCCCTTTCTCGCCTGGCTGCCGCCGGACGACCTCCCGCGCCTGCGTCGGATGGCGCTGGAATTTCTCGCCGACAAGGAAATCCACGGCGCCAAGGGGCTCGTCGTCACCGATGCGATGCTGCTCTCGATCGCCCTGCAGGCCTGCCTGCCGGTGCTGCACATCGGCCTCGACGCCTACGCCGGCTGGATCGGGATCGTCGTCTATCCCGGCGACTTCGTCATTCCCCGCAGCGTTGCCGACGAGGCCGGCGTGGTGCACGAGTACGACGACGAAGTGCTCGGCGAAGCCTGGGAAGGCGGCCCGGTACTGCTGTCGTGGTTCGAAGGCGACGACATTCCAGCCGGTGCGGCCGAGGGCATCAACGTGGTCATCCACGAATTCGCCCACAAACTCGACATGGGCAACGGCAACGCAGACGGCTACCCGCCGCTTCCCGCCGGCATGAGCACGGCAGCCTGGACGCGGGCTTTCCAGCCGGCCTACGACGACTTCTGCGCCCGCGTGGACCGGGGCGAGGAAACCCGCCTCGACCCCTACGGCGCCGAGCACCCGGCGGAGTTCTTTGCGGTCATGAGCGAAGCCTTTTTTGAAACCCCAAGCCTTCTTCTTGACGGGTATCCTGCTGTTTACAAACAGCTTTCCATTTATTACCGGCAAGATCCGGCAAGCCGCGAGAGGCGCCCGCAAGACGCCCGATCACATTCCTGAAACATTATTTTGCCAGTCGCGGAAACGCCGTCTAAAGTGACTAAGCCACTCCGGCATTCCTTACAGAAAGTGGAGAGAGATTCATGGCTATAACCTGGATTCTGGTCGCCAACGCAAGCCTCGCCCGTCTTTATGCCAACTTCGGCCCCAAACAGGGGCTCAAGCTCGTCAAGGAACTCGTCCATCCCGAAAGCCGCATGAAAAACTCCGAACTGTCATCCGACCGGGCGGGACAAATCCAATCCAACGGCAGCGGACACGGCGCGCGGGAACAGCAAACCTCCCCCAAACTCAACGCCGCAAAAAACTTCGCGCAGATGCTCGCCAAAGAGCTTTACATCGGGCGCAGCCGCAACGAATTCGCCCGCGCCATTCTGGTTGCCCCGCCGTCCTTCATGGGCATGCTCAACGCCACCCTGGACGCCCCAACGGCGCAGATGGTGACCAACCGGCTTGAAAAGGATTACACCAAATCCACCGAGCCCGACCTCTGCGGCCGACTCGAAACCTGCATCTTCGTCTGATCCCCTCCGCGCGCTCCCGGCACTGCGAGGCCGGGGGACACCGCGCTTTCAGGCAGCTGTGACCCCCGTCGCAGTTGCCTGTCGTTTCCACCCTACCCACCTGTAATCTGTGAGGAAGTGCCTCCGGAAGCCGCTTCCGCCCGCCTACTCTTGCCACCACTCGAACCAGATTGGTGTGCATCATGAAAAAAAATCTCCTCGCCGGCCTCGCCCTTGCCTGTGCCGCCGCAGCCCCCCTCGCCGCCCACGCCGCCCTGATCACCGTCGATGGCAACTTCGCCGACTGGGGTATCCACAACAACGGCACCGCCGCCGGCTGGACGCCCAACGCTGGCGTGCTTTACACCGTCGAAGATCAGAACAACGCCAACGGCGGCTATCTCAACCCCGGCTGGGGCGGTCAGGCCTACGATGCCGAAGCCCTCTACCTGAGCTGGCAGACCAAGGCCAACGGCCAGACCTACCTCGACGTTGCCCTCATCACCGGCCACGATCCTTCCACCGTTACCGACGGCAACAGCTACGGACGCGGCGATTTCGCCATCGATTTCGGGCGCAACGGCATCTGGGATTTCGGCATTCTCACCGCCAACCGCACGAGCACGCTGCGTCAGGGCGACGTGGTTGCCACCACCAACGCGGACTGGTCCACCGGCCTGTGGAGCGCCCCCGGCGTGTATGACCCGGCCCATTCCAGCTCCGTCACCAAGGTCACCGGCGGCACCGATGTGGGCAATGCCGCGCTGGCGATCTCGTCGGCCTTCACCAACATGGGCACCTTGGGCGGCAAGCACTGGTTCTACGAAATCGAAATCCCGGTCAGCGTCTTCGGTGCCCACTGGCAGGGAGCCAACCCTTCCGAAACCTTCGACATCCAGTGGACGATGCTGTGCGCCAACGACATCATCACCCTCGACCCGGTCGTCGCATTCGTACCGGAACCCGCCACATTGGCCCTGGTGCTGGGCGGTCTGGGTCTGGCCGGCCTGACCCGGCGGCGCAAACAATAAAAACAGTCTCTCAGGAAGATTTCGGCCGGCGCAAGCCGGCCTTTTTACGTCAACGGCCAGCCGGCCAGACGCCGGTACGCGGCCCCATTGCCCGACCGACACGACTCCACCAGCACCCACTCCGCCACCGGCCAGTCGATCGCCTCGAACGCAGGCAGCGCTTCCGCCGCACCGGCCTTGCGCAGCAGCGTCACGTGGGGAAAAAAGGCGCTGTCTTCCCCTCCCGGCAAACCTGCCGCAACGAGCGCCCCGCGTATGTCGGCTACCAGCCGGTCGAGCGCTGCCGGCCAGCTCCGGCAACCCGCCCACACGATGCGCTTGTGCTTCCAGTAGCCCAGCGTATCGATGCTCAACGAGAAGCGCGCCGCAGCAAGCGTTTCCATCGCCATGCCGATCCGTGACAGGTGGGACTCGGCCACCTCGCCGAGAAAAGCCAGCGTGATATGCAGCGTGTCGCGGCGCATCCGCCGTCCGCCGCACAGTGCCCAAGCCTCCGCCGAGATCTCGTCGAGCCGGCCGGCCAGCACCGGCGTCGGCCACACGGCCAGAAAAACCCGGCGGCTCGCCTCAGCCATCCACCCGGCCGAGCAGCGCCACCGCCTGCGCCGCGATGCCCTCGCCACGACCGGTGAAACCCAGCTTCTCGGTCGTCTTGCCCTTGACGTTGACCGCCGCCGGCTCGACGCCGAGATCGGCCGCGATGTTGGCGATCATCGCCGGCACGAAAGGCAGGATTTTCGGTGCCCGGGCGATCACCGTCGCATCCACGTTCACCGTTTGCCAGCCCGCCGCCCGCGCCGCGGCCGCCGCCTCGCGCAGCAGCACACGGGAATCGGCTCCCTCGAAACGCGGGTCGGTGTCCGGAAAATGCCGGCCGATGTCGCCCAACCCGGCCGCACCGAGAATCGCATCGGTGATCGTGTGCAGCAGCACATCGGCGTCGGAATGGCCGAGCAACCCTTTGGCGAAGGGAATCGTCACCCCGCCGACGATCAGCGCGCGGCCGGGAACCAGGGCATGGACATCGAAGCCCTGCCCGATACGAAATGGAACGCTCATTCTTGGCCCTCGCGATGCTGGAGAATCCACTCGGCCAGATGCAGGTCGAGGGGATAGGTGACTTTCAGATTGGTCGGATCGCCCCGCACCAGCCGGGGACGCAGGCCCATCGCTTCGATGGCGCTGGCTTCGTCGGTCACGTGACGAGCGTTTTCCAGCGCACGCTTGAGCATTACGTAGCGGAACATCTGCGGCGTCTGGGCCTGCCACAAACCGTCGCGAGGCACCGTCGCGGCGATGCGCCGGGTGCTGTCTTCACGCTTCAGGGTGTCGGCCACCGGCACGGCGAGAATACCGCCGACTTCGTCGTTCGAGAGCTCCCGCACCAGGGCTTCGATGTGCCACGGCGCAAGGCACGGACGGGCCGCATCGTGGACCAGAACCCAGTCGGATTCGGACGTATCATCGGCAATTGCCCGAAGCCCGTTGAGCACGCTGTCGGCCCGCGACGCACCGCCGCAGAACAAAGGCACCAGGCGCTCGCCGAACGGACGCCAGTCGTGGCGGTCCCACTCCCGATCGCCGACCGAAAGAATCACATAAACCCGGTCGATCAATGGCGAGGCGCATAGCACCGCCAAGGTGTGACGGATCAGCGGTTGACCGAGGAGGGAAAGATATTGTTTGGGCTGTTCGCTGTGCATCCGGCTGCCGCTACCAGCGGCCGGCACGATGGCGTAACAACGGCGGGTCGGAATTCGCATCGCGCAATTCTACTATCAACAAAACACCGGACCGCCCCAAGTTTCCCGGCCAGCCTGCCGATAAGCGCCACAGGCGGCGCGGGTTTCCGCCGCCTTCGGCCGCTTTGCGCCGCTTGCCCTGTTGCAGAATGCCTCATCGATCCGGGGAATACCCACCATGCTGTTCTCCCTGCCATTTGAGCCGCGCCAGCTCGAAGCCCTTGCCCTCGCCACCGCCATCGGCCTGCTGATGGGCCTGGAACGGGAGCGCCGTCCGTCGGCCCGCGCCGGCGTGCGCACCTTCGGACTCACCGGACTGCTCGGCGCGCTGTCCGCGCTGCTCGCCGAATATCTCGCAACGCCGATCTTCACCGTCGCCGGCTTCGTGCTGGTGGCGGCCATGATCATCGCCGCCAACATCCGCCAGCCCGAACCCGACGACCCCGGCACCACCTCGGTGATCGCGATGCTCGTCTGCTACAGCCTCGGCGCGATGGTGTGGCTGGGCCTGGGCCGGCTGGCGGTCATGGCGGCGGTGGGCTCCACCATGTTGCTCTATTACAAATCCGAACTCCGCGGGGTTGCCGCCCGCCTCACCAGTCAGGACTGGCGCTCGATGCTGCAGTTTTCGGTGCTGTCGCTGATCGTCCTGCCGATCCTGCCCAACCAAGGTCTCGGCCCCTACGAGGCGGTCAATCCGCATCAAGTGTGGCTGATGGTCGTGCTGATCTCCGGCGTCAGCCTGGCCGGCTACGCGGCCCTGCGCTTAGTCGGCGCGCGCTACGGCGCACCGCTTGTCGGCCTGCTCGGCGGACTGGTGTCGAGCACCGCGACGACCATGGTTTTTGCCCGCCACGCCCGCGAAAACCCGGCCATGGCCCCCACCGCCACACTGGTCATCCTGCTCGCCAACCTCATCATGGTGGTGCGCATCATGGCCATCGCCTGGGCGCTGTCGCCGGCGACCGTGCCACTGCTCGCCACCGGCTGCGTACTGGCCATCCTGATCGGCTCGGTGGTCATCGGGCTCAACTGGCGTCAGCTCGCCGGCCAGGGCGACGTGCCCATTCCGCAAACCCGCAACCCCACCGAACTGCGCGCGGCCCTGGGCTTCGGCGTGCTCTACGCCGGCGTGCTGCTGTGCGCGGCCTGGTTGTCGGACATCGCCGGACGCGGCGGACTCTATCTGCTCGCGCTGGCCTCCGGCCTCACCGACGTGGATGCGATTTCGCTCTCCACCCTGCGCCTCCTGAATCTGGGCAAGATCGAGCTCACGCCTGCGGCGGTGGCCATCCTGCTGGCCATGCTCGCCAACCTGGGTTTCAAGTCGGCCCTCGGCTTCGCGCTCGGCGGCACCCATCTCGGCCGCCAGGTGATCGGCGGCATGCTCGCGGTCGGCGCGGGGCTGGTGGGCGGCATCGCATGGCTGCTGTACAACTCCCTATAATGGAAATGGCGATTGCCTGTCGCACTCAAGGGAAAAGGAAATCATGGCTTACGCGTCCCAACGTCAACCTGCCGTAGCCGGTCTGTTCTACCCGGCCGATCCGCATAGTCTCCACGCCCAGATCTCCGGCTACTTGGCCAGCGCGCTGCCGGCCGAAGTGGTGCCGGCACCCAAAGCGCTGGTCGTGCCTCACGCGGGCTATATCTACTCCGGCGCCGTTGCCGCGAGTGCCTATTCCGAACTCATGCAACGCCGCGACATCATCCGTCGGGTGCTGATCCTCTGCCCGACCCACCGCGTGGCGGTGCGCGGCATGGCCATACCGGCGGCCCAGAGCTTCGTCACCCCCCTCGGTGCAGTCGCGGTCGACCGGCAGGCCTGGCTCGCCGCCCGGGAACTCCCCGGCGTCATCGTCGACGACCGCCCCCACGCCGACGAACATGCCATCGAAGTCCAGTTGCCTTTTCTGCAATCGACCCTCGATCACTTCGAGATCCTGCCGGTCGCGGTCGGTCAGGTTGACGCCCATCTCGTCGCCGGCCTGCTCGAGAGCCTGTGGGGCGGACCCGAAACCCTCATCGTCATCAGCTCCGATCTCTCCCACTATCACCCCTACCGTCAGGCCCAGTTGCGCGACAAAGCCACCATCGCCAAGATCGCCCACCTCGACGCGACGCTCGACGGCGACCAAGCCTGCGGCGCCTACGCCATCAACGGCCTGCTGCTCGCAGCCCAGCGCCACCACCTCAAGTCCCACCTGCTCGACCTGCGCAACTCCGGCGATACCGCCGGCGACCGGGAACGGGTTGTCGGCTATGCCTCGCTGGCTTTTTCCGAAGACCGCAACCATGCCCACCACTGACACGCTCCTCGGCCGCGCCCTGGTCAGCCAGGCCCGCAAGGCCATCGCCGACGCCCTCGGCCTCGCCGCCCCCGCCGGTATCGACCACCCCGATTTCGCCAAGCGCGGCGCCACCTTCGTCACCCTCACCATCGACGGCGAACTGCGCGGCTGCATCGGCAGCCTCAACGCCCACCGGGCCCTCGGCGACGACGTGCGCAGCAATGCCGTCGCCGCCGCCCTCTCCGACCCGCGTTTTACGCCGCTATCGGCAGACGAGTTCGGCCGGGTACGGGTCGAGGTATCGCTCCTCACCGAGCCGGAATTCATGGAATTCCGCGACGAAGCCGACGCCCTCGCGCAACTTGTGCCGGGCCGCGACGGCGTCATCTTCTTCAATGGCTGTCAAAAGGCCACCTTTCTTCCACAGGTCTGGGAGCAGCTCCCCGACCGCCACCAGTTCATGGCCGCCCTCAAGCAAAAGGCCCGGCTGCCGGTCAACTTCTGGGGCCCCAACGTGATGCTGGCGCGCTACCGGGTTCGCAAGTGGAAAGAAGGAGACTTCGAGGAGTAGACATCATGGATGCCCATCCCGCCCGTTACTGGCACGCCCTCGACGACGGCCGCATCCAGTGCGACCTCTGCCCGCGGGATTGCCGACTCCACGAAGGCCAGCGCGGCGCCTGCTTCGTGCGCCAGATGGCCGGCGGAAAAATGGTGCTCACCACCTACGGTCGCAGTTCCGGCTTCTGCATCGACCCCATCGAAAAAAAGCCGCTCAACCATTTCTACCCCGGCTCCAGCGTTTTCTCCTTCGGCACCGCCGGCTGCAACCTCGCCTGCAAGTTCTGTCAGAACTGGGACATCTCCAAGAGCCGCGACATGGACCGCCTGATGGACGCCGCCGCGCCGGCCGAAATCGCCGACGCGGCCGCCAGGCGCGGCTGCCGGAGCGTCGCCTACACCTACAACGACCCGGTGATCTTCGCCGAATACGCCATCGACACCGCCGAAGCCTGCCACGCCCGCGGCCTTGCCAACGTGGCGGTCACCGCCGGCTACATCCACCCCGCCGCCCGTCGCGACTTCTACGCAGCGATGGATGCCGCCAACGTGGATCTCAAGGCCTTCACCGACGATTTCTACGTCCACCAGTGCGGCGCCCACCTCGCCCCGGTGCTCGACACCCTCGTGTGGCTGCGCCACGAGAGCAAGGTGTGGGTGGAGATCACCACCCTGCTGATCCCCGGCCTCAACGATTCCGAAGCCGAAATCGCCGCGCTGACGAAGTGGGTCGCCACCGAACTCGGCCCCGACGTTCCGCTGCACTTCACCGCCTTCCACCCGGACTACAAGCTCGACCAGCTCCCGCCCACGCCGCCGGCGACCCTCACCCGCGCCCGCCGGATCGGCCTCGACGCCGGGCTGCATTACGTCTACACCGGCAACGTGCACGACCCCGAAGGCGGCTCGACCCGCTGCCCCGCGTGCGGCCAATCGGTCATCGAACGGGACTGGTACGCGATTCTCGCCTACCGGCTCGACGCCCATGGCGCCTGTCTGGCCTGCGGCCACCCCATCGCCGGGCGCTTTGGCGAATTCAACGGTGCATTCGGCGCGCACCGTGTGCCGGTGCGCATCCGATCATCGCAGTGACACATTCCCTTGCCGCAAGGCAACAGGACTGCCATCGTCACCATCATGATGAAACTGCGCCAAACCGCCCTCAGCATCGCCGCCGGCCCCGTCTGGCTGGAAGCGCTGCAGGCCCACTCGCCGGACGCCGCAGGCCTGATCCTCATCGCCCAGAATTCCGTCGGCAACCACCGGAATTCCCGCGAAGCCCACTTCGCCCGGCGTCTGCAGGATGCCGGCTTCGCCACACTGATCTTCGACCTGCAGACCCGCCACGAAGAAATCCGCGACCCGGACACCCGCTACAACACGCCGCTGCTCGGCCAACGCATCAATGCCCTCTTCGAGTGGCTGCGCCACCAGCCGCCTCTGATCGAAATGCCCATCGGTCTGGTCGTCAGCAGCACCGGCAGCGCAGCCGCGGTACGGGCGCTGGCAAAAGAACCGGAACTGGTCGGCGCGCTGGTCTGCCGCGGGGGCCGGCCGGGCCTGGCCGGGATTACGCCGCTGCGTCAGGTTGCATGTCCGACCCTGATGATCGTCGGCGAGAAGGACGAAGGCCTGGGCAACCTCCACCAGGCCTATGAGCTGCTCGGTTGCCCCAAGGCATGGCGCACCGTTCCCGGCACCGACGACTGCTTCCGGGAACCGGGTGCCCTCGACGATGCGGCCGATCTCGCGGTGGCATGGTTTCAGGCCCATCTGACCCGCAAGCTGACCGCCTGAAGCCCATCGGGCTCCGGATCAAATCGCCCGCCCCATCGCTTGATGGGGCAAACCCGCCTCCTGGTACACCGCCCCTTCCGGCTCAAAACCAAAACGGGCATAAAACCCAAGCGCGTGAGTCTGGGCGCTCAAGGCCAGCCGACGCATCCCGCGCCGCGCGGCCTCCGCCATCAACGCCTCCAGCAAGGCCGCGCCTATCCCGCGACCGCGCCAGTCGGGCAGCACGGCCATCCTACCGATGTGGCCGTCGGGTAACAGGCGCCCGGTGCCCACCGGCACGTCTTCGACCAGCGCCAGCGCGTGGCACGCCAGCGCGTCGAACTCATCGAGTTCCAGCGATGCCGGAACCCCTTGTTCATCCACGAAAACCCGGAAGCGGACTGGCGAAACCAAGGCCGCGAGTTCATCCCACGCGCCGAGTCGGACAGTCGCGCCGCTGCCGCCGCTCATGCCCGAATATCCACCGGCGTGCCTGCCGGAACGAGATCGAAGAGTTCGGCCACATCGCGGTTGCGCATGCGCACGCAACCGATGGACCGGGGCACGCCCATCGGCTCGGTATCGGGGGTACCGTGGATGTAGATATAGCGGCGCATCGAATCGACCTTGCCGAGCCGGTTGAAGCCCGGCTCGGTGCCCGACAGCCACAGGATGCGGGTCAGAATCCAGTCTCGCTCGGGAGCGGCCGCCCCAACCTCCGGCGTCCATACCTCGCCGGTCGGCCGGCGGCCACGGAAGGCCGCCCCAAGCGGCGCACCGGCACCGATCCGGGCACGGATAAGGTGCCGGCCGCGGGGCGTGCGATGACTACCGCTCTCCTCGCCGGGGCCGTTCTTTGCCGTCGACACCCGGTAACGCCGAATGCAGGCTCCATCGTCGCCGAACAGAAGCAACGTCTGGGTGGAAATGTCGATCCGAATCTGCACCATATTCAAGCTCCGACCGCCGGTTTGCGCCGGGCGGCAAAAAAACCGGACAAAAGTCCTCCGCAGGTGTCGGCGAGCAAGCCTCCCTCGACCGCGGCGTGATGGTTTAGACGTGTCTCCGAGAAAAGATCGATTACGCTACCTGCAACACCGGTCTTCGGATCCCGGGCACCAAATACCACCCGTCCGATTCGGGAATGCATAATCGCCCCCGCGCACATCGCGCAGGGTTCGAGGGTGACGTACAACGTGCAACCCGGCATCCGATAGTTGGAGAGGGTTTGCGCAGCGGCGCGCAAGGCCATGATTTCGGCATGGGCAGTAGGGTCGCGGCGCAGGATGGGCTGATTGAAGCCACGCCCGACGATACGGCCATCCGGCCCGACGACAACGGCACCTACGGGAACTTCACCGCAGCGGCCGGCCTCCTCGGCCAGTTCGATGGCGACGCTCATGAATTCGGCGTCCTGCTCGGAGCTTGTTGGGATCATGGTAAGGGAGGAATGAAGTTTCTAAATGTGGATGACGAATTTTAAAGCAGCATCGTGGAAAGACTGGCTCAAACAGTGATTGCGCGTTCCCCGACAGGACTGCCCCGATGACCCTCGAACCGGGCCACCGGCCCGACCCGACAAAGGTCGCACAGCATCCCGCATCCCGCCTTGCGAGCTCGCCAACCGGCCGGGCCGCCCGGGCGGCGTTGCTCTATGCGCTCGCGGCGACAGCCCTGATCGTCGGCGCCGACCGCCTTGCGGCAATGGCGAGCACCGACAGCACTTCCGCGGCGCTGCTGCGCGAGTCCCTGGGCGGCGTGCTGATCGCCCTCACCAGCCTGTTCATCTTTTTCCTGATACGCAGCACAACCCGACCGGCTGCCGCGGCGCCCATGCCCCTCGTCAGCGCAGCCGAAGCACCGCGTGCCGTGGACGAAACCGCCGCTCCGGAAGCCGAAGGCCATTTCGAAGAGGCCTTGCAAAAGAACCAGCACCTGTTGTACCGCTTCAACCCGGCCCACGAATGCTACGACTACATTTCGGCCCGTGCCGCGGAGTGGCTCGGCTCCCCCACCGAAGTGCTGTGCGCGCCGGGCGGATGGCAATACTTCGCGCGCCGCACTTCGACCGAAGACCTGGGCCGCATCTGGGCCAGCATCGGCGAAGCACTCCGCGCACCCGGCAACGATCCTATCGAAGTCACCCACGAATACCGTCTCGACTCGGCCACTGCCGGCCCGCTGTGGATTCGCGACGCGATGACCCTGCTGCGCCACCCGGACGGCACGCTCAAGGCCATCATCGGCACCGCCTCCGACCAGACCGCCGAACGCTCCGCCCGCGAGAACCTCCGCATCACCCTGTGCAGCATCGGCGAAGCCGTCATCACCGCCGACCTCCAGGACCGCATCACGCTGATGAATGCGGTAGCCGAATCGCTCACCGGCTGGAGCGAGGACGAAGCCCGCGGCCAAGCCCTGGCCACGGTATTGCGCATTGTTGACGAAGCCACCGGAGAAGCCGTCTCCGACCCGGCCCGGCCCAGCCTGCTGATCGACCGCAATGGCGCATCGCACCCGATCACCTATAGTCGTGCCCCGATTCGCATGGCGCCCCACGACGGCGGCGACACCCTCGGCAGCGTACTGGTGATCCACGATCGCACCGAAGAACGCCTCCAGCGACACGCCCTGGCCACCCAACAGACGCACTATCGGGCGCTCGTTGAAAACGCGCCGGTCGGCATCTTCCATTACACCGCCGATCTCGTGATCAGCTATTGCAATGGCCGCCTGGCCGAAATCCTGCAATCCACCCCCGAGCGCCTCCAAGGCATCGACCTGCACATCCTCAGCGACGAAGCCATCCTGTCCGTCCTCCAGGGTGCCCTGGCGGGACAGCGCGGCGCCTACGACGGCCCCTTCATCACGCCCGTATCGGCCAACATACACGTCCTGTCCATCCGCGTCGCACCGGAATACGACATGACCGGCGCAGTTTGCGGCGGCATCGGCATCGTCGAGGACCGGACCGCCTTCCTCGAAACCGAAGCACAGCTGCGCGACACCAAGGAACGCTACGTTCTCGCCCAGCGCGGCACCAACGAAGGCCTGTGGGACTGGGATCCGGACGGCGGCTACCTGTATCTGTCGACACGCCTGCTGTCCCTTCTCGGCCTCAACAGCGACACCCTGCGCACCACCGGCACCGAGTGGCTCAAGCTCCTTCACCCGGACGATCGGGCGCGCTACCACGACGATGTGGTCGCCCACCTGCGCGGCGAAACCGATCATTTCGAATCCGAATATCGCATCGCCGACAAGGACGGCCGTTTCCACTGGGTGCTTGCCCGCGGCCTCGCTCACCGCAACCAGCAGGGTCGCGTGGTGCGCATGGTCGGTTCGATCGGCGACATCACTGCCCGCAAAGTGGCCGAAGAACAGCTCAAAGCCGAACGCGATTTCTCCCGCGGCCTCATCGATGGCCTGCCGGCCCCCTTCTTTCTCTTCGATCAGCACGGCCGGCTGGTGCTATGGAACCGCTTCGTCAGCGAACTGACCGGTCTCTCCGACGCCCAGCTTCTCAACGCCGAAGCCGAAAGCCTGGTGATCCAGGAGCAGGAGCCGGTGATGGCCCACCGCATCGAATCCGCCCTGCTCACCGGCGAAACCTCCGCCGAAGTCATGCTCCGCCGGATCGACAAAGAGCCGGTCCCCTTCCTCGTCATCGGCCGGCGGGTCATTCTCGGCGGCAAGCCGCACATCGTCGGCGTCGGCACCGATCTCACCGAACGCAAGTTCGCCGAGCGCGCCATCAAACGCCTCAACACCGAACTCGAACGCCGCGTCGCCGAACGCACCTCCCAACTGAGCGCCGCGCTCAACGAACTCGAATCCTTCAGTTACTCGGTGTCCCACGATCTACGCGCGCCGCTGCGCGCCATCGAAGGCTACAGCGCGATCCTCGGGTCGGATTACGGCGACAAGCTCGACGACGAAGCCAAGGAACTGCTACGCCGCGTCCGCGCAGCCGTGCATCGCATGGGACAACTCATCGACGACCTGCTGACCCTGTCGCGGGTCAGCCGCAAAGAACTGGATCGTCGCCCGGTAGACCTCTCGGTGCTCGCCCAGGCCATCTGCGAGGAACTGCGCCAGCAGGAACCGGAACGGGACATGCGGGTGGAGATCGCGCCGCATCTCGAAGTCGAGGGCGACCCGAGCCTGATGCGCACCGTGCTGGAAAATCTGCTCGGCAACGCCTGGAAATTCACCGGCCGCGTCGAACATCCGGAGATCCGCTTCGAAGCCACCCGCCATGAAGGCGTCGATGCCTTCGTGATCCGCGACAACGGCGCCGGTTTCGACATGCGCTACCGGGAAAACCTGTTCCGCCCCTTCCAGCGCCTGCACTCCGACCGGGAATTCCCCGGCACCGGGATCGGGCTGGCCACCGTCGCCCGCATCGTCCGCCGACATGGCGGCGAAGTGTGGGCCGAAGGCGAAGTCGGCCACGGCGCTTCGCTTTACTTCAGCATCGGGCAAACCGCCCTTCTGCAAAACGGGCACTGATCTGCCCCCAAAAACTCAGGGGCCACATTGCTGGCCCCTGAGTTTTTGTCGGCATTGCGACAACGTCACGTCAACAGCACCGGCCTATCCGGCAGTTCGTTCGGATTTTCGGCTCCCGCCGGGAAAAGGCCGGCGAGCAGATCGCCGACAGCCCGCACGGCATCCACCGACCCGTCGCCGAAACGCCGCTCGCGAAAAGCCGCCTCCATGTGCCGACAGACGCGATCCCATTCGGCCTGTGGCACCCGCCGGGCGATGCCCCGGTCGGCCACGATCTCGACCCGCCGGTCGATCCACTGGACGTAGATCAACACACCGGTGTTCTCCTCGGTATCCCAGACCCGCAGGCGCGAAAAGACCTCGACCGCACGCGCCCGAGCATCGACACCGCGGAGCAACTCGTCCAAATCCAGCGCGGCTTCGACGGCAAAGCGGATTTCACCCCGATGGCGCACTTCCGAATCCTTGACGGCGGCCGTGATGGCCTCCATGACCGTCGGCGTGAACACCCGGCCCAGCACCCACGACGGCGTGACCATGTGACGAAGCATGCGTCCGATCTGCATCACCAGCCTCCCGAGGCGCCACCGCCACCAAAACCGCCGCCCCCGCCGGACCAGCCGCCGCCATTGCCGCCGCGTCCGAAGCCGCCGCTGCCCATTCCGCCACCCATTCCGCCGCCCATCCACGGCCCGCCGCGGCCGCTTCCGCCCGCCCCCATTGCCAGCACAAAGATAAAGGCGAGCACGCCGCCTATCACGCCGACAACCAGGGTTCCGGTCAGCAACCAGGCACCGACACCGACCAGTCCGGAGGCCAGCGTCGCCCCCACCAAACGTCCGAAAACCGCCCGCAGCACGCCGCCCACGACGATCGTTCCGATCATGCCCAATACGAGGACTTCCTCGAGACCGAACTGACTGCCGCCATCCGGACCGGAAAGCGTCGGCGCCGGCAGCGCCTCCCCGGACACCCGCGCAGCAATCGCCTCGACACCCGCCTCGATACCGCCGGGATAGTCGCCCGCCTTGAAATGCGGCGTCACCACATCGGCGATGATGCGCTTGGCGATGGCGTCGGGAATCGCACCTTCAAGCCCGCGACCGACCTCGATACGCATCCGGCGGTCGTCCCGCGCCACCAGAAACAGCAGGCCGTCGTCGACGCCCTTGCGGCCCAGGCGCCAGGCCTCAGCGGCACGCAGCGCATATTGCTCGATGGCTTCCGGCTGTGTGGAGGCCACCACCAGCACCGCCACCTGGGCGCCCTTTTCCTGTTCGAGGCGCACCAGGCGCGCTTCGATGGCCAACCGCTGCGGCTCGGGAAGCAGCCCGACACTGTCGGTCACATGGGCGGACAGCGCTGGGATCGGCTGCAAATCCTGCGCGCCCACCGCCCCGACAAGCCCGAAAACGCAAGCGGCCGCCAGCAGGATGCGCAGCACCCAGACCCGTAATACGACAACGCCCACGACGCCGGTTCCGCGCCGCGTTTACTGGCCTGCCGGCTTGGCGCCGAAGTCGACCTTCGGCGGCGTGCTGATCGTGGCTTCGTTTTCGACCGTGAAGTTGGCCTTGGCCTTGGCGCCGATCACCATTGCGGTGAGGTTGTTGGGGAAGGTGCGCACCGAGATGTTGTAGTCCTGCACGGCCTTGATGTAGCGGTTGCGGGCCACCGTGATGCGGTTCTCGGTGCCTTCGAGCTGGGCCTGGAGGTCGCGGAAATTGGCGTCGGCCTTGAGGTTGGGGTAGTTCTCGGAGACCACCAGGAGGCGCGACAGGGCGCCGGAGAGTTCGCCCTGGGCTTTCTGGAACTTGGCCATCGCGTCCGGATCGTTCACCAGTTCCGGCGTCACTTTCATGCCTGCCACGTTGGCGCGGGCTTCCGTCACACGGGTCAGCACTTCCTTCTCGTGGGCCGCGTAACCCTGCACCACCTGGACCAGATTGGGAATCAGGTCGGCCCGGCGCTTGTACTGGTTGAGCACCTCCGACCACGAGGCGTTGACCTGCTCGTCGTTGATCTGGATCTGGTTGTAGCCGCAGCCTGTGAGCAGCAGCACGGACAGGATCATCGACAGGAAAAGTTTGAAGCGCATGGTATGTCCTCGAAATAAATGAAGCCGGTAAAGGCGTCCTCGCCGCTCATTCTAGCCACGCCAAGCATCAGGCGGCGGCGCCCGGCGCATCGCCATCAAATCTTGCAGTTCGATCCGCGCGCCGCTAAGCCCCGTGTTTCAGTCGCCGCATCGTCGCGCGGGCGAAGCACAAGTCTTCCCAGGCTTTTGCCTTGTCCGGCTGGTTGCGCAGCAGATAGGCCGGATGGTAGGTGACGATCACGGGAATTCCGTTATACGCGAAGAGCTTGCCCCGCGCGGCGGCGATCTTGATCTCCTGGTTCAGCAGCGCCTGCGCCGCGGGCCGGCCAAGGGCGACAATCAGCCGTGGCTGGAGGAGTTCGATCTGACGCTGAAGATAGGGGAAGCAGGCGGCAAGCTCGGTCGTTTCCGGGGTGCGATTGTTGGGCGGACGACATTTGACCGCGTTGCCGATGAAGACGTCGTCGCCGCGCCTGAGGTCGATGGTCGTCAGCATGGCGTCGAGCAGGCGTCCGGCCTGACCGACGAAGGGCTCGCCCCGCTCGTCCTCCTCGGCGCCCGGCCCTTCGCCGACGAACAGCCAGTCGGCCTGACGATCGCCGACACCGGGCACGGCCCGTTTGCGGCGCTTGCACAGATCGCAGGCCGCGCATTCGCGGATTCGGGCGTCGAGTTCATCCCAGCCGAGGCTTGCAAGATCACCCGCAGGCTGCGGGCGCGGGACTGGCGCGCCGCCTTCGGCCGCCGGAAGCATGAATCGCGCCAGGGGTTGGACCGCGGGCGCTTCCGCCCGACCCACGGCCGGGCGCGGCGCGGCCTGCCGCGGCTCGGGAGCAGGTGCCGCAATCTGCTCGGCCACAAGCTCTTCGGGCGCGTTCCGTTCGGTCGCTTGTGCTGTACGCAGACGCCACAAAGGCGCCAGACCCATCTCGCGCAGGATGCCGTCGCGCCGCGAATTCACAGCCGCCCCCGCATCACCAGCGCGTCCTCGCGCCCGTCGGCCGCCGGGTAATAGCCCTTGCGCCGGCCGATCGTCTCGAAGCCGGCGCGCGAGTAGAGCGCCAGCGCCGGCGCGTTGGATGGCCGCACTTCGAGAAAGAGCTGACGCGCGCCAGCCTGCCGCGCAACGCGGCCGAGATGATCGAGCAGACGCCGCCCGAACCCCTGCCCCTGGCGTGCGGAAACAACACTGATATTCAGAATATGGGCCTCGTCGATCACCATCATCAAGACCGCGTAACCCACCGGCTCGGCACCGTCGAACATCATCCAGCAGCCGTAGCCGGCGCTCATCGAATCGGAGAAATTCATCGCCGACCACGGAAACGGATACAGCAAACGATCCTGTGCCGCGACCCACTCCAGATCGGCCTCGTCCATCGGCGCAAAAGAGACAGCGCCGACGGCCTCCGGCGCGACGTCGCTCATGCCTTGCCCCCGCGGGCAACGCGCTCGGCGGTGGTCATGGCCACCTTGTCGCGCACATAGAGCGGGGCGGCGAGGGCCGGGTCGACGACCTCGCCACGCCGGAAGCGTTCGGCGGCCAGACGCGCAACGGACGAAGCGAGCGGCATCGGCGACCCATCGAATCCGCTCAGGCGTCCGCCAAGGGCGGGAACGAGCACCTCGCCATAAACCCTGAAGGCCGAACCGAAACCGAACCACCCGCCTTCGGCCGGCAGATGCACATCGAGCGGCGCCGCGCAGGACGGCACCAGACATTCCTGCAGGCCGCCGTCGAGACGTCGGTAGGCTGCAAAATAAACCTCCGACATCCGCGCATCGGCGGCGACGAAAATCGTATCGCGCTCGCATTGGCTCGCCAGCGCCTCCAGGGTTCCGACCGGAATGAGTGGCTTGCCGGCGCCCATTGCCAGTCCCTGGGCCACGCCGCAGGCAAGCCGCAAACCGGTGAATGCGCCGGGGCCGGCGCCGAAGGCGATCGCATCGACCTCGCCAAGCGCGAGGCCTGCATCGTTCAGCAAGCGGAGAATTTCGGGAAGAATGGTTTCCGAGTGGCCGGGATTGCCGGCGACGGATCGTTCGACGACACGCTCGCCGTCCAACAGGGCGACCGAGGCGGATTCGGAGGAAGTTTCAAGGGCTAGGATCTTCATGGCCCGCGCATTCTACCGCCCCACACGCCGGCCGCGCGGACACCCTCGCGACTCAGAGCCCTCAGTGCCTATGGCGCGGAATGGCTCCGTAGACATCGCGCCCGGCGTCGTGGACATCGCGCCGGAGTTGCTGCCGCTCTTCGGACGACCAGCGCCGCAGGTTGCGGCTGTCCTCCGAATCCGGACGACGCAGCGACTGCTCGGGCAAGAAAGAGGCCGCCGCTTCCCGCTCCGGACGTTCGGAGGCAGTGGCATAAGCGCGCAACCACGCACCGCCCCGCTCGCCCCCATCGGCCCACGCTGCGCTACAACCCAGTTGCCCCGCCAGCACGACCGCCGCCATCAGGCCGAGGCGGCGACAAAACCCACTCTGCACAGACATCTCGCTTTCCATGCTGATTATCCTAACCCGACGACGGAATTCCAGCCATCCCGCCTTGTTCGATTCGATTCTGGCAGCCCTGCCGGAAATTGAAATCCGCTTTTGTAAGAGGATGTTAGACCTCTGCCACACCTTACGTTTGCTTACTGCCAGCGCAAAGCCCTGCTAGCCGGTTGGCGGGGGAGAAGCTAGGATTCGCTCCATGGAAAAAGAAAGCTATCGCATTCTCGTCGTCGACGACGACCTCCGCCTGCGGGATCTGCTCAAGCGCTATCTTGGCGAACAGGGTTTCAACGTCAAGACGGTCAGCGACGCGCCGCAAATGGACCGTGCGCTGCTGCGCGAGCATTTCGACCTGATGGTGCTCGATCTGATGCTCCCCGGCGAAGATGGCCTGTCCATCTGCCGACGGCTGCGCGGCACCAGCAACGCCATCCCCATCGTGATGCTTACCGCCAAGGGCGACGACGTGGATCGCATCGTCGGCCTTGAAATGGGCGCCGACGATTACCTGCCCAAGCCCTTCAACCCGCGCGAACTGGTCGCGCGCATCCACGCCGTGCTACGCCGTCAGCCGCAAACGCCGCCCGGCGCACCGGCGACCGACGACGAGGAAGTGCGCTTCGGCCAGATCGTCGTCCAGCTCGGCACCCGCATGCTGATCCGCAACGGCGAGGAAACCCTGCTCACCACCGGCGAATTCGCGCTGCTCAAGGTGCTGCTGCAGCATCCGCGCCAACCCCTCTCCCGCGACCGCCTGATGGAATTGGCCCGCGGACGGGAATACGACGTCTTCGATCGCTCCATCGACGTTCAGATCTCGCGCCTGCGCAAGCTCATCGAAGAAGATCCCGGCAAGCCCCGCTACATCCAGACCGTGTGGGGCTTCGGTTACGTCTTTGTGCCCGAAGGCAACAAACACAGCGCGCAATAAGCCGGCTTCATGGCCCTGCCCCGCCTCCGCGCCCTCCTGCCGGGATCGCCGAGCACCCTGCTGTGGCGCATCTTCCTGCTGGTGGCCGTCCTCATGCTCGCCTCGGTGGCCGTGTGGTCGGCCATCTTCAGCCACTTCGACCAGGCCAGCAGAGGTCGCCAGACCGCGCAAACCGTCGTCAGCCTGATCAATCTGACCCGCACCGCGCTGCTCAACGCCGATCCGGCCCTGCGCAAGGATCTGCTCCTCGACCTCGCGACCCTCGAAGGCATCCGCATCTACCCCGCCGAGGACGACGACAAGACCACGCCGCTGGAAGATACCGCGGTGCTGCGCCGGGTCATGGAGGATGTTCGTCTCCAGCTCGGCGCCGAAACCCGCTTCGCGGCATCCTGGGAGGGTCTGCCCGGCTTCTGGGTGAGCTTCCGTATCCAGGGCGACGATCCGGCCGGAATCGGCGACTTCTGGCTCATGCTGCCTATCGAAAGGGTCATCCGCCCCCACGCCCTTGAATGGATGTGGTGGGGCGCCGCCGCCCTCAGTCTGGCCATGCTCGGCGCCTACATGATCGTGTCGCGCCTCAACCGTCCCCTCAAGGCGATGGCCGCCGCCGCCCGCACCGTCGGACGCGGCGAAGTGCCGCCGCGCCTCTCCGAGAGCGGTCCGACCGAACTCGCCGACCTCGCCCACGCCTTCAACCAGATGTCCCACGACCTGCAGCAACTCGACGCCGATCGGGCGCTGATCCTGGCAGGCGTCTCCCACGATCTGCGCACGCCCCTCGCCCGCCTGCGTCTGGGCGTCGAAATGAGCGGCGCCGACCCTGCCGACGTGGACGCAATGGTTTCCGACATCGAGGACATGGATCGCATCATCGGGCAGTTTCTTGAGTTTTCGCGGACCGACGGCGGCGAAGCGCTGGCCCCTGTGAATCTGGCGGAACTGGCCGACGAACTCTCCGCACTCTATGCCCGCCGCGGTTTCCCGCTCGCGGTCCGGGCCAACGGCACCAGCATTGCGCAGGCTCGCCCTCACGCCCTGCGCCGGGCCGTCACCAACCTCATCGAAAACGCCCTCAATTACGCCGGCGGCCCACCCGATCTGGAGACCGGCAACGAAGGCGGACGGCCGCTGATCCGCGTGCTGGACCGCGGCCCCGGCATCCCCGCATCCGAGACCGAAAGAGTGAAGCGTCCTTTTACCCGGCTCGAATCGGCCCGCACCGATACCAAGGGGTCGGGACTCGGCCTCGCCATCGTCGACCGCATTGTCCGCGGCCAACAAGGAGAATTCCGCCTGGCCCCACGGGAAGGGGGTGGCCTTGCCGCCTGCATCGTTCTCCAACCCGCGCCAAAAAGCTGAGTTGAAGCTAGAATCGGAACAAACCCCCTTTTTGGCGCGACTTCCATGATCCTGTTCCATCAGTTCTTCGATCAGTCCAGTTCCACACTGACCTATCTACTGGCCGATCCCGTCACTGGCGATGCCGTGATCATCGACTCCGTCAAGGAGCATCTGGGCGCGTATCTCAGCTTCCTGCAAGAACAGGAACTGCAACTCGACTGGGTGCTGGAAACCCACATCCACGCCGATCACATCACCGGCGCGGCGGGTCTGTGCGAAGTCACCGGCGCGCGCAGCGCAATGGGTCTTGCCAGCGCTGCGGGCTGCGCCGACCGCCTGCTCAACGACGGCGACACCGTCGTCTTCGGCAATCAGGTGATCCGGACCATTGCCACCCCCGGCCACACGCCCGGCTGCGTCACCTACCAATGGCGCGACCGCCTCTTCACCGGCGACGCACTCCTGATCGGCGGTTGCGGACGCACCGATTTCCAGGGCGGCAATGCCGGCAAGCTCTACGACAGCGTGACCGAACGCCTGTTCACCCTGCCGGACGAAACCCTGGTTTACCCGGCACACGACTATCGTGGCAGTCGCGTCTCCTGCATCGCCCAGGAAAGGGAAAGCAATCCCCGCTTCAAGGGCCTCAGCCGGCAGGCGTTCATCGAACAGATGGACAACCTCAAGCTGCCGCGCCCCGAAATGATGGACGACGCCCTGCCCGCCAACCTGAACTGCGGCAACGGCCGCACGCTGAGCCCTCATGGCGCCTGAGCAAGCCACGCCCTACGCACAACTGGGGGGCGACGAAACCCTCCGTCGCCTCGTGCATCGATTCTACGAACTGATGGACACCCTGCCCGAAGCCTGGGACGTTCGTCAGATGCATCCCGAAGACCTGTCCGGCTCCGAACAAAAGCTCTTCATGTACCTCACCGGTTGGCTCGGCGGCCCGCCGCTCTATGAGCAGGCCCACGGCCACCCGCGCCTGCGGGCCCGTCACCTGCCCTTCACCATCGCCAGCCGCGAACGCGACCAGTGGCTCATGTGCATGCAGCTCGCCTTCGACGAATGCCTTCCCGAAAGCCCTCTGCGGAGCCGCCTCTGGACCGCCATCGAAGGCCTAGCCGACCACATGCGCAACCGCGCAGACCCCGCCTGAAACTCGCCCACGGCCGCAACTTCACCGATGAAATTCCTCTTCGACCTGTTCCCGATCATCCTTTTTTTCGCAGCCTACAAATTCGCCGGCATCTTCGCCGCCACCGCCGTGGCGATCGCCGCCACCGTGGCCCAGATCGCCTGGGTGTGGTTCCGGCACCGCAAGGTAGACACCATGTTGTGGGTCAGCCTGATCATCGTCAGCGTGTTCGGCGGCGCCACCCTGTTTTTCCAGAACCCCACCTTCATCAAATGGAAGCCCACGGTTCTCTACTGGTTCTTTGCCGGCTCGCTGCTCGTGTCGAACTACATGCTCAAGAAAAACCTGATCCGCAAGATGCTCGAAGCCCAGATGAAGCTGCCCGAAGCCTTGTGGGGCCGGCTCAATCTCGCCTGGGCCGGCTTCTTCGCCGCGATGGGCGTGCTCAACCTTTTCATCGCATACAATTTTTCCGAAGAAACCTGGGTCAACTTCAAGCTTTTCGGTGGAATGGGCCTGATGCTTGTGTTCGTTCTGGCCCAAGGGATGCTTCTGTCCCGCTACATTGAAGAGGAATCCAACTGATGCTTTACGTATTGATCGGCGAAGACGCCCCCGGCTCCCTCGAAAAACGTCTCGCCGCCCGTCCCGAACATGTGGCCCGCCTGCAGGCCTTGCAGGCCGACGGTCGTCTGATCCTGGCCGGCCCCTGTCCGGCGATCGATTCGCCCGATCCCGGCCCGGCCGGCTTCACCGGCAGCGTGATCATTGCCGAATTCCCCTCCCTCGCCGAAGCCGAGGCCTGGGCCGCGGCCGACCCCTACGTCGCCACCGGCGTGTTCGTGCGCTGCACCGTCAAGCCTTTCCGGAAAACCCTGCCATGAGCGTGGTCGACGAAATCCGTAGCCGGCTGGCGCCGCTCGAACCCACGCGGCTCGACCTGATCGACGACAGCGCCCTGCACGCCGGCCATGCCGGCGCCCGCTCGGGCGGCGGCCATTATCGACTCAGCATTGTGTCCGCCGCCTTCAGTGGCAAGAACACCGTCGCGCGCCACCGGTTGATTTACGCCGCGCTCGGCGAGATGATGCGCCGGGAAATTCATGCGTTGGCCATTCAGGCACAATCGCCCGAAGAGCTGTAACAATTTCAACCCGCCCCACCAAGCAAGGAAAACTGATGAAGATCACCCCGACCCGTCTGGCCGTGTCCCTTTTTGCCGCCTTCATTGCGCTGCCCGCGGCGGCCCAGACCGTCGCCACCGTCAACGGCGCCGCCATTCCGCAAGCCCGCGCCGATCTGCTGATCAACGAGCAGCGCGCTCAGGGTGCCCCCGACTCCGATCAGCTGCGCAACGCCGTCAAGGAACATCTGATCGGCCTCGAAGTGGTTGCCCAGGCTGCCCGCAAAAAGGGGCTTGAAAAGAACGCCGCCCTCCAGACCCGCCTCGATCTGGCCCGCCAGTCGCTGCTGGCCAACGCCTACATCCAGGATTTCGTGAAAGCCAACCCGGTAAGCGATGCCGAAGTAAAGGCCGAGTACGATAAATTCAAGGCCCAGCTTGGCGACAAGGAATACAAGGCCCGCCACATCCTCGTCGAGAAGGAAGAAGATGCCAAAGCCATCATCGCCAAACTCGACAAGGGCGAGAAGTTCGACGATCTGGCCAAGCAATCCAAAGATCCCGGCTCCAAGGACAAGGGCGGCGACCTCGGCTGGGCCAACCCGGCCGGTTTCGTGAAGCCTTTCGCCGATGCGCTGACCAAGCTCGAAAAGGGCAAGTACACCGCCACCCCGGTGAAGACCGACTTTGGCTATCACGTCATCAAGCTCGACGACAGCCGCGCGCTCAAGGCCCCGACCTTCGACGAAGTGAAAGCCCAGCTCAAGCAGCGCATCGAGAAGCAACGGGTCGACCATCACGTCGCCGAACTGCGCGCCAAAGCCACCATCAAGTAAGCGCCGACACGCCGCGCCCAAAGCCGACGGCCCTCCGTCGGCTTTTTTCATTCGGCCCGTCTCCCGCGGCGAGCCGACTACAACACCGGACCGAAGCCCGCTAAGCTACGGAACTCCGGTTTTACGACGTCACCCGCCATGCCCCGATTCCGCACGCTCGCCCTCACCGCCGCCACGGCTCTCGCCACGCTCGCAGCACCGGCCCACGCAGGCAAGATCCTCGACGGCATCAAGGCCCGAGGGCAACTCGCCTGCGGCGTCAGCACCGGCGTCATCGGCTTTTCGGCGGCCGACAGTCAGGGCCACTGGCGGGGACTGGACGTGGATATCTGCCGCGCCATCGCCGCCGCGGTCCTCGGCGACGCCAACAAAGTGCGCTGGGTGCCGCTCAGTTCGCAGCAACGCTTCACCGCGCTGCAATCCGGCGAGGTGGACATCCTGTCCCGCAATACCACCTGGAGCCTGACCCGTGACGCCGCGCTCGGCCTGCATTTCACCGCTGTCACCTACTACGACGGCCAAGGTTTCATGGTCGCCAAGAAGTCGAAGGTGACCAGCGCCCGACAGCTCAAGAACGCTGAAATCTGCGTGCAATCCGGCACAACCACCGAAAAGAACCTCTCCGACTACTTCCGCTCCCAGGGCATCAAGGTCAAGCCGGTGGTGTTCGACAAGTTCGAACCCTCGATCAAGGCCTTCTTCAGCGGCCGCTGCCAGGCCTACACCACCGACGCATCGGCTCTGGCGTTCATCCGCTCCAAGGAAGCGCCCAATCCCGACGACTACGTCGTGCTGCCGGAAATCATCTCCAAGGAACCCCTTGGCCCGGCCGTGCGCCGCGGCGACGACGAGTGGTTCGCGGTGGTCAAGTGGGTCATCAACGCACTGATCGAAGCCGAAGAACTGGGCATCACCCAAGCCAAGGCCGATTCGATGAAGTCCTCCCCGGACCCGACCGTTCAGCGCTTCCTGGGCGTCGGCGAAGACCTCGGCAAGAGCCTCGGCCTGGACCGGGAATGGGCGGCCCGCGCGGTCAAGGCCGGCGGCAACTACGGTGACATCTTCAACCGCAACGTCGGCGCCGATTCACCGCTCAAACTGCCCCGTGGCCTCAACGCCCAGTGGAACAAAGGCGGCATCCTCTACGCTCTGCCGCTGCGCTGATCCGATGCAGATCCGGCAATCCGCCAACCGTGCGCTCCAGGCACTGATCGTCGTCGCCGTCGTCGGCCTGTTCGCGCTGCTCGCCGTGACGACCGCCGAGCACCTGCAGCAGCGCGGCATCCGCAGCGGTTTCGACTTCCTGCTGGAGCCGGCCGGCTTCACCCTCGGCGAAAGCCTGCTGCCCGTCGATGCCGGCGATTCCACCTGGCTCGCCTTCACCGCCGGCCTCTTCAACACCCTGCGCGTCGCCCTGCCCGGCGCGGCGCTGGCGCTCGGCGTCGGCACCCTTGCCGGCTTCGGGCGGCTGGCCGACAACCCGCTGGTACGCGGCCTCGCCGGCGCCTATGTAAACGCGTTCCGCAACATTCCGTTGCTGCTCCAGTTGCTCGCCTGGTACTTCATCCTCACCGACCTGCTACCCGCCGCCGATGCCGCGCTGCGCCTCGCGCCGGGCGTTTTTGTCAGCAAGTCCGGGCTGGCCCTGCCCTGGTGGGGCGACGGCGGCTTCGAGATTCCCGAGCCGGGCGGCTTCGGCATCGACGGTGGCGCCCGCCTCACGCCGGAATATCTGGCCATGCTGATCGGGCTCGTCCTCTACTCCGCCGCCTACATCGCCGAAACCCTGCGGGCCGCGGTGCTCGCCCTGCCGCCCGGCCAGCGCCTCGCCGCCCTCGCCCTCGGTATGACGCCGCGGCAGGTTTTCCGGCTGGTTCTGCTGCCTCAAGCCTGGCGCGCAGCCCTGCCGCCGGTCACCAGCCAGTTGCTCAACCTGTTCAAAAATGCCTCGCTGGCGGTCGCCATCGGCTACCCCGACCTCGTTTCGGTGGCCGGCACCAGCCTCAACCAAACCGGCCGCGCCATCGAGTGCCTGGTCATCGTGATCGTCGTCTATCTGCTGCTGTCCCTTGTCGCCGCCGCAGTCAGCCACGCACTCGAACGACGCAGCCAGTGGGAGCGTCCGACGTGAGCCTCGCCGCCCTCCGCCGACGCTTCTTCGGCGACGCGCTCAACGGCGCACTCACCCTGCTGCTCATCGCCGCCGCCATTCTGTGGCTGCCACCGCTGTTCCGCTGGGCGGTGCTCAACGCCCGGTTTGCACCGGACGTCGCCGCCTGCGAGGCACTGAACCGCAGCGGCGCCTGCTGGGGCGTGGTTGCCGAAAAAGCCCGTTTTATCCTCCTCGGCCGCTATCCCGCCGCCGAATCCTGGCGGCCGACGCTGGCCGCTGCGCTGATCGCGGGAAGCTGGCTCGGCGTGGCTTTCGGCGGGCTGCGCGGCAACCGTGTGCTGCCGGCCCTCGCCCTGCCGCCGCTCCTTGCCGTTCCGCTGCTCGGCGGCGGCATGGGCGGACTCCCGACGGTGCCCACCGAGTTGTGGGGCGGCCTGCCGCTCACGCTGCTGCTCACCGCCGCCGGCATGGCCGGGGCGCTGCCGCTGGGCATCGCCGTGGCCTACGGGCGACGTTCGTCCCTGCCGGTGCTGCGCGCTCTGCTCACCGGCTACGTGGAACTGGCCCGCGGCATTCCGCTGATCGCCGCGCTGTTCGTCGCATCCTATTTGCTGCCGCTATTCTTTCCGGACGGCGTGGCCATCGACATGCTGTGGCGGGTGCTGATCGCCATCGTGCTGTTCGCCGCCGCTTATCTGTCCGAGATCGTGCGCGGCGGCCTGCAGGCGCTGCGCCAGGAACAACTCGACGCCGCGGCAGCCCTCGGCTTCGGCAACTGGCAGGCCCAGCGCTGGATCGTACTGCCCCAGGTGCTGCGCGCGGTTGCCCCGTCGCTGGCCAACAGCGCCATCGCCCTGTTCAAGGACACCTCGCTGGTGACCATCGTCAGCCTCTACGAACTGACCGGCTCCCTGGGCCTCGCCCTTTCCGGCGACGCCCAGTGGCGGCCGTTCTACCTGGAAGCCTGGCTCTTCCTGGCGGCCATCTATTGGCTGGGCTGCGCGCTCTTGGCGCGGATCAGCTCCGCAACACCGCTACGGCCTTGATCTCGACGATATAGCCCGGCGCCCCGCACAGCTGGGCCGCGCCGATGGCCGTCCAGGCCGGGAAATCGCGTGTCAGATAGCGGTCCTTCACCTGCATGAACAGCGACAGATCGCGCATGTCGTCGTGAAAACTGGTCAGATCGACGATGTCGTTCAGGGTCGCACCGCCGGCTTCCAGCACCTTCTTCAGATTCTCGAAAGCCTGCACGATCTGCGCCTCGCGGCCTTCGACGAGCTGCATGTTCTCGTCGCGCCCGATCTGTCCGGAAACATAGATCGTATTGCCGACGCGCACCGCCGGCGCGTAGTGGATTTTTTCGTAAACGGCTTCCATGCCCTTCGGAATGATGGCTTGGCGATCGGACATCGGTGCTCTCCTGGGTGTTTTGGGGCGCCTATCCTACTACGCCGCGTCGGCCGCCCCTCGAGGCGTCCCGGCCTCCGCGCTCACCGCCATCAGAATTTCCGCCAGCCGGCGCACCCCCGGCCCGGCGAAATCCGGGTCGGCCTGTACCAGGTAGATATCGATGAAACGCTCCTCCGCCCCGCCCAACTGCAGCGGCTTGAGCCGTCCGGCGGCCAGCTGGGCATGGATATGCGCCTCCGGATACCAGGCAAAGCCGTGCCCGGCGCAGGCTGCGGCGATCGACATGGCCATACTGCTGAAAGTCCAGCGCTGTTCGACCTCGATGGTGGTCGTGCGGCGATCGCGGGTCGAGCCGGTCGCGCGCACCTGCAGGTGGCGCCACGAACGCAAATCCTTCTCGCCCAGTTCGCGCCCAAGCCGATGCAGCGGATGGGACGGCGCCGCCACTGCCAGCAGGCGCACATCGATCAGCGGCACACCGAGAAAGCCGGGCGGGACATGGGGCGTCAAGGCGATCTCCGCCTGTCCGCCAAGCAGCGCCTCGCCGGTGCCGCCAAGCACCGATTCGATCACCTCCACCCGCGTCCCCGGCGCCTCCGCGCCGAACCGGGCCAGCGCATCGAGCAGCAGATCGGGCGGAAACAGCACTTCCGCCGCCAGCCCGATTTCCGCCTCCCAGCCTGCCGACAACTTGCGCGCCACTCGCTCCAGATCGCCCGCCTCATTCACCAGCGCCAGCGCCCGGCGGTAGAGCATGTGCCCGGTTGGGGTGAGCGCCGCCTTGCGACCGTGGATCTCGAAGGCCCGCACCCCCAGCACGGATTCGATCTTCTGCACCGCGTAAGTCACGGACGACTGGCTCTTGTGCAGCGCCTCGGCAGCCTGGGCGTAACCGCCGGCGTCGACCACCGCAATCAGGGCACGCCACTGATCGAGCGCGATATGAGGAGAAGGGATCACAAAACCTATCCACTGACTAGATTGATTTAAACGAAATCTTGTACTTTTTTATCTTTCCGGTAAATCGTTTAATGACTCCACTTCCCTCTCACATGGAGTCCCGAACATGAGCACCCTTCTGAAGATCAACGCCAGCCTGTTCTCCAACCAAGGTCAATCCAGCCAGCTCGCTGACCGCTTCGTCGCCGCCTGGCAAGCCCATCACGCCGGCACCATCGTCGTCACCCGCGATCTGGCTGCCGAGCCCGTGCCGCACCTGGACGGCGCCCGCTTCATGTCCTTTCTGACCAAGCCCGAAGAGCGCAGCGCCGAGCAGCAAGCCGTCGTCGCCTACTCCGACGCCCTGATCGCCGAACTGCGCGAGGCCGACATCGTCGTGATCGGTCTGCCGATGTACAACTTCGGCATCCCCTCCACGCTCAAGGCCTACTTCGACCACATCGCCCGCGCCGGCATCACCTTCCAATACACCGCCGAAGGTCCGAAAGGCCTGCTGACCGGCAAGAAGGCCTACATCCTCGCCGCCCGCGGCGGCCGCTACGCCGGCACCCCGAAGGACAGCCAGACCACCTATGTGCGCGACTTCCTCGGCTTCATCGGCATCACCGACGTCGAGTTCGTTTACGCTGAAGGCCTCAACATGGGCGAAGAAAGCAAGTCCACGGCCCTCGCCGAAGCCCACAAGGCCGTCGCCGAACTGACCGCCTGAGCAAGCCCCCAACCCCCGGAGCGCATCATGACGACCCGCAGCCTGCTGAAGATCATCCCCTCGATTCCCGTTTCCGACGGCGCCGGCGTCAAGCTGCGGCGCAGCCTGGGCCAGAGTCAGTGGCTGCGCCTCGACCCCTTCCTGATGCTCGACGAGTTCGCCACGGACAACCCCGACGACTACATCGCCGGCTTTCCGGCCCACCCGCACCGGGGCTTCGAGACCGTCACCTACATGCTCGAAGGCGACTTCCTGCACGAAGACCACCTCGGCCACAAGGGCCACCTGCGCGGCGGCGGCGCCCAGTGGATGACCGCCGGACGCGGCATCATCCACTCCGAAATGCCGCTGCAACAAAGCGGCCGTCTGCACGGTTTCCAGTTCTGGATCAACCTGCCGGCCGCCGAAAAGATGAAGCCTGCCGCCTACCGGGACATCCAGCCGGAAGAGATTGCGCCGGTGCCGATCCCCGGCGGAGAGGTGCGCGTGATTGCCGGCACGCTCGAAACCGCCGACGGCGCCAGCGTGCCCGGTCCGATCCAGGGCTTGTCCACCGCGCCGCTCTTTCTCGACGTGCGCCTCGAAGCCGGCCGCCGCTTCAGCCACCCGGTCGCGGAAGGCCACACCGCCTTTCTCTACCCCTACGCCGGCAGCCTGTCGGTCGGTGCCGCCGACGCGGCCAAGCCCCTGCCCGCCCGCCAGGCCGGCGTGCTCTCGCCCGGCGACCGCATCGAACTCGCGGCAGGTAGCGAAGGCGCCGGTTTTCTGCTGCTCGCCGCCCGCCCGCTGGGCGAGCCGGTCGTCCAGTACGGCCCCTTCGTGATGAACACCCGCGAAGAAATCGAGCAAGCCCTCGACGACTATCGCGCCGGCACCCTCGCCTGAACGCGGCGTTAAACTCCCGGCCATCGCATTCACGACCAGGAGTACGAAATGGCAGGCTTCGAAAACTACGAACGGGACACCCGCGAGATCGAACTTGAAATCGAGCGCCGGGGCGTTGCGCTGGGCATCGACTGGCACGACGAAAAACAGGTGCGGGCGCTGGCGAAGGAAGCCCTCGACTATTCAGGCACCGATCTGAAAGTCGCCGCCACCGAACCGGTCGATTATGCCCAGCTCGCCAAGATCGAACTCTTCGGCCTGGCCGGGCTGATGCTCCGCACCATGCAGGAAAGCGCCGCCATCGGCTTCGAAAGCCACGGCGGCGATGCCTGGAAGGCCTTTGCGCACGCCCTGTGGGCGGAAAAGAAATTGCGCCAGGCCGGGTAAGACATCCCGCCCTCGCTCCGCCCGACACATCCGGCCCTCCGCCAAACCCGGCTACCCGCCTTGATTTACCGGAATGCATGTGCTTGACTGCATAAGCTGGAATGCGCGTCGAATCAAGGCTGGAGCCATTTTCAGGCACTCCGGCACCCGTCCATTCCAAGCGCAACGGAACAGAACTGCGATGTCATCCAATCGACATCGCAAGGGTTTAATCTCGGCCACGCAACACCGGTTCGGCCGTCGCCGCACATTCTGCTTTCCGGCATAAGTTCCGGCACTTGCCGGTCCATCCAAGATACGTAACGTTGCACAATCGGCAGTAGCTGGGGAAGGCGACGAAATGTTCATAGCTGGCGCAAGTGCAAGCCTGCGACGACTGATCGAAGATCAGCTGGTCGCCACGGGAGGGCTCGACGGCTACGACGTCGCCTTGTTCTCCACCCGCCACTTCACCGGCTCGATCACCAACCGCGTCGCACTCTTCCTCTACCGCGTCGAAGTGGACGAAGCGCGCCGCAATGTCGATCTGCCCCGCCTCGCGCCCACCGCGCCCCGGCGCTACGCCCTGGGCCTCGAACTCCACTACCTGCTCACCGTCTGGGGCAAGCAGAACGCCGAAGGCGAGCAGGTCATGCTCGCCCGCTGCATGGACATCCTCGACCGCCACGCGCTCATCACCGGCGCCCTGCTCG
>ERZ650306.9-NODE-9-length-82146-cov-15.789502_pt1 | contig 82146 bp, 67 predicted proteins | sample MGYA00376242_ERZ650306 | MGnify/ENA primary metagenome ERZ650306 (study PRJEB26733, sample SAMN07839244) | wastewater metagenome | biome: urban; feature: wastewater treatment plant; material: waste water | place: USA: North Carolina | collected 2016-03-31 ... | reverse complement strand
TTAAGACTCTTAGAGATTATATTGAAAGTTGCTTGGTATAATTCTGTTTTAACTATAGAAAGGGTTATGAACAGTGGGGTGCCGCTGCAAGAATTGCACAAAATTCTGCTCTTCATCCTAATGAAGGCACAAATGTATCCGTTGATAGTAAAAACTTCACGGGTTTGCTGGGTGTCAAATTTGGCGAAAAAAATAATTGGCAAGTATATGGCGGGCCGGTATTACAAAAATTAGAAGGTGAAGTGCATTTACGCGGTACAGCCTACAATTCTACCCAAGGTTATGATGGTATCTTTGCCCAATCGAATGGTTATGGTTGGATGGCAGGTTTAGCCTATAGCAAACCTGAGATTGCGCTTAAAGCGGCGTTGACTTATCGCTCTGACATTGATCATGACACCGTAGCGTATGAATACATGCCTGCAACTGGCGAATCAGGCAGTTATGACATGACCATCACTACCCCAAAATCCGTGAATGTTGACTTTCAGACAGGTCTAAACCCAACCACCCTATTGACCGCAAAACTGCGCTGGGTACCTTGGAGTGATTTTTCAATCAAACCGCCTCTGTATAATGCAACGACCAAAAAAGCCGTGGGTGCGGATTTTAAACCCCTATATCCCAATGGTTTAAACTTGATTGATTACTCAGATGATGGCTGGGCAGCAGAAGTGGGCTTGGGTAAAAAATTAAATAACCAATGGGCGGTATCAGGCTCAGTGGGTTGGGATAGCGGCGCGGGTGGTCCCATCACCACCTTAGGACCTGTCGAAGGTCATTGGAATGTAGGTCTAGGCGCCAAGTACAATGTTACACCCGAAGTCGCCGTGTCGGCAGGCGTGAAATATTTGATGTTTGGCGATGCCAAATCAAAAATCCCCAATGGCGATTTAGTGGGTGATTTCCAAAACAACGATGCTTGGATTTATGGGCTGCGTTTAACTTATCAGAAGAAGTAAGTCTCATAAAAAAAGCCTATCACATCGATAGGCTTTTTTTATTTTGACCCATTAATCGCGATGTTTACCATTCATCTCTAATCCTAACATATCAAGTAAGGCTGCCATACTTGCAGATACCGTGATATTGGGGTTGGTGACCAAACCCAAATAGCGTTGTAACTCAACAGGTGTGTCCATATTAATCGGCTGTAAATCTTGATTGACTAAGGTTTGCGGTAACACCGACCAACCTAACCCAACCGATACCAACATACGAATTGACTCTAGCGGATTGGTGCTCATCGTGGCATACGGTTTTAAGTTATATTTGGCAAATTCAGCTAAAGTGATTTGGCTGGTAAAGGTATTGGCGGCGGGTAGAATCGCTGGATAATTCGCCAATTGCTCAAGCGTCACGTTCATTTTATGCGCCAGTGGCGATAAAACACCCGTCACAAAATGCAGCGGATCTGACCATAGCATATGATAATTTAGACGTTTATCATACACAGGGGGTAGCGTTAAAAAAGCCAATGACAAGTCGCCATCAAGGACGGCTTTATGCGCTTGCTCGGAATCGACAAAATGCACTTCAAGCTGTACCGCAGGATAGCTTTGGATAAATTGTTTGAGGACAGCTGGCAGATGATGTAAGCCAATATGATGACTGGTACCGATAATCAGTTTGCCTGATACCGTTTGCTGGCGGTTTTTAAGATTAATTTTTAGATTGTCGTAATCATCTAGCCAGCGTTTGGCATGGGGAATCAAGTCATGTGCCGCTTGGGTTGGGATAATACCACGACCCACGGTATCAAAAAGGGTGACATCAAATTCGTCTTCTAAGTTTTTGATACGCTTACTTACTGCAGGCTGTGTAATAAATAGTTTATCAGCCGCCTGCGAGATACTACCTGTTTGCATAACCGCTAAAAAAGTATTTAAATTTGTGGTATTCATCTTTCCCCCAAAACTAAAACCCTACCATTTGATATAAATAAAAGTTTCATTCTTTAAAAAATACATTAAATAAGATTATAAGACAACGTATGCACAAATACAATTTATTTAATCGTCCAATACATTCCTAAAATTTTTATAAAATATAAAAATCATCAATTAAAATTATCATTTTTCTTTGTTATAATGGCGTTATTGTTTACCCGATTACTACGCCCTTTTATAAAAAAACCATAGGATATGTGTCATGGCAGCGCAAACGCTTTATGATAAACTTTGGCAAGACCACTTAGTCAATCAACGAGACGACGGTTCTAGTCTTATCTATATCGACCGTCATTTATTACACGAAGTCACAAGCCCGCAAGCATTTGAAGGCTTGTCATTGGCAAATCGTGACCCTTGGCGTTTGTCAGCAAACGTCGCCACCCCTGACCATAATGTCCCGACAGTGGCGAGCGAACGTAAAGAAGGGGTGGCAGGCATTAAAGATGACGTCTCTCGCTTGCAAGTGGCCACACTCGATGAAAACTGTGCCAAATTTAACATCACTGAATTTACCATCAATGACGTGCGCCAAGGCATTGTGCATGTGGTAGGTCCAGAACAAGGTTTGGTATTACCTGGGATGACCGTGGTGTGTGGCGACTCACATACCGCAACCCATGGTGCGTTAGGCTGTCTTGCCCACGGCATCGGTACCAGTGAAGTTGAGCATGTATTGGCAACACAGTGCCTTGTGCAAACCAAGATGAAAAATATGCTTATCAAAGTCGATGGCAAATTGGGTGAAGGTGTCACCCCCAAAGACGTGGTACTAGCGATTATTGCAAAAATCGGCACCGCGGGCGGGACAGGCTACGCCATTGAATTTGCAGGCGATGTGTTCCGTGACATGAGCATGGAAGGACGTATGACCGTGTGTAACATGGCGATTGAAGCGGGCGCGCGCGTTGGTATGGTGGCAGTTGATGACACCACCATTGAATACGTCAAAGGTCGTCCCTACGCGCCTACGGGTGAAATGTGGGATAAAGCCGTGGCTTACTGGCAAACCCTACACTCAGATGCCGATGCCGTGTTTGATACCGTCATTGAGATGGCAGGCGCGGACATCGCACCCCAAGTATCTTGGGGCACATCCCCTGAGATGGTGGTGGATATCAGCGCACACGTCCCTACCCTAGATGCGGCAAAAGATGACGTCCAAAAAGAGGCGTGGACACGCGCTTATGAGTATATGGGTTTGACCGCGGGTCAACCGATCACTGACATCAAAGTCGATCGGGTGTTTATCGGCTCTTGTACCAACTCACGTATTGAAGATATTCGCGCAGCAGCGGCGGTTATCAAAGGTCGCAGAGTCGCAGATAGCGTCAAAGAAGCGATTGTGGTAGCCGGTTCTGGTTTGGTTAAACAACAAGCAGAAAGCGAAGGGCTGGATAAAATCTTTACCGCAGCGGGTTTTGAATGGCGAGAGCCAGGCTGCTCGATGTGCCTCGCCATGAACGCGGATAAATTGCAGCCAAAAGAACATTGCGCCAGTACCTCCAATCGTAACTTTGAAGGTCGTCAGGGCAATGGCGGACGCACCCATTTGGTCAGCCCTGCCATGGCAGCTGCCGCCGCATTAGCCGGTCATTTTGTTGACGTGAGAAATTATTAAGGTAGAACTATGAAAAAATATACCCTTGAGCAGGGCATTGTCTGCCCACTAGACCGCTCAAACGTGGACACTGACCAAATCATTCCAAAACAATTTTTGAAATCTATCAAACGCACGGGGTTTGGTGCCAATTTATTTGATGAATGGCGTTATTTGGACGAAGGCTATCCCGGTCAAGACAATAGCAAACGCCCCATTAACCCTGACTTTATTTTGAATCAGCCCCGTTATCAAGGTGCTAATATTTTGCTTGCGCGTAAAAACTTTGGTTGTGGTTCAAGCCGTGAGCATGCCCCTTGGGCGCTCGAAGAATACGGTTTTCGTACGGTGATTGCGCCCAGTTTTGCCGATATTTTCTACAATAACTGCTTTAAAAATGGCATGTTGCCAGTGATTTTAAGCGAAGATGCGGTCAGTGAATTGTTTGCCGAATGTTTTGCCCAAGATGGCTATCAATTAACCGTGGATTTAGAAAAACAGCAAGTGATTTCCCCCTCAGGTAAAAGCTATGCGTTTGACGTCGATGAATTCCGTAAGCACTGTCTGCTCAACGGTTTAGACGATATTGGTCTGACATTACAGCAAGCTGATAGCATCAAAGCGTATGAAGAAAACGCCAAACAATCACGCCCTTGGGTATTTGGCACAGGTGCGGCTTAAATTGCTGCTTGGTTAGGTAAATGTACAATGTCAGTAGCGTTTCATCATTGATGATTTATCATTGAGAGCTTATCCATCATGTATCCCAACCTGCGTATAAGCCGCGTCTAAAAAGGCATTTTTTGACAAAGGCATTTTTTGACAAAGGTTGGCATATTGGTTATGTTAGTCACATTTTAGCGTGCCTATGACTGTGTTTAAATCATGGCATCATCCGCCATGGTTATCATCATCTAACTGTGGCAACCCTGTTACTGCAATTTTTTAATTGCTTTTTTTGATTTGAGGGAATAACGACCATGATGTTTACGAAGCGCTTTTTTCGCCTTGACTGTTTGCCTGTTGTAGGTATAGCCATTGCGATTTGTTCGGCAGTGGCGCTATCTGGCTGTCAATCAATGACAAAGCAGCCAAGCGCACGCGCCAAACCCTCAGTGGTAACAGCGCCGCAACCGATTGCTGCAGGCAAAAGCACCCTAAAATGTACCGGTATTTATGCCTGTGAAATCAATCGTATTGGCACGTTGTCAGTTATTAATCAATCGACTCACACCCCGAGCGCTACACTTGGCAACCATAGCTCAATGACCAGCCCAGTGACCGTCACACCTTTGATGAGTAAGCCGCAGAGCAAGTCTACTATACCAAATTACTTGGTAAGTTTTCCCAGTGGTCAGCACATGGTTGCCACCCGTTTTTATTTGGATGAGGACTTGACGACGGTTGAAAGTTTTAGTTTTATCCATCGTTTTGAAAGCGGTAAACGCTATGAGCTTAAAGCCTACCGCCAAATTCAAAAGACCGATTATAGTTTACTAGCACAATCTGCCCCAACGCCCCTGTGTATTGATTTGTATGAAAATGCCAAACTTACCAATCAATGGTGTAAAAAACCCAATCAGCAAGGCGCTTTATCGAATGAATTTGTAAAGGTGGCTTTATAGATGCACCTTAAAGCCTCACGCAAAAGCGCCTCTCAAAAAAGCGTCATTCAATAACGCCTGATTCAATTATTTTTTAGAAACTAACAAAATTTTAAAAGCTGCTTTGTCAGCAAAAAGTTGTGGATTAACGTGAAGGAAGTAACATGACAAAACAAATCGCCGTATTACAAGGTGATGGTATTGGTCCTGAAATCATTGGACAAGCTGTCAAAGTATTGGACAAATTAATCGAGCAAGGCTTGGACGCTCGCTATGAGTATGGGCTGTTAGGTGGCTCAGCGTATGATGCGCATGGCTCACCCTATCCAGAAGCTACTCAAACCCTGTGCCGCAAGGCTGATGCGGTATTGCTCGGCGCTGTAGGCGGCCCACAGTATGACAACCTTGAACGCTCAGTGCGCCCAGAGCGTGGATTACTGGCGATTCGTAAAGACTTAAATCTATTTGCCAATCTTCGCCCAGCCATTCTTTACCCAGAGCTTGCCAATGCCTCAACTTTAAAGCCTGAAGTGGTATCTGGGTTAGATATTTTGATTGTCCGTGAGCTCACCGGCGATATTTATTTTGGGGAACCACGCGGTATTCGCACGCTTGAAAACGGCGAGAAAGAAGGCTACAACACCATGAAATACAGCGAATCAGAAATTCGCCGTATTGCCAAAGTCGCTTTTGAAGCGGCGCAAAAACGCGGTAAAAAACTCTGTTCAGTTGATAAAGCCAACGTGCTTGAGACCACAGAGTTTTGGAAGCAAATTTTCACCGAAGTCGCTGCCGAATACCCAGATGTTGAATTGACTCACATGTATGTCGACAATGCAGCGATGCAGCTGGTCAAAGCCCCAAAACAGTTTGATGTGATTGCCACAGGCAATATTTTTGGCGATATTTTGTCAGATCAAGCCTCGATGCTGACTGGTTCTATTGGTATGCTACCATCCGCGAGCTTAAATGACACAGGCAAAGGGCTATATGAACCATCGCATGGTTCTGCCCCTGATATCGCAGGTCAAAATAAAGCCAACCCATTGGCAACCATTTTGTCATTGGCGATGCTGTTACGTTATAGCCTCAATGATGAAGCCCGTGCCACACAAGTTGAGCAAGCAGTGCAAAAAGTATTGCAGCAAGGATTACGTACAGGCGATATCTTTGAACAAGGCACCACGCTGGTTTCTTGCTCAGACATGGGTGATGCAGTTATCGCTAACTTATAATCTTTGATTATTCTAATTTTTATCCTGCGTTAAAGGTAGTGTTAGCTGGTCTAACCTGCCTTTTTTTATAGCATTTTTGCCAACATTTTTTTGAAAAATTTGTAAAATCCTGCTTATCTTCAACTGGGTTTTGCTATAGTATGCCATTATCGTTTCTCTAAAACCTCGATGACCTTTCATCCCATCCTCACTTGCTAAATTTTTCTCAAAATTCAATGACTATGTCTTCTTATCATAAAATATTACCTTGCTTTACAAGCATCTTGCTTGCTATCAGTTTATCTGCCTGTCAACAGTCACCCAATCAAGCGATGGATGTACCCACAGTTGCGACAGCAAGTACTACAGCTAGTACAACCGCAAGTGTCGCTGCCTCTTCGCCTACCCCAACGCTAAAAGCCAATGTCAGTCAACAGTTTATTGGCACAAGCTTAGTGCAGCAACGACTGAAACAAGCCTTGCCAGAGATTGCCTACACCACTGATAATTTACCGATGGTTGCCCAGCAAGTAAACCAAGTGAGTTGGTCACCCACAGGCGCTATTGAATTAAAAGCCATGCCTGCCTCTGCGGTGGCGGCGTCACAAGCCGCATCAACCGCATCTGCTTCAGCGACCCAATCTACGCCAGGTTTTCAATCAACTATTGACTATGCTGCGCTCAAACAATCGGCTAATGACAATCCGTCATCCGTGGCTAACAAAGACGCGTTACCATCAAAACAAGTGTTCATTAAGCCTGATGAACTGCTGGTATTTAAGACCCAAGCCCTGCTTAACTGGCATGGGCATAGTGTGGGTGCGCTGACAGGGATAATGAATAAAAACACCATCAAAGCGATGCAGATTTTTCAGCAAAAACACAATCTGCCCGTAACCACCACGATGGATGAAGCCACTTGGTCAGCGTTAACCAGCAACGAGACGTTAAATAAGCAGCCGATTTTTATCAATTATCAGCTAACGCGCGATGATTTGGTTATCACCAAAGCGCCTAAAGACATGCAATACAAATCAGCGCGTGAAGCGGTAGCTGAAAAATTCCATATGAGTCAAAAACTGGTAAGTCGATTAAACCCCACCACGCCACTCAAAGCAGGTAACGTTATCACCGTTTACAATCCTTATCAGCCCAATATGACGGAAGTGACCAAGGTTATAAGCGATAAAAAGAAAAACATCTTGTACGCCTATGCTGCTAGTGGTGAGCTCGTTGCAAGCTATCCGACAACCGTGGGTTCGAACTACACCCCCTCACCGTCTGGCAGTTTAAAAGTTAAAAATCGGGTATTAAACCCCACCTATAATACTGATTTTTCTTCCAAAGAAAAGTGGCTACCACCAGGACCCAACAACCCTGTGGGGCGCGCTTGAATTGGGTTATCAAAACGGAGTTATGGTATTCATGGCTCGCCTGAGCCTGAGTTAATCAGCGCGCAAAAATCACACGGTTGTGTGCGTTTGACCAATTGGGATGCGCTAAGTCTGTATGGCACAATAGCCGATGGCGCAGACGTGGTATTTGAATAAGTTTATATTGTGTGACCGTCAAATAAACACCCCAAAATTTGGGGTGTTTGGTTATTACGATTCCTGTCGCCAAACTTGTTTTCGCAAATCCTGCTTGGTCTGCCTGCGTTGTTTTTTGCGGGCGATTTCGACATCGTCTTTTTCATGCAGTCCGCCTTTTTGCAAAAGCGGATTTAACGCTAAGTAGTTTCGGGGTTTAACCGCCAAATTGGATTGAGCGATTGACTGATTTTTCTCCAGTTGTTCGCCCAATTTGATTAATTGTTTTTGGTTTTTCATGATTTATCCTTTAATACACATTACTTGTTTGAGCGTATGGACGACTTCGACAAGCTCCGACTGATTCGCCATCACTGCATCAATATCTTTATACGCCTCTGGAATTTCATCCATCACGCCCTTGTCTTTACGGCACTCCACGCCCGCCGTCTGTGCTCTTAGGTCATCAATGTTAAAATGCCGAATCGCCTTGCCACGGCTCATGCGTCGCCCTGCCCCATGCGAACACGAACACAACGCCTCGCTATTGCCCTTGCCTTTGACGATATAGGATTTTGCCCCCATCGAGCCAGGTATAATCCCAAGCTCACCCTCGAAAGCAGAAATTGCCCCTTTACGGGTGACATACACGTCCTCACCGTAGTGATGTTCTTGGCTGACATAATTGTGATGGCAATTAATCGCCTCGCGAGTCAAGGTAAAATGCGGTAACTCACGCTGTAGGACATTGACAATCAGTCGCATCATCTCGCGGCGATTCTCCAACGCATAATCCTGCCCCCACTGCACCGCCTCGAGGTAATCGTCAAAACTATGGGAGCCTTGGGCAAAATACGCTAAATCACGGTCAGGCACATGCCCAAAGCGACTTTGCTGTTCCTTTTTGGCAAGGGTAATAAAATACTCGCCAATACAGTTGCCAATGCCGCGACTGCCCGAATGCAGCATCACCCAGACATCCTCATTTTCATCGATACACAGCTCAATAAAATGATTACCACCGCCCAGCGTACCGAGCTGTTTTGCCCAAGTTCGCTCAAAGTTGCGCAGCATTTTGAGTAACCCCTTGTGCTTATCGGTGATGCGCTTTAAGCGTTTGGCAAGTGGGTCAAGCGTAGTCATTTTCACCGTGATGGCTTGGTGCTGGTTAAAACCGACAGGGACTTTGGCTTCAATCGCTGCACGGATTTTAGCCAGATTATCGGGCAATTGGTGGGCTTTTAGCGATAGTCGCACCGCATTCATGCCGCAGCCGATATCCACACCCACCGCCGCAGGGATAATCGCATCTTTAGTCGGAATGACACTACCCACAGTCGCACCCTTGCCCACATGCACATCAGGCATCACCGCAATGTGGTGATGGACAAATTCAAGCTGGGCAAGATTACGTAACTGCTGGATGGCTTCTTGTTCAATATCTTTGGTAAATACTTTGACAGGTACGCCATGTTGCGCAGATTTATTTAATACTAATTGAATACTCATATATTTTTTCTGTTTTAATGCTAAATTCACACACCCTTAAAATTTTTAGCGTAGCAAATTTAGACCAATAAATGATAATTAAAATTTTTTAAAATGACTTTGATAAGTAAGTTTAAACAATAAAACGCTCTCCAATCGCTTAACATGACTGGCAAACAAGACTGACACACATAAATGCGTTTGAAAAACTAACTGCTCTGAAAAAGTTTGTTATCGCAGGGTGCATTTTAGCTATCCGACGATTTCTGGGACATGGGAAAATAGGGACATGGGAAAATAGGGAAATTTTAGACAACAAAAAACCCAAATTATTACCATCACAATAAACACAATCAAAAGCCAATATTCGCTTTATTCTCAGTCAGTTACTATTGATGGTGATGCTTTGGGTTTGGTAAATCAAAATCGGTAAATGTAGGGGCGTATGGCATATACGCTGTTAAAAAACCAAATTTTAATTAGTTAAAACAGACAGCAGACACATCAACAGTGTTGTTTAGACGTTTTACGTTGTGAGTAAGTACGGACATCATGTGTCTCCTTTTTCCCTCTTGCTAGGGTGGCGGTTTTGGCGATGGTACTAACATCAGAATGCCAAAACAAAGCGGAAATAAAAGTTTGAGTGCATTCACAGTTTGATATGTTATCAAAACTAATGAATAAGCGGCATACTATAAAACTTTATTTGTCGATATGCAAATTTTTTTATAAAAAAACCAGCGACATAGGTCACTGGTTATTTATCAGGCTTTCGGTAAAAATTAAGCTGGAATACGAAGTACTTGACCTGGATAGATTTTATTTGGGTCAGATAGCAATGGTTTGTTGGCTTCGAAGATTTTGTTGTATTGGTTGGTATCGCCATACACTTCTTTTGAAATTTTTGATAGCGTATCGCCTGATTTCACTGTGTACATACGAGATTCTGGCTCTTGCGTTGCAACCGTGATGTTGTCTTCCACTTGTGCAACATACTGCACATTACCTGCCGCTAGAATGGCTTTTTCGCGCTCTGCTTGGTTAGCAGCAGAACCATTAATGGTTACTTTGTCAGTGTTACCGTCATAGTTGACTGATAGATTGTCAATGTGTGCGTTTTGTTGGATACGCTGAATCAATAAGTTCGCAATCTCTTGGGCAGATGGCTCAGTAGAAGCTGCAGGCGCTGCAGTTGGTGCGACGTTTGATGCGGGAGCCGAGGCTGGCGCAGCGTCTTTGTTACGATGAAAGATTTTATCACCGATGTCTTTTGCAAAACTAAATAGTCCCATTTGTTTTTCCTTATGTTGTAATATTTTAATATACGGTTTTTAATGTATGGTTTGTTGAAACTCCTAAATAATCGTTTCAACACCTCAAATTACTAGAACGACCTCACAGCACTACAATGATAATCGTGTTAATTATGGCGTTATTCTAGTTGCCCTCTAGATTAGCAAAAACTTAAATCGATGAGCATAAGTATTTAGTAAAGGAATGTTACTGATTGCAAGTAGCCTTTCATTTATTACGTCATTTATTACGCCAATTTTCTATGCCATTTATTCCATTAGGGGATAATCGAGAAAAACACAAAAGTGGCTAACATGACCAAATGGATGATGCCATGTAAAAAAGTGGTGCGCCCGGTACTTAAGGTATTGATGGTTATCATCAGCGTAATGACTAGCATTACCCCTTCTTTGGCAGACAACCCAAACATGACAGGCGTTGCTGTAAACATTGAATAAAGCGCGATAACAGGAATTGTCAACGAAATAGACGCCAAAGCCGAGCCTAGCCCCAGATTTAAACTGTTTTGCAGTTGGTCGTTGTAGGCAGCTTTTAATGCAGCAATAGATTCAGGCAAGAGCACCAAGGCAGCAATGATAATCCCTAACACGATTTTTGGCATACCCATCGCCAGCAGCGCCGCTTCCATCGCAGGCGATAACATCTTAGCAAGACCTACGACCGTCACCAAACTGAAAAACAAAAATCCCACACTCATCGCCGTGGTTAGCGCATTATCACTGTGATGCTGATCATCTACACCGTCGGCAATAAAATAATCTCGGTGACGAATGGTTTGGGTAAAGATAAAGGCGGCATACAAAATCAAACAGCAAATCGCTACAAACATCAGCTGAGCGCCAATCATAAAACCGCCTGCGGCAGAGGTGGTAAAATTGGGTAAAATAAATACGATTAATGCAATCGCCAATAACACACTAATTGCCGCTTTACTGCCATGCAAGCTATAACGCTGTACATAATTTTTGATACCACCAATTAATAGGCAAATACCAATAATCCCGTTACAAATCAGCATCACTGCTGCAAATACCGTATCACGGGCAAGCACCGCGGCATCGGTGGGTGTGCTACTACTCATGAGTGCCAAAATAAGTGCCACTTCAATCACAGTGACCGCCAATGCCAAAACCAACGTACCAAAAGGCTCACCCACTTTGTGAGCAATCACCTCAGCGTGATGCACGGCAGCAAAAACTGACCCCATCAAAAAAATCGCCGTCACGGTATTCATGATGATACCCGAGGGATGCCAAATCAAATGCACCGCCAGCACTAAAGCGGCAATACTTGGTGACAATAACGTCCAAATGGGTAAATTGATATTAAATTTTTGGTTCAGCCAAAATGTTTTCGCCATATCCCCTCCGCTCTATCTATATTTTCTAATTTATCATATAAATAGATAATATGGGCAAAAATATCAAAAATCAATTAAAAATGAAATTATTTCTCATTATTTTGTAATTTATGCCAGTAAATTATTGGTGCAAGGCACACAAAGCCAATCAACATACTCACCCAAAAATGCCATTGATAGCCCAAAAAATGCGCCATATAGCCGCTGGCAAAATGCGCTGAGCCGCCCAACACCGTCAACAGACAAACCTGCACGGTAAAATCGCTCCCCGCATTGACAGGGCGTGAATAATGCATAATGGTCGTGAGCATCGCAATCAGCGCCAACGACGCACAAAAATGCTCCAGCGCATTGACAACATAGAGCCACAAAAAATCAGTCAGTAACTGATGATAAAACCCATAAGCGACCAAGCCGTACAACCCTGTGGTCAGCGCTTGGGCAAGATTAAAATACAGCAGTGACGTAAAGCGAGTGAGTCGTTTCATCAAGATTGTGGCGACCCCTGCCCCAGCGACTGAGGCACCCGAGCCCAAGATCGTTGCCCAAAAGCCAATTTGCTGCAAGTTGAGTCCGACATCGACCATCATCGGTTTGACCATACCACTTGAAATACCATCAGCAATTTTGAAGGTCAATAACACCCCTAGCCAAGCCCTCATCTCCCGCGATGACCAAAAATACTGATAATGGTGGCTCAGGTAACTTTTTAGTGCCTTAAAACTGCCAGATTTTGCTGTCTCTACTTGTTTTTTGGAGGGTATAACCGAGGTGTGGGTGTGCTCTTTAAAAAACACAATGGGCACGGTATTCATTGCCACCAAAGCCGCCATGGCAAGAAAACTGTTGCGCCAGCCCCATTGTTCTAACAGCATCAGTAAAACACCGCCACCGACGATAAGCCCCAGCCGATAGCCGATGACTTGTACGGCATTGCCTTGGCTTTGGCGATGATGGTGATTGGGCGTCTGAGTCACCGAATCAGGCGCAGGCATATCATGGGTCAGCGGTTCTTTGGGCGCCATAGCCGCTTTAAGCAAACGGGTTGCTAGCCCATCCGTCGCCACATCGTGTGTCGCACCAATAAGACTTAAGGTAAATAACATCCCGTACAATGTCATCACCGAACGGGTTTGTGCTAAATTATGCGGTTCAAAAAATGCCACCGCAATCAGTATGACAATCGACAGCCCTTGCATCGGCAAAATCCAGCTTTTGGCGCGTCCGATTTTCTGTGAATAATAGCCGTCCACGACAGTAGCCCACAGGAATTTAAGCCCCCAAGGTACCAAAATCAGCCCTGACCAACCAATGGCAACCAGTGAGACTTTGTATTCACGTAAAATCGCTGGCAAGGCTTGGGTGATAAATCCTGCGGGCAAGCCTTGTGCCAAGTATAAGGTGATGAGTAAGCCCAAGGTTTTATAGTGGGTCAGATGAGAATTGGATGGTGGCGCTGGCGACTTTGATAACGGCATAGGACTACCACAGGTAGATTATTTTTATAGTCATGAGAAGGGCGTAAAATCTACGCCCTCATATAACAAGATAAACTGCAATGATAGCAAATAACGGATGAAAAATTAGTTAAATACCACCGTTTTATTGCCTGTGACAATCACCCGGTTTTGTAGATGCCAACGCACGGCACGGGTCAGCACACTACGCTCGACATCTTGCCCAATCGCCCGCAATTCTGCCACATGGTGGCGATGGCTGACACGGTGTACGTCTTGCTCAATAATCGGTCCTTGGTCAAGGTCGGCTGTGACATAATGCGCGGTGGCGCCAATCAGTTTGACGCCTTTTTCATACGCTTGGCGGTAAGGGTCTGCCCCGACAAAGGCCGGCAAGAATGAGTGGTGAATATTGATAATTTTCATGTGCCAGGCGGCGGTAAATTCAGCGGACAAAATCTGCATATAGCGCGCCAGTACCAACAAATCACAGTCTTTTACCAGCGCTTGAATCTCGGCTTCTGCTTGTACTTTGTTGTCTTTGCTCACAGCGACATGATGAAATGGCACACCAAAATTTTCTACCGCTTGGCGCAAATCATGGTGATTACTGACGACACAGGTAATCTCACAATCTAGTTGCCCTTGTTGCCAGCGCCACAGCAAATCAAGTAGCGCATGGTCATATTTGGACACCAAAATCGCCACTTTTTTACGTTTACTGTTGTCAAATAGTTTCCACTCCATTTGATACATGCGAGCGACGGTATGCTCAAAGCTGCCTTTCATATTATCGATGATATTGTCCAAATCATTGATGGCCAATTCAAGGCGCATAAAATATTGACCGCCTTCGGGCTCAGTCGAGTATTGGTCAAGGCTGATAATATTGGCGCCATAACGATAAAAAAATTCGGATACAGCTTGCACAATGCCTGCGCGGTCTTGGCATTTGATCAATAAGGTTGCAGTAGCTAGTTGGCTCATGAGGTACTTCTTGTGTTCAGTTTTCAAAAGATGCCATTGTAGCGATTTTTGTGCCGACAAAGAAGTCTAAACCCGTCAAAAGCCTTGTTGGATATAAAAATTTTCTTGAGATTGGCGAACCCCACTGAATTTTAACCTAACTTTTAACCTGCCTTTTAACTTAAATTACCCAAATCAACGTCGGTCAAGCGCCAGCGCCCTTTTTTCTTTGAGCGTCCACCTGCGCTTTGACCACCGACTACCGCTGCACCGCCGAGCAATTTATTCAGTGTCTGACTATGATACGCATGACAAATCGCACACGCCAACCCATCTGCCGCATCCGCTTGCGGCTGTATCTCAAGGCTCAACAAACGCATGACCATAAGCTGAATCTGCTCTTTGTCTGCCGCGCCATAGCCACATACCGCTTGTTTGATTTGCCGTGCGGTATATTCAGCTACTTGCAAATCTTTGGCAACCATGGCGGCAATCGCTGCACCCCGCGCCTGCCCAAGCTTAAGCGCGGTGTCGGGGTTTGATGCCATAAATACTTGCTCGATGGCGGCGGTCATAGGTTCATTGGTGTATTTTTGATAATGCTCAACAATACGGCTAATCCCATCAAATATCCGCTTTAGTCGCTCGGGCATGGTTTCCCCTTGGCTGTAAGCATGAATCGTGCCTGCATCCAAATGTTCAAGTTTATCTCCACTCAATCGAATGATGCCATACCCTGTCAGACGTGAGCCTGGGTCAATACCAATAAAGATGCTCATAAAAGATGCTCATAAAAGATGCTCGTAAAACATGCTCATAAAAAAAGATACCCACAAAACAACTTTGCTAAAAATGCCTTCGAAGCTAAAAACACCGAAACTAAAAATACAGTCAAATTATAGCATTTATCAAAAATTTAACGAAAAAATTGCTGAATTTCAAAAAACTATTTGATAGTTTTATGCATTACCCCCATCATTATTGCATTGGTTAATGATTCATCGTTTGTTCTTTATAGTTTATTCACAATTTAGGAATCGTATTTTCATGGGAAATATAGTTGGGATTGCCATTGTCTGGTTGATTATTGAGATGCTGGTTTGGTATCTAATCGCACAATTTGTCAGTGGCTGGTGGGTGTTTTTGTGGTTTGTCGTGGCCGGCTTTGTGGGTGCAGCACTCATTAAAAAAGGCATAGCCACCCTAAAACCGATGGCTGGACAAGCGCAAGCCGCCATGCTTAACCCTGCCATGCGTCCCAATGAAAATTCCGTGGTGAAAGCGATTGCTTTTGCAGTAGCAGGTATCTTATTGGTACTGCCCGGTATTTTGAGTGATATTGCAGCACTTATTGTGTTATTACCCGCGGTACAAAATAAGTTTAAAGCCTTTGCCAAAGACTATGCCACTAAAAACCCAGAAAAATTGATGCAAATGATGGCAAGCAAAATGGGCGGTATGGATCCCTCAAAAATGGGTGGCTTAGGGGGTCTTGGCGGCATGGGTGGACAAAACCCGTTTGGCAGTCAAAATCCATTTGGCGGTATGGGCGGACAAAATCCGTTCGGGGGCTTTGGTAGCAAAAATAATAACGGCGGTAAATTTGGCACGACCATTGATGGACAAGCCAAAACGGTCAACTCGAACGCCAAACGCATCACCCGCTCTGCCAATGATGACTAGACAATGCATAAAAATTGACTGTTAAAAATTGATAAATTTAAGGCATCCCTAGTATGCCTTTTTTTATGCCCTATTTTTGCGAAAAACTGGGTTTACTTTTTGCAAAAATTCATGCAATGTGATTTACTTAAAACAAAATTTGTTATATATATCTTATAGCGATACGATTTGTTTCGTTTTTAAGTTTGAGTGTGATTTTTATTTTTGGTAAATGATATTAACAACATTGGTTAGCGACAAGGAGTGAATGTATGACCAGCAAAGTATATGACAGCGCAGCTGCGGCACTTGAAGGCGTCATCAAAGATGGACAAACGATTGCGGTCGGTGGTTTTGGTCTGTGTGGTATCCCAGAAGCTTTAATTGAAGCCTTGCGAGATAGCGGCGTTAAAGATTTGACCTGTATCAGCAATAACGCGGGTGTCGATGGTTTTGGTTTGGGATTATTGCTAGAGACCCGCCAAGTCAAAAAAATGATTGCGTCGTATGTCGGTGAAAACAAAGAATTTGAACGGCAGTTTTTATCGGGTGAACTGGAAGTGGAATTGACCCCACAAGGGACATTGGCAGAAAAATTGCGTGCCGGAGGTGCGGGCATCCCTGCGTTCTTTACCGCAACTGGCGTAGGCACCCAAATTGCTGAAGGTAAAGAAGAGCGTGAATTTGACGGTCGTCAATATATCCTTGAGCGCTCATTAGTCGCTGATGTGGCACTGGTCAAAGCCCAAAAAGCCGATAAAGCAGGCAACTTGATATTCAATAAAACGGCGCGAAACTTTAACCCAGATGTCGCCACTGCAGGTAAGGTCACCATTGTCGAAGTTGAGCAATTGGTGGAAACTGGCGAGCTAGACCCTGACCAAATTCATTTGCCGGGTATTTATGTGCATCGCATCGTGGTCAATGCCACCCCAGAAAAACGCATCGAAAAAGTGACGACCAAAGAACAGACAAACTAGGATATAAGGAGATTACCATGGCATGGACTCGTGAACAAATGGCACAAAGAGCCGCAAAAGAACTACAAGACGGCTTTTATGTCAATCTAGGTATCGGTTTACCGACCTTAGTGGCGAACTATATTCCAGAAGGCGTCAATGTTTGGTTACAATCAGAAAATGGGCTGCTTGGGATTGATGAATTCCCAACACCCGATAAAGTTGACCCAGATTTAATCAATGCGGGCAAACAAACCGTCACTACAGCGACCGGTGCGAGCTTTTTCTCAAGCTCACAGTCATTTGCCATGATTCGTGGTGGCAAAGTCAACCTTGCTATCTTGGGTGCGATGGAAGTTTCAGACAGTGGCGATCTTGCCAACTGGATGATTCCTGGCAAGATGGTTAAAGGCATGGGCGGCGCGATGGACTTGGTCGCAGGCGTTCAACGCGTGATTGTATTGATGGAACATACCAACAAACATGGTGAGCCAAAAGTATTGGCTGAATGTACGCTACCTCTGACAGGCAAAAAAGTGGTGAATCGTATCATCTCTGATTTAGCCATCATGGATGTGACCGATAACGGTCTAAAACTGGTTGAGCTGGCAGACGGTGTTACGTTTGCAGAATTACAATCAAAAACACCTGTAACCATTGCACAATAACACCTGCAAAATAACAGCGCTATTACAATCAAGTCAGCGTTAAATTGTCATTAAAAGGACAATGAAAAAAGGACAGTGACGCTGTCCTTTTTTATGGTTTTTTATGATTTTGGCTTTTTTACTTTCGGTGATTTGTCCTCTATAATGACATCACTATCAACATTTATCCAACACCATGATTGCATCTCGCTTCTCTCATCCCAAATTTATCACCGATGAAGACAATCCGCTGATTGACCGTAAATATCCCAATGAGATGGCAGCCGATGACGGCGTGGCATTGCCGCAAATTTATCGGTTTGACTTTACCGAGGTGCCAGATTTTAGCCAAACAGTGATGCAAATCACCCCGTTGATTGATGCGTCCAATATCATGGTTATGCCCAATGATTATGAAGCGATATTGGAAAATGTCACCCCTGCTACTGATAAATCTTTGCACATGGCTCAACCAACGGTGTCATCGGCGGCGCCCACTTCGCTAAAAAATCCCCTTACTTCTCAATCGCTAACCAGCAAAATCCCATCAAAAACACGCTCAAATCGCCAAGTCATTGCGCAAGCAAGAGCCCAAGCCAAACAGATTGAACAGCAAAAACAACAACAAGAACAGCAACGCCAAGCACAAGAAATCGCGCGCTATCAGGCAGAAGTTGAAGCCGCGCTACTCAACCCCACACTGCATGAAGGACTGCTCAATCAGCGAAAATCCATTGCCGAATCACAGGCAGTGGTCAACAAACATGCGATTTTTGGCGAGCTTGCACAGGATTTGCAGACTATTCAATGGCTTGATTCAGACATGGCAGAACAAAGCCGAGCAATGTATGAAAAAGCGGTTGCGCTGACTCAAACAGCGCAATCAAGTGGCAATTTATTAGAAAGCAACGTATTAGAAAGCAGTGTACTCGAAGAAAATGTAGTCGAAAAGACTATATCAGCAGATAATTTGGCAAATGCCGTACAAGTGATTGATGAATTTGCCAAGAATGGTCTTACTGATGCATTACTGCGTCAAGCGCTGTGGCTATTTGAAGGCAATCACTTACTCAAGATTTCTCAAAACTCCCAACAAGCTTTGCTACTGTTGCAACAAGCAGCCTCGCAGCATGATAATCGTGCGCAGAAATTACTCAGTAAACTGTACTATGCAGGACATGGGGTCGAGCAGGATAGCGAGATGGGCAAATACTGGCTAGAACTGGCTGCGGCACATGGTCACCCTGACGCCATGCGCATTTCACAAGGTATTGCCACCCTGTCATTACTCAAGCAAACCCAACGCGAAGATACTCGCTATGGCAAAAAAATGGCGCTTGCGACTGCGGCGCTGATTATATTCATGATACTGATATTTGTGGCAGTTAAAGTTTAAAGATTTGGATGAATTGTGATTTGGATATTAAACAAGGTTAAATATCCAAACCACTACCAAAAAATTTAGCCATCAGTTGGGTCGTCAGATGGCACTAGTACGTCCTCATCATTAGGCTCATCGCTCGCCAAGTTTGGCGTCAGCAGCGGATAATTGTTTAAGATATAACAAAACAATTCAGCGGTTTTTTGGGTGTCATATAAGGCAGAATGCGCTTCATTGCCATCAAATTCTAGTCCAGCAAGTTTACACGCTCTCGCCAGTACCGTTTGACCAAACGCAAGCGCGGATAAAGTGACGGTATCTAATACAGAGAACTGGTGAAATTGGCTTTGATTTTTGCTATGGGTACGCTCAATTAAAGCATTTAAAAAGCTGAGGTCAAAATGCGCATTATGCCCCACCAAGATACATTTGGTACATTGGGTCGATTGACGCACCGTTTTTAAATATTTAAAAATACGGCGAATGGCGGTTTTTTCATCTTCGGCAATGGCTTTTCGCATCGGGCTATGCGGATTGATGCCGGTGAATTGCAGGGCGCGCGCTTCAAGGTTTGCCCCTTCAAACGGCTCAATATGGGCATTGACCGCCTCACCTGGGTAAAAACGTCCGGTATCATCCATCAAAATTGGAATACAGGCAATCTCAAGCAAGGCATCGGTTTTTGGATTGAACCCTGCTGTCTCTACATCCACCACCACGGGCAAGTAATTGCGAAAACGGTTGGCAATAGTCATCGATTCAGTTGTGGCGGTCATACGTTACCTTGCGGAAAAAAACAGAAAAAAATAAAGGGTGAACAATCATACGGCTAAATTAAATGGCATCACTTTCCAGTCCAGCGTTTGTCCAGCCATCAGCGGGGTCAAATCTTTACCGTCAAGATAAGGATAATGCTCGGGTACTTGCCATGGTTCACGCACCAAGGTGACTTTATCACTATTGATAGGCAAGCCATAAAATTTTGCCCCGTGAATACTGGTAAAGCCTTCTAACTTATCAAGTTTGCCCACGCTTTCAAAGGCTTGTGCATACAAGGGCAGCGCAATCGATGCGCTGTAACAGCCTGCACAACCGCAAGCATTTTCTTTGGTATGCGTCGCATGGGGCGCAGAGTCGGTACCAATAAAAAATTTGGGATTGCCACTGGTTGCCACATCAAGTAATACTTTTTGGTGACTTTGGCGTTTTAAAATCGGCAAGCAATAAAAATGCGGTTTAATGCCGCCCACTAGCAGGTGATTACGATTAAACAGTAAATGCTGCGGGGTAATCGTCGCTGCGACATTTTTGCCCTGTGACAACACAAAGTCAGCGGCATCACTGGTGGTGATGTGTTCAAAGACGATTTTTAGTTTTGGAAATTTATCAATGAGATTGACCATTACTTCATCAATAAAGCGTTTTTCACGGTCAAAAATATCAATATGATGGTGCGTCACTTCACCATGCACCAACAGCGGCAAACCCAACGCTTCCATCTTGGCAAATACATCGGTGCAATGATTGATATGGCTCACCCCATCCGCAGAATTGGTGGTCGCACCTGCAGGATATAACTTGACTGCTTTTACTACACCTGAATCAACGGCGGCTTCGATGTCTTCTGCCGTCAGTGACTCGGTTAAGTAAAGCGTCATTAATGGCTCAAATTGCTGGGAGATACTGTCATTGGGTACTTGCGCCAAAATACGCTCACGATAAGCGATAGCATCAGCGGCTGTTTTGATGGGTGGCACCAAATTTGGCATACAAATGGCTCGGCGAAAATTGGCAGCGGCATGTGGCACCGTCGTGGCAAGCGCCTGTCCATCCCGTAAATGAATATGCCAGTCATCAGGGGCAGTAATAGTAAAAGTATTGATAGGTGCAGTCGCTGCGCTCATGATTTCCTCGAACAGTTTTGAGAGTGCCTTAAAAAAACAACGTCAAAAACCGATAATTGAAGCGTTGAAAAACTTGTGCATCATAGCAGTTTTAGGCAAAAAACGACATGAAAATATTCGCAAGCCAAGTACACTGACAAATAATACGTCAGTTTATGTCGTTGTAATAAGGGTATTAATGGGTTTTGGATTTACTACTGGGTTTGTTATTTGCTTTATTGTTTATCTTATTATCCACCTCGTTATTCGCTTTGTCATCTGCCTTATTATCCATCGTGTTATTTGCTTTTTTATCAGGCTTTTTAGCGGATTTTTTGTCAGTAGCCGTTGTTGATGATGAGACTTTCTGCGGTTTCTGTGGCGCTTTTTGTTTTACAGTTTTATCATTAGTCGCTGATTTTTTGCTAGTGCTAGCAGCTTTTTCAGAGGGTTGCTTGTCGCCTTTGGTCGCTAAGTTAGCTTTTTTGTTATCTGTTTTAGCAGTATTTCTAGAGTTAGGACTAGAATCACGGTTAGAGTCAGTGCCAGAATCAGGGCTGGTGGTTTTTTTGCGGTCTTTGTTAGGCTGCTTTTTGTCGGATTTTTTCGTATCTCGCGCTTTTTCAGCTTGCGCTGAATGCTTATTATCTTGTGATTTGTGATTATCTCGTGGTTTATTACTATCTTGTAGTTCAGAGATAGCTGCTTTTTTACTAGGCTCAGTCATTGTCATCGGATTAGTCATAGCCGCTACAGAGGCGACTTTTACTATCGCCACATCGTGATAAACTGGGCGTACCACTGACATTTTTGCCGATAGTTGGGTGGCGGCAGGCTTATCTTTGACGCTCACCAACGCGCCTACCCCGCCAAAAACGGCGACAGATAATACGGTGGCGGTCGCAATCCAATTTTTTTGTAACTTATCTATCCAATGACTGGGTTTGCGAACTTGCGGTTTGGCAAAAATATTGCTGGCTGAAAGGGCTGTTTGTGTGTTTGACGTCACCGCTTTATTTATTTGGCGGTTACCGTTTGAAATCACCTGTCGATTGAAGTGAGCCTGCGGGATGGTCATTGGCGCAATGTTAAAAAAATTGGACGCTTTATAAATAGTCATTTGCTGAATAATATGCTGTTGATAGACAGGCAAGTCCGCAATATTTTGAATTTTTGACCATGTTAATTGCTGTTGTTGTATTGCTTGAAAACTGACAGCGCGCCTAAAACCCACTGCATTTATCAGTCCTGTATCTTGTGGTGACAGGAAAAAAACCGGCTGCATCGCAAGCCACTCAGTAATCTGCGCTGAGTCTATGGTGTTTTGTAGCGAACTTATCGTATCTGCCAAATTTATCACCACCAATGCAGTGATAGTCTGCCAAATAGTTAACAGGTTATCTAAGGGCAGATGGGTTTTTTCCAGTAGCACGCCGGCCATCATGGTTTTTTGGGTTTCATCATCAAACAACTGCTCAAAAATCGATGGGCTATTTTTAGATAGTTGTTTTAGAGTTACAAAGTTGATGCCGTTTTCAGTCAAATTTTTTGTAACTAAAGCAGTGAAAAATTCGGGGGTAAGACTATTTTTATCTGTTACCTGCGCCAAAGTTTGGTGGATTGACGACGGATTTTGCTGAATTTTTGCCGATAACTGATAAAGCACGACTTTTAATAGCTCAGGCATGACTTTTTTTAGATAACAAATTGATACGTGTGAGCCATCTGCGACTAGCGGTAGCAATGGTGGCAGAGCGTTTGCCCAAAAATGATATAACGATATATGGTCAATGATATTACAAGGTGTTGAAGGATTTTTTGACAGCATATTTTGTCACTTAATTTACATTTTTTGGCATTGGGATGGTTAGTGAGTTTTTAGCAATATCGTAGATGCAGGGCAACTTCTTTATACGCCCTCTAAAAAAATAGCGTTAAATTTAGAAATCTTGTTGATACCTTACCATTTCAATTCGATTAAATTCATCAAATTATGATTAGAATTTGTTGTAACTTTTGTGCAAACTTAGTAAAGTAGACAGCATCAAAAATTATATTTTAGCATCAATCACGTAACATTTTCTGCTCATCGAAAAATTGGTAATTTTTTCTGATTCTTTTTATCTCTCTCGATTTATTTAGCAGCCTTACTTACTTTCTCTAGGATAACTTTATGGCTATCTCTACCAACCTAATCAAGTCCTTTCAACTTTCTGCATTGACGACCGCACTTGCCCTCGCTGGTTGTGGCGGTGGTGGCGGTAATGATACAATCCAGCCTGCGAAGCCAGGTCAAAGTAATGGGGGTACCACAACTCCCACTACTAATGTTAAAGATGTTGATAGTATGACTATTACCAAATCTTTTAATACTTTCATTCTGAAACAAGACGAAAAGTTTACAATTATTGCTAATGCGTTAAAAAGTGGTAAACCTGTAGAAGGTGTAATTGTAGATGCAATCATTCCAGATCCAGCGACAAGCGGAATCTATGTCATTACACCAACACCTATTACCACCAATGCCAATGGTGAAGCAGCGATTGAACTGCAAATTAAAGATTTGGCAAAAGCAACCGCTTATTTAAAAGCAAACAGTGATAAACTTTCAATTAGTGTGAAACCCACCAATATCAAGCAAACCATTACGAATGGAACAATTAGCTTAACTGGCGCTGCACCCTCTATATCTTCTGAAATAACTAATGTTATTAACGATGCCCGTTCACTTACGCTTTCTCCCTCCAATGCAAACTTCAAACTTGAGGTAGGTACGAAAATTACAGTAAGTGCATTTGTCGCTGACGATAAAGGCGGCGCTTTAAAAAATGTACCCGTTACTTTTGATTTACCAAATTTACCAAGTCTAGGTATTTATAATCTTTCTGGCTCTACTGTAAATACTGATGATAAAGGTATTGCTACAATTACTTTGCAAGTCATGTCTTTAGATAAAAGAGAAGATCTAAAAAATGGTTTTCAGGTTGATGCCTTTATTGATAGAGATATTGATTTAAAAGCGTCAAATAGACCCACCTTTAAAGGTGTTGATAACCTTGATACCAATACTGGTTCGGTTACCGCTGAAAGCTTAGTCAACTCTATTATTCTAACCCCTAATGTGGACTCAATTCCCTTAACTACTGGTTCAACATTCACATTAACTGTAACGACTAATGATAAAGACAACAAACCTATTAGTAATGCGCCTATTGCCTTCACTTATCCAACACTTGCAGAATACGGATTGACGGTAGCAAATTCTTCGGCAACTACGAATGGATCTGGTCAAGCTATTGTTACTTTCACAGTAAACTCACTGACTACTGCTCAAAAAGCTAAATTAATCCAAGGCTTCACCGTTAATGCATCTTCTAATGGTAAATTTGCCCAAGCGAGCTTGACGGCTAAAAATGAAACAGCTGAAAGTTTAGTAAACTCAATTAGCTTAACCCCGAGCGTTGATACAATCTCTTTGGCGCCTAACGCTCAGTTTAGTATAACCGCAACAACGCTTGGTAAAGATGGCAAACCTGTTAGCAATGCACCTGTCGCATTTAGTTATCCTACACTCGCTGATTATGGACTAACCATAGCCAACTCTTCTACTAATACGAATGGTTCAGGTCAAGCAGTGATGACTTTTGCTGTCAATGCTTCTTTGACCACAGCCCAAAAAGCTAAACTAGCTGAAGGCTTTACGGTAAATGCCTCTTCAAACGCTAAGACCGCTACTGCCGTTACTTTAAAATCTATTAAAGTAGCAACTGTTGCAGATATCGCTAAAGTTAATTTAGTTACAGACAAGGACACATTGACAACCAACACTGGCGACACCATCAATGTAACCGCGCAAGTAAGAGATACAAATAACGTTAGCTTAGCGAACATGCCTGTCAGCTTTACGCTATTGGATTCGGCAACTGCAACGGGTATAACTAATACCACCCCTCTTCAGGCAACCACCGATGCCAATGGTGAAGCGGTATTAACCTTCAAAGTCGGTGCGCTTACCCCAGATCAAAAATATTATCTACAAACTAGTGGTCTATCATTTAAAGCAACTGCCGGTGCTATCACTAGCTCAACGGTAACCTTAAGAACCCAAGGAGCCATTACGGCAAATAGCGTCAATACATTACTATTAACCAGTGATTCAGCAATTCAATTGGCTTTTGGCTCAAAAGTCAAAGTCACAGCACTTGCGATGGATAAAAATGGGGCTGTCGTGCCAAATGCGCAAGTCAGCTTCAAAGTCCCAACGGATTCTGGCTTGGTCAATAACACAGGTGCAGTTGTCAATACCAACGCCAATGGTGAAGCAACCATTGAAGTTGAAATCAAAGAACTTGCCAAGGCAACGACTGCTTTACAAAATGGTTTAGTCGTCACTGCCCAATCTGGTGTGTCTGTGGGTACTACTACCGTCCGCAGCGCAACAAGCAATGCCAATACTGAAGCCTACAAGCTATTTGTTAGTCCATCAAAACAGACTTTGACTACAGCTAATGATTCTTCAACCTTAACGATAAGAGTGACTGACGTTAATGGTGGTATCAAAGCAGGTATTCCTGTTCAGCTACAAATGGTTGATGGTATCGATAAAGGATTATCATTTAACAAAACCTCTCAGCTTACCACAGATGCAAATGGGTTAGTTATTGTTGACTTAGTACAATCTGATATTGGTCTAGCATCAAAACTCGACCATACAGGTAAAATTAAAGTCATCGTCAATGACGGTGTTTATAAACAACAAGAACAAGAGCTAGTATTTAAAATAACAGGTACAAAAGTCAGCAATCCTACGGCATCTAAAACTTCTGTAAATGACAGTGAAACTGTGATACTCAGTGGCAAATTAGTAACTGGGCAAGTAGTGAATGGTGTTGAAACACCAATTGCAAATACAGAACTTGAGTTATTTAATAGCGCTGATCCATCGACAGTTTTAGCAACCATTAGTACTGATACAGTAGGTCAGTATACATTAAATAAAATCGTCTCTGAATTAGGTTCAACTGACAATAATGGCAAGTTAAACCTTTCTTTACGTGTTCGTGATACTGCTTTATCTACTTATCAAGTCTTTAATGATATCTATACATTAACCAAAGTTAACTCAGCCAATATTGCAATGGTTGTCTACAATACTACTAGTGTTATTAAAGGTGATGAAGCTATTAACAACGAGGTATCAGTTACTGATTCACATGCTGTTACATTAAATGTACCAAAGGCTATTATCACTTCAGCTAATTTTAATAATGCTGTAAGCCCTGTAATATATGTTTCAACGACTAAAGGTACATTAATTCAGGGAACACAAACGGGGACTCGTATTGCTGTTCCTGTTATTATTGATTCTGCTGGTGATTGGAAAGCTCAATTAACCATTAATTCTAATGTGGCTGGTAGTGCAACTATCAAATTTGAAACAGATAAGGCTATTGAATTAAAAACGGATAATGTTACATTCATCTCTAAAGATGTACGTAAACTATTCCTAAATCCAAATATCAGTATTGTCAACACGAATGGCGAAGCAAAAATTACCGCAACCGTTAAAGATGGTGATGATAGACCGATTAGAAATGCAATTGTTGAGTTCTCATTAATTAAAGATGCATCAGGCGGTAGAATTAGCAGTAGCTATGCTCTAACGGATGATAGTGGACTTGCGACTATCAGTTATTTTTCTGGCAAAATTCCGACACAAACAAACGGTGTGACCATACGTTCTACGGTAAAAAATGTTCGTATTGGTAACACTAATGCAGATGTAGGTCCACAAACAACAGATACGAGTTTGACAGTGCAAAACCAAGCTTCTTATATCGGTGTAAGCCTAGCTGACAAATTAGATACCACCTTAAATGATCCAGTCTATTATTTTAAAGATGGCTCGCTCTATGTGGTAAATAGCCTTGGTAAACCTGCAGTAAATCAACCTGTTTCTATCGCTATATCACCAGATTATTATAGAGGTGGTGAATTTACGGTTCTCACGAATAGCAGTGGTACTCAATATTGGGCTCTTCAGTATTATCGCAACTTTACTGATAGTAGCTTAATGAAAATTGATACAACATCACTAAGATATGCCACTAACTTAGATGAGATTACTTGCCAATCTGAAGACATCAATAACAATGGTATATTAGATATCTTTGAGGATGTCAATAACAATGGTAAGTTAGATCCATTTAATCCTGTAACGCTGCTCAGTCGTGATGGTACACCAGTTGCCCTCAGTGGTGATGGTACTGCAACACTAGTTACTGATAACACTGGTAAATTAGATTTCAAATTACGTTATCCAAAAGATACAGCAAGCTGGTTTACTGCCAAACTGACAGTGTCAACTAAGGTGGACGGCACAGAATCGAGAAACCAATTACAAAGAATTGAATTCCCTGTACTTGTTTCTGACGTTACAGACTTTACTATTAGACCAAATTGGAAAAGTCCATTTGCGTATGCCAATGTCATTAAAATTAACAACGATGGAAAATGTATAGCGCCATTACCATAATTTATTTCCCATCTAATGTGAAAACCCCTTACACAATGTAAGGGGTTTTTTATTAGCAAAAATTCAAAAAACTAAGTCAACATCCGCCCCCGTGCGGTGCGTACGATATAGCCTTGCTGAATCAGATACGGCTCAATCACATCTTCAAGCGTGCCTCTATCTTCAGCAAGTGCGGCTGCGATTGATTCAACCCCCGCAGGCCCACCATTAAAACGCTCCTCTAGCATCTCAAGATAACGTCTATCAAGATTATCAAGCCCGCGTTTATCAACTGCCAGCATATCGAGTGCGCTATGCGCAATTTCAGCGGTGACGGTGCCATCGCCTTTAACTTGGGCATAATCACGTACGCGGCGTAGCAGCCGATTGGCAATACGCGGTGTACCGCGCGAACGTCTAGCGACTTCGACTGCCCCTTCTTTGGTCATAGGCACGTTAAGCAATCCAGCCGATCTTGTGACAATGGTCGTTAAGTCCGCCACATTATAAAACTCCAATCGCTGTACAATCCCGAATCTATCCCGCAGTGGCGAGGTCAACAAACCTGCTCGCGTGGTCGCAGCCACCAAAGTAAAAGGCGGCAAATCAAGCTTTATGGAGCGTGCAGCAGGTCCTTCGCCAATCATAATATCAAGCTGAAAATCTTCCATCGCAGGATACAATATTTCTTCAATCATCGGGCTTAAACGGTGAATCTCATCAATAAACAGCACATCACCAGGCTCCAGATTAGTCAGCATCGCTGCCAAATCACCCGCGCGTTCAAGCACAGGGCCAGACGTTGAGCGCAGATTACCGCCCATCTCACGGGCGATAATGTTAGCGAGTGTGGTTTTACCCAGTCCAGGCGGCCCAAATATCAAGGTATGGTCGAGCGCTTCTTTTCTCGATAATGCCGCGTTGATAAACACGCCCATTTGTTCTTTGACCACAGGCTGACCGATATATTCAGCGAGTAAGGCTGGACGAATATTATTGTCATTTTGGTCTTCTGAGCGCCCCATCGGACTAATCAGACGTTGCTGCGAATTGGCACTTGAAAAAGGTGGAATCATAAGTATTTGACACTAGTTGCAAGTTTTAACAGGAATAATAGCACTGGCAAATTTTGCAAGTGCTATGGAATATAGAGAAAAAAAGTAAAAAAATTTAGGGCAATACACGCTGCAATGTCATATCACATCGGGTGCCTTTACTATCCTTGCACCACTGCATTTGCTCACCTTGTTGTTTGACATAAGCAACCAAAATATCGCCGGTCTGGTCAACGCGATTGCCAGAACAATCTGTTGCATTATTATCATATTGGGTCTGAATCGCTAGTGCAGGTAAGCCATCCCCTGTGTCAGCGTATAAATATTTGCCATACGTAAATTCCTGACCACTTGAACCGATAAACTGCTGATCGCGCCCAAAATTATACCGCTCTTGGCAACTTGGCTGCGCAGCGTCGGTTTTATCAAGTCGCAGCTGCCACTGTCCTGCGATATTTGGCAAAATATGCGTCGACACTTGCGCCACTTGCTGTTGGGTTTTGCTATCATCGGGCAACGTACCGCCCATGGCTAAACTGGTTAAAATGCCTACCAACGAAATATTCATGAAGTCCATCGTTATTTTATTCCTTTTATCATGCCATCTTTATAAGGTAACAACCCAACTCATCTACCAGTTCTCAATCAGCCAATTTTCACTCAGCAATGTTAGCACCGACGTTTATAGTAACTTTTAACAACTTTTAATAACATTTTTTGGTATTTGGGGTTAATATTCAAAGACATTCAAAATGTTAAAGGCTAAATTATTCTGCTTTTAATGGGGTCAGCACGCAAAAATTTAACCCAAAACCGCAAAAATTATTTAAGCACTTGTTAAATACTTTAACTTTTTTTGACTACTTAAAGTTTAATGTTCATCAATGGCTTTAATCATACTTGCTTTTGGCTTTATTTGCTATAACACAATAATGCTCATAATGCAGTATTGCCAAAACATCAGGCGGTCATAAAATCTGTGCAAATTTGCTTGTCAAAAAGTTAAAAACCCAGCATAATAACCGAAGATTTCAGGAGAGAATGTTGTTTTGTTTTTCATCAAATTATGAAATACCAAAACCATCACCGAAGGCGTAAAGACCCTATAATCGCTCAGGTAAAAGGACTGAAATCGTAATTTTTGGCAGTGTGTTATGCACTGCATCAAAATATAACAAATCTGGAGAGTGTATTGCTTTGCAATACCACCGAAGGGGAAAAGGTTGACTTGTCTATCTGTACTATAAGAAGTAAGAAGCTGACAAGTCGATTGAAAATCTCAGGTAACAGGACAGATAGGGCTGATAGCTACCGACATCAGGTTGGATTAGTTTTAGTGCTCTATTGATGTGCGATGTTTGGCTTTAGCGTTTTATCCCAAGCTATTAAAACATCAAATGAAACATCAAACCGTTATTTGATTTTTACCCACTCAAGGATTTGCCATGTCAGCCACAGACAAGCCTTTAAACCGCACCCCTTTTTATCAATCCCATATCGATAGCAACGGCAAAATCGTTGACTTCTCTGGTTGGGAATTGCCTATCCATTATGGCTCACAGATTCAAGAACATGACGTTGTGCGTACGGATGGGGGCATGTTTGACGTGTCCCATATGGTCGTGACTGATATCGCTGGTCAAGACGCCAAAGCTTGGCTGCAAAAACTGCTCGCCAATGATGTCGCCAAACTCAAATTTGTCGGTAAAGCACTTTACTCTGCCATGCTAAACGAAAACGGCGGCGTGATTGATGACTTAATCGTTTACCGGATGAACGATGCAGAGACCGAGTATCGTATCGTCTCAAATGCCGCCACCCGTGATAAAGATTTGGCACAGTTTGACAAAATCGCCAAAGACTTTGCTGTCACCATTACCGAGCGCCCAGAACTTGCTATGCTTGCGGTACAAGGCCCGAATGCCTTGCAGAAACTGAGCCAAGCCAAACCAAATTGGGCTGATAGCCTAGCTACCTTAAAACCATTTGTGGGCAAAGATTTGACCGATATTGAAGGCGCAGATTGGTTTGTGGCGCGTACCGGTTATACGGGTGAAGACGGCGTTGAAGTCATTTTGCCACAAGCACAAGCCTCAGCATTTTTTACCTTACTCAAAGACCATGGCATCGCCCCAGCAGGATTAGGTGCCCGTGATACATTACGTCTTGAAGCGGGTATGAATTTGTATGGTCATGAGATGGATGAAACCATCAATCCGTATGAATGCGGTATGGCATGGACGTTAGCGGTAAAAGACGATCGGGATTTTGTGGGTCGTGAGGCTATGCAAGCCAAACAAGACCAAGCGATTGCTGAGGGGAATGACGTCATGCAAGTAGGCTTAGTGCTAGAGTCTCGTGGGGTACTGCGTGAAGGCATGACGGTCACGCTAGACAATGGCAAAACTGGGGTAATCACCAGCGGCACTTTTAGCCCAAGCCTAAAACAATCGATTGCCATTGCCCGTATTCCAAAGACGGCTGATACAGCAGCCACCGTTGATTTGCGAGGTACACCGACGCCCGTACGTATCATTTCGTTACCGTTTGTTAGAAATGGCAACAAACAATTCAACTAAGATTTTATCATGTTATGATGGATTTAGCGCTTATTAATGAACAACATTCAAATGATTAGTCAGCGTAATTTGGGAAACCCATAATAAATTCATCATACTTTAGAAGGTAAAATCATGAAAAAATTACTCTTTGTTGTACCGTTTTTGGCAAGTTTGGCGGCCTGTACTTCAACCCCAGTGGCACAGCCTAGTCCATCACAAGTGTTGGCAATTCAAGCCAATTCACAAACCTTTAAATGTGACAATAACACTGAAGTTGTGGCATTCTATGGTCAAGAAAACGGCAGCAATGTCGCTAATTTAAAAATCACCTCGCCAATGCTCGGTCTAAACCAAGCAGCGATGGTATTAAAACAAGATGTATCAGGTTCGGGTAACCGCTATACCCTGTCAAATGCCACCAAAACCACTGTGTATGATTGGGGCGTTAAAGGTGCAGAAGGGGCGTTAACCGTGACCTCACAAGGTCGTGATTATAACTTTGTATGTAATGCTATTTAATCCGATTCACTTTTTGAATGGGTTAAACCGCTAAGTTATTTTTAGATTTGGTCGATATACATTGTATCGACCAAATTTTTGTTACTCAGTTTGTTAAATTACTTAGCTTTTAAAATGTTTGTTAAATTATTAGGCTTTTAAAAATGTTTAGTAAAAAGGCGCCAAGTGCGACTGCTTGGCTAACAGCCTTTTATTTTCACCCCTACTTTCGCTTTGAGGAAAATAGTTATGAGCAATATTCCAGCAGATTTAAAATATGTGGCCAGTCATGAATGGTTACGCCAAGAAGAAGACGGCACTATCACCGTTGGTATTACTCACCACGCCCAAGACTTGCTCGGTGACATCGTGTATGTTGAATTGCCTGAAGTGGGTGAACACGTTGAGGTAGATGCTGAAATTGCCGTGGTCGAATCGGTGAAAGCTGCCTCGGATGTCTACGCCCCCATCGCTGGTGAAATCCTAGCGGTCAATGAAGCCTTGGTAGATGCGCCAGAAACCATTAATGAAGACCCTTATGGCGAAGGTTGGTTCTTTAAAATCAAACCAGACAATGCCGATGATTACCAAGGCTTGATGGACGCAGACGAGTACCAAGATAGTATTTAATTATCTTTATCTCATAGTCTTTATCTAATCGTCGTTATAGAGCCTAGCTAAGGTAATCGCGTGATTATCTTAGCCTGTTGTCCTATCAATTCACTGTAATGCATCCTTTATTTTGTTAACTTGAGAGCTGCTATGTCAACACTTAACCCGCTTGCTGACCCAAAACAAGCCAGTTTTTATGAGGTGGTGAGCACTCGCCGTTCGGTACGACGCTTTACCAAAACGCCCATCAGTGATGAGGTGCTCAATGCCTGTCTTGATATGGCGATGTTAGCGCCTAGCTCAAGTAATTTACAGCCTTGGCAATTTTTTGTGATTGAATCAGAAGAAAAACGCCAAAAAACTGTGACCTATTGTATGAGCCAAAATGCAGCAAAAACCGCCAATAAGCTGATTGTCGTGGTCGCTCGTACTGACACGTGGCGTCAACATGCCAAAGACAATATCAAGTATTTTCCTGTCAAACCTGTACCAAAACCCGTGCAAGATTATTATGGCAAACTTATTCCGCTGACCATGACGCGCGGTGTGATGAATGTGTTCACCCCTGCCAAATGGGCGCTGACGCAAGCCACGCGCAAAGTCAGAGGGGCGATGGTTGACCCCATCTATGATGCTGACGATCTCAAAAACTGGGCGCTCATTAGCACGTCACTGGCTGCCGAGAATTTGATGCTTGCTTTCCGTGCCCACGGTTTTGATAGTTGTCCGATGGGGGGATTTGATGAGCCACAACTCAAAAAATTGCTTGACCTAAATGACCACCAGCATATTTGTATGGTGATTGCTGCCGGTGAGCGCGACGAGCGTGGTATCTATAGTGAGCAATATCGTTTTGAGCGTGAGCGCTTTATCGTTAAGGTGTAATATCGTTAAAGTGTAATTTTTATCCATTCAACCGATATTTGTCAGGTTAGCCATGGCAAAACCTGCTATTTTTTTTCAATGTTTTATCAGACGCTAAAGGAAACTTGAATGAGTCAACCGTCTTTTCAATCATTTGCTGATTTATTCCAATCATCAGAATTTATTCATCGTCATGTTGGTATTAGCCAAGATGAAAAAGAAGCGATGCTAAAAGCCGTCGGCGCTGACAGCATGGCAAGCTTTATTGAACAGACGGTGCCAGCTTCTGTACGTCTTAGCAAAGAGTTAGATTTACCCTTAAGTATGACTGAGCATGATGCCTTGGCAAAGTTGCGTGGGTTGGCGGATAAAATCAAGGTCAATAAAAGCTATATTGGCTTAGGCTATTATCCGACTCGCCTACCTGCTGTCATTGCGCGCAATGTGCTTGAAAACCCAGGCTGGTACACGGCTTATACCCCTTATCAAGCGGAGATTGCCCAAGGTCGTTTAGAGGCATTACTCAACTTCCAACAAGTTTGTATTGACTTATCAGGTCTTGAATTGGCGGGCGCAAGTTTGCTTGATGAAGCGACGGCGGCGGCTGAAGCGATGGCGATGGCAAAACGCGTGGGTAAAAGTAAATCTAATCAATTTTTTGTTGATAGCCGTATCTATCCTCAAACCTTAGATGTCATCAAAACCCGTGCCAAGTATTTTGGTTGGGAGATAGTGGTCGGTGATTTTGACGTTGCCAAGAATGGCGATTTCTTTGGCGCGATTTTCCAATATGTGGGCGCGCAAGGCGATGTGGTTGATTTAACTGATATCATCAGTGCAGTCAAAGCCAAAGGCACGCAGACAATTGTTGCCGCTGATGTGATGAGTCTGGTACTTCTTAAATCACCGGGCAGTATGGGTGCGGATGTGGCACTGGGCAACACCCAGCGCTTTGGCGTGCCGATGGGCTTTGGTGGTCCACACGCGGCTTATTTTGCCTTTAAGGACAGTGCCAAGCGTTCTGCCCCAGGTCGTATCATTGGCGTATCGGTGGATGCTCAAGGTAAACAAGCCTTGCGTATGGCACTACAAACCCGTGAGCAACATATCCGCCGCGAAAAAGCCAACTCAAATATTTGTACATCGCAAGTGTTACTGGCCAATTTGGCAGGGATGTATGCGGTGTATCATGGTCCTGAAGGCGTGAAACGTATCGCCACCCGCATTCATGCGTTGGCAAGCGCTTTTGCCCAAGCCATCAAACAAGCTGGCATGTCGATTGTGCATGAGCAGTTTTTTGATACCGTGTTGGTCAATACCCAAGGTCAAACTGAGCAAATCTATCAAAATGCCCTCAATATCGGCTATAACCTGCGCAAAGTAGACGATAGCCATATCGCCATTGCCTTTAATGAAACCAGTGATGCGGCAGATTTTGGTGTACTCACGCAGTTATTTACAGGCGTAGCCGCTCAATTATCCGATGATATTAGCTTGTCTTTACCAGCGTCATTGCTACGTACCGATGCGATTTTAAGCCATCCTGTGTTTAATCGTTATCACACCGAACATGAAATGCTGCGTTATTTGAAAAAGCTAGAAAACAAAGACTTGGCGATGAATCACAGTATGATTTCGCTGGGTAGCTGTACGATGAAACTTAACGCCACTAGCGAAATGCTACCGATTACTTGGAATGAATTTGCCAATGTGCACCCATTTGCGCCACGTGAACAAGTGGGCGGCTATATTGAAATGATTGAAGGCTTGCAAGAGCAGCTCAAAGCCATCACAGGGTTTGATGCTATCTCTATGCAGCCAAATTCAGGCGCTTCAGGCGAATACGCGGGTCTATTGGCGATTCGTCGTTATCATGAAAGCTTAGGTCAACCTAACCGTCATATCTGTCTGATTCCGCGCTCCGCACACGGCACCAATCCTGCCACGGCACAAATGATGGGGATGGAAGTCGTCGTGGTAGCCACCGATGAGCGTGGTAACGTTGATATTGCCGACTTGACCCAAAAAGCGGAAAAATACAGCGACAATCTGGGCGCCTTGATGATTACATACCCTTCGACACACGGTGTGTTTGAAGAAGGTATCCGTGATATCTGTGACTTGATTCATCAACACGGCGGTCAAGTGTATATGGATGGCGCTAACATGAACGCGCAGGTCAGCATGATGCAGCCTGCGGATGTCGGTGCTGACATCCTACACATGAATTTGCACAAAACTTTCTGTATTCCACACGGCGGCGGCGGTCCTGGCATGGGTCCTATCGGCATGAAATCACATTTAGCGCCTTTTATTGCCAACCACGTCGTATCTGCAGTGCCCGATGCACAAGATGGCATGAGTGCGGTATCGGCTGCCCCGTTTGGTTCAGCCAGCATCTTGCCTATCTCATGGATGTATATCACCATGATGGGTCGTGATGGCTTGGTGCAAGCGACACAAGCTGCATTATTAAATGCCAATTACACCGCCATGAAATTAAAAGACCATTACCCTGTACTTTATAGTGGTGAGAATGGTCGCGTCGCCCATGAATGTATCATTGACATCCGCCCACTAAAAGCCGAAACAGGCATCACCGAAGTTGATATCGCCAAACGCTTAATGGATTATGGTTTTCATGCGCCAACCATGTCTTTCCCCGTGGCAGGTACTTTGATGATTGAGCCCACTGAGTCAGAAAGCAAAGAAGAGCTAGACCGCTTTATTTCAGCCTTAATTCAAATCAAAGCTGAGGCGATGAAAGTTAAAAACGGCGACTGGCCAGCAGATAACAACCCACTAGTGAACGCACCACACACCGCACAGGTGGTGACAGGTGACTGGGATCGTCCATACAGCCGTGAAGAAGCTGCCTATCCGCTCGCCTATGTACGCGACAATAAGTTTTGGCCATCGGTGAGCCGTATCGATGATGTGTATGGCGACAAAAACTTAATCTGTTCTTGCCCTGATATCTCAAGCTATGAGAATGGTGAAATCGCAGAGTAAACCTCAATCAACACTCACCGTATATGGTATTCATGAAGATGATGAGCTGCATGCTGATAACCTAGACCCCCATCACACCTCTTTTATGGTAGCGATGATTCCTTTGGTGTTGGTCATCGGCATCAATGCCTTGTTAACGATGCGGTTTTTCCGAATATGGATTTCTCTGCACTGCAAGCGCAGTTTAAAGACTTGGATATCAAGGGTGCTTTGGGACTTTGGTCAATCATTATCGCTTTAGTCACGGCGATTATTGCCCTGATTGTGCTGCGCTTGGGCAAATGGACGAACTTGCAACACAGTCTTAATAAAGGCACTTACAGCTCCATGTTGCCTATTTTTAATACAGGCTCAGAAGTCGGTTATGGTGCGGTGATTGCGACATTGGCGGGTTTTGCGGTGTTACGTGATAGCGTGTTAAATCTATCACCCAATAACCCATTAATCTCAGAAGCCGTGGCTATGACTACCTTAGCGGGCATTACCGGTTCTTCTTCTGGCGGCTTGAGTATCGCGCTGCCCATTTTAGGCAAAGAATATTTGGCGCAGGCAGTGGCGCATGGGATAAATCCTGAGTTATTGCATCGTGTCGCAGTGATGGCAGCAGGTGGCTTAGACACGCTACCCCATAGTGGTGCGGTGATTACGTTATTTGCCATTTGCCATTTGACCCATAAGCAATCTTATAAAGATGTCGCCATGGTGACGATGGCAATTCCGCTGATTGCGGTGACGGTGGTGATTGTTTTGGGTACCATGTTGGGTTCGTTTTAAGCGGTTTATTTTTAACCTGTTTATTTTTAATCGGTTTATTTTAAGCCATTTAGTAGTAAAAAATCCCACTCAGCGGTGGGATTTTTTATTTATTCAGCGGTCGTTTCATGCTCGCTAGATGGCGGGTTGTTGGCAATCACCGTATCTAAAATGGGTAAAATCTCTGCCATAATCCACGCTTTGCGCCAGCCACTCAGCCAAGGGCTTAATGCCGGTTTTTCTGCTGCGACGGCATAAGCATACAGCTCTGACAGCCATTTTTTTCGCATCAATACTGTCTCATCAATTGACAGGGTTTGCCCATGCTGTTTGATGGCTTTTTCCAGTTGTTTTTGCACATCGCTAGACAGACTGCGATACGGTAAAGGCAAAAGAGCTGGATAGGACGCGTCATCTTCTTTTCGTACCTTATCAATCAGCGTCAAAATCTCTTGCCCATACATGCGAATCACATTGGGCTTGATACTGGTAAAACTTAGCTGCTTCATGCTAAAGGGCGGTTTTTCGATGATTTCACGGAGCGCCTGCGGGCGCAGGATAAAAGTGCGTGGTCTATTGATTGATTTGGCAAGTTGTTCGCGCCATTCGCACAGAGTTTGCAGCATCGCCAGCTGCTCGCGATTATCGCGGTAATCAGCGACACTCAAGTACAAGGCGTTATCAGGCGTGCTAAAGTTGGCAAAAATTTCTTGGGTATAGCTTTGACAGTCTTCAACCGCGTATTGCCATAAACCTTGCTCGGTCAACTGTGTTTTGATGGCAACAAACATCGGCAATAAATAACGCACATCGTCTACCGCATAGCTTTCTTGCTCAGGCGTTAATGGCCGCTGCAACCAATCAGATTGGCTTTCACCTTTATCCACATGCACAGCAATTGTTTCTTGCAGCGATTTTTGATAGCCAAGCGAGTTTTCACCGGTCAAAAAACCCAAACCAATTTGGGTATCAAACACATTACGCAGCGCAGGCAAGTTGGAGAGTAAATAATAAATCCCCAAATCTTCGCCACACGCATGTAATACCACGGTAGGTATATCCGCTAACACTTCCCAAAATTCTTCTAAATACAGCTTGGGCGCGTCAATCAAATAAATCGCTTTGCCTGTATTGATTTGAATGAGCGCAAGAATGGGAAAAAAAGTGTCGCGCTTGATAAACTCAGTGTCTAACGCAATGGTATCGACTTGCTCTAGGTCATCGAGCAGGGCAAAAAGCGCGTCCTGAGTTTTCACCCAATGGATTGGCAAGTCATGAAGTTGTTGTAATTGGGCTGGGCTTAACGGATTTTGGATGAGCATAACTTGGGTCTTGTGGACGGATAATTTAAGCGTATTTTATGATGAATCTAGGATTTTGTCTTGTCAAACTGATGAAAAGATTTTATAACCGTCCACGATTTTGTAGGGCTTGACCCAGTGTCATGCTATCTAAATACTCAAGCTCGCCGCCCATCGGAATCCCTTGGGCAATCCGGGTGATATGGGTGACGTAAGGCTTGACCGCTTCACTGATAAAATGCGCGGTGGTTTGCCCTTCTACCGTGGTACTGGTTGCCAAGATGATTTCTTCCACCGGGGTTTGCGCAGCTTGGTGTTGCTTTAACAACCCAATCAGCTGATTGATGCCAAGCTGCTCCACGCCAATGCCATCAATGGGTGATAAATGCCCGCCAAGCACAAAGTATTTACCGTTAAACCCAGCGGTTTGCTCGATTGCCATCATGTCTGCTGCCGTCTCTACGATACAAAGCACGCGCTCATTGCGGCGCGGATCGCTACATACAGGGCAAATATCCTCATCGGATAGACCACGGCATACTTGGCATTGCTTGATATCATGCATCGCCACAATCAAGGCTTCGCCCAATGCTTGACCTTGCGTGCGCTTATAGCTAAGCAAATGCAGTGCCATCCGCTGGGCAGATTTGGGTCCGACCCCAGGTAGTACTTTGAGTTGTTTTACAAGTTCATCAAATTTTGGCGTAAGCATAGGCGCATTCTTATAAAAATGATAAAAAATAAAAAAAGCTGACAATCGATTATCAGCTTTTTATGGGGGTTTGACTGCCTAATCGCAAGGCAATTTTCCACTATTTTATAGCGCTACTTTATAGCCTTACTGGATAGCCCTAGTGGGTTTAAAATAAACCATTCATCCCTGGTGGCAACCCCATGCCGTTGGTGGCACTCGCCATTTCAGTCTCGTGTAGTTCATCGGCCTGACGCACGGCATCATTGATAGCAGCGGCAATCAAATCTTCAATCATATCAGGGTCATCTTGCAGCAGGCTTGGATCGATTGATAAGCGTTTGACCACATGGCGACCATTCATGGTGACTTTCACCAAGCCACTACCCGCTTCGGCATGCACTTCTTTTTCTGCCAGTTTTTTCTTGGCGTTTTCAACGTTTTTTTCCACTTGCTTTTGCATCATTTGCGCTTGTTGCATGAGAGCTTGTAAGTTCATGAGTGTTCCTGTTTGTTTCTAATGTTGGTGGCTCATTGTAGCGAATTTGACCGCAAACTGTCTATTGCTAATCGTTAGCCCAAATTTTTAACATACAACTGCTAATCTAAAACTGCTAATCTAAAATCATTCACATAAAAATGCTAAGATACCATCACTACCATAAACCCATTAACAGCAAAAAACCACGACTATGACAACAACTACACCCCAATCGCTAGAGGTCGCTCTCTATAAAGCCGCTGATGTTATTAAATGCGCCCAAAATATTGCCATCCTGACGGGGGCAGGCGTCTCGGCTGAAAGTGGCATTTCGACTTTTCGGGATAAACTGACCGGACTGTGGCAACAATACCAAGCCGAATATTTGGTCAGCATTCAAGCGTTTGAAAAGGAACCTGCCTTGGTGTGGCAATGGCACCAATGGTGGCGTGGACAAATCGCCGATAAACAGCCCAATCCTGCCCATTTTGCCTTAGGTAAATGGCAAACATTGGCAAAGCAGCAAGGCAAAACTTGGACACTGTTTAGTCAAAATGTCGACAATCTACACGAGCAAGGCGGTGCCACGGTGGCAAAACTGCATGGGGACTTGGCCAAAAATCGTTGTCATGATTGCGGCAAGCCGTATGCCAAAGCGATTGCTGTGACGGATACGGCATTGAAGCATTGTGAATGCGGCGGTCTGATTCGCCCGGATATTGTGTGGTTTGGCGAGATGTTGCCACAGGAGGCTTGGCAAACGGCAGAAAAGGCAACGCTCAATTGTGACGTATTGGTGAGTATCGGCACATCAAGCGTGGTTTATCCTGCGGCGGGCTTGATTGATTTGGCAAAACAACAGGGCGCAACCGTCATCGAGATTAATCCCAATCCGACCCACACCACAGCGGTTGACATCGTGTTATCCGACAACGCGGGAAAAATATTGCCGTTGTTGGTCAAGGCGCTGAAATAGAAAAGCCAGATAAAAAAACACAATAAAACAGTGACATAAAAAAGCCAGTAAATTTTGCTACTGGCTTTTGGGTGCTGGCTAGTGGTTTGAGCTTTATATCAGGCGAGTGTATCCAAACCGCGTTTTAAATCAGCGATAATATCATCGACATCTTCAAGCCCCACCGAGAAGCGAATTAAGCCTTCATTCACGCCTGCCTCGATTCTTGCTTCAGGTGTCATGCGAAAATGTGTGGTCGTCGCAGGATGGGTAATGGTGCTTTTGGCATCGCCTAGGTTATTGGTAATCGAAATCATGTTGGTACTATCTATAACATGCCAGGCTGCCGCTTGGTCAGCCACCTCAAAGCCAATAATAGCGCCAAACGCACCGCCTTGCACATTTTTGAGTGCGGTGTGTTGGCGTTTGGCGATGTCATGGGATGGGTGATCGGGCAACCCTGAAAAATGCACTTTGCTGACTTTTGGGTGATTGTGCAAAAATTTAGCGATTTGATTGGCATTTTCGCAGTGGGCTTTCATACGCAGTGACAAGGTTTCTAGACCCTTTAGCAACACCCACGCATTAAAGGGTGATAGACTAATCCCGCCGGTACGCACCACCCCAAAGGCTTTTTCCATCAAGTCATTGTTACCGACCAACGCACCGCCTAGCACACGACCTTGACCGTCAATATATTTACTGGCGGAATGCAATACCACATCCGCCCCCAACATTAAAGGTTTTTGAATGGCGAGGGTTGCAAAGCAGTTATCGACGATTAATAGCGCATCGTGGTCATGCGCGAGCCTTGATAAAAAACTTAAATCGGCAATTTGCGCCAAAGGATTGGAGGGGCTTTCGCAGTACAGCACCTTAGTATTTGGCTGCATCGCGTTTTGCCATGCTTCATTGTCAAAGCAATCGACATAACTCACCTCGACGCCAAATGCTTTAAAGTAGGTATCAAACAGGGCGACGGATGAGCCAAATAATTGCTTGGCTGCTAGTAGATGGTCACCTGCTTGAAGGTACGCCAAACACATGGTCAAAATCGCGCCCATGCCTGATGCGGTTGCCACGCAGCGCTCGCCTTCCTCTAAAGCTGCCAATCTGCGCTCAAAAGCGCGCACCGTCGGATTGGTATGGCGCGAGTAGACATTGCCTTTTTTATTGCCATTAAAATGGTCGGCGGCATCGGCGGCATTGTTGTATACGTAGGAGCTAGTGGTAAAAATCGCTTCGTTATGTTCGCCTTCATCGGTACGGTGGTAACCGCCGCGCACAGCGATGGTTTGGTCGGCATAGTCTAGGCTTAAATCAAGTGCATCACTTTGCCAGTTGGGGTCTAATTGGGTCATAATGTTACATCTTTTGTGCATCAAATAAATTATGATAGCATAAGTTGGATTTGACGGTGGCTTTCAAGTTAGTATTTTACGCAAAAACGCTATGGCAACCAACTTTTCTCAAGTGATTGACATTTTAATCAGTGATTTTTTAAAAGGATTCAGGCTTTGGTAGCAGCATTTTATTCGGTATCTGTTGGCTTTGTCAGACTAGCATCGCAAAAAATCACCACTAAAATTGTGACGTTTTGTTTGCCATTGCTACTTACCGCTTGCCAAATGCTGCCGAACAACCCCCATATCGCCGCTACACCAACTGTGTCAACGCAGCTGACAGGTGCGCAAAAATTTTCCGAAAAATCGCGTATACAAGGTCATTATTTAATCAGCCGTATCAGTGCTAGCAAAAACCCCTCACCGAGCAAATTTTCCGGTTATTATCCGCTGATTGATAGCAGTGATGCGTTTGCCTCACGCAGTATTTTGACCGAAATGGCTCAGCAGACCATTGATATCCAATACTATATTTGGCACAACGATGCAGCAGGGCAATTGATGCTTAAAGACTTGTACCAAGCCGCCAATCGGGGTGTTAAAGTACGACTGTTACTCGATGATTTGAACACCAATCCGGAACTTGACCAACAGCTACTTGCCTTTGCTGCGCATGCCAATATCCAAGTGCGATTGATTAACCCCAAAGTAGTGCGCGGCTTTACCCCCGCCAATTTTGTGGTAGCACTGCCCCGCTACCAACGCCGCATGCACAATAAAAGCATGACCTTTGACCGCCAGTTATCCATCATTGGTGGTCGCAATATTGGCGATGAATATCTGCGTAAAGATAGCATCGCTGAGTTTGCCGATTTGGATGTTTTGCTTGCCGGCAAAGTGGTCAACCAAATCAATGATAGTTTTGAAGATTATTGGGATAGTCCTCTATCGTATGATATCGAGCGTTTGGTCAAACCCTCAAAAAACCCCGACCGTAATAAAAGCGATGAGCCATTTTTGGGGACTTTGACCGCGATTGCACCGATCAACAGCCAGTCCCATCTGCATAAAAGCTCGCAACTTTATCGGGTACAAAATGGCGCCATAGTCGATAAACAACTGTATAACAAAAAAATCCAATTTCGTTGGCAACTAATGGAATTTTTGGCAGATGATGTCAAAAAACTGCTTAATCAAGATGATAAAGATAGCCGATTGGTATCCAAGCTTCGGGCACGTATTGGCACCCCAAAACAGCAACTGACCATTGTCTCATCGTATTTTGTGCCCACTGACTTGGGCGTGCTGCAACTAAGCAAACTCATGGAAAACGGGGTAAAAATCAATATTTTTACCAACTCGTATGAATCAACCGATGTGCCTATCGTGCATTCAGGGTATAACGTGGCACGCGTGCCGATGCTCAAAGCGGGAATTGGACTGTATGAGCTAAAATCCTCTGCCGATGCAGACTTTCGCCGCAAAAAACGTAGCTTATATCGCAGTAAATACAGCACCAGTTTACATACCAAAGCCTTTGCCGTGGATGACAAATACACGTTTATCGGCTCTTACAATGTGGATCCGCGCTCTGCCAACATCAATACTGAGCTTGGCGTGCTGATTGAAGATAAAGTGCTTGCCAAATCCTTTCATAATACGTTCGATAAATCCATGCTTAATGTCAGTTACCGCGTCCATCTCACTGATGATGAACAACTAATATGGCAAACCCATGATGATAAAACCAATAAAAAGCTTATCACTTTGGATAAAGAGCCGCACATGACGTTTGTCAATGGACTTTGGCTAAAGATTTTTTCTGCCTTGCCATTTAAGCGCTTATTGTAAGCGGGGATATTACAAAAAACACACATTTTTGGTAGTAAAAATAGTACTAAAGTCACTATAGTATGCGGTTTCAAAAAGTAATATATCTCAACTGTTAAATCATGACGTTTGCTTGTAATATTTATTTAAATAATTAAATTTATTACAGTTTTGATAAATTATTGTTCAAATTGTCAAGTGATTTAATTTGTCAGGTCAAGAGTGACGGATTTAATTCTTTAGCGCGTTAAGTAACCTCTCTGTCCATTGATTATAAAGCGTGCAAACCTTTAGCCAGCTTCTAGGTGATATTGTCGACTATGCCATTTTTTCATGATGCCAACGAAGAAATTAGGGATTTAAATCGCTACGAAAAAAACGTGGTGTATTTAACAATTTTTGGGGCTTTTTTTGCTTCCTTTGATTTTACGATTTATTTTTATTTTAATGATAGTATCAATCAAGCTTTTTTCCCAGAAAATATGCCCGAGTCGTTAAAGTCGATTTGTTTTTTACTGCTGATTTTAGCCGGTTATATGTCAAGACCGCTAGGCGGTTTGATATTGGGTGATATCGGCGATCGCCATGGCAGAAAACGTGTGTTGCTGTATAGTTTACTATTGGTGGGTGCGTCAAGTTTAGTGATTGCTTGTTTGCCTACCTATCATCATATCGGTGTGGCAGCGATTGTTCTCATGCTATTATTGCGTTTAATTCAAGGCTTTGGCTATGGGGCTGAGGTGCCCGCTTCATGGGTATACATTGCTGAGCATATGCCACGGCGTCAATTAGGGTCAGTGTGTGGCGGTCTTATCAGTGCATTGATTCTGTCGACTTTGATGGGCAATATTTTAAGCTCTACCTTATCAAATATGCTCACCCCTACCCAGATGCAATCGTATGGTTGGCGTATTCCTTTTGTCATCGCCAGTATCGGTACGCTATTTGCGGTGCTGTTACGAGCCAAGCTTGAAGAAACCCCGCTTTGGCTGATGGCTAAGTCTGAAAATCGCTTGGTTAAACGTCTGCCGATACGCCGAGCTATTGTCAAATACCGTTATGGTACGGTGATGACGCTGGGTTTGTCCTGGTTTACCGCCAGTGTTTATTTGACGATTTATCTGCTTTTACCGATTTTGGGCATCCAGTTTTTTGATATCGATACCAGTTTAATGATGATATCTAATGGAGTGGGTATTATCTTTGGTGGATTGGGGGCTTTAACCTATGGTTATTTTGCCGATCGCTTTAACTCAGGTCGTGTATTTACTTTAGGCTGTATATTTTTAAGCATTGCCAGTGTTGTTTTCTTTGTTTCACTAAAAGACAGTAGCGAGTTACTACTGATTAACTATGCGATTTTAGGGTTTTTCTCTGGCGTGATTGGCTTAGTCCCAAGTATTTGTGTGCGTTTGTTTCCGGTTGGTGTACGCCTAAGTGGTATTAGCTTTACCTATAACTTAGCGTATGCATTGGCAGGCGCATTATTGCCTGTGCTATTGATTTATTTTTCACGTAAATTAATGCTTTCAAGCGCCTTGTATCTGGTGTTTGTCTGTGTGATTGGCATTATTATGGGTATGTTGTTGACCAATTTGCATGGTTTGTATCGCATGGAAGACAAGCGGCTGATGAATTCCTAAGCTTTTTTATCGCTGATAGTTGTTTTACCATCGCTTTTTTAGCGCCTGCTTTTATTGATTAGCTGATAGATTAGCTATAGATTAGCCACTTTTTTTGAATATTTGCCTATGACACTGCCTATAACCCTGCCTATGACCACAATGCAGCATAAACGATTGTCCACCGCACCGATGATTGATTGGAGTACCCGCGATTATTGTTACTTTGCTCGATTATTCAATCCTTATACCTACCTTTATACTGAAATGATCAGTACCTCGGCGATATTGCAGGGGGATACAGACTATCAGCTGCGATTTTATCCCAATGAACATCCTTTGGTGCTTCAGCTTGGCGGCTCAGATCCTGACGAATTGGCGCGCTGTGCAAAAATCGGACAAGACTACGGTTATGATGGAATTAATCTAAATGTTGGCTGTCCGTCCGATCGGGTACAACATTATAAAATCGGGGCTTGCTTGATGGCAGAGCCCAAATTGGTGGCAGATATTGTGTCTGCGATGCGTGATGCGGTGGATATTCCCGTCACTGTCAAGCATCGTATTGGCATTGATAACTTTGATAGTTATGAGTTTATGGCGGATTTTGTAGATCATGTGGTGAAAGCAGGTTGTCAGCATGTCATCGTCCATGCGCGCACCGCTTGGCTGCAAGGCTTAAGCCCTAAACAAAATCGTGAAATTCCGCCCCTTCGCTATGAGGATGTGTACCGCTTAAAGCAGGATTTTCCCGAGGTATTCGTGGAAATCAATGGCGGTATCACCACCATTGATGAAATCAAAACCCATCTGACAAAAGTCGATGGCGTGATGATTGGGCGGGAAGCTTATCATAATCCTTATATTCTAGCCGAAGCCATGCAGCTGTGGGGCGAGCCAGTACCTAGCCGAGCGGATATTTTTTATCAATTACTGGATTTTTTGGCAGCCAGTGACGCGCGTGGCACACCGTTGACGGTCATTATGCGCCATTATTTGGGCTTATTCCAAGGATTGACAGGCAGTCGTAAATGGCGTCAGGCGCTTAGCGGGCAAAAATCCCTCTCGGTCGCCCAAGTTCGTGAAGCGGGTGAAGCGGTGTTGGCGTTGAATGCGGGTTAAAAGTTAGCTAAAAAAAACTAACCGTATAAATACTGCGCCATCGCCAAGCCATTATTCATCATATGCAACACCACAGGCAATAACAGTGAGCCTGATATGATACGCCCATAGCTAAATAACATCGCTAGACAAAAAATCCCCAACAACTCGACCACCCCGTATTGCATATGAATCACCGCAAATACGATACTGGTTAGCACACTGGCGCCCCACATACCAAGCTTTGAGCTGGCAAGCCCTGTCCACATAAACCCGCGAAATATCACTTCTTCATAAATCGGCGCAAATACCACCATCGCTAGCACTAAGAGCCACCGTGGATGCGCGGACTCGGCAAGATTGTCCATAAACATCATGGGCTCGCGACCCAGCCAGACGGTGACTAGATTGATGAGAACATTTAGCACAATCAGCAGCGCGCTACATTGTAACAACTGATACCAAGTAAAGGATTTGAGGGCAAGATAATCTTTGACACGGCTGTTTTTAAAGCGGATAAACAAATAAACGCAGCCGAGCACCATGGCTAAGGTAAATCCTAGCGATAGACTCATTAACGTGCCGTTTTCACTGCCCTGCAACACTTTTTCAGCGATATCCAAATTTGCGGCATCTTGTAGCACCCATGGTGCAAATAACACCACGCCAATCAATTGACTGGCAAAAAACACCGCCAATAACACCATAGATAGCACAATGGTCTTTGGCAAATCGTAGATGGGGGTGCTAGGCTGTAACGATAAATTTTGCACATTAAACCCTTTAATGAATATTTGTGTTGTTAGTGGATATCATGATTAACTGAGTGAATAAGCGCTTTGATTCGTTCAACCGTACTGGCGGGGTATTCTAACGGGAACATATGCCCTCCTTCATGCACTTCAAAATCAATGCCCATACGCTGTTTGACCAGCGCAGGAAACCCACGTTTGAAAAACAAGCTATCTTTACCAATTATTTGCTTGGCAGGGACAGCCGGCGGATAGTTAGGTTTTTGCCAGTATAGCGAGGGATTGGTGCGAAATACCGCCACTTCTACCGCTTTTGGAATGGTTAAGGTCACTTGCCCATCTGCGGTATCAGTCAAGCCATAACGAATAAAATCATTAAAACAGCGCTCATCAAAGTGTCGATAGAATGCTTTATGTCGCAGATGCTCGTAAGCGACTTCACGGCTTGACCATATATCACGGCGATGGCTTGATAGACCTGCAGGCGTGAGCCTATCTACCAACCGTGGGCTAAAGCGTTTTGCCCAATGTAGTGCCATCGAATAGTAGCCATGAATGAGCGGTGGGTCTAAGGCAATCACTTGGCTAAATAGCTCGGGCGCCTGATAGCTGGCTTGCAGGGTGCACAATGCGCCAAGCGAATGCCCTAGTCCGATGACCTTGGTTTGCCCGCGCGCGCTTAAGTGCGCTTGGATGCTATCAATCACTTGTTGGGTCAGTTTTTGCCAATGGTTATCGACCGGATAACGCGGGTCAATCCCTAACGCTGGAATATAGACAATATCAAATTCATCACTCAGCAAATCAAACAGATATTGATAGCTACGTGATGGAATGCCATTGGCATGCGCAAAGTGTATCAGCGGTTTTTGCCCTGTCACTTCTATCGCTGTTATCCCCTCTATGCCTGTCGCTAGCGTTGGCGCAGAGGGCAAACCATTGGCTAACGGATGCTGGCTCGTCTCAGATGACATGGTTATTGCATCCCTTTGTCATTTGCAGCGGCGTGGGTTAATTGGCTAGCAAAGCCTTTGGAGACCGTTTCACCAAAACCATAGCCGATTTGGCTGGCAAATTTACCGAACACTTTTTTCACTGGGTCTTCTGGGTTATATTCCACTACATTGTCTAGTTTTAGCTGAGACTCAAGGGTGCTGATGCCGCCTTTTTTATCCGCCAAACCAAGATTAATCGCTTGCTCACCACTCCAAAACAATCCGGAAAAAAGCTGATTGGCGTCAGGATTTTTGAGGCGATTGCCGCGACCTTGTTTGACAGCATTGATAAAATGAGCGTGGGTGTTATCAAGGACACCTTGGACATGCTGGCGCTCAAACTCGGAGAGCGGGCGGCTCATGCTTAAAATATCTTTGTGCGCACCTGCTGTCATGGTGCCATCTTTAACGCCTAGTTTATCCATCAAACCTTGGACATTGTAGCTTGGCATAATCACGCCGATTGAGCCGACCAAGCTTGAGGGATTGACCCAAATTTCATCTGCCGCAGATGCGATATAATACGCGCCTGAAGCACCCATATCTTCGATAACGGCATACAGTTTTTTGTTAGGATGGGCTTTTCTCAATTCGGTCATGGTTTGCCAGATTTCATCGGATTGTACAGGCGAGCCACCCGGTGAGTTGATGCGTAACGCCACCGCTTGCGCTTGGTCGTTGTTAAACGCTTCCGTCAATGCCTCACCCACCGCTTGACTATTGGCTTCATTGTCGCTGCTGATGACCCCTTTGACATCGACGACGGCTAAATGCGGGTTGGTCATATCGATATCACTCATGCCACTTTTGGCAGAGCCACTACAGCCTTTTGCCACCACCGCCCCAAACAGTAGCACATAGCCCAAGGTGATAAGCTTAAAGAAAATACCCCAGCGTCTTGCACGGCGCTGCTCCACAAGGCTTGCCATCAGGGTTTTTTCTAGCAATTGCCATTCTTTGCCTGCGTATGGCGCATTGGGTGGCAAGTTTTGTGCATGGTTTGGATGAACAGGTGGCTTTGGCTGTGAGGGTTGGTTGGGATCAGGTGGCCAATTATCTGACATAAAAACTCCTTTGCAATATCTAATTTACCGCCCATGATAGGGGGAAGCGGTCAAAATTACAATCACTGCCTTGTAGCCAAATCGTCAAGTATCAGTCCGTATCATCTGGGGTGAGCGCGTACATTACTGCGCCCACTTGATCGGCATACAGGACTTCGAACGGGTGGTCTGCAGGCTTATCCACTGACCAACTAGCCAGCGATAATTGGCTATCTTCGCCCAGTTTTTGCGACTTATACGCGCCTGTCACCACATGCAGCAAGGAAGGTTTTGTCAATGATAGCCACGATGGTTTAATGGGTAACGTATAGGGCTGAATGAGTAAATGCGCCGCCGATACCGTGCATAATTTTTCAGTCATTTGCATGGCGATATCACTATTACCTGCCAACATCAGCACATCGTAGGGTTTGCTGGTTGGTGGCATAAAACGGATGTGAATATAACAGGTTTGGGTCGCTAGCTTTTGCTCATCGGTTAAGGCTAAATTCAAGTGCCATCCCGACACCGCTGTGATTTCCAAGCCATCTTGTTGCCAATGTTGGGCGGTTTGACAGCTGCGAGGTGTAATCGCACGAAAACTTGTAGATACAGTCTTATCTGTCACATCAAGCCTGCTATGTTCGACATCATACCCTGCTAGCCAGTAGGCCTTAACAGGTACATGGGTGGCCAGTTGTTGCACCAGCTCATTGACGCGGACACTGGGCGTTTGACTAATCACCCCAGTTAATCGGTAAACCTGCTGACTTGCCAACAGCGGATAAATATCACGGTTCAACAGCGAACTGATTTCTTCATCAGCCGCAACATTGTTGATAGCTTGTTTGGTTTTCAAAAAATTGCGTTTATCCGCCTGAGCGGCTTTTACTTGATTGTCGGACAAAATCAGCCAGCTATCATCGCCTTTCTTTAACAAACTGATTACCAGTTTAGGGTTATCACCAACTGCCAGAGTCGGCTGGTTGTCATTTAGGCTGCGCTGCTGCAGTGGCAATAATATCAACAGGATAGCCAGTGGCAACATCAGCATTTTAGGCAACAAGCCTTTTAACAACCCCAGTAGCGCAATGAACAAACACAGTACAAGCTGCGTTTGTGACAAGGCGAAAAATGATTGCTTGGCAACACCCGTGTCGATAAGTTGATTGAGCAAAAGATGAAATACATTGAGCAGGGTTGTTAGCATCGACCAAATGATTTGGCTTAGCCAATCGCCCACCACAGGTAGCCAACTAACGACGCCTGCCAACATATCTAAGGGTACAATCACTAAGCCTAAAAAGGGTACGGCTAGCAAGTTTACCAAAATACCAATGACGGATACTTTGCCAAAAAACCATACCACGATAGGCAGCATCCAAATAAATAGCCAAATTTGTAGTTTTAATAACGCCTTGAATTGATGGCTGATGATTTTAACAAAACCGGTCAGCACATCGCTGCGTGCAGTAGGCGCTAGTAACTGACTAACATCCTTAATTTCAATGGCGCTAACTGTCCCTATTGTCTCGCTAAATTTTAACAGTAAAACCACCGCCACAAAGGATAACCAAAACCCTGCTTGCCCGACTGCCGTCGGTTCTAGCCAAATCATGCCTAGCGCAACCCACGCCAACAGCCGATAAGCAGAAAAATTAACCAATAACTGTTTCGACAGCGTGAGCAGTAACAGCATCCAAAATGTCCGCTGGGCAGGTATTTCAAAACCCACCAGCAGCGCATAAAACCCTGCCATCACCACACTCACCCAGAGTACCAATAAACTACTCGGTAATTTGACCAACAACTGCGGCGCAAACCACTTAACAAGCCATAATACAAAAACAGATACGATAGCGGCGAGCATCAGCACATGCGGGCCTGAAATTGCCAATAAATGGCTAATGCCCGTGACTTGATAGCGGTTCTTAAGGTCGCTATCCATCAGGCTTTTATCACCGGTTAACAGTCCCAATAAGATTGCATGGCTTTGGATAGCGCTTTGGATAGCGCTTTGACCAGAAGTTTGAAACGCGGGTTGGGCAGTATCGTTTTTAGCATTGACTATAAGCGTCGATTGTTTCAGCAGGGTTGTATGCAAATTGGCGAGAATTTTTTGGCGTAGTTGCCAGCGCAATTGTTCAATAGCAATAACCATACGGTCTTTCACATGGGATGGGTTAAATTCCCGTAGGCTCGTTTTTTCAATACCGATGATCACCCCCTTTGCTTGCACACCCCGCTGTCTCAACCATTGCGCTTCATCAAATCCTAACATGAGCGGTTTGGCATTATTGGGTAAGCTTGTAGGCTTAGGCTGTGCAATGGGCTCAAGCTGTAATTTTACGTTAAGCTGCATGCCAGGTCTTAACTGCGCCAAGGTCGCTTCCCAATCAGAGTTGTCTTTGATATTAGCGCTAATCAGTGCCGTTAGCGGTGGTTGAGGGGTTGCTGACGATGCATCAGCATCGCTGTCCTTATCAACGCGGACTTGCAGGATTTGTTTGATGAAACCATTGCCAATCAGGGCGTTATCATTTGATAATCGGCTCATTTGGCTCAACGTATCGCTGATTTGATGCGATTCAACGATAGCATCCACTGTGAGCGCTGAGGGCAATAACGCGTTTTGATACAGCTTATGATGATATAAACCGTAACTGGCACTCAACATGAGCGTCAGCAAAAAGATAAAGCTTGATAATAACGGTAAGGCAAAACGGTAGGCTAATGCAGGGTTTGGCGACGCTCTTTTTAGCTGTTTACGGTTGCAGCCATGGTATAAACCTAAATTGATTAGCAGCGCTATCAACAGGGCTACTGATAACATCTGCCAAATTTTTGCATCATAACTGGCTATCTCATAACTTGTCAGCGCATAACCTGTCATCAAGGGTTGGTTTGCTAGTGTATTTACCACTAAAAACCCCAACAAACTGGCAACCGTGATGAGCCAAATCATGTTTCATCCTTGATAAAGATAGCGATAGCTCGCTACTTCCCTTACAATTATCGAATGAACGATATAGTAAAACAAATAGCAACTTTTGGAAATTATTAATCGATGTTGACTCAATTTATTAGCAGCAATGACAAAATCTCAGGTGTAGGGAAAAAAAGTATTCAAATCAGTCTAGGGATTGCAGGATTGATACTGGTTGTTGACTGCGGGCTATTGCTGGCCAATCGTGTTTTTCATATTGGCACCCTAGTGCCATTGGGCATAGGGCTAATTTTTTTAGGCCATGCGGTATATTGGGAGCGTATCCAACTTTATTTGGCGTCACAGCCGTCATTAAAAAAATTATGGCAGCTGATTTGGCTACTATTTTTTGTCTGGTTGATAAGTTTTTGTGTCTTTGTCAGCTATTTAAAACAGCACTTTAACACCGATAACCATCCTAAGGCAGCGCAAGCGATTATTGTCTTAGGGGGCGGAACAAAAGACAATAAGCCGACCGATGCGGTAAAACTGCGTTTGGATAAAGCATCTGAAGTCATCAAACGTTTTGCAAACGCACTGGTGATAACCAGTGGTGGTTTTGACGCGGGGGAGGATGTCAGTGAAGCCAAAGCCATGGCGGACTATTTACATGACACCTATGGCATTAGCTTGGCGCATATTGCGCTTGAAGAACAAAGCACCAGTACCGAGCTTAACTTTGTCAATAGTAAAAAGATTTTAGCGCAGCAAGGGATTGCCTTAAATCAACCGATAATCGCAGTCACCAGTGATTTTCACACGTTGCGCGCAAGCCTTATTGGCAAACGACAAGGATATACCAATTTACAGGTGGTCGGGTCTGATACGCCTTGGTATATCCGTCCAAATGTTTGGTTCCGCGAATACTTTGCTTTTATCAGTGGTTGGCTACTCGATGAGTATTAAGCCACCCATGTGCCATTTTGTAAGGCCAATTGCTTATCCGCCAACTGTGCCAGTTGCCGGTCATGGGTGACCATCAATAGCGCCGTATCAAAATCTTTTTGTAGCTCTGACAGAATTTCAAACACCGCCTGCGCATTGGCGTAGTCTAAGTTCCCTGTGGGTTCATCTGCCAGTATCAATGAAGGCTTTGTCACCAGCGCCCTAGCAATCGCCACCCGTTGACGTTCGCCGCCAGATAGCTCGCCTGGGCGATGGGTTAACCGATGCCCCAACCCTACTTTTTCCAATAATTCAATAGACTGTTGACGCGCTACTGCGATTGGCACTGATTTTCGCATCAATAGCGGCATTGCCACATTTTCAATCGCAGTAAACTCCGCTAACAAATGGTGAAACTGATAAATAAAGCCCAAATGTTGGTTACGAAGCTCACCGCGCTGGGTTTCATTCAGATCATTGATGCGTTGCCCATGTAGCCAAACTTCCCCACTGGTCGGCACATCTAAGCCACCCAAGATATGTAGCAAGGTACTTTTACCTGACCCGCTCGTACCAACAATGGCGATGCGCTCGCCACTGTTAATACTGATATCCAAATGATTGAGCACATTCGTGGTGGTTTTACCATCTTGATAGGTCTTGGTAATATTATTTCCTGTTAAAATCGCCGTCATGGCTCACTCCTATTCATAACGCAATGTTTGAGCCGGTTGAATGCTAGCTGCTCGGCGTGCTGGATAAATGGTTGCCACAAAACTTATTACCAGCGAGGCTGCCACGATGATAGATACGTCTTTCCATTCAAGTTGTGAAGGTAAATAGTTGACAAAATAGGCATCAAATAAATGTAACCCAAATAAACTATTGATGCCGCCTACCACATCGCTCACGGTCAACGCTAAAATCACGCCCAAAATAGTTCCTGCGACGGTACCAATCACCCCGATAAACAATCCTTGCACCATAAACACTTGGGTGATGAGCTTAGGCGATGCACCAAAGGTTTTTAAAATCGCAATGTCCGCCTTTTTATCAGTCACCAGCATCACCAAGGATGAGACGATGTTAAATGCAGCAACCAAAATAATCAAAAACAGCAACAACCCCACCATGGCTTTTTCCATTTGAATCGCACCAAATAAATTCCCATGCGTCGATGTCCAGTCACTAGGCATAAGCATATTGGGTGCAAGGCTCGCGGCTTGCTGAGCCACTTGTGGGGCGGCAAACAAATCCTTTAGCTTCATGCGAATACCTTGCGCTCCCGCAGGCAGACGCAATAGCGTAGCTGCATCATTCATCGGGATGAATGCCATAATATTGTTGACTTCAGGGCTGATGTCATACACCCCAGTGACGGTAAAACGCTTAAAACGCGGAATCACGCCGGCGGGCGATGGCGAGGCTTCTGGCAATACTAGCGTGACCATATCGCCTTGTTTCACACCCAGTGAATCCGCCATTTGCTTGCCAATCACAATGTCAAATTGACCTGCTTTTAGACTATCGACACTACCACTTTCCATATGCTGATGAATAATCGAGACTTTTTTCTCATAGCTTGGCTCAATACCGGTCACCATGATACCTGCGACTTGTCCATTCGCGGTGAGCATACCCTGTAATTGGATAAAAGGTGCGACTGCTTCAACTTTGGGGTTTTTTTGAATGGTTTGCGCCAGTGTCTGCCAATCTGGGATAATTTCACTGGCAGTGACGGTGGCTTGCGGCACCATCCCCAAAATACGACTCTTAAGTTCGCGGTCAAAGCCATTCATCACCGATAACACGGTAATGAGCACGGCGACGCCAAGCGTCAAACCCACCATTGAAATCAAAGAAATAAAAGAAATAAATCGGTTACTTCGCTCAGCACGGGTATACCGTAATCCTAAAAACAAAGCCAACGGTCGAAACATAGCATTCCTAAAAATTATCACTATTTTGATGATACAAGCAGGCAACGACATAGCTTATTTTAAAACCATTATTCAAGCCTTCTTGAAAGCGTGATAGTCTGACACATTTTTTTACCGTTTTGGCAAAAGTTTTTTTGCAATTTTGCTAAAAATTCGCAGAATCAAACATATCTGCGCAATAAATTGTGGATGTTTTAAGCAAAATAAGGTGAAAAAATTCTGCATGTCCCCATTAACATAGCAGAATTAAATTTCATCCCTGCTTAATCAAGGGTTAATCCATTATTAACAGATACGTTGATAGCTGATACTCGTTGATTTAACTGGGATGATTTGAAGGCTGATATTAGCCTATTGATAGCTGATAATGTAATCATTAAAATTTTGATAAATATCGTGACAGCTGTTTAGTTTATTAAGTTTGTTTGCAGCATAAGCCTGTTGTTACTGATAAACCTGTTGTCACTTAAAGGACGTCTTATGACCAATACTCACCAACCCCCTTCTTCAAATGCCCCCAATACGATTAGTCTAAACTGTGATCAAGCGGTTGGTCATGCAGATCACTGGTCATGTTTTACCAACAACATTGCCGATGACGTCCCAAATTGGTTGCAATCGCATATCGATACTGCCACCATGCCTACCCCACTAAAGGCTACCAACGCCACGCCTTCGCATATTTTACTATCGGGTAATCAGCCAATTCATGTCAATCAAGTGATTGAAATTGATAGCAATCGCTCACCCAAACGTTTGATTAATGCGTTTCCTTGTGTCAATAGTCCGTATGGGCAATGGGTCACTATTGAAGGTGTCTATAAATGTGACAATCAGATAGAAGCGATTTTGCGCTTAAAAACTGATGACAATACCGTGCTGTATGTATTTGACCAGTATTATGCCATCAATGCCCATAACTATGAAAAAAATCACCGCTACTTAATCAATCTGAGTGCATTTGCTTACAGCGTAAGTTTGAGTAACCGCTCAGAAACCATTGTGGTTGATGAGCCTGAAGCGATTCGCTATCACAGCGCTTTCAATGATATTTTGACCAAAAATAATAATGTTGCCCCAAAAGATCTTGAAGCCCAAATCGCCGCTTGGCAACCTAGCGAAAACGATTTGCCGCTGGAGCCAATTGAAATCAACGTCGGCCACATGTGTGCTTATTTATTTGGTGAAACCATCGGTCAACAAGATGAAGCTTGGTGCCAAGGTCAAATTATTGGCAAACAAACTGCCAGCTTTAATGGGGTTGACTTTGTATTGCTTGATGTGGTGATACTACGAGAAAGCCTTGATAATCCTGTCGTTATTCGTTTAGCGGTCAATGCCGATAACATCGACGCGACCATTCAAGTCAACGATTATATTCAAGCCAATATTTGGCTACAGGGTACTATTTTTATGGAAAATCAGAAAAAAGTAGCCACCAATTATAGAGCGTTTTAAGCCTTTCCCTTGTAAGATTATTGATTAATTTTCTTAAAGCCACTGCCAACTATGACAGTGGCTTTGTTGTTTTGTAAATAAATGTAAATTTAGCGCGTTATTTTATTTAATTCATTGAATTGACTATAATTTTATATTATCGTTATTTTAAGTTTGATTTTGATCAATTTCTACCAATCGACGTCATAAATTCTATAGCGGCTCAGTCATAAATCCTATAGTGGCTCAACAGCCTACCCAATATCAGCCGCTAGTATTTTGTGAGTGTTCTATCAGTTATTTTGGGAAGATGACCCATGCCAAATCAGTCGACTAAATCCGCAGTTTCTACTTCAGACGCTATCCAAGCCCAGACTGGATTGGTACATCACCGCCCACTATCTGCTCAAACCACCTTAGCCACTCAAACTAGCTCAGTTAATGGTCTGATGGTTTATACCACAAGTTTACTATTGTACCCCACCCAAGCACGGGATAAAAAAAATCACCGAATGTTATCGATGATTTTCTTTGTGCTAGGGGTGTTAGTGATATTTCGCTTAACACACGGATAATGCTCGCAATATCCAACATTATTTGATCAGCCCATTTACACTTGTGTATTGGCTAAGATGTCTTTGAAAAGCTGTTTTTGTTCAGCGCTTGGGCTTGCAGTTTGGATAGACATTAATTGTCCCATATCGCCTTCGACGCGGATTTTGCCAGACATAAAGGCTTCCATCGCACGGTTCATATCACGATCTAAAAATATCGCTTTTAAGGTATCAGCATCCAGTTTTAAGGTGGTTAAAGCGCCATCTTTTGAACCTTGATGAATCGTCCCATCATAGAAAGCTGCATTGACTTCTTGATTGTCGCTATCTGTGACTTGTAAATTAATTGACATATTTTTAATCGCGGGTGGTAGATTTAGGTCACCTGCTTTATTGGTTAATTCGTCAACTTTATCAAACCATTCTTGTGTTAAAATTTTAGCCATTTTAAATCCTCATTATCGTTAGTTGTGTTAGAACTTGTGCATCTTACCGAGATTTTGTATGAATGACAATTCTCTAACGCATGATAAACCCATTTATAGCACAACGATAATGGCGCTCGGTTAACCATTTTTAGCATTGTTACTAGACAGTATATGGGATGTTAAAAAAATCCCCACAATTTACATGGTTTTTTTTATTTTTCCTATTATAATAGTGGGTGTGTAATTTTTTTTTGCGCTATGAACGTTACATTAGATGATATTTAGCAAAGATTAAGTTACAATACTTGGTGAGAATCGTGAGTTTGAGCCTATTTTACTGCTTGTAAATTTACTGTTTTGCGTCAAGATTTAGCCGCTAATTTCTTTAAAATTCATCCTGAAACTAGCCACTAAACAGTTAGCCTATCTTATAAAAAAATAACTAGTGCCAACGCCTCTGACCGGATAGTTTTATTGACAGGCACAAAGGAGATTTCTGCTTAAACTTGTTGATAATATAGGCTGTAAAGGAAATCATCGAATGAATTTACAAAACACAGCAATACCTATTACCGATGATTATGAAGTGGACATCATTAAGTTGTTCTCAATCATGGCGGTAGTATATGGTATTATCGGTATGGCAGTTGGGGTGTTCATTGCATCACAATTGGCATGGCCTGCCCTCAATTTTGGTATCCCTTGGCTAACATTTAGCCATTTGCGTCCATTGCACACCAACGCGGTGATTTTTGCATTTGGTGGTTGTGCGTTATTCGCAACTTCATATTATATTGTTCAAAGAACGTGTAAAACACGTTTATTCGCACCTTATCTAGCCTGGTTCACCTTTTGGGGATGGAACCTTGTTATTGTTGGCGCAATTATTACCCTACCCTTGGGTTTAACCTCAACTAAAGAATATGCTGAGCTTGAATGGCCCATTGATATTTTAATTGCCGTGGTGTGGATATCTTATGCTATTGTGTTCTTTGGTACATTATTGAAACGCAAAACCTCGCATATCTATGTTGCCAACTGGTTCTTTGCTGCATTTATTTTGACCATTGCGTTACTACACATCGTCAATAGTATGGCAATCCCTCTGAGCTTTTGGAAGTCATATTCATTGTTTGGCGGTGCGACTGACGCTATGGTGCAATGGTGGTATGGTCACAACGCCGTAGGTTTTTACTTAACAGCCGCCTTTTTGGGTATGATGTATTATTTTGTGCCTGTACAAATCGGTCGTCCTGTTTACTCTTATCGTTTATCTATCATCCACTTTTGGGCGTTAATTGCGTCTTATATGTGGGCGGGTGGTCACCATCTTCATTATTCAGCACTCCCTGACTGGGCACAGTCTTTAGGTATGGTATTCTCTATCATTTTATTTGCGCCTTCATGGGGCGGTATGATTAATGGTGTACTTACCTTATCTGGTAGCTGGGACAAACTTCGCACAGACCCTATCATTCGTTTCTTGATTGTTGCATTGTCATTCTATGCGATGTCAACGTTTGAAGGTCCGATGATGTCAATCAAAACCGTCAATGCGTTATCCCACAATACTGACTGGACCGTTGGTCACGTGCATTCTGGTGCGTTAGGCTGGGTTGGTATGGTTACGGTTGGTTCATTATATGTATTGATTCCACGTATTTGGAACAAACAAAAAATGTATTCAACTGATTTAATCACCACGCATTTTTGGCTGGCGACGGCAGGTACTATTTTCTACATCGTATCGCTTTGGATTTCAGGTATTGGTCAAGGTATGATGTGGCGTGCTACAAATCCAGATGGAACGCTGGTGTATAGTTTCGTTGATACTGTCTTGTTCTCACACTATCCTTACATTGGTCGTGCATTTGGTGGTTTCTTGTATGTCTCAGGTATGGTCGTCATGGCTTACAACGTCTACAAAACTATCACGATGCCAAGCACTAAAACTGTTGAAGTTGCGGATACCACTACACCTGTAGTAGAAACTGCTACCGCAAAACAGATTTAAGGAGAGACTCATGCAAATCAATCACGAAATTATTGAAAAAAACACGGGTCTTTTAGTTATCCTAATTGTTGTGTCTATCAGCTTTGCCACTTTGGTAGAAATCGTGCCATTGATTTATGCCAAAGAGGTAAACCAACCTTTGCCCAATATGAAGCCATGGACTGCCCTTGAGATGGAAGGTCGTGATATTTATATTCGTGAAGGCTGTCACGTCTGTCATACCCAAATGGTTCGTCCTCTTCGGGCGGAAGTGGAACGTTATGGACCTTATTCGCGCGCTGCTGAATCCGCTTGGGATCATCCCTTCTTATGGGGTTCCAAGCGTACTGGACCTGATCTTGCGCGTGTTGGTGGACGTTACTCTGATGACTGGCAACGCGAACACTTAATTAACCCACAATCATTGGTACCTGAATCTGTGATGCCACCATTTGCTTGGTTAGCAGAACGAGACGTTAACCCTGAAAAAGTGCAAGCAAAAATGCGTCTATTCCGCGACCATTTCGGTGTGCCATATAGCGATGCTGATATTGCCGGTGCACCTGATGCGGTACAAGGTAAAACTGAGCTCGATGCTGTTGTTGCGTATTTACAACAACTGGGCACTGCAATGAAAGGTCAACGTTAATGCTGGGCACATTACACAGTATCGCAACGGTCGCAGCGTTTATCGCATTTATTGCGATTGTTTGGTGGGCTTACTCACCAAAGAATCGCAAACGATTTGAAGAAGATGCAAAACTTGCGTTAGATGACGAAGACCTAACAGACGCATCACAACGCAATAAGGATAAAAAATGAGTGGATTTTGGAGTTTTTGGATAACCCTATTTTCCATCGGTTGTTGGGCTTGGATTTTGTACTGGTTAGTCGGTGTATTGGGTTATCGCCCAACCATGTCGGATGACGGTACCACAGGTCATGAATACGATGGTATCCAAGAGTTTGACCGTCCATTACCAAAATGGTGGTTAGCAATCTTTTGGGGTTCATTAGCTTGGGCATTACTATACATGCTATTGTTCCCATCAATATTGCCAGGCTCATGGAAAGGTATCACTACGGTAAAAGTAGATGGTCAAGATGTTCCTTGGACCAGTGCTAATGAATTAGCATCCGATCTTGAGCGCAATAATGCCGTATTTACTGGCACGTTCAATGATAAAATCTTAAAAGACAAAGCGGTAACGGCACAAATTGATAGCCTTGCTAAATTACAAGCGCAGCAAGCTAAAAATGCACAGCCCAATGCTGAATTAAAATCGCAAATTGATAAAGGTATTGTAGGGCTGGCACCTGCCGTTCTAAAACTTTCTCAAGATCCACAAGCGATTAAAATTGGTCAGCGTTTGTTCTTACAAAACTGTTCAGTGTGTCATGGCTCACAAGCGCATGGTGCACCCGGTTATCCAAACTTGACGGACAATGACTGGATTTATGGCGGTACACCCGATAAAATCTTGTTAACCCTAAATCATGGTCGCGTCGGTGGTATGCCAGCTTGGAAAGCGCAGATTGGTGAGGATGGTGTTCGCGCCGCAGCTGAATATGTACTATCATTGTCACCAGGCAAGGGCTTAAAAGAAAATGGTCAGTTGAACCAAACTTTGGTTAATCAAGGTAAGGCTATTTTTGATACCAACTGTGCGGTATGTCATGGTAAAGATGGTAAAGGTAACCCTGATGTCGGTGCGGTGAATCTTACGGATGACACGTGGTTATATGGTGGCGACCGTGAAACGGTTCGTACGACGATACGTAATGGTCGTGCCGGTGTGATGCCACATTGGGATACCAAACTGGGTAACGAGCGTATTATGTTATTGGCAGCGTATGTTTATTCCTTAAGCGATCACAAACAAGACGCTTCTGTGATGACGCCAACCACTGTTGTTAATAAAGAACGTGGTGTAGCCTCTACCCCAGTTGAAACTGCAAATGCGGTAAAATCTGCGGTTGCTAGCGCGGTAAAATAATTTTTACCTGCCACTTAAAAAAGCGAGTTTTATTACTCGCTTTTTTATTGGGGATTGACTTGTCCCTCTTTACTTGCCTAGTTTTACATGCCTAGTTTTTCAAAGGCAGCTTCATCAAAACCAATGATTAACTCATTGTCTGAGACGACAATCGGGCGCTTAATCATACTTGGCTCAGCTACCATCAAATCTAACGCAGCATCTACATCTTGCTTTATTTGGGCTTTTTGCGCATCGCTAAGTTTGCGGTAGGTTGTGCCCTTGGTATTTAATACCTTATCTATACCTGCTCGCTTTACCCAATGGGCTAATGTCGTTTTGTCTATCACCTGTTTTTTATAGTCAAAAAATTCATACTCCAAACCCAGTGCAGTTAATTTATCAAACGCCTTTTTCATGGTACTACAGTTTTTGATACCATAGAGGGTGATGCTCATATTGCCTCCTTTTTTTATCGCAATTTTTACGGTTTTAGGCTATGCTATGGGGCTTAATATACTTTCCCATTCAAATACTGCAAATTCAGACCATTATGAGTAATTCAGCTTTAACCAGTCAATACCAACCCCAAGTTATCGAGCCTGCCCAACAACAAAAATGGGAACAACATAATCGCTATCAAGTAAACAACGCGGCATCTGATAAGCCATCCCGTTATTTGCTGTCTATGTTTCCCTACCCCAGTGGCAAGCTGCATATGGGGCACGTGCGTAACTACACGATTAGTGATGTGTTGAGCCGTTACTATCGGTTAAAAGGTTATGAAGTGTTGCAGCCAATGGGCTGGGATGCGTTTGGTATGCCTGCAGAAAATGCGGCGATTGCCAACGCTGTCGCCCCTGCTGCGTGGACATTTTCAAATATTGACAACATGCGCGCGCAGCTCAAATCATTAGGACTATCGATTGACTGGTCACGTGAATTTGCCACTTGTACGCCAGAGTACTACAAATGGGAACAATGGCTATTTGTACAACTGTTCAAAAAAGGCCTAGTATACAAAAAACTCTCAACGGTGAATTGGGACCCTGTTGATAATACCGTCCTTGCCAATGAGCAAGTGGTGGATGGTCGCGGTTGGCGCTCAGGTGCGCTAATTGAAAAACGCGAAATCCCCATGTATTACTTTAATATCACCGCCTACGCAGACGAGCTGTTAACTGATTTGGATAAGCTAGAAGGTCATTGGCCACAGCAAGTGATTACCATGCAGCGCAACTGGATTGGTCGCTCTGAAGGCATGGAAATTCATTTTCCCTATACCTTAAATGGTGAAGAAAAAACCCTAGATGTGTTCACTACCCGTCCTGATACCTTAATGGGCGTGACTTATGTATCGGTGGCGGCTGAGCATCCACTGGCAAAACACGCTGCCGCGACCAATCCTGCCCTACAAAGCTTTATTGAAGCCTGCAAAAAAGGCTCAGTTGCCGAAGCAGACTTAGCCAAAGCTGAAAAAATGGGTATGGACACGGGTCTGACTGTCACCCATCCGTTAACCGGTGAGCAAGTGCCTGTCTGGGTCGCTAACTACGTCTTAATGAGCTACGGTTCTGGCGCTGTCATGGCAGTGCCTGCGCATGATGAACGCGACTTTGAATTTGCCAATAAATACCAGTTGCCTATCAAGCAAGTGATTGACCTAGATGAACACCATAAGCAAGGTCATGAATTTGATGCGACGACTTGGCAAGACTGGTATGGCGATAAGCAAAATGGCGTGGCTATTAACTCGGGCGAGTTAGACGGTTTAAATTTTAAACAAGCCTTTGACAAAATTTTAACCCAACTTGAGCCACAAGGATTGGGCAAAAAAACCATCAATTATCGGCTACGTGATTGGGGAGTGTCTCGCCAGCGTTATTGGGGTTGCCCAATTCCGGTTATCAACTGCGCCGACTGCGGTACAGTACCTGTTCCTGAAAATCAGCTACCTGTGGTATTACCTTTAGATGTAGTGCCCGATGGACGTGGCAATCCCCTCAACAATCTTGCTTCATTTACCGATGTCAACTGTCCATGTTGCGGCAAGCCTGCCAAACGTGAAACCGATACCTTTGATACTTTTGTAGAATCAAGCTGGTATTACGCGCGTTTTGCCTCACCCAATTATACCGAGGGGATGATTAATAAAGTCGCGGCCGATAAATGGCTACCTGTGGATCAATATGTAGGTGGTGTTGAGCACGCCGTGTTACACTTACTATATGCGCGTTTTTTCCACAAGCTAATGCGTGATGAAGGCTTGGTGCAGGGTGATGAACCTTTTGCTAATTTACTCACCCAAGGCATGGTCTTGGCGGGTACTTATCTTCGCGAAAATGCCGATGGTAGCAAATCCTATTACTTTCCAGAAGAAGTTGATATCCGCTACAACGATAAAGGTCAGCCTATCGAAGCGACCTTAAAAGCCGATGGTCAGCCTGTCAAAATTGGCAAAATCGAAAAAATGTCGAAGTCAAAAAACAATGGTGTCGATCCACAAGCGACTATTGATCAATACGGCGCAGATACGGTTCGACTTTACACCATGTTTACCGCGCCTGTCGACCAAACGCTTGAATGGATTGATGATGGGCTAAAAGGTCCGTATAACTTTTTGAAAAAAGTATGGCGTTATACCCTCGAGCATGCCGAAACATTGGCACAACAATCTTTAACCGCAGCAACGCTAGCGGTGAGTGACGCCCAGTCGCTTAGTAAAGCCGCTAAAAGTTTACGCCGTAAAACACATGATACTATCGGCAAATTAGATGACGCCTTTGGCAAAAACTTGGCGCTCAATACGCCTGTGTCATTTTTAATGGAGCTGTCTAACGAACTCACCGCGTTTGACATTCGTTCAGATAGCGATTTGTCGGTAGCCAATGAAGCTCTCATAACATTATTGACCTTGCTCACCATGTACGCGCCGCACATGGCAGAAGTCCTACTTGAGGAGTTAGGGATTGATTTGATGACACTAACCTATCCAGCCGTTGATACTTCAGCCTTGGTACAAGACACTATCACCATGGTGGTGCAAGTCAACGGCAAAATCCGTGGTCAAATGGATGTGGCGCCAAACAGTGACAGCGATTGGTTAAAAACCGAAGCCAAACAACTCGACAGCGTCGCTAAATTCATCACCGGTGATATCGTCAAAGAAATCGTGGTGCCCAATAAACTGGTCAATATTGTGGTAAAAGCCTAATTGATTATAAGGGCTTATTGGCAACCTAAGCCCTTTTTGACCTTGAAGCTTTATAATGAAGTGTTATGACAAGCAATACCGACAATCATAGACAGGTAACTGTATGAATAAGCCATTACTTCGTATCCTCCTAAGCAGTGTGTTACTGACGCAGCTACCTGCCTGTGGTTTTCATCTGCGCGGTTATGACGCGCCCATGTCGCAGCATATCCCGACAACTGAGCTGATTTTTAACAACACGCCAGAAGCCTATGCGGTTAAAAATTCGTTAAAAAAACAACTCGACCAGCTGAGCATCAATACCCAAGATAGGGTGATTGATAACAAGGCAACCAACCAATCAAATGCCACCTTGCCTGCCAGTATTGAAGTCAAAAACATTCGCCTGCAAAACTACCAGCTACGCGGTATTTTGACCGAAATTCGCATGGTGCTAAGCGCAGAGGTGAGCTATCGCGCCATTGAAAATGGTCAACCCCGCACGCTGACCAATACGATTCAAGTACAGCGCAGCTATCAGTATGACCAAGGCGTGGTAGCTACCGACAATCCCCAAGCTGAGCAAATTAAAGTATGGTTGTATGACAACCTGGCGCAGCGTATTGCTGACCAATATGTCGCACTGAGCCTTCCTAAAATCACCAAAGTGCCGACCGCCACTACCCCCTAACCTAATTGATAACACGCTGATGCAGTACAATTTTTTAAATGCCTTTCAACATCTCAAAAATAGGCAAGACCCCGCCACTGGTATGTGGCTAATGCATGGCGATGAAGAGTTGTTGTCACAGTGGCTAATTGAAAAAATGTCACCCAATTGGCGGCAACATAATATGGCAATTTCGCGCATGGATATTACCAGCGCCAAATCATGGCAAGCGGTTTTGGCAGAGCTCAACAGTCTGTCACTGTTTGACGACCACAAAGCCATTATCGTTCACGGTAATCATAAACCCGATAAAGAGGCGTTAGCAGAATTAGCGCAATTTGCGACGAGCAATCCGAGTAATTGCTTAGTCATTATCAGTGATAAATACGATAAAAAAAGCCAAAGCAGTGCGTTTTTTTTACTTTGTGATAAATTTGGTCACGTCATTGAATGCCATCTTTATCAAGAGCAGCAACGCGAACAACTGTTACAGCAACACGCCCAAGATTTTGGGCTCGAACTCACCAAACCCGCTTGGCAAATACTAATGGCACAAACTCAGCATAATTTGCTAGCGGCTTACCAAAGTCTGTGGCGGCTCTCCTATCTTTATGCTACAACAGATGCGAATCCTCCTACCCGTTTGGTGACCGTCGATGAGTCTCAGCTGTTTGATGGGTTGGTGAGTCAATCTATGTTTACCACCTTTGATTTGTCGGATGCCATGTTGGCAGGTGATACTGCACAGGTGGCAAAAATCTTACAGCAACTCAGAGCCAGCGAAGAACCAGAGAGTCTGGTGTTATGGATGATAGCCAAAGACATGCGCAATATTTTAAACTTGCAATCAGGGGCAAGCTATCAAAGCCTCGGCATTTGGCAAAGCAAGCAACAGCTGTATAGTAAAGCCCTGCATCGTCATTCCCATGACGCTACCCGAAACTGGTCGGATGCACTGTACCAAGCCGACCAAGCCATCAAAGGTCTGGTGCAACAACCGGCTTGGGAGCTACTCTACCAACTCGCTTTTCGCCTAGCGGGTCAACCGCTATTTCACTAGTTGCTTTCAAAGTTACTTTAAAAGTTGCTTTTAAAAATGCCCCGAAACCTTTGCAGCCTTTCAAACAATACGCCCCTCAAACCACCATACAATCCACCGCCCCCAAATTTTTAATGCATTTTTCTTACTCATAACATTCATTTTATAATCCAGTAAGATTATGTGGTTAAAATTAAAAATCCTTGCGACTTACCTATTTTTATTGCAATTTATTCTCATTTAGCTTTTAATGCTCAGTGTTAAAAACTTTATTTGTTTACTTTTAATTTTTTTCAATTGTTTATCCTTTGATAAGGCTTGGCACGATGACCGCTACCCAAAAAAAATGGCTCAAATGGGCAATCTTAAGTTTGATCGTTATTTCGCTGGCAGCGTTAGCTTATTGGTACTTTAAACCCAAACCCCAAAAACCCAATTACATCACTGCCAATGTCGAACGTAGCGATATTGAAAACAGTGTCATGTCCACGGGCAAAATTGAAGGCATTAAACAAGTGGATGTGGGCGCTCAGGTGTCAGGGGAAGTGACAAAATTGTATGTTGAAGTGGGTGATACAGTCAAAAAAGGCGATGTTATTGCTCAAATTGACCCAGTTACCCTGCAAAATACCTTAACCACGCAGCAGGCTACCTTACAGCAAAGCAAAGCAAATTTAGAAAGTACCAAGTCCGCGTATCAGACCAAACAAGCCGCGCTTGCCACAGCGCGAGCCGACTTGAAAGGTAAAATAGCAACCTTGCAACAATCGCAAACAGAATACAATCGCCTAAAATCCTTGCTTGCCATGAATGCCATCTCCAAACAAGAGCTGGAGCAAGCGGATACCGCTGTCAAAACAGCCCAAGCCAATGTAGACAGCGCCAAAGAAGCGATTGCGACTGCCCAAGCAAATATTGCCTCATCGCAAGCCGATATTGTGAGTGCTCAACAAACCATAAAAAAATCGCAAACGGACGTTAATACGGCTGAAAAAAATCTTGGATATAGCCAAATTGTTGCCCCGATGTCAGGCACGGTGATTTCTATCACCACCAAAGAAGGGCAAACAGTAAACGCCAATCAATCAGCCCCCACCATTGTGACATTGGCAGATTTAAGCAGTGTGCGCGTCAAAGCCAAAATATCAGAAGCCGATGTCGTTAACCTCAAAGTAGGGTTGCCTGTTTATTTCAATATCATTGGACGCCCAGATAAGAAATACCAAGCCACGCTCGATACCATTGGACCTGCTCCGGATGGCACTACCGCCAGTGATTCATCGACGTCAACGGACTCAGCGATTTATTATATTGGTTATTTTACTGTTCCCAATCCCGATGGTGCGCTACGTATCAACATGACAGCGCAAGTCTATATTGTTGAAAATAAAGTCAATAATGTGCTTAGCGTACCGGCTGCGGCAATCAAAACTGACCCAAAAATGGGCAATTATGTTGAAGTCGTACAGGCCGACGGCACTACCAAAAAACAAGCCGTCAAAACAGGTGTCACCAATCGTATTACCACCCAAATTCTTAGCGGCGTCAACCAAGGGGATAAGGTGGTTGTAGGGCAAGCAACGGTGAGTAAATCAAGTTCATCGTCTAAAAATAATGGCGGTCCACCGATGATGTAATCATCGGTAGATGATAACCCCAGATTGTAAACGTTGATTGTAACCTATGACGCATGCTAACCCTATGACGCATGCTAACTGTGAGACACACGGCTGATGATAACGCAAGACACCAAACAACCTATTATGGAAGTGAAGGATTTAATCCGCGAATTCCCTGCAGGTGATGAAAAAATTCGGGTTTTACATGGGATTGACTTGACCATTTATGAAGGTGAAATGGTCGCAATTATCGGTCAATCAGGCTCGGGTAAATCCACCTTAATGAACATCTTAGGCTGCTTAGATCAGGCGACTGCGGGCAGTTACCACATCTATGGCAAAGCGGTGGACAAACTCACCGCAGACGAACTTGCCGAGCTTCGCCGTGAGCATTTTGGGTTTATTTTTCAGCGCTATCATTTACTCGGTGACATCAATGCCCAAGACAATGTCGCCGTCCCTGCCGTGTATGCAGGGATGCCGGTGCGGCAACGTGAAGCACGCGCCACCCAATTGTTAGACGACTTAGGGCTTGGGGCAAAAACCCAAAATCGCCCTAGCCAACTCTCCGGTGGTCAACAACAGCGTGTGTCTATTGCTCGTGCGTTAATGAATGGTGGCGATATTATCCTGGCTGATGAACCGACTGGGGCATTAGATAGCCAATCGGGTAAAGACGTGATGGCAATTTTGAGAAATCTAAATAGCCAAGGTCATACCATCATTATGGTGACCCACGATCCTTCTATCGCTGCCCAAGCCGAACGCGTGATCGAAATCAAAGACGGACAGATTCTTAAAGATTATTATACCGACAATAGATTTGATAAAACCACTGAAGTTCAACACCTAAATTTTGCCAAAAAATCTGGTGTTACCGCGTTTTTGGACCGCTTATCTGAAGCCTTTAAGATGTCTGTTTTGGCGATGAAAGCCCATAAAATGCGGACATTGTTAACCATGTTAGGTATTATCATTGGTATTGCCTCTGTGGTATCGGTAGTGGGTCTAGGACAAGGTTCTCAACAAAAAATTCTCAATGATATCAGCTCCTTAGGCACCAATACTTTAACCATACGAGATGGCTATAAATTTGGTGACCCTCGCCGTAAATACCATGATGATAATTTAACAGATGCCGATGCGAATGCTGTCGCAGAACAGCCTTATGTGCAAAGCGTCAGTCCACAAGTCAGTAGCAATAGCGCCACCGCCCGTTACCGTGAGACAGAAGCTTCTGTGAATGTCAGTGGCGTGGGCAAAGATTATCTAACGGTGAAAGGGGAAAAACTCGCGCTTGGGCAAACTTTTAATGATAATAGTATCACCTCAATGACCCAAGATGTGATTATTGATAATAATGCAAAAACCGCCTTTTTTGCCAATGTCAGTGACCCCATTGGTGAAGTGATGTTGGTAGGTAGTGTGCCCGCTCGTGTCATCGGTGTGCTGCAGCCCTCTGAGCAAGCTTTTGGTCCAAGTTCAGACACCCCTACCCTGTATATGCCTTATACCACTGTGATGCATAGAATGGTTGGCACTAGTCATGTCGATAGTTTTATTGTGCTACTAAAAAATACTATCTCGTCTAGTGCTGCTGAGCAAGCCGTTTCTGATTTGATAGAGCAGCGACACGGCACCGATGACTTTCGTATTCAAAACTCTGATTCAATCCGTCAGACGATTGAATCCACCACAGGCACGATGACATTATTGGTATCATCGATAGCCATTATTTCTTTGATTGTGGGGGGTATTGGCGTCATGAATATCATGCTCGTCTCAGTCACCGAGCGTACCAGTGAAATTGGTGTGCGCATGGCAGTGGGCGCAAGGCAATCTGATATCATGCAGCAGTTTTTGATAGAAGCGATTTTGGTGTGTATCTTGGGCGGGATTTTAGGTATTAGCCTAGCGTTTGCTATCGGCGCTTTAATTAACAAATTTGCAGGGGGTAATTTCCAAGTGGTGTATTCAACCACCTCCATTGTAGCGGCGGTGGTGTGCTCGACTCTCATTGGTGTGGTTTTTGGGTTTATTCCGGCGCGCAATGCCGCCAGACTTAATCCTGTTGATGCCTTATCGGGTGGTGAATAATCAGGTGGTGAATAAAAGTTTTATCACTTAGCTGATCAACACCTAATTAATCAATACCTAGCTAATCAAGATTTATTTAATTAAGGCTAGATAAGTTAAAGATTAAAGAGGTGAAAACGTATCATAAGTCGATGAATTTACCCCTCTATTTCGATGCAAATCTTTAGTTAAAAAAATTGTGCAAAAAGGCTTGCAAACCAAGATTTAATGCGTATAATATGCACTCACTTAACGGCAATAGCCAAAATAAAAACGTGAAAAATCGTTTTGTATTGCCTTAACAGTTTTGGATCGTTAGCTCAGTTGGTAGAGCAGTGGACTTTTAATCCATTGGTCCCGCGTTCGAGTCGCGGACGATCCACCATATCCAAAGCCCTTATCGAATTGATAAGGGCTTTTTTTATACCCTTGATTTTTTAACTCTATGATTTAGACTAGCAGTTTAGGTTAGACAAATAAAAATTGACTACTCTACTTCAAAGCATCTTTGATTGTATCAAATGGTCAGCTTAACGTTTAGCAAAGAAAAAAACCAAACCTTGAATGGTTTGGCTTTTGACAGCATCACTGTCGGAAGCTGTCGAGATAGGCTATGGCTTTTACTATAGCTTATTTTTGGTATGGGTAGTTAGGTGATGTACTTAATACATAGCCTGTTGCACCACCTGCGGCTGCACCGATTGCTGCGGCTTTACCGATGTCGCTACGGTCGCCATCTGATTTTGCCAGTGCACCTAATGCTGCACCCGCTACTGCGCCTTGCATCGCCGCGCGAGAAGAACCTTGTGTAGTAACACGGTTACCATACGCATCAGTGGTAGCACACGCTGTCAATGCCGTTGAACCAACAAGTGTTGCAAGTACCGCAAGTGTTTTAAGTGATTTCATACTTTTCTCCAGTAGGGTTTCCATTTGCTAAAATATCAGGTGCTTTTAGCAACTTACGGAAGTTATATTAGCGTAAATTTTTCACCCTATTGTTATGAATAAAGACTGATTTATACGTGTTTTGTAAGTAACCTTGCTATAGCTTGGGCAACAAATAGCTTACTCAAGGTTGCGTTAACTTTTTCTACAATATCAAGCATATATTAGGCATGATAACTGTTTAATAAATCGGTGAATTGCGCTTCAGTCACCACTTTCACCCCCAGTTTTTCGGCATTGGCAAGTTTACTACCCGCTTTTTCGCCTGCGAGCAATGCGGTGGTCTTGGCAGAAACGCTGCCTGAGACTTTTGCCCCTAATGCTTGCAGTTTGGCTTTGGCTTCATCACGTCCCATGCTTTCAAGGGTGCCTGTAATGACCCAACTTTGACCTTTAAGCGGCTGATTGCCTTCAGGCACTTGGCTGACAGGCTGCCAATGAATACCCGCTTGTAATAGTCGACTGATGACTTCGATATTGTGCTCGGCACGAAAAAACTCAAAAATCGAGTCTGCGGTTTTTTCACCGACATCGGGGGTTTTTTGTAAGGCTTCGATACTCGCTGCCATCAGCGGCTGCAAGTCGCCAAATTGCATGGCTAAATTCATCGCTGTGCTCTCGCCCACGCCCCCAATACCCAAAGCAAAGATAAACCGCGGTAAGGTCGTATCTTTACTTTTTTCAATGGCAGCTAGCATATTTTCGACAGATTTTTCCCCCAATTTTTCAAGGTTGATAAGCGCGTCGCGGTGATTGCTCAGCGCATAAATATCTGCGACATTTTTAACCATGCCCTGCTCAAAAAAGTTAATCAACCAGCGCTCACCGAGCCCATCGATATCCATCGCTTTACGACTGACAAAGTGAATCAGCGCTTCTTGTTGCTGGGCTGGGCAAAATAACCCGCCGGTACATCGTGCCAGCGCTTCACCTTCTGGCATGATAACGGGTGAATCACACACCGGGCAATGCGTCGGCAGGCTCACCAGTTGGGCATTGGCAGGGCGCTCGTCCGTCCAAACGCGCGTAACTTTGGGTATGACATCACCGGCACGGTGTACGCTGACCATGTCCCCTGCTCGGATGTCTAAACGCTGAATTTCACCGATATTATGCAGGGTCACATTGCTCACAGTGACGCCACCGACATTGACAGGTTCAAGCTTGCCCACGGGTGTTAACTGACCTGTGCGCCCCACTTGCCATTCAATTGCATTTAGACGGGTCATGACGGTTTCGGCAGGGAATTTATAGGCGGTTGCCCAGCGTGGTTCACGGCTTAGAAAGCCCAGTTGCTCTTGCAAGGCTAAACTATTGACCTTAATCACCGTGCCATCAATTTCAAAGGGTAAGCGACTGCGTTTTTCAATCACCGATTGATAATACGCTTGTAGCTGCTCGGCTGTTTGCACGATTTTGATATCGCTGATGCTAAAGCCCAACCCTTTTAGCCAGAAAAGCGCATCGGATTGGGTGGTAATCTCAGCGGGCAAGCCTTGATTGACAGAATAGGCATAAAACGCCAGCGGACGACTTTTGGCGATATTGGGGTCAAGTTGGCGTAAACTCCCTGCGGCGGCATTACGCGGATTGGCAAAGGTTTTCTCCCCTTTTGATTGGGCATCCCGGTTGAGTCTTGCAAACCCCGCTTTGGGCATGAGTACTTCGCCGCGTACTTCTAGCCGCGGTATATCAATCGGCAACTGCAGGGGTAGATTTCGAATAGTACGCACGTTTTGGGTAATATCTTCGCCCGTTTGACCATCGCCGCGCGTGACCGCTTGGGTAAATTGCCCGTTTTGGTACAACAGTGAAACCGCAAGCCCATCAAGTTTGAGTTCGACTTCATATTCCGGGTTTTGCTGATGGTCCGCCAAACGGTCATTGACCCGTCGCATAAAATTCTGTAAATCGTCAAAGGTAAATAAATTACCCAGTGACAGCATGGGTATTTGGTGGGTGACTTGGGTAAAAAACGGCAACGGCTTGTCGCCTACTTGGTTGGTAGGGCTATCGCTTTGTACCAATTCAGGATACGCGGTTTCTAGTGCCACCAGTTCTTGGCGAAGTTGGTCGTATTCGCTATCTTCTAACAGCGGATTATCTAGGACGTAGTAAGCGTGGTTATGTTGTTTTAGCTGTTCAATGAGTTTGCGCATTTGCGCGGTAATGGCGGCTGTGTTCATAATCATAATGATTTAAAAAAGATAACGGATATTTTACAACAAAGTGATGGTTTACTTGGTCAATTTTTTCAGTCATCAGCTCAGTCAAAACAATAAAACTTTTAACCATAAAAAAAGGCACTCGCGAGGAGTACCTTATTTCATTTTAAGAAAATCTATCGACCAAAATTAATGGCAAGCTCGCGCATGGCTTGGGTGTTTTCTTTGTTAATCGGCTCGCCTGTGTCGTCATACACCGTGGCATTTAAGTCATTGGCAAGCAATCCTGCGATACTCATCATGCTATCAAAGCCTTGAACAGGGCGTGGGTGTGGTAGCGATAAAAATAATACCAAGCCTTTCATGGTTTGCGTCGGTAGTCGATTGAGATCGAAAGGTGAAATACCGTCATTGTCAATCATCATCAGACTAAACCACAATAAGCCTGTCCCGTCTTTGTTTTCGTAGCGATGGAACATATTCATCGCACCAAACTTCAAGCCATACTTGTCAATCAGCTCTAACAGATAATCGCCTTTAATGTCGACAAACTGCTGATTAGGAAAAATACTGATGTTGATATTTTGAATCGCGTTGTTGAGTGGGCTGTTTTGCTCTTCGTCAATTTGTGCTTGGATATGGGTGTCCAAAATTGGGCTATTATCAGTAAAGCTGTCATTTTTTAGCTGATTTTCATCGAAAGTATGCACAACCGGGCTGATAGTCTCTGTGGCATTGGCAAGCATGCTAAAAGCGTCGTTTTCGTTTTCCACAAATGTATGGGTTTCTGCCAATAATTTGTCATTGGCAGATTTAGTGACATTGGCATTGGCAAAACCGCCACTGGCTGGATAGTTGTCTAGGTGCAACTCGGTATCGTCCGCGCTTAGCTTTACTTCGCCTTTAGGATTGTCGGATGTAATTTCCGCTTTAAACAACTGGTTTTCTTGCGGCTCAGGGCGCTGATGGCGTGGAATAATAGGTAGACCATCTTTATCATGTTCAATCGCGTCAGTCGCTAATACATCTTGGTTTTTTTGACGAATGGATTTTAGTAGCGTGTAAATACCCCAAACGATAGCAACAACCGCAAGAATGATAAGAATAAGCTGAGTGATAGACATAAACAACGACCTTTGGGAAAGACGATAACGACCCTGTTTGTAGTGTAAAAATTTTTACATCGGTATTTTTGCCGTTATACTATCATGACTTCATAAAATCAGCTAGAAAAAACCGTGACAAGGCTTGACTTTTTGCGTATTTGACAGGTGAAAATCGCTTATGCCAAATAAGCTTCCACCTCCGCCATATCCACACTGACCAGCTTGGACACCCCTGCCGTTGGCATGGTCACACCTTTAAGCTCATCGGCAATTTGCATGGCAAGTTTGTTATGACTGATAAAAACAAACTGTACGTCTTTGGCAAGCTGCTCAATTAAGCGGGTAAAGCGCGCGACATTGGCATCATCGAGCGGCGCATCGACTTCATCGAGCACACAAAATGGCGCAGGCTGCTGTTTAAAAATAGCAAAGATTAAACTTAGCGCCGTCAAGGTTTTTTCCCCGCCCGATAACAGCGCCAGCCGGCTGTTCTTTTTGCCTTTCGGCTGTGCCATAAGCTCTAGCCCTGACTGCCAGCCTTTGCCGCTGCCATCTTTGTCATTGGTAGGGTCTGATAACACCAGCTGCGCTTGCCCGCCGCCGAACACTTGGGTAAATAGCTTGTTAAGTTCGATATTGACTTGGGTCAACATATCCATAAAAAGCTGTTTGGTTTGACTGTCAATCTGCTGGATAGCAAGTTGCAGTTTTTCAATGCTTGCGGTCAAATCCGAGATTTGCTCAGCAAGGGGCGCCAATCGGCTGTTCACTTCACTGAGCTCAGCCACCGCGGCATGATTGACTGCCCCAAGATTAACCACCTGTGATGCTAACTCATCGAGTTGTCGTTGTAGTTGCTCGCGTTTGCTGCTACCCAGTAACTCAATGTTGTCAGTTTTTGGCACGGCGATTTTGCGACTAGTCAATTGCTCACCAATCAATGCCACGTTTTGCTTGGCTAGTGCCAATGCGGTGTCGGTGGTGTGGTATTGCTGTTGTAGTTGACTTAACTGCTGCTGAGACTCTTGCACACCCAATTGCGCTTGATGTAGCTCGGTTTCCATGGTTTTCAAGGTGATTGTCAATTGCGTAACGCTGTCATTGGCGGTTTGCAGTTGCGTCGAGTCTATCGTGAGTTGTTGTTGTAGCTGTGGCAAGCGTGCCTGCTGCTCGCTAATTTTATGAGTAAGCAGCTGCTGCTCACTGGTGAATCTTGCTTGGTCTTGGCAAGCTTTGGCAAGTTGCTGCTCACTTGCGGTGATTTGCAATTGTCCGGTTGCCAGTGTTTGAGTGATGCGATTTTGTTGTTGTTCTAGCTCGCGCTGCTGACTGGCAAACTGGGTTAAGCGTTCATCGAGTGACTGGCGCTCGCTGATTTGCTGATGTAATTGCGGTTGTAAATGCGAAAGCGTGTTGCTTAGCTCATAACTCCGCTGTTGCTCTTTTTGCAATTTTTCCGCAAGACCTAACCCCTCTTGTTGTAGACGCTCACTGTCACTGTCGAGGCGTTTTTTATCTTGCGTAAGTTTATCAAGTGCGGATTGATAGCGATACTGCTGTTGTAGTTTTTGTTGCTGGCATTGCTGTTGTTGCTGGGTTAGGCTTAGCAGTTGATTACGCGCGGTTCGGTCTTGGGCTTGCCATTCTTGCAAACTAACCTTCGCTTGTTGCAAGCGATCGGCTAGACGCTGCAGTTGCGGTTGTTGCTGCGCCAAGTGTTCATCGAGCTGCTCAATACGGCCTTCATTCATCAACTGCTGGCTAAAACTGATAACCTGCTGACCCTCATCTTGCAACAAATGGCTTAGGTTAATCAGCAGCTGCTGATTACAGAGTATCAGCTGTTGCGCTGAGGTATGCACCAGTAACCAATCGCCCATTGGTAAGTTATCGAGTAACCCTTTATGCTGCACATCTGCCCAGTCAAGTGGCGTCGCACTGATCCAAACCTGCTGAAAAATAGCCAGATTGGGCGCCGCAATCAAAGCAGACAGTGGCAAACAACCTTCTATTAGATGGCTGTTCGCTGTGTGATTTTTCGAGGTATTAGGTAAAGCTGATTGATTATCAATAAACACCGCATTGTCATGGATGATTTGGGCAAAATCTTGGTCAGCCGCGATAGACCATTTGGCAAATACCGTAACCAGGGTATCAAAAATATTGGCATACCCCTTACCTGTTTCGGTCAATTGCAGTTGACTGATAAGTTTTGGCAAACTGCTAATATTTTCTTGATTTGGTGACTGGCGGATAACTTGGTCAAGGGCAGACTGCTGCTGCGCTAGCAAATTTTGTAGTGTCGCTTGCTCGGTTTGCCACGCTTGATACTGCTGCTCAGCTTGGCGATGCTGACGGGTTAAGCTGTCAACTTCATCGGCTTGGTCAGCGATAGATTCTTGACGGGCGATGATATTGGCTTCAAGACGTTCAATCTCATCACTGAGTTTCGTCATTTGCGTATCTAGTTCATTGTCATCAAACGCTGCAAATTGCTGGTCAAATGTGGCCTTAGCAGTCTGCCATGCCAATACGGCTTTGTCATGTTCGCTTTGGCGCTGTTGTTGGCGCTGTTGTTGACTGGCATGGTGTTTGAGGGCATTTTCACTGACGGCAAGATTTTTTTCTACGTCTTGCTTTTGCTTATTTAATGCCACTAAATTTTTCGCAATGTGCTCACGCTGCTGTTTGCAATCATCTTGCTCCTTACGCAATTGCTGCAACTGTGCGGTGAGCTGTTCAAGCTGGTTGGGCAAGCCTTCAATACGCATTTGTGCTTGCTGTTTTTGTGCTTGCAATTCTTGTTGATACTTGGCAAAACGACCCAGCTCAACATTGAGGACATTTAGGCGTTGTTGGTCATTGGCAAGGGCTTGTTCAGCTTGTTTCAGTAGACTTTGCGTTTCATGCTGCTGCTGCCAATAATCCTTAGCAAGATTTTGCTGGTTTTGTAAAGTGTGATGTTGCTCAGTCACAGCCTGCTGGGCAAGTTGCTGCTGCTCGATTAATCCTTTAATCAATATTTGCTGGGCATCCACACGCTCACGCATCGCTTGAAAATCTGCCGCGAGTGTTTGCTGTTTTTGCCATGCCTGCCCATAGTCATCGATGAGTAGCTGCTCACTGATCGCTTGCTGCGCTTGTTGCCATTGCTGGGCTTGTTGTGCCGTTTTGGCTTGTTTTTCTAGGCGTTTTTGTTGGCTGGTCAGTTCGCTGACCATATCATGCAGCCGCGCTAAATTATCGCTTGCGGTATCGAGCTGTTTTTGGGTGTCATCACGCCGGCTTTGGTAGCGCGACACGCCCGACGCCTCTTCGATAAACTCTCGTAGCTGCAACGCATTGGCATCAATGATGCGCCCTATCATACCCTGCTCAATCACCGCATACGAGCGCGCGCCAAGACCTGTGCCCAAAAAAATATCGACCACATCGCGGCGACGCACTTTGGTGCCATTGATAAAGTAATCGGATTTGCCTTCTTTATTGATTTGCCGACGTACCGATAATTCTTGATAGAGATTGAGCGCGTGGTGGATGCCGCTGCTACCATCTTCGCCGCGGGTATGTTCAAACACCAATTCTACGCTTGCCAAGCTTTTGGCGGACTTGTCTTGCGTGCCTGCAAAAATGACATCACTCATCGCGCCGCCGCGAAGCTGCTTGGCGGAGGATTCGCCCAGCACCCAGCGGATGGCATCAATCACATTGGATTTGCCGCAGCCGTTGGGCCCGACAATCGCGGTGATGGTTTTGGGGAAATGAAACGTTGTAGGGTTGGCAAAGGATTTAAAGCCTGCCAGTTTAAGCTGTTTTAACCGCATGTTGCTAGAGTATAGGTATCAAAAAAGGCGCTTATTTTAGCAAAATTTTAGCGATTATTCATTAAATCTATGCTGACTTGATCTATGCTGACTTGGAACACAGAAATCAGGCTAAAACTGCTAAGCCCTTAAGCTGATAAATCTGCCATGGTATAAAAAAAACCATAAAAAAACCGCTAAGTGGATTAGCGGTTTTATCAATCAGGCCATTGGCGAATATTATTTTGCCGGTGACGCAGTAGCAGTCGCGGTATTCGCCGTTGCAGTTGCTGTATTGGCAGGTACAGAAGCTGTTGTGGTAGTCGTTGTCGTCGTGGTGGTTTCAGTCTTGGCTTCTTCTTTTTTACCACAACCCACAAGGCTGATGACCGTCACTAATGCGATTAATAATTTATTCATAGTTTTCTCCAAAAACGGTTAATGTAATCATCCATCTGATAACTTGATAGTCCGATAACTATATGATCCCAATAACTATATCACTAGGTCAATCAGTATCACTAGGTTAATCAGTTTATAAAATCTCAACTTAATTTTATCAAGACGTAATGGCATTTTATGAGTTTTCTGACCGTTTGGATAGCGGCTGTGACGATTTTTTTAAGGGTTTTATGTAAATATTTATGCCTATCATTAGTCAATACGCCCAATACACTAAATTTTACCCACGCCATTGTGTGCTACAATAACCATTAAAAATTAACCACTAAAATTTAATCGCTAAAAATTTTTAAAAGAACTATTGCTATGTCTATGCTGCTCTCCTCACCCAATGTTCAAGCCGTTCGCGCTTATTTACTTGATTTACAAGACCGTATTTGCCAAGCGCTAGAACACCAAGAAGCCACTGGCGGCTTTAATCTATATGCTGAAGGTGCCAGCAATGCCAAATTTGTCGCCGATATTTGGGAGAGACCCACTGAGCAAGGCACCCATCAAAATTTGGGCGGTGGTCGCTCCAATGTACTCCAAGGTGGCAAAGTGATTGAAAAAGGCGGGGTGATGTTTAGCCACATTGTTATCAACCATCTGCCAGCCACTGCCACCGCTCGCCACCCTGAACTTGCCGGTCGCCAAGCGCAAGCGCTCGGTGTCTCGCTGGTGATTCATCCGACCAATCCCAACGTGCCAACCAGTCATGCCAACGTGCGCATGTTTATCGCAGAAAAAGAAGGCTACGAGCCGATTTGGTGGTTTGGTGGGGGCTTTGATTTGACGCCGTTTTATCCCGTGATGGAAGACTGCGTACATTGGCACCAAGTGTGTCATGATTTGTGCGCGCCGTTTGGGAGTGACGTATATCCCAAGTTTAAGACTTGGTGCGATGAGTATTTTTATTTAAAGCATCGTAACGAACAACGCGGCATCGGCGGCTTGTTTTATGATGATTTGAATACGCTTAGCATGGGTTGGGATTTTGATAAATGCTTTGCGTTTATGCAGGCGGTAGGCAATGGCTATCTTGAAGGTATTATCCCGATTTTTGAGAAACGCAAACACACGCGCTATACCGAGCCGCAGCGTAATTTTCATTTGTACCGTCGCGGTCGCTATGTCGAATACAATCTGGTGTATGACCGCGGTACTTTGTTTGGCTTAGAATCAAACGGGCGCATTGAGTCGATTTTGGTCAGTTTGCCGCCTCTCACCGGCTGGGAATATCGTTATGAACCTCTCGCAGGAACGCCTGAATTTGAACTCACAGATTTTTATCTAAAACCCAGAGATTGGCTAAATCTCAAGGCTTAACAAAACACAATCTTAATAAAACACCATAAAAAAGGGCAATTAAATTGCCCTTTTTTTCATGGGCGATTAACCCATTAAGTTTGGTTGTACGATTTCTATCCAGTAGCCATCTGGATCTAAGATGAAGGCGATATCTTTCATCGCACCTTCTTCAGGGCGTTTTTTGAAGATGACTTGGTGTTGCTCAAACCAAGCAACCGCTTCTTGCATATTTGGCACGGCAAAACAAATATGCCCAAATCCTTGTGGTTCGCTGTTGCCACTGTGATAGTGAAACTCTGCATCAGACTCAGTGCCATAATTATGGGTCAATTCTAGCACCCCTGGCTGACTAAAGGTAAATGCGGCTAAAGCGGCGGTATCGGTTGGCAAATTTGCCACCTGTTCATCGGTGAGCTTTGCCAAAAAATACAAATCAAATTCCGCTTGTGGATAGCGTTTGGTTTGTAGTAGCGTCATGCCTAATACATCTTGATAAAAAGCCAAAGATACTTGCGGGTCTTTCACCCTAAGCATGGTGTGATTAAAGATAAACCCATTGGTAGCGGACAAGTTTGACATAGTGATCCTTATTGTAATATGCCTCTAAAAGAAAAAACCTTAAAAGAAAAAGATGTTGACTAAACGTCATTAATAGCGATAGTTTGCCAAAAATTCAATACTGTTTAATTTTAATTAACTTTTGGGTAAAAATATAGCCCTCATTGCTAATAACATCATGGCTCATAATATTACCCTTAGGTAAGCTGCTCAATTCGCTATTTACTATTCAATATTTGCTACTCAATACTCGCTACTCAATGAATGTCACTTTACCGGTGTCCAAATCATACACCGCCCCAACAATAATTAAGCTACCATTATTAACCGCATCTTCAAGAATACGAGAGCCATGTTTGAGCTGGGTGACTGACATACGCACGTTGGCTTTAATACCTCGATTAATCAACTCTTGCGCGTCAATGTCTTGTCCATTGGCGGTATAAATTTCATGCAAGTTGTAAACACTGGGACGGATACGGTCAACAATCGAACGTAAATTGGGCGAAAACTGCTGATCAGGATTGATCAGTGTCTCCACACAAGCCGTCACCGCACCGCAATGTGAATGACCCAACACCACGACTAACTTGGTAGCGAATTTCTCAGTGGCAAACTCAACCGAGCCAATCTGAGACGGCGCGACTACGTTGCCTGCTACACGAATGACGAATAAATCACCCAAACCTTGATCAAAGACAATCTCAGCGGGGACGCGCGCATCAGAACACCCCAAAATAATGGCAAACGGTTCATGCACATGGGTGAGCGCATTAGACGCAAGCAAGGTTGATTGGGGGTTTTGCACATTTTCTACGAATCGTGCGTTGCCTTGTTTGAGCATCTCGAGCGCTTGCTCGGCAGTTTCGGGACGCGGTAAGTGACTGTTTGGCATTGGGTTTTCTCCTTTCACCTAGGGACAATAACGAACTGTATGATGATATAAAACGCGATATTTTTTATCATTTTAAACTTTTTTAAACATTAAGATGACTTTCTAAAATAACTTCCTAGCTACTATAATACCTCATCGCCTGCCACAGCAATATGCCCATCGGCTATTTGGTTCTTGACTTCCTCCCCTTGCTAAAGCAAGGGGATTCCTGCTCCCAGACGGCCAAGCCCGACCGCAAGAATGTTCCGACTGGCATTAATATCTCTATCATGCCATGTGCCACACATTGCACAAGTCCATTCTCTTATTCGCAAGCCTGCTCTACCTTTCGGACTATTGCGGTCAATATAAAATACCTAAGATAATTACCTATCGGGATTTAAACCTATGAATACAGACCTTCAAGCCGCATTAACCCAAGCCCTACTATCACACGAAAAAGTATGGGCAGACGAAGAAAAAACCATTTTAGCCAAAAATATCCTATTGGATTTGGTGGAAAAAACCGACCCGACTATTATTGGCTTGCTATTGGGAAATGATGATTTAAAACGCCATTTTTTTGTGGAAGTTAATGGCGTTTTGGTGTTTAAATTGCAGGATTTTCGTTTTTTCTTGGACAAACATAGCGTCAATAATTCCTACACAAAATATGCCAACCGCATTGGTTTGACGGACGGCAACCGCTTTTTGAAAGACAGCAGTGATATTGTGTTGGATTTTCCGTTTAAAGATTGTGTGTTAAATGGTGGACAAAGCACCGAAGAAGGCGAAGAGATTTATTTTAAACGTAATAATGACCAGTCAGATAGTCAGTTATACACCAAATTAACCCGAAAAAGACAAGAAATCTTTTTTAATCAAACGCTTGCTTTTGATGAAATTGACCGACTTTTTGACGCAAAAGCATTCTCAAAATTCTCTCGCTATACCGCAGACGGCAAACAACCCGTTGGCGAAATCAAACGCCATGCTGATGGCACAATCGCTGAAAATCTCATTATCAAGGGTAATAATTTAATTGCCTTACATACTATTAAAGAAAAGTTTGCTGGTAAAGTTAAGTTAATTTATATTGACCCTCCTTATAATACTGAAAGTTTAAAGTTTGCATATAATGACAAATT